>Ga0209958_1000333_pt1 | contig 107173 bp, 103 predicted proteins | sample ThiBio_inoc_plan_FD_183942 | JGI IMG/M metagenome (GOLD analysis project Ga0209958, IMG submission 183942) | Wastewater bioreactor microbial communities from Cape Town, South Africa - Thiocy_inoc_plan (SPAdes) | ecosystem: Engineered > Bioremediation > Thiocyanate > Unclassified | place: South...
TGCCATGGGTCGAGATTCTGCGCCGAAGCCGGGCACGCCCGTTCAGCGCCGTCCCGCCAGTGGGGGAGGCAGTGGGTCGCCGGCCTGGCGGCGGCGGAACAGCGCCGCGCGCGCCAGCACGATGGTGGTGACCGGTGCGGTGATGGACAGCACGATGATGATCAGCCACACGTGCAGGGCCAGGCCCTCGGCGTGCGCGGTGAAGTGCACGATGGACGCCAGGGTGACGATCCAGGCCCCCAGCGTGGAGGCCAGCGCTGGCGCGTGCATGCGCAGGAAGAAGTCGGGCAGGCGCCACAGGCCCAGCGCCGCCACCAGCACCACCACGCCGCTGGCCAACAGCAGCGCGGCGACCAGAATCTCGGTCCAGGGAGGGATGTCGGCCAGGTTCATTGCACGACCCTCCGTGCCGCGCACTGCGGGGCTGAGCGCCTTGGGAGCGGTCCGGCGGCGCTCATTCGATGACCTCCCCGCGCAGCAGGAACTTGGCCAGCGCCACCGAGCCGACGAAGCCGAACAGCACCATCAGCAGCGCGCCCTCGAAGTACATGTCGCTGTCGTAGCGGATGGCCAGCACCAGCATCACCAGCATGCCCACCACGTAGAGAAAGTCGACCGCCAGCACGCGGTCCTGCGCGCTGGGGCCGCGCAGCAGCCGCGCCAGGCCCAGCCCCATGGCCAGCAGGTACATCACCACGGTGGCGGTGATCGCCGTCGTCAGCAGGGAACTCATGGGGAAACCTCCGCGCAGCGTGCTGCGGTGCGAGCCGCTTCGGGCGGCCGTGCCTTGTTCATCCAAAAACCTCCTTCAGGGGCAGCTCGTAGTCGGCCTTGTAGTGGGCGATGAAGGCCGCTTCGTCGTCCAGGTCGAACACGTGCAGCAGCAGCGCCGCGCAGTCGGGCGCGAGTTCGCACCACACGGTGCCGGGGATCACGGCGGTGATCATGGACAGCGCCGCCAGGCCGTGCACGTTGCGCAGGTCCAGCGGGATCACCACGAAGCGCCCGCGCGGCGGGTCGCGCCGCGAGTGCGCGACGCCCAGCGCCACGTCGATCGCCGAGCGCACCACGTCGCGGCCCACGCGCAGGATGAGGCGGATCAGCGTGCCCCAGTGCCGCAGCGGGCCGGGCGTGGGGCGCAGCGGCGCCATCAGCAGCGGCACCACCACCGCCACCAGCAGGCCCAGCCCGATCTGGCCCCAGCCCAGGCTGCGCGTGAGCAGCAGCCAGCCGCCGAACAGGCCCAGCGACAGCCAGGGAGACGGCATGAGCGCCGCCCGGACGCCTGACCGCGCCCGTTTCGGCGCCGCGGGCGACGGTGCATCGGTGGGGCGCTTCATGGCGTGCCTCCGCGAACGGTGGGATGCGGGACGGTGATCGCGCCGCGCACCGCGTCGATGTAGCGCTGCGGCTCGTGCAGCGCGTCGGCCATGGCGCGGGTGTAGCCCAGCACGGTTTCGGCCTGGCCCACCATCAGCAGGGACGCGCCCAGCAGCGCGGCGATGGGCAGGGTCTCGGCCACGCGCAGGCGCGGCGCGGGCCGGTCCTGCGTGGTCCAGAAGTGGCGCATGCCCACGCGCATGAGCGAAATGGCCGCGAACAGGCCCGACACGATGAGCAGCGCGAACAGCGTCCAGGCCGCGGCGCCGCGCAGCTCGAGCAGCGCGCCCAGCATGGCCAGCTTGCTGACGAAGCCCGAGAACGGCGGCAGGCCGGCGATCACCATGGCGCACAGGGTGAAGGCCACGCCGAGGAAGGCCAGCGCGGCCGGAATGGCGCGGCCGATCAGCTCTTCCTCGTTGTCGTCGAGGTTGATGCCGCGCGGCGGCTCGGCGTCCAGGAAGGCCGGCAGCGCGTAGTTGCCGTCGTCCCAGTCCTCGGGGCCCTCCGGCACCTGGCGCGCGCGCTCCAGCAGCTCCACCAGCAGGTACAGCGCGCAGCCGGCCAGGGTGGAGCTGGCCAGGTAGAACAGCGCCCCGCTGCTGAGCGCGGGTGCATCGAAGCCGATGGCCGCGATCAGCGTGCCGGAGGACGCGATCACGCTGAAGCCGGCCAGGCGGTTGAGCTGCTGCGAGGCCAGCATGCCGATGGCGCCGAAGGCCAGCGTGGCCAGGCCGCCCCAGATCAGCACCGTGCCGCCGAAGCCGGCCGAGCTGCCGGCGTCGGCGGGGAAGCACAGCGTCCACAGCCGCAGCACGGCGTACACGCCCACCTTGGTGAGGATGGCGAACACCGCGGCCGCCGGCGCGCTGGCCGCGCCGTAGGCCGGCGGTAGCCAGAAGTTGAGCGGCCACAGCGCGGCCTTGGCCAGGAAGGCGATGGCCAGGATGGCCGCGCCCGCGTGCAGCAGGCCGCGGTCGCGATCGGCCACCAGGCTGAGCTTGTCGGCGATGTCGGCCATGTTCAGCGTGCCGGTGACCCCATACAGCAGCGCCACGCCGATGAGGAACAGCAGCGAGGCGAACAGGTTGATCGCGATGTAGTGCAGGCCGGCGCGCACGCGCGCGATGCCGCCGCCGTGCAGCAGCAGGCCGTAGCTGGCGGCCAGCAGCACCTCGAAGAACACGAACAGGTTGAACAGGTCGCCCGTGAGGAAGGCGCCGTACAGGCCCATCAGCTGCAGCTGGAACAGCACATGGAAGTACACGCCCGCGTGCTGCCAGCGCGCCAGGGCGTAGAGCAGCGCGGCCAGGCCCACCGCGCCCGCCAGCACCGCCATGAAGGCGGCCAGCGGGTCGGCCACCAGCACGATGCCGAAAGGCACCGGCCAGTTGCCCGGCAGGTAAACGCCAAAGACGGTGGGGCCGCCCGCCTGCACGCGCATCAGCAGCCCGATGGCCAGCGCCAGGCCCAGCGCGGTGGAGGCGGTGTTGATCGCCGCCTTGGTGCGCCGGCGACCCTCGCCCAGCATGAGCATGAGGGCGGCCGTGCCCAGCGGCAGCAGCACGGGCGCCACCAGCAGGTGTTCGGTGGCGGGCATCATCGGTTGTTCCTTCCAGGAAGGCCACGGAACCGGCTTTGCCGGGCCGTAGGCATTGCCCCCTTGAGGGGGTCGCGCGAAGCGCGGCGGGGGTGTTTCATGGCCCCTCCTCCCGGCCATCGACGTGGTCGCCGCCGGACAGGCCGCGCAGCGCCAGCAGCACCACCAGGAACAGCGCCGTGGTGGCGAAGCCGATGACGATGGCCGTCAGCACCAGCGACTGCGGCAGTGGGTCGGTGTAGTGCTGCAGGTCGGCCGGCAGGCCGGGGCGCACGATGGGTTCGGCGTCCACCGACAGGCTGCCCACGCTGAAGATGAACAGGTTGACGGCGTACGACAGCAGCGACAGGCCGATCAGGACCTGGAAGGTGCGCGGCCGCAGCACCAGCCAGACGCCGGCGCCGGCCATCACGCCAATGGCGATCGAGACGATCAGTTCCATCAGTGGGCCCCTTTCTCTTGTGCCTGTTCCGTTTCGTCGTCTTCCTGCGCCGCCTGCTGGCGGCGCGCGCGCAGCGACTGGTGGGCGATGGCCGTGAGCAGCAGCAGCGTGGAGCCCACCACCACCGTGAACACGCCGAGGTCGAACAGCGCCGCGCTGGGAACGTGCACCTCGCCCACCAGCGGCCAGGTCAGGTGCGCGGTGTGCGTGGTGAGGAAGGGGTAGCCCAGCGCCAGCGAGCCCAGGCCCGTGGCCAGCGCCACGCTCAGACCGAAGGCGATCCAGCGCGGCGGCACCAGGCGCATGCGGTCTTCCACCCAGCGCGTGCCGCTCACCATGTACTGCGCGATGAAGGCGATGGCCACCACCAGGCCGGCGACGAAGCCGCCGCCCGGTTCGTTGTGGCCGCGCATGAACAGGTGAAAGGCGAACACCGCGGCCACGGGCAGCAGCAGGCGCACCAGCACGGCGGGCACCTCCAGGTAGCGCTGCGGCGTGTCGCCGTCCTCGCGCGTGACCAGGTCGCTTTCGATGTGCTGCGGCACCGCGCGCTGCTGCGCGGGGCGGTCGATCACCTCCACCGGCGGGCGGAAGCGCCGCAGCAGCGCGTACACGGTGATGCCCACGATGCCCAGCACCGTGATCTCGCCCAGCGTATCGAAGGCCCGGAAGTCCACCAGCATCACGTTGACGATGTTGGTGCCGCCGCCCTGCGGCAGCGCGTTGTCGATGAAGAAGGGCGAGATCGACATCGGTGCGGTGCGCGTGAGCATGGCGTAGGACAGCACGGCCAGGCCGGCGCCGATCAGCACCGCCACCACCAGGTCGCGGCGGCGGCGCCAGAAGGTGCGCCGCAGGTAGAGCGGGTCGTCCTCCTGCACGCGCTTGGGCATCCAGCGCAGGCCCAGCAGGAACAGCACCGTGGTCACCACCTCGACCGCGAGCTGGGTGAGCGCCAGATCGGGCGCCGAGAACCAGGCAAAGGTGATGCACAGGCACAGGCCGACCACGCTGAGCATGATCAGCGCCGCCAGGCGGTGGAACTTGGCCTGCCACGCGGCGCCGATGGCGCAGGTCACGCCGATCGCCCACAGCAGCACGAAGCCGGGCGTGGCCGGGATGCGCGGGCGATCGCCCCAGCTCAGCGGCACCACCAGGGCCGAGCCCAAGCCGGCCAGGCCGGCGATCAGCACCATCCAGAACAGCTGCGGCTGCAGCCGCTGCGTGCCCAGCAGGCGCTGCAGCCAGCGCGCCAGCCGGGTCAGTGCGGTCAGGGCGCTGTCGAACACGGCGCGTCCGTCCAGCCCCAGCAGGCCCGGCGCGCGGATGCTGTCGCGCCGCTTCAGCCACTGGCCGAACAGCAGGTAGGCCCCCACGCCGCCCCCGGTGGCGATCAGGCTCATCACCAGCGGCGTGTTGAAGCCGTGCCAGACCGCCAGGCTGTACGCCGGCAGGTCGCCACCCACCACCGGCGTGGCGGCCATGGCCAGCAGCGGCCCCACGGACCAGGCCGGCAGCGTGCCCACCACGATGCAGGCCAGCACCAGCAGTTCCACCGGCACGCGCATCCAGTGCACGGGCTCGTGCGGCTGGCGCGGGCAGTCGGGCGGCGCGCCGAAGAACACGTCGTGCGCGAAGCGCAGCGAATACACCACCGCGAACACACCGGCCAGCGTGGCCAGCGCGGGCAGGCCGTATTCGATGACCGGGCTGGCGCTCACGAACACCGTCTCGGCGAAGAACATTTCCTTGGAGAGAAAGCCGTTGAGCAGCGGCACGCCCGCCATGGCCGCGCAGGCCACGATGGCCAGGGTGCCGGTGACGGGCATGGAGCGGAACAGGCCGTCCAGGCGGCGCATGTCGCGGGTGCCGGTCTCGTGGTCGATGATGCCCACCGACATGAACAGCGAGGCCTTGAAGGTCGCGTGGTTCATCATGTGGAAGACCGCCGCCACCGCGGCCAGCGGGCTGTTGAGGCCCAGCAGCAGCGTGATCAGGCCGAGGTGGCTGATGGTGGAATAGGCCAGCAGCCCCTTGAGGTCGTTCTGGAACATGGCCGCGTAGGCGCCCAGCAGCAGCGTGGCCAGGCCCGCGCCGCCGACGATCCAGAACCACTCCGGCGTGCCGGCCAGCGCGGGCCACAGCCGCGCCAGCAGGAACACGCCGGCCTTGACCATGGTGGCCGAATGCAGGTACGCCGACACCGGCGTGGGCGCGGCCATGGCGTGCGGCAGCCAGAAATGGAAGGGGAACTGCGCACTCTTGGTGAGCGCGCCCAGCAGGATGAGCACCAGCGCCGGCGTGTACAGCGGGTGCTCGCGGATGCGCTCGCCGGCCGCCAGCACCACCTCCAGCTCCAGGCTGCCCACGATATGGCCCAGCAGCAGCACGCCCGCCAGCAGCGCCAGCCCGCCGGTGGCCGTGACGGTGAAGGCCATGCGCGCGCCGCGCCGCGCGTCCTTGCGGTGCGTCCAGTAGCCGATCAGCAGGAAGGAAAAGACGCTGGTGAGCTCCCAGAACACCACCAGCTGCACCAGGTTGCCCGAGAGCACCACACCCAGCATGGCGCCCATGAAGCCCAGCAGCAGCGAATAGAAGCGCGCCGCCGGGTCTTCGGCCGAGAGGTAGTAGCGCGCGTAGACGATGACCAGCAGGCCCATGGCGCTGACCAGCATGGCGAACATCCAGGCGAAGCCGTCGATGCGCACGATCAGGTCGATGCCCAGCGCGGGCAGCCAGCCCAATCGCTCGATCAGCACGGCGCCATCGCGCACCTCGGGGTAGATCAGGACCAGCGGGACGGCCACCCCCAGGGCCACCAGCGCTGCCCAGGACGATTCGAGGTTGCGTGCGTTCGTCGGCAGCAGCGCCGCGACCACGCAGCCCACGAAGGGCAATATCAGCAGGAAAAACAAGGACATGGCCCAAGTCTAGGGGACGCTCGCGGCCCTCACGCGAAAAAACCGGGCGCGCGCTTCCCCTGTGTCAGGCCGCGCCCCCCTCGCCTTCCCCCCCTCGCAGCTTCTTGCGCCGCTTCCACAGCGTGGTGCGCGAGACGCCCAGGCTCGCCGCGGCCTCGGCCAGGCGCCCGCCCGACTGCTCCAGCGCGCGCTCGATCTGCGCCAGCTCGGCGCGCTCGCGCGCGTCGGCCAGCGTGGCCGCGGGCCCCGGCTCGTCGAGCGCGCGCTCGGGGAACAGATCGGCCGCGCCCAGGGCCGGTCCCTCGCTCAAGGCCATGGCGCGCTCGATGCGGTTGCGCAGTTCGCGCACGTTGCCGGGCCAGGCGTGCGCGCGCAGCGCGGCCTCGGCCTCGGTCGCCAGAGCGGGCGGCGCCAGGCCCTGGCGCTCGGCGGCCTGGCGCAGGAAGCCGCGCGCCAGCGGCAGCACCTCGTCCGGGCGCTCGCGCAGCGGCGGCACGCGCAGCTCGACCACCGCGAGGCGGTAGTACAGGTCTTCGCGGAAGCGGCGGTCGGCGATGCGCGCGCGCAGGTCGGCGTTGGTGGCGGCCACCACCCGCCCGCGAAAGCGCTGGTCCTGGCGCGCGCCGAGGCGGCGGAAGTGGCCGTCCTGCAGCACGCGCAGCAGCGCGGTCTGCAGGCGCGGGTCGAGTTCGCCGATCTCGTCCAGGAACAGGGTGCCGCCGCCGGCTTCTTCGAACCAGCCGGCGTGCGCGCCGCTGGCGCCGGTGAAGGCGCCGCGCTCGTGGCCGAAGAACTGGCTCTCCATCAGTTCGCGCGGCACCGCGCCGCAGTTCACCGCTACGAAGGGCTCGCCCGCGCGCGCCGAGCGCTCGTGCAGCTGGCGCGCCGCCACCTCCTTGCCGACGCCGGTCTCGCCCAGCAGCAGCACCGGCACGTCGCGCGCGGCCAGCCGCTCCAGGTCGCCCGCCAGGCGCTCGGTGGCGGGCGACAGGCCGAAGCCCAGCGCCGGCCCGTCGCCGCCGGCCACGGGCACCAGGGCGCGGATGCGCTCGACCAGCGCGTCGACGTCGAAGGGCTTGGTGAGGTAGTCGTCGGCGCCCGCGCGCACCAGGCGCACGGCCTGGCCGACGTCGGCGAAGGCGGTGGCGAAGACGATGGGCGTGCGCCCCAGGTAGGGCAGCGCGCGGCGGTACAGCGCCTCGCCCGAGCCGTCGGGCAGGCGGATGTCGCTGAGCACGAAATCGGGCCGCGCGCGGCGCAGCGCGGCCAGGGCCTGCGCGCCGTTGCTGGCGTGGACCACCTCGAAGCCCTCCAGCCGCAGGCGCTGCACCAGCGCGCCGCCGAGCACGGCGTCGTCCTCGATCAGCAGCACATGGATGGCGGGGGGGGCGTGGGTCATGGCGCGGGCGGTGGGTCGGGGGGGCCGCCGCCGTCGAACGGCAGCTCGAGCGTGATGCGCGTGCCCCGGCCCGAGTGTGCCTGCACCGCCACGCGCCCGCGCAGGCGCTGCACCAGGCGCACCACCACGGCCACGCCCAGGCCGGCGCCCGGCGCGGGGGCCTCGCCCCGCTCCAGGCTGGCGGCCAGCGGCCCCGGCAGGCCCGCGCCCTCGTCGGCCACCTCCAGCCACAGGTGGTTCTCGCGCGGCTCGCAGCGCAGCGTCACGCGCGCGCCCTCCACCGAGGCCTGGATGGCGTTGAGCAGCAGGTTCAGCAGCACCTGGCGCACCTCGCCACCGGCCAGCGGCACGGCCTCGCTCAGGCGGGATTCGAGCACCAGCGCCACGCCCACGCGGCGCGCCTGCGGCGCCAGCAGGCGCTGCACGTCCTGCAGGTCGCGCGGACCGAAGGCGGGCTCCTCCGCGCTGGGGCGGTGCGTGGCCAGGGTGGCGTCGACCACGCCGCCGATCGCGTGCAGGCCGCGTTCCATGAAGTCCAGCGCTTCGGCGCGCGCCTCGGGGCGCTCGCCGAAGCGGCGCAGCGTGTCGACGGCGGTGAGCACGCCGGCCAGCGGGTTGCGCACCTCGTGCGCCAGCGTGGCCGACAGGCGGCCCAGCACGGCCTCGCGCTCCTGCTCGGCCAGGCGCGCGATCAGGGCCTCGCGCTCGCGCGCGGCGCCGGCCATGCGGTTGTAGGCGCGCAGCAGCCGCGCGTTCTCGCCGTCGTGGGGCGGGATGAGTGCCTCGGCCACCGGCTCGGGCCCGGCCTCGCCGGTGCGCTGCAGGTGGCGCGTGAGCAGGTCCAGCGGGCGCTGCAGCCGGCGCATCACCAGCACCCCCAGCAGCGCGCAGACCCCGCCCAGGCCCAGGTTGAACACCACCACGCGCCACCACAGGCGCTGGCGCTCGGCCACGTAGTCGGCCAAGTCCAGGTTGGCCACGACGGTGAGCGCGCCGGCGCGTTCGCCGGCCAACAGGCGGTCGTCGCTGAGCGGGCGCCACACCCAGTAACTGCCGTCGTTCGTATCGATCTTGTCGCCGCGCGCGCGCTCGGCGATGGCCCCGGGCAGCGGCGCCTCGGGCAGGCCCACGCGGTCGGCGCGTGCCAGGGTGCGGCCGCCCGTGTCGAGCAGAAACAGGTGTCGGTCCACCAGGCCCTGGTGCATGCGCAGGGCTTCGTCGAGCGCGCGCTGGATGCCGGGTGCGTCGTTGGCGATCGCCGGCGGCAGCAGCGCGGCGGCCAGGCCATCGAGGTAGATCTGTCCGGTGCGCTCGATCTGGCGCTCCACCTGGCGCAGCAGGCCCTGCATGGCGATCTGCGTGGTGCCCAGCGCCGTCACCAGGATGACGGCGACGACCGCGAGGGACAGGCGCGCGGTCATGGGCAGGCGGTGGATCCAGCGGGTCATGGGCGATCGGGGCATGGGGCCCCCGATCGTAGGCCCGCGCTCAGCGCAGCACGCGCGGCGGCCGCAGGCCGGGCAGGTCGAGGCGGCTGGCCACGTCCACGCGCAGGTCCAGCACGCCCTGGTCGAACCAGCCCTCGGCGGCCACCGTGAGCACGGTGGCGTCGTCGCAGCAGGCGCGCAGCACGGCGCGCGGCCGGCCCTCCTCCAGCCGCGCCGACCAGGCCAGGCCGCTGGCGCGGGCGGCGGATTCGAAGCGCTCGATCACGTCGGCCGCCGCCTGGCGGGCCTGGGCGATGCGGTGCTCGCGCAGACGCTGCGCGTGCCAGCCCGCGCCGATCGGCACCGGCCCCACGTTCTGCAGGCGCGGCAGATCGATCACCGCCACGCCGCACAGCTCGGCGCCATGGCGCCGCGCCAGGGCCACCGCCTGCGCGATGGCGGCGTCGATGTGCGGCCCGGCGGCCAGCGCCAGCACCACGCGCCGGACCGGTGCCGCGTCCGCGGGGGCGTGCTCGTCCAGGCCGCTGCGCGGCAGCACGCCGCGCAGCGCGTCCTCGCGCGTGCCGCGCCATAGCGGTACGCCGCTCACGTAGCCCGCGCGGCCGATGAGGTGGCCCGCCACCGGCGTGGTGAGCAGCAGGAACAGCACCGCCAGCGCGGCCTTGACCCAGGTTGCCGTGTCGCCCTGCAGCGCCGCCACGCCCAGCAGCACCAGGCCGCTGCCGGCCACGCCAGCCTTGGTGGCCGCGTGCATGCGCATGAAGAAGTCGGGCAGGCGCAGCACGCCCAGCGCCGCGAGCAGGCACAACAGCGCGCCGCCCAGCAGCAGCGCCGATCCGATCCACCCGCTCATGGCCGTTCCTCCCCGGTGGGCCGCGCGGCGCGCGCGATGAAACCGGCGAAGGCCACGGTGGCCAGGAAGCCCACCAGCGCCACGCCCAGGGCGATGTCCACGAAGGCCGGCGCGTCCGCCACCAGCGCGGCCAGCCCGGCGGCGGCCACGCCGATCAGGCCCAGCATGTCCAGCGCGATCACGCGGTCGGCGGCGGCCGGTCCGCGCACGATGCGCACGCCCGCGGCCAGCACCGCTCCCGCCAGCAGCAGCGCGCTGAGCGTCAGCACGCCATCGAACAGGGTGGGGTTCATTCCAGGCACTCCTTCACGCGGCGCTCGAAGCCGCTCTGGATTTGCGCGACGGTGTCGTCGCTCAGGTTCATGGCGTGCACGTAGAGCACGCCCCTGTCCTCGGACAGGTGCAGGCTGGTGGTGCCCGGCGTGAGCGTCACCAGGTTGGCCAGCAGCGCGATGGCGGTGTCGCCCTGCAGGCTCAGCGGTACGGCGACGATGCCGCTGCACTGCACGCGCGAAGGGCGCAGCACGGCGCGCAGCACGTCGTGCACCGACAGCGTGAGTTCGCGCGCGAACAGGCCGGCCAGCACCAGCCAGGCGCGCGCGCGGCGCAGCAGAGGTTTCATGGGGCGGCTCCTTCGGGCAAGGGGGACAAGAGGGGCGGGAGGGCCGGGGCGGGCGCGGCGGCGCCCAACACGGCCTGCACATAGGCCTCGCGGCCCAGCATCTGCTCGGCCGCGCGCAGGGAGAAGTCGACGAAGGGCTCGGTCCACAGGCCGATCGTCAGCGTGAGGGCGGCCAGCGTGGCGATGGGCAGCAGCATCACCGCGCGCGCCGCACCGCGCGCGCGCCACTCGCCCGCGGCGCGCATCGACAGCTCGCTCGGCGCCTTCCAGAAGGCCTCGTTCCAGATCTTCAGCATGGAGTACAGCGTGAGCGCGCCCACCACCAGCGCCACCACGGCCAGCGCCACGTGGCCGGCCTCCAGGCTGGCGCGGATGACCAGGAACTTGGCCCAGAAGCCGGACAGCGGCGGCAGCCCCGCGAGCGACAGCGCGGGCACCACGAACAGCAGGGCCAGCAGCGGCGCGCTGCGGTGCAGGCCGCCGATGCGCTTGAGTTCGTACGAGCCGCCGGCCAGGCGGATCGCGCCCGCGATCAGGAACAGGTTGGCCTTCACCACGATGTGGTGCAGCACATAGAGCACCGCGCCCGCGATCGCCAGCGGCGTGGCCACGGCCAGGCCCACCAGCATGTAGCCGATCTGGCTGATGATGTGAAAGGACAGGATGCGCCGCACGTCGTAGTGCGCCGCCGCGCCCAGCACGCCCGTGACCATGGTCAGCGCGGCCAGCGCGCCCACGATGGGACCGATGAAGTCCAGCGTGCCGCCGAACACCAGCGTGAAGCAGCGCAGGATGGCGTACACGCCCACCTTGGTGAGCAGGGCCGCGAAGATCGCCACCACCGGCGCGCTGGCCGTGTGGTACGCGGCCGGCAGCCAGAAGAACAGCGGGAACACCGCCGCCTTGGCGCCGAAGGCCAGCAGGAACAGCAGCGCCAGCGTGGCCACCAGGCCCTGGTTCGGCACCTCGGGCAGGGCCAGCGACAGGTCCGCCATGTTGAGCGTGCCGGTGAGGCCATAGAGCAGGCCCACGCCCAGCAGGAACAGCGTGGTGACCAGCAGGTTGAGCACCACGTACTTCACGCCCGCGTCGAGCTGCGCGCGCGTGCCGCCCTGCACCAGCAGCCCGAAGGACGCGATCAGCATGATCTCGAACCACACGTAGAGGTTGAAGATGTCGCCCGTGAGGAAGGCGCCGGTGACGCCCAGCAGCAGGCCGTGGTACAGCGGGTGGAACCAGGCCCTTTCGCGTTCCCTGGCGCCGCTGGCCAGCGCGTAGACCGACACCGCCACGGCCATGAGGCCGGTGATGACCACCATGGCGGCGGCGAAGCGGTCGGCCACGAAGCTGATGCCGAAGGGCGCGGCCCAGCTGCCGAACTGGGTGGCGAGCACGGTGCCGTCGAGCACGGCGCGCAGCAGCAGTCCGCTGGCGATCAGCAGGCCGGCGCTGCCCAGCAGGCTGATGGCGCGTTGCAACGCGGGCCTGGACTGCAGCAGGGCGCACAGGGCCAGCGTGGCCAGGGGCACGGCCACGGGCAGGGTGAGCAGCAGGTGCGGCGTCACTGGACGAGCCCCTGTGGTGCGGCGGCGCGCGCGGGCGTGTCCTCGGCGCGCGGCTCGGCCTCGCGCATGGCGTCGGGGTCCAGGGTGCCGAGGGCGCGGTGGGCGCGCTCGAACAGCACCACGGTGAAGGCGACGAGCGAGAAGGAGATGACGATGGCGGTGAGGATCAGCGCCTGCGGCAGCGGGTTGGCGCTGGTGGCCATGCCCAGGGCGCCCTCGGGCACGAGCGGCGGGGTGTTGGACGAGAGCCGGCCAGCGACGAAGATAGCCAGGTTCACCGCGTTGCCGAGCAGCAGCAGGCCCAGCACCATGCGCAGCAGCTGGCGCGACATGAGCAGGTACAGCGCGGCGGCGAGCAAGGCGCCGAAGCTCAGGGCGTAGAGGGTTTCCATCAGTGATCGGCCTCCTCGCCGAGGTAGTAACCCACAAACGCGCACACCGCGCCCAGCACCGCGAGGTACACGCCGATGTCGAACACCAGCGCCGTGCTCAGCGCGAAGCCCTTGTCCCAGAATTGCCACTGGTGCGTGAGGAAGGGCGTCTGCAAAAACAGCGCGGGCAGGCCCGAGGCCAGGGCCAGCAACAGGCCGGTGCCCGCGATCGAGGCCGGTGGCCAGCGCAGGGCCTTCAGCAGGGCCGCGCGTCCGCGCGGCAGCGCGTGCACCGTGAAGCCGGCCGCTGCCACCAGGCCGCCGACGAAGCCGCCGCCGGGCGCGTTGTGGCCGCGCCAGAGCAGGTACAGCGAGAACAGCAGGGCCAGGGGCAAGAGCATGCGCCCGGCCACGCTCAGGATGGGGGAGTTCATGCCGCGCCCTCCTCTGGCTCATCGGCGGCGCCGCGCGAGCGCCGCGTGCCCGCCAGCACCGCGGCCGCCGCCAGCGCGGCCAGCGCCAGTACCGTGATCTCGCCCAGCGTGTCCAGGGCGCGGAAGTCCACGATGATCACGTTCACCAGGTTGCGGCCGTGGGCCTCGGGCACGCTCGCGGCGCGGAAGAAGTCGGACAGGCGCTCATCGAAGGGCGTGGCCAGCACCGACAGCAGCAGCAGCGAGGCCACCGCGCCGAAGCCGATGGCGATGACCGCGTCCACCCGGCGCTGCGGCGCGGTGCGCGCGTCCTCGCGCGCGAAGGGCAACCGCCCCACGATGGCCAGCAGCACCACGATGGCCACCGCCTCCACCGAGAACTGGGTGAACGCCAGGTCCGGTGCGCCATGGAACAGGAACACCAGCGCCAGGCCGAAGCCCACCATGCCCGCCGCCACCACGCCGCGCAGGAAGCCGCGCGCGCGCACCACGGCCCAGGCCGCCAGCAGCAGCAGCGCTGGCAGCAGCGCGTACAGCGATGCCGCGCCGTCCAGGCTGGGCCAGGCCAGCGCGCCGCGCGCGAACGCCGTCAGGCCCACCGCCCCGCCCACCACCGCCAGCGTGGCGCCCAGGTAGCGGCGCAGGCTGCCCGACTGGATGGCTTGCGTCTGCCACAGGGCCAGGCGCGGCAGCGCGGCCATGGCGCGGTCGTAGGCCGCATCGGGGCCATGGGTGGCGATGGCCTCGCGCGCCGCCAGGGTGCGGTGCAGGCGGTTCCAGCCGCGGTAGATCGCCAGGCCCAAGGCCAGGGTGAAGGCGCTCAGCGCCAGCATGGGCGTGAGGCCGTGCCACAGCGACAGCGTGGCCGCGGTGGCGCGGCCGGCCACGGCGCTCGCGGCGGCCTGCACCAGATCGCCGGCCAGCCCGGGCGCCAGGCCCAGCAGCAGGCCCAGCGCGGCCAGCAGCGCGGGGCCGATCCACATGGCCAGCGGCGGGTCGTGCGGCGTGTGGGGCGTGGGACGCAGCGGTCCCCAGAAAGCGCGCACCGTGACCACGCCGGCCACCGCCACCATCACCGCGTTGGCCACGATGGCCACCGCCACCGGCAGCCAGGACGCGCTGCCGCTGAGCTGGGCCTCGTACACCAGCTCCTTGGCCACGAAGCCCACGAAGGGCGGCAGCCCGGCCATGGACAGGCCGGCCAGCAGCGCGGTGGCCGCCGTCAGCGGCATGCGCCGCGCCAGGCCGCCCAGGCGCGTGCTGTCGCGCGTGCCGGCCTCGTGGTCCACGATGCCCGCCACCATGAACAGGCAGGCCTTGTAGAGCGCGTGCACGATGAGGAAGGCCACCATGGCTGTGGCCGCCAGCGGGTGCGGCAGCGCGATCAGCGTGACCAGGGTGCCCAGCGACACCACCGTCGAATACGCCAGCACGCGCTTGAGGTCGGTCTCGCGCAGCGACAGCAGCGCGCCGGTGAGCATGGTGGCCAGGCCGGCCGTGAGCAGCAGGCCGGTCCACAGCGGATGCTCGCCATACACGGGGTTCAGGCGCGCCAGCAGGTACACCCCCAGCTTGACCATGGTGGCCGAGTGCAGGAAGGCCGACACCGGCGTGGGCGCCACCATGGCGTTGGGCAGCCAGGCGTGCAGCGGCACCTGGGCCGACTTGGCGAAGGCGCCCAGCGCCACCAGCGCGATCACCCAGGCCGTGTTCGCGTGCGAAGCGAGCCCGTCCATGGCCAGGATCTCCGAGATCCGGAACGTGCCCGCGGCCTGCCCCAGAACGATGGCGCCGGCCAGCAGCGCCAGCCCACCGCCCACCGTGATCAGCAGCCCTTGTTGCGCCGATCGGCGCGAGGCCGCCTTCTCGGGCGTGAAGCCGATCAGCAGGAAGGACGCCAGGCTGGTGAGCTCCCAGAACACCAGCAGCGCGATCAGGTCGTCGGCCAGCACCGCGCCCAGCATCGCGCCCATGAACAGCGTGAGCCGCGCGAAGAAGCGCGCGATGTCCGCGTGCCCCGCGAGGTAGCGGGCGGCGTACAGGAAGATGAAGCTGCCGATGCCCGTGATCAGCAGCGCGAACAGCAGCGACAGCCCGTCGGCCCGCAGCGCCAGGGCGACGCTCAGGCTGGGGATCCACGGCGTGACCTCCACGCGCGCGCCGTTGGCCAGCACCTCGGGCAGCAGGCCGGCGAAGCCGGCGCACAGCGCGGCCGGCAGCAGCCAGGCCAGCGCGGCCAGGGGCGCGCGCCAGCGCAGCAGCGCCCACAGCAGGGGCGCGGACAACAGGGCGGTGAGGACGAGCAGGGTGAGCGGCATGGGCAGGCGGGGTGAAGTCCCTGCCTGCACTGGCGCAAGCGCCGTGCCGCCTCATCGCGCGCCGCGCGGGCCTTGTGAATCAAGCACTTGCGTGGGTGGGCCGCCCGCGCGTGTTCAGCCGAGTGAACGTCGGCGCCGCGCCGCGTCGCGCGAAATGAACGCCGTCAGACGTCCAGCACCAGCCGCGCCGAGCGCGCCCGCGAGCAGCACGGCGTCATGTGCGTGTTGGCGGCTTTTTCCTCGTCGGTCTGGTACTCGTCGCGGTGCTCGGGCGTGCCCTCCAGCACCGGCACCAGGCAGGTGCCGCAAATGCCCTGCTCGCAGGACAGCGGAATGTCCACGCCCGCCTCGATCAGCGCCTGCGCCACGCTCCTGCCTTCGGGCACCTGCACCGACACGCCGCTGCGCGCCGCCACCACGGTGAAAGCGGTGCCGGTCTGCGAGACCCCGGCCTTGAAGTGCTCCACGTGCACCCGCTCCGCGGGCCAGCCGCGCGCGGCCGCGCCCTGGGTGACGAATTCGATGAAGCCATCGGGGCCGCATACATACAGATGCCCGCGGGTGTCGGCCAGGGCCTCGTCGAGCGCGAAGCGCTGCGCGGGCGGGCCATCGTCGTGGTGCGATCGCACCGACGGCGCGAAGGCGCTGGCCGCGAGTTCGTGCGCGAAGGCGGCGCGGTCCGCGCTGCGCGCGCAGTGGTGCAGCACGAAGGGTGTGCCGCGCGCGTGCAGCGCGTGCGCCATGGACAGCAGCGGCGTGATGCCGATGCCGCCGGCCACCAGAACGGCGGGGCGGTCGTCCGCGGCCAGGGGAAAGTTGCAACGGGGGCGGCCAATGCGGATGACCTGCCCTTCGGCGAAGTGCCGGTGCACGCTCTCGGAGCCTCCCCGCGAAGCCGGGTCCCGCAGCACGCCCAGGCGGTAGCGGTGGCGCTCGCGCGGGTCGTTGCACAGCGAGTACTGGCGCATCAGGCCAGGCGCCACCACCACGTCCACGTGCGCACCGGCCTCGAAGGGCGGCAGCTCGCCGCCGTCGAGCGCCACCAGCTCCAGCGCCACGGTGTCGGTGGCGGTGTCTTCGCGGCGCGCAATGCGAACGTCCAGGGGGGCGCCGGGGCGCGCGTCGGCGTCGATGGCGGGGTCGCTCACCGGGGCATTCACCGGCGGGCTCATTCCGGCTTGGCGTCTTCGCTCAGCAGGCGCTCCAGCACGCGGCGGTAGCGCGTCGGGCCGGCGTCGATCGCCAGCAGCACCGGCGACAAGGGCTCGCGCGACTGGTCCATCAGCCGCTGCTGCGCCTCGATCACGGGCACGTCCTGCTCGGCAAAGGCGAAGGTGCGCATCTCGAAGATTTTGTCGCGGATGGCGCTGTTCTTCTCGTCGCCTTCGGTCAGCACGTTCCAGCGCGCGGCCGAGTAGTGGTAGTGCGTGGTGCGCTCGGTCTCGGGCGTGAGCAGGTGCAGCGCGAAGTAGCCCGTGCCCTTCTCCTTGGGCTCGCCCGGCTTGCTCACGCCGAACTCCAGGATCATGTAGCAGGGCGCGTACCAGCTGATGGTGCTCCACTGGTCGCCGCGCTCGAAGCCGGGCGGGCTCATCATCTTCAGGATGCCCGGGGTGTCGGCGTTCTTGGAGGGCCGGCTCACGGCCACCACGTCGCCCTTCTGTTCCACCTTGATGTCGGCCTCCACCGTGTCGGCGTTGCCCAGGATGCCCGCGTGCACGTAGGAGGTGTGGCTCAGGTCCAGCAGGTTGTCCACCACCAGTTCGTAGCCGGCGTCCACCGTCAGGTAGCCCGGCTTGGTGATGTGCATCGCGGGCCGGTCGTCCAGACAGCTGTAGTCGGGGATCTTCGCCGGATCGGGCGCCTTGTCGCCCATCCAGATCCACAGCAGGGTGTGGCGCTCGATCACGGTGTAGGACTTCAGGTGGGCCGCGGCCGGGATGGTGCAGTTGCCGTGCGGGTTCTTCACGCATTGGCCGTCGGCGCCGAACTCCAGGCCGTGGTAGATGCACTGCACGCGGTCGCCGGACATGAGCTTGCCCATGGACAGCGGCGCGAAGCGGTGCGAGCAGCGATCGGTCATGGCGGCGATGCCGCCGTCCTCCTTGCGAAAGAACACGATGGGCTCGTTGAGGAGCGTGCGCGAGACCAGCTTTCCCGGCTCCAGGTCGGCGGACCACATGGCCACGTACCAGGTGTTGCGGATGAAGCGGCTGGTGGCAGGTGCCGCGGCGGCGCGAACCAGCGGCTTCTCGGTGAGGGTGGGGGCGGCTTGGGTCATGGCGTGGTGTCCTTGTCTCTTCTCGTCAGCGGTGCGGCCGGTGGTTCCCTGAAGGGGAATTCCGAGGTTGTGAAAGGCTAGCCGAGCGGCGAAGGTGCCGCAAACGAGAGTTCTTCATGGGGCCATGAGTCGGAGTTCGGGCGGCCGTACGGGGCTCATGCCCGCATGAAAAACTCTCGTTGGCGCCCCATCGCCCCCATGGCTAGCATCCGCGCCCATTCGAGAACGAGACGCCGTCCCCACGCCGCCAGCGCCGATGCCCCCGATCATTCTGCAAACCCACCACCTCACCAAAGCGTTCAAGGGCTTCGCCGCCGTGAGCGACGTGAACCTCAGCGTGCACGAGGGCAGCATCCACGCGCTCATCGGCCCCAATGGCGCGGGCAAGACGACCTGCTTCAACCTGCTCACCAAGTTCCTGGAGCCCAGCAGCGGCAGCATCTTTTTCCAGGGCCGTGACATCACCCGCGAGAAGCCCGCCGACATCGCTCGCCGTGGCGTCATCCGCTCGTTCCAGATCTCCGCCGTGTTCCCCCACCTCACGGTGCTGGAGAACGTGCGCCTGGGCCTGCAGCGCGCGCTGGGCAGCACCTACCACTTCTGGAAGCCCGAGCGCTCGCTGCACCACCTGCACGGCCGCGCCATGGAGCTGCTCGCCGAGGTGGGCCTCGAATCCTTCGCGCACGAGACCTGCGTGAACCTGTCCTACGGCCGCAAGCGGGCGCTGGAGATCGCCACCACACTGGCCATGGACCCCAAGCTCATGCTCCTGGACGAGCCCACGCAGGGCATGGGCCACGAAGACGTGCACCGCGTCACCGAACTCATCCGCCGCGTGGCGGTGGGACGCACCGTGCTCATGGTGGAGCACAACATGGCCGTGGTCTCCACCATCGCTGACACCATCACCGTGCTTCAGCGCGGCGCCGTGCTGGCCGAGGGCCGCTACGCCGAGGTATCCACCGACCCGCGCGTGCTGGAGGCCTACATGGGCGCCGAGGCGACGGCGCTCGAGGGAGCGCACTGATGGCTGCCGCGCTGCGCATCCGGGACCTGCACGCCTGGTACGGCGAATCGCACGTGCTGCACGGTGTGGAGATGGAGGTCCGCGAGGGCGAGGTCGTCACGCTGTTGGGGCGCAATGGCGCGGGCCGCACCTCGACGCTGCGCGCCATCATGGGCCTGACGGGTGCGCGCCAGGGCAGCATCCAGGTCTTCGGCCAGGAAACCATTGCCCTGCCCACTTTCCGCATCGCGCCGCTGGGCATCGGCTACTGCCCCGAGGAGCGCGGCATCTTCGCCAGCCTGTCGGTGGAGGAAAACCTGCTGCTGCCGCCCCGGCTCAAAGGGGGGCGGATCGGTGCGGGGGCCGCCATGAGCGAGGACGAGATCTACGCCATGTTCCCCAACCTCGCGGAGCGCCGCCAGAGTCCGGGCACGCGCCTGTCCGGCGGCGAGCAGCAGATGCTGGCCGTGGGCCGCATCCTGCGCACGGGCGCGCGGCTGCTGCTGCTCGACGAGATATCGGAAGGCCTGGCGCCGGTGATCGTGCAGGCGCTCGCCCAGATGATCCGCACCCTGAGGGCCAAGGGATACACCGTGCTCATGGTGGAGCAGAACTTCCGGTTCGCCGCGCCTCTGGCCGACCGCTTCTACGTGATGGAGCACGGCCGCGTGGTGGAGACCTTCGGCGCCACCGACCTCCAGGCCAAGATGCCGCTGCTCAACGAGCTGCTCGGCGTGTGAACCCCATGCCACTACTCGACATCCCCCTGCCCGTCCTGCTCAGCCAGTTGCTGCTGGGCCTGGTCAACGGCTCCTTCTACGCCATCCTCAGCCTGGGCCTGGCGGTCATCTTCGGTCTGCTGCACGTCATCAACTTCGCGCACGGCGCGCTGTTCATGCTGGGCGCGGTGCTCACCTGGATCGGCCTCAACCACTTCGGCATCAACTACTGGGCCATGCTGCTGCTGGCGCCGCTGCTGGTGGGGGCCTTCGGCATCGCCATCGAGCGCAGCTTGCTGCGCTGGATCTACCGGCTCGACCACCTGTACGGCATGTTGCTCACGCTGGGCATCACCCTGGTGCTGGAGGGCGTGCTGCGTGCCATCTTCGGTGCCTCGGGCCTGCCCTACAACGCGCCCGAAGCCCTGCAAGGCGCCACGCAGCTGGGTTTCATGTTTTTGCCCAATTACCGCATCTGGGTGGTGGTGGCCTCGCTCACGGTGTGCTTCGCCACCTGGTACCTCATCGAGCGCACGCGCCTGGGCGCCTACCTGCGCGCCGGCACCGAGAACCCCAAGCTCGTCGAGGCCTTCGGCATCAACGTGCCCCTGATGGTGATGCTCACCTACGCGTTCGGCGTGGGCCTGGCGGCCTTCGCGGGCGTGCTCGCGGCGCCAGTGATGCAGGTCTCGCCCCTCATGGGGCAGAACCTGATCATCGTGGTTTTCGCGGTGGTGGTGATCGGCGGCATGGGGTCGATCATGGGTGCCATCCTCACCGGGCTCGGCCTGGGCGTGCTCGAGGGCCTCACCAAGGTCGTGTACCCCGAGGCATCGGCCACCGTGGTCTTCGTGGTGATGGCGATCGTGCTGTTGCTGCGTCCCGCCGGCCTGTTCGGAAAGGAGCGTTGACATGAAGCGCCTGCCCACCATCGGCTATGGCCTGCTGCTCGCGGGCCTGTTGGCGGCCCCCTTCCTCGGGGCGTATCCCATCTTCCTCATGAAGCTGCTGTGCTTCGCGCTGTTCGCCTCGGCCTTTAACCTGCTGCTGGGCTACGCGGGCCTGCTGTCCTTCGGCCACGCGGCGTTCTTCGGCGGCTCGGCCTACGTGGCTGGCCTCGCCATGAAGGCCTGGGGCCTGCCGCCCGAGCTGGGTCTGCTCGCGGGCACCGCGGCCGGCGCGCTGCTGGGCTGGGTGTTCGGCGTGCTGGCCATCCGCCGCCAGGGGATCTACTTCTCGATGATCACGCTCGCGCTCGCGCAACTGGTGTACTTCGTGGCGGTGCAGATCCCGGCCACGGGCGGCGAGGACGGCCTTCAGGGCGTGCCGCGCGGCGTGCTGTTCGGCTTCATCGACTTGCGAGACGATCTGAACATGTACTACCTGACGGTGGCCATCGCGACCGGCGCCTTCCTGCTCATCGCGCGCGCCATCGCCTCGCCTTTCGGCCAGGTGCTCAAGGGCGTGCGCGAGAACGAGCCGCGCGCCACGTCGCTGGGCTACGACGCCGACCGCGTGAAGCTCATGGCCTTCGTGCTGTCGGCGGCGCTCGCGGGCCTGGCCGGTTCGCTCAAGACCCTGGTGCTCGGCTTCGCGTCGCTGACCGACGTGCACTGGCTGGCCTCGGGCCAGGTCATCCTCATGACGATGATCGGTGGGGTGGGCACGCTCACCGGCCCGCTCGTGGGCGCCAGCGCCATCCTGCTGCTCGAGGGCAAGCTCGGTCAGCTGGGCCAGGCGCTCACCCACCTGAGCGGCTGGAGCGGCTTTACCGCGCTGGGCGAGTCGGTCACCACCGCGATGGGCGTGCTGTTTATCTTCTCGGTGCTGTTGTTCCGAAAGGGCATCATGGGCTGGAAGTCATGAGCGCTCAGGCGCCACCGCCCCGCGGCCCACTGCCTCCCGAGGGGGCCCATCCGGCCAGGGCCGGCTCGGCGCCGGAACGCGTGCGGATGCCGGCGCTGCAGCACGCCCGCGCCGACGACGGCACGCGCATCGCCTTCAGCCTGCGCGAGGCCGCCCCCGGCCTGCCGCGCATCGCCTTCCTGCATTCCCTGGGCATGGACCACGCGCTGTGGGGCCCGGTGAGCGAGCGCCTGGCCGGTCTGGCCAGCCTGCTCTGCCTGGACATGCGCGGCCACGGCCGCTCCGACAAACCCCCGCCGCCTTACGGCACCGAGCGCCTGGCGCGCGACTTGCGCGACGTGCTCGACCACGTGGGCTGGGCGCGCACCGTGCTCGTCGGCGCCTCGCTCGGCGGCTGCGTGTCGCTGGACTTCGTGGCCCACCACGCCGAGCGCGTGCAAGCCTTGGGCCTGGTGGACAGCACCGCCTGGTACGGCCCCGACGCGGGCCTGAACTGGAACGCCCGCGCGCGCCGCGCCCGCGAGGAAGGCCTGGCGGCCATGATCCCCTTCCAGGAAACCCGCTGGTTCAGCGACGCATTTCGGGTCAGCCGGCCCGACGTGGTCGAGCGCTGCGTGCGCACCTTCCTGGGCAACGACGTGACCGCGTTCGCCGCGCTGTCGGAAATGCTGGGACGCTTCGACGGTCGCCACCTGTTGCCGCGCATCCGGGTGCCCACGTCCATCATCGTGGGCGAAGAGGACTTCGCCACGCCGGTGGCCATGTCGCAGGCGCTGCAGCGCGGCATCCGGGAGGCGCGCCTGACGGTGATCCCCGCTGCGCGGCATCTGGTGCAGATCGAGCGGCCCGACGCGGTGGCCGCGATGGTCATGCGCCTGCTGGAGCGGGTGACGACAAGCGCCTGAGCGCGGGCTGCGCGACAGCGCCAGGCAAGCGCCGGATTCCCCGCGGCTTCGGAAACCTCAGCGGAGGGCCGGTGGCCATGCCTGGCGATACGCTATATTCAGTCATATATAGCGATCGTGACCGAGGCTTCCGCATGCACCACCGCCTGACCCACACCCTGGCCGTCGTCCTCACCGCCGGCCTGTCCCTCGCCGCGCAAGCCGCCGACCTCACCGTCTCGGCCGCCGCCAGCCTGACGAACGCCTTCAAGGACATCGCGCCGCTGTTCGAGGCCGCCCACGCCGGCACCAAGGTGCAACTGAACTTCGCGGCCTCCGGCGTGCTGCTGCAGCAGATCGCCAAAGGCGCGCCGGTCGACGTGTTCGCCAGCGCCGACCAGGAAACCATGGACCGGGCGCAGGCCCAGAACCTCATCAAGCCCACGCAGCGCCGCGACTTCGTCTCCAACAGCCTGGTGGTCATCGTGCCCCAGGCCAGCGCCCTGCGGCCCCGGTCGGTGGCCGATCTCACTCGGCCGGAATACGCCCGCATCGCCATCGGCCTGCCCGCCAGCGTGCCCGTGGGCCGCTACACCAGGGACGTGCTCGAAGGGGCCGGCCTGTGGGGCGCCATCGAGTCCAAGATGGTGGGCGCCACCAACGTGCGCCAGGCGCTGGACTACGTGCAGCGCGGCGAGGTCGACGCGGGCTTTGTGTACGCCACCGACGCCGCGCTGATGGCCGACAAGGTCAAGGTGGCGCTGACCGTGCCCACGCCCAAGGCCATCCTCTACCCCGTGGCCCCGTTGCCCGCGGGGCCGAACGCCGCCATGGGCGAGAAGTTCGTCGACTTCCTGTTCACGCCGCCGGCCCAGGCGGTGCTGTCCAGGTACGGCTTCGGCAGACCCTGAACCCGCGCGTCGGTACCTGCCGTGGCCGAGGCCTGGACCCCCCTGCTGCTCACCTTGAAGGTGGCGGGTTGGGCCACCGCGCTCAACCTGTTCCTGGGCACGGCGGTGGGCTACGCGCTGGCGCGCCTTCGTTTCCCCGGCCGCGACGTGCTGGACGCCGCGCTCACCCTGCCCCTGGTGATGCCGCCCACCGTGCTGGGCTACTACCTGCTGGTGGTCATCGGCAGCCAGGGCGTGATCGGCGCCTGGCTGCTGCAGCACTTCGGCGTCCGGCTCATCTTCACGGTGGAGGCGGCCATCATCGCCGCCACCATCGTGGCCTTCCCGCTGGTGTTCAAGGCCGCGCGCGCCGCCTTCGAAACGGTGGACCCGCAGCTCGAGGACGCCGCGCGCACCCTGGGCCTCGGCGAATGGCCGATCTTCTTTCGCGTGACGCTGCCGCTGGCCTGGCGCGGCATCCTCGCCGGCCTGCTGCTGGCCTTTGCGCGCGCGCTGGGCGAGTTCGGCGCCACGCTCATGGTGGCGGGCAGCATCGTTGGCAAGACGCAGACGCTCTCCATCGCCGTCTACGAGGCGGTGCAGGCGGGGCAGGACGGCACGGCCAATGTCCTGGTGCTCGTCGCCTCGGCCGTGTGCGTGGCGGTGCTGCTGCTCGCCGGCCAGTTGGTGCCGGGCCGCGTGGCGTCGCGATGAGGGGCCGGCCTTGACCTGGGACATCACCCTGCGCAAGACCCTGCGGCAAGGCCACGCGCGCTTCGAGCTGGACCTGGCGTTCCGCTCGCCCGCGCCGCGCGTGGTGCTGTTTGGCCCCTCGGGCGCGGGCAAGACGCTGACGCTCAAGATGGTCGCGGGCATCCTGGCGCCCGAGGCGGGCCGCATCGCCATCGCCGGCCGCGTGCTGTTCGACAGCGAGCGCGGCGTGCGCAGCAGCGCGCAGCAGCGCCGCCTGGCCTACATGTTCCAGGACTACGCCCTGTTCCCGCACCTCACGGTGCGGCAGAACGTGGCCTTCGCGGCGCGGCGGGGCCTGCGCAACCCGGCCAAGGACGAAGCGAACGCCGACGTTGACCGCTGGCTCGCCAGCTTCGGCCTGAACGCCGTCGCTGGCCACCACCCGCACCAGATCTCGGGCGGCCAGCGCCAGCGCACGGCACTGGCGCGCGCCTTGGTGTCGCGGCCCGCGGCGCTGCTGCTGGACGAGCCCTTCGCCGCCCTGGACAAGGCCCTGCGGCAGCGCCTGCGCGACGAGCTCAAGGACCTGCAGACGGAATTGAAGCTGCCGCTGCTGCTGATCACCCACGACGAGCAGGACGTGCGCCACCTCGCCGAAGACGTGGTCTGCCTGGACGCCGGTCGCGTGGTGGCGTGTGCCGACGCCCTGAAGGGCGGCTGATATCCTCGCCGCCAGCGAGATGGCAGCAGGAGCGGCCCCGATGGCGACGACGAAAATCAAGCGCAGAAGCAAAAACCCGCTGGAGGTGCACGGCGCGCTCTGGTTGTCGTCCGGTGGCGCCAGCCTGGCCGGCCATGGCCGCGTCGAACTGCTGCGCGCCGTGGCCGAGCACGGCTCCATCACTCGCGCCGCCAAGGCCTTCGGCATGAGCTACAAGGCCGCCTGGGACGCCATCGACACCATGAACCAGCGCGCCAGCGCGCCGGTGGTGGAGCGCGTGATTGGCGGCAAGGGCGGCGGCGCCACGCGGCTCACCGACTTCGGCCAGCGCCTCATCGACCGCTACGAGCTGGTGCACGCGGTGCACCAGCGCTTCCTGCGCCTGATCGAACAGGACGCCATGGACCTGGACCAGGAGTTCTCGCTGCTGAAGGTACTGAATATGAAGACCAGCGCGCGCAACCAGTGGTTGGGCACCGTCGCGGCCGTGCGGGCCGGCGCGGTGAACGACGACATCGAACTGAGCCTGCCCGGCGGCCTGCGCCTGTCGGCCATCGTCACGCGCGGCAGCACCGAATCGCTGGCGCTGCGCCCGCAGATGGCGGTGATCGCCCTGGTGAAGTCCTCGGCCGTGCTGCTGGCGGTGGACCTGGCCGGCGCGCGCGTGTCGGCGCGCAACCGCTTCCCCGGCCGCGTGCTGTCGGTGACGCCCGGGGCGGTGAACGCCGAGGTGCTGCTGCGCTGCGACGGCGGCCTGGAGGTGGTGGCCGTGGTGCCGCAGGCCGCCGTGGCCGAGTTGGGCCTGGCGCCGGGCGCCGAGGCCACGGCGCTGATCAAGGCCTCGGACGTGATCCTGGCGGTGGTGAGCTGAAGGCCCGCCCCCGCCAGACGCCGTTCAGATCCCCACCACCGACACCGCCTTGGTGTTGAGGTAGGCCTCCATCGCCTCGGGACCGCCCTCGGTGCCGTAGCCCGAGTCCTTGATGCCGCCGAAGGGCAGCTCGGCCGAGGGCGTGGCCGGCTGGTTGATCCACACCATGCCCGCTTCCACTCGGTTGGCCAGCAGCTGCACGTTCTTGTAAGAGCGCGTGAAGGCGTAGGCCGCCAGTCCATACGGCAGGCGGTTGGCTTCGGCGATCGCCTCCTCCAGCCGGTCGAAGGCGCGGATGCCCGCGATCGGGCCGAAGGGTTCGTTGTTGAAGAGGTCGGCCTCCAGCGGCACCGAGCGGATGATGGTGGGCGCGAAGAAGTTGCCGGCCTCGCCCACGCGCTCGCCGCCCGTGAGGACCTCGGCGCCATGCTCGGCCGCGTCCTTCACCACCTGGGCCATGGCCGTCACGCGGCGCGCATTGGCCAACGGCCCCAGCGTGGTGCCCTCGGCCAGGCCGTCGCCCAGCTTGAGGCCCTGCGCGTGCTGCGTGAGCGCGCGCGAGAAGTCCTCCACCAGGCTGCTGTGCACCAGGAAGCGCGTGGGCGAGATGCAGACCTGGCCCGCATTGCGGAACTTGGCCGCGCCCGCGGCCTTTACGGCCAGCGCCACGTCGGCGTCCTCGGCCACGATCACCGGCGCATGGCCGCCCAGTTCCATGGTCACGCGCTTCATGTGCCGCCCGGCCAGGGCCGCGAGCTGCTTGCCCACCGCGGTGGAGCCGGTGAAGGTGACCTTGCGGATCACGGGGTGCGGGATCAGGTGACCGGAGATCTCGGCCGGGTCGCCGAACACCAGGCCCACCACCCCAGGCGGCAGGCCGGCGTCGACGAAACAGCGCAGCAGCGCGGCTGGCGACGCGGGGGTTTCCTCGGGCGCCTTGCACAGGAAGGAGCAGCCCGTGGCCAGGGCCGCGCCCATCTTGCGCACGATCTGGTTGACCGGGAAGTTCCAGGGCGTGAAGGCCGCCACCGGGCCCACGGGCTCCTTGATGACCATCTGCTGCGCGGCCGTGTTGCGGCCCGGCACCAGGCGCCCGTAGACGCGGCGGCCCTCGTCGGCGAACCAGTCGAGGATGTCCGCGCCGGCGAGGACCTCGCCCCGGGCCTCGGCCAGCGGCTTGCCCTGCTCCTGCGTGAGCACGCGCGCGATGTCGCTGGCGCGTTCGCGCAGCAGCGCGGTGGCGCGGCGCATCAGGGCCGCGCGTTCGTAAACCGACGTGTCGCGCCAGGTCTCGAAGCCCTTCTGCGCGGCCGCCAGCGCGCGCTCCAGGTCCTCGATGCCGGCGTGCGCCACCGTGCCGATGGTCTGGCCCGTGGCCGGGTTGCGTACGTCGATGGTCTTGCCGCTGGCGGCGTCGACCCACTGGTTGGCGATGAGAAGTTGGGTGCTGGGGTAGGCGGTGGTGGTCATGGCAGCGGTGGTGGAGGTCGACGGGGGTCGGCCGGCGTCGGCCGGGCCCCGTACCCTATCGCAAACGGCATAACCGGGCGCGGTGGGCGGCGGGCGCGCCCGCGCCCGCCGCCCCGGCTAGCCCACCATCTCCCGCCAGAGCGCCTGGAGCGCGTCGGGCCGCAGTTTGCCGCGCGCGTTGCGCGGCAGCGCGTCGATGATGCACACCGCCAGGGGCCGCTTCGCGCGCGGCAGCTGTTCCGCCGCATGGGCCTGCAGGGCCGGCGAATCGAGCACCGCGTCCTCGCGCGCCACCACGAAGGCCACCACCTCCTGGCCGTAGATCGCATCGGGCACGCCCACGGCGGCGGCCTCGGCCACGCCGGGGTGGGCCAGCAGCGCGTCCTCGATCTCGCCGGGTGACACCTTCACGCCGCCGCGAATCACCAGGTCGTCCATGCGGCCCAGCAGGCGCACCACGCCGTCGGCCTCGCGCACCGCGAGGTCGCGCGTGCGGAACGCCTGGCCGCGGATGGGACGCAGCGTGCCATCGGGCTGCAAGGTGCCCAGCGCGAGCTTGGCGCCCTCGATCACCACCTCGCCGGGCTCGCCATCCGCGCAGGGCGCGCCTTGTGTGTCCAGGATGTGCACGTCCATGCCCGGCACCGGCCGGCCCACCGAACCGATGCGCCGGTCCACCAGCCGGTTGCCGCAGATCCAGCCGCCTTCGGACGAGCCATAGAGGTTGATGATGGAAATGCCCGTCTCGCGTTCGAAGCGCGCCCAGGTACTCGCGGCCAGCGGTGCCGAGCTCGAAGACATCACGCGCAGGCTGGCCGAGCTGGCGCGCAGGCGCTCCAGCGGGTGGCCCAGCAGGATGTTGAGCACCGTGGGCACGCCCGCCGCCACGGTGATGCCGTGGCGGGCGATCCACTCGGGAAAGCGCGAGGCCGAGAACTGGCGCGCGAGGTGCAAGGTGAACCCCAGTTGCAGGAAGGGCATGAGGCTCAGGATCTGCGGCGAATACCAGCTGAAGGAGCGGTAGTCGAGCAAGTGGTCGCTCTGGCGCAGATCGAGGAGGTGGGTGCTGGCCAGACCGTTGAGCGCGTACGAGGCGTGGTCGTGCAACACGATCTTCATGCGCCCGGTGCTGCCCGAGGTGCAGCAGGCCGCGGCCAAGTCCTGCGCGCGCGGCCCGGCCCGGTGCAGCGCGGCCCGCTGATGCGGTGCGTGCGCCGCGGCTTCCAGGCGGATCGCCGCCAGTTCGCCGGGCGCCGGTGGCCATTGGCCGAAGCGCAGGTGCGGGCCCATGCCGGCGGGGATGTCGGCCTCGCCCAGGCGCTGGCCGTGCAGCAGCAGCGCCGGCTTCAGGGTGTTGAAGGCGACTTGTGTCGCGGTGGCGCCGATCTGGGAAATGTCGAAGGGGCACACCACGGCGGCCAGGCGCCACAGGGCGAGCCACATCACCACGGTTTCGATGCCGCCGTCGATGATCAGCACCACCCGGCTGCCGTGGCCCACACCGCGTTCGCGCAGTTGCAGGGCCACGCTGTCCACCACGGCCGCCAGTTCACCGTAGCGGATGCGCTGGTCGCGATCGACGTCGACCACCGCGGCGCGCAGCGGGTCGCGCGCCGCGTGGCGCTCGAGCCATTGCGCGGGCGACAGCCAGTCGGACGCTGCGTGGCGTGGCTCCATGCGCGGGCGCCGGGCTCAGCCGGCCGTGGCCTGCGCGGGCGGCGGTGGCGGCAGGCTCAGGTTGGCCAGGGCCCATTCACGGAAGAGTTCCACGCGGCGCAGCTTGGCCTTGGCCGTTGTCGAGGTGAGGAAGTAGCTGGAGCTGGAGGCCACGCGCGTGCCGAAGGGCGCCACCAGCGTGCCGCGCGCGAGTTCGCGGTCGATCAGCGGCGTGCGGCCGATGGCCAGGCCCATGCCTTCCACGGCGGCCGCCTGCGAAGTGAACTGCAGCTGGAACACCGACTCGCCCGCGAAGCGCACGTGGCTGTGGCCGGCCGCGTCCAGCCAGGCTGGCCAGTCGTCCTGGTAGAGCGAATAGAAGTAGGTGCGGATGCGCACGAAGCGCGCCAGACGCTCGGCCTCGCTGCCCTCGGTGCCGATCGTGTCCAGCAACCGGGGCGAGCACACCGGGAAGAACTCCTCGCCGTGCAGCAGGTCGGTGCGCATGCCGCTCCAGCGGCCCGAGCCATAGCGGATGGCCACGTCGTGCGTGTTGTTGTCGAACTCGTCGAAGTTGGCGCTGGTGGACAGGTGCACCGTGATGTCCGGGTGCTGGCGCTGGAAGTCCGGCAGGCGCGGAATCAGGCAGTGCACCGCATAGGCCGGCAGACAGGCGATCACCAGCACCGTGTTGACGACCTTCTTGCGCGTGTTGTCGCTGGCGATGGCCAGCATGCTGATCGCCTCGCTCACCGAGCGCAGGTACTCGGAGGCGGCGGGCGTGAGCGCCAGCGTGTTGCGCTTGCGCGTGAACAGCTTGATCTCCAGGCGCTCTTCCAGGGCCTTGATCTGGTGGCTGATGGCGGTCTGGGTGACCGATAGCTCCTGCGCAGCGCGCGTGAAGCTCAGGTGGCGCGCGGCCGATTCGAAGGCCAGCAGGCTTTGCAGCGAAGGGATAAAGGGTCTCATGCGTGGGTTCTCGGCTGCTGCGCCCCGGCGTCGTGCGCCGTATGGGAACTCTGCGGCGCGCCGTCCAGCGGCGCTTTCGTCCAACCCCTGCATTCCTGAATAAGCCAGCGACGCGATGTTACCGGCTGCGCCGCGTGCGCGGCGAGGAGACGGCGGGGGCTCATCGCGAGCGGCCCGTGAGCTTGAAGCTGCCCTGCGCGCTGGCCAGCAGCAGCGTGCCTTCGTGCCAGGCCTCGGCGCGCGCGAAGAACAGCGTGCGCGTGCGCTGTACCAGGAAGCCCTTGGTGACCACCAGGCCGCTCGACGCCTTGTTGATGAAGTTGACCGTGAGCGAGACCGTGTGGCCGTGCGTGGGCTCGTGCATGGGCGGGCTGTACAGGCCCGCGTAGCCGCAGGCCACGTCCAGCAGCGTGGACAGCACGCCGCCCTGCAGAACGCCCTGGCGGTTGAGCAGTTCAGCCCGCACGGGCAGGTGGAACTCGCTGTAGCCCTCGTGCCATTCGGCCAGGCGCACGCCGATGTGCTCGAGGAAAGGGTTGTCGAGCGTGATCGGGCTGGGCGTGCGCATGGGGGGAGCTTAGGCAAGGCCGCCGATGGCCACCACTGAAAGCCATTCATGGGGCCATGAGAGGAAACCGGGTGACGGCGCCGCGAATGAGGGCCCCTCATGGCCGGATGAAAAACTATCGCTCGCGCCGCCCATACCCCGACGCTACTCTGCGCCGCACCCGATGCAGCACCCCCACCCGCAGGGGCGGACACGGGACCCACTCACGAACGAGCAGCAGGAGATGACCATGCAAACCTTTCCCGGCGCCAAGTCCGCCTTGTCCCTCGGCGCGGCCCTGTGCCTGGCCGCCGCCGCGCCCGCCCAGGCCCAGTACACCCAGGACACCGTCAAGATCGGCTTCGCCACCGACATGTCCGGCCTCTTCTCCGACATCGACGGCGCGGGCGGCGTCGAGGCCGTGCGCATGGCCATCGCAGACTTCGGTGGCCAGGTCGGCGGCAAGAAGATCGAGCTGATGTTCGTGGACCACCAGAACAAGCCCGACATCGCCTCCACCAAGGCGCGCGAGTGGATCGACGTGAACCAGGTCGACCTGCTGCTGGGCGGCGTGAACTCCGCCGTGGGCCTGGCCATGTCCAAGGTCTCGGCCGAGAAGAAGACGGTCTACATCTCGGTGGGCGCCGGCACCGCGCGCCTGACCAACGAGGAGTGCACGCCCTACACCATCAACTACGCGCTGGACACCATCGCCCAGGCCCGGGTGGCCGGACGGGCCGTGACCGAGGCGGGCGGCAAGTCGTGGTACTTCCTGGTGGCCGACTACGCCTTCGGCCATTCGCTGGAGAAGGACACCACCGAGGTCATCAAGGCCGCTGGCGGTCAGGTCAAGGGTTCGGTGCGCCACCCGGTGTCGGCGTCGGACTTCTCGTCGTTCCTCATGCAGGCCCAGGCGTCCCAGTCGCAGGTGCTGGGGCTGGCCAATGCCGGCAGCGATCTGCACAACTCGGTGAAAGCCGCCGCCGAATTCGGCGTCAACCGCAAGATGCGCATGACGGCCATGATGCAGTTTCTCTCCGACACCCACACCATGGGCCTGCAAGCCACGCAGGGCATGTACCTGTCCGAGGCCTGGTACTGGGACCTCAACGAAGATTCCCGCAAGTGGTCGCGCCGCTACTTCGAGAAGACCAAGCGCATGCCCACCGTGCTGCAGGCCGGGGCCTACTCGGCCACCATGACCTACCTGAACGCCGTGAAGGCCGTGGGCACGGACAACGCCGACAAGGTGATGGCGCAGCTCAAGAGCGCGAAGATCAACGACTTCTTCGCCAAGGACGGCTACATCCGCCCCGATGGCCGCATGGTGCACGACTACTACCTGATGCAGGTGAAGAAGCCGTCCGAGTCCAAGTACCCATGGGATTACTACAACCTGGTGGCCACGGTGAAAGGCGAGGACGCCTTCAACACCAAGGCCGAGTCCAAGTGCGCGCTCTGGAAGTGAATGCGCTTCGTCCAGGCGCCTGATCTGCCTGCGCCCGCGGGCCACTACGCCCAGGCCGTGGTGGCCAATGGCTTCGTCTTCGTCTCGGGCGTGCTGCCCTCGCCCGACACCGAAGGTTTCGAGGCCCAGGCGCTCGACGCGCTGGACCGTTGCGCGCGGGTGCTGCGCGCCGCCGGTTGTGGCTGGACCGACGTGGTCCAGTGCACCGCCTATGTGGTGGGGGTGGCGCACTGGCCCGCGTTCAATGCCGTGTACGCCAGGGTGCTGGGCGATCACCGCCCCGCGCGTGCCGTGGTGCCGGTGCCCGAGCTGCACCACGGTTGCCTGGTGGAGATCCAGCTCATCGCCGTCGCGCGCGACGGCGCGCCCGCGCCCGCGCAATGAGTGTCCCTCATGCGGCGATGAAAAAGCATCGCTCGCACCCAGGCGCCGCGCCTCCTAGACTGCGGGTCGGTCTCTTCTCTCCGTAGCCACTTCCTCGAACACCAATGGACACCCGAACCAACAGCCCCGCCGCCGACGCCACCGAACGCCTGCAGATGTACATCGGCGGCCAGTGGGTCGCTGGCACCAGCGGCCAGACGCTGGACAGCCTCAATCCCTACACGCAGAAAGTCTGGGCCACGGTACCCGACGCCAGCGAGGCCGACGTGAAGGCGGCCGTCGCTGCCGCGCGCGAGGCCTTCGACAACGGCCCCTGGCGCCAGACCACGCCGCAGCAGCGCGCCGCGCTGATGCGCAAACTGGGTGACCTGATCGCGCGCGACGCCGAGCGCATGGCGCGCATCGAGTCCATGGACAACGGCAAGCTGCTGCGCGAAATGCTGGGTCAGTGGAAGTACCTGCCCGAGTGGATGTACTACTTTGCCGGCCAGGCCACGCAGAGCCAGGGCGAGGTGCTGCCCAGCGACCGCCCCAATTTCATCGCTTTCACGCGCAAGGAGCCCATCGGCGTGGTCGCGGCCATCACGCCCTGGAACTCGCCCTGCCTGCTGCTGATGTTCAAGCTCGCGCCCGGGCTGGCGGCGGGGTGCACCTTCGTCGTCAAGCCGTCCGAGCACACGCCGGTGTCCACCTTGCGCTTCGCCGAGCTGGTGGAAGAGGCGGGCTTTCCGCCCGGCGTGTTCAACGTCGTCACCGGCGGGGCCGACGCGGGCCGCTGGCTGGTCTCCAGCCCCGACATCGACAAGATCAGCTTCACCGGCTCCGACGGCGTGGGCAAGGCCATCGCACGCGCGGGCGCCGAGAACTTCACGCGCGTCTCCCTCGAACTCGGGGGCAAGTCGCCGCAGGTGGTGTTCGACGACTGCGACATCGAGGCGGCCGTCAACGGCGTGATCTCGGGTGTGTACGCGGCCACCGGCCAGACCTGCATGGCCGGCTCGCGCCTCATCGTGCACCGCGCCATCCACGACGAAGTGGTCAAGCGCCTGGTGGCGCGCGTGAGCGCCATCAAGCTCGGCGACCCGCTGGACATGGCCAGCGAAATGGGCCCGGCCGCCACCGGCCAGCAATTCCAGAAGATCCTGTCGATGGTGAGGTCGGCCGAGGCCGAAGGCGCCACGCTGGCCTATGGTGGTCGACAGGCGCCGCAGGGCGGCTTCTTCGTGCAGCCCACCGTGCTCACCCAGGTGCACAACCGGATGGACATCGCGCGCGAAGAGGTGTTCGGCCCCGTGCTCGCGGTCATTCCCTTCGACACCGAGGAAGAGGCCGTGAAGATCGCCAACGACACCCGCTACGGCCTGGCCGCTGGCATCTGGACGCAGAACGTTCAGCGCGCGCACCGTGTGGCGGGACAACTGCGCGCGGGCAGCGTGTGGATCAACGCCTACCGCGTCACCGCGCCTTTCGCGCCCTTCGGCGGCTTCAAGCACAGCGGCGTCGGCCGCGAGAACGGCCACGAAGGCATGAACGAATTCCTCGAGACCAAGACCGTGTGGGTGGAGCTGAGCGGCGCGCTGCGCGACCCCTTCAAGCTGGGCTGAAGCGCACGATGACGCAGGAATCTCTTGGCCGTTTCGACTACGTGATCGTCGGGGCCGGCTCGGCCGGCTGCGTGCTGGCCAACCGCCTGAGCGCCGACCCTTCGGTGCGCGTGTGCCTGGTGGAAGCCGGCGAGACCGACTGGTACCCGTGGATTCACGTGCCGATCGGCTACTTCTACACCATCAACAACCCGCGCACCGACTGGTGTTACGTGGCCGAGCCCGACGCGAATCTGGGCGGCCGTGGCATCAAGTACCCGCGCGGCCGCGTGCTCGGCGGCTCTTCGTCCATCAACGCCATGGTCTACATCCGGGGCCAGGCCGCGGATTTCGACGGCTGGTCCGCCATGGGCAACCAGGGATGGTCCTGGGCCGAGGTGCTGCCGTACTTCAAGAAGTCCGAGGACTACCACCGCGGGTCAAGCGACACGCACGGCGCGGGTGGCGAGTTGCGCGTCGAGGGCCTGCGCGCCCACTGGGACGTTCTCGACGCGTTTTGCGACGCGGCCGTGCAGTGCGGCATTCCGCGCAGCGAGGACTTCAACTCGGGCGACAACGAAGGCGTGGGCTACTTCGAGGTCACGCAGAAGAACGGGGTGCGCATGAGCACCGCGCGCGCTTTCCTCAAGCCGGCGCGAAGCCGTCCCAACCTCGAGGTCTTGACGAAAACGCAGGTGACCCGCGTGAGCTTCGACGGCACACGCGCCAGCGGCCTGGTGGTGCGGCGCGGCGGCCGCGAGTGGCGCATCGAGGCGGCGCGTGAGGTGATCCTGTCGGGCGGCACCATCGGCTCGGCCCAGGTGCTGCAGCTCTCGGGCGTGGGCGACGCCGCCGCTTTGCAGCGCCTGGGCATTGCCAGCGTGCGCCACCTGCCCGGCGTGGGCGCCAACCTGCAGGACCACATCGCCGCGCGCACCATGCTGCGCGTGAAGGACACCGTCACGCTCAACCAGCAGGCCAACAGCCTGTGGGGAAAGATGTGGATGGGCATCGACTACGCGCTGCGCCGCCGCGGCCCCCTGACCATTCCGCCCGCGCTGGTGAACGCCTTCGTGCGCAGCGATCCCTCGCAGCCCACGCCGGACCTGCAGTTCGTCTGCTACCCCATCACCTACGACAAGCTCGGCGATCCGCCGCACGCCTTCCCGGGTTTCACGGCGGGCGTGTGCATGCTGCACCCCGAAAGCCGGGGCAGCGTCACGCTCAAGAGCCCCGACCCGCTGGCCGCGCCGGCGATCCACCTGAACTTCCTCGACACCGAGGCCGATTGCCGCACCGTGGTGAAGGGCCTGCGCATGTTGCGCGAGGTGTGCAACGCGCCCGCCATGCAGCGCTATGCGCCCGAGGAGTTTCTGCCGGGCCGCGAGATCCAGGACGAGGCCGAGCTGCTCGACGGCATCCGCAAGATGGCCGGCACCATCTTCCACCCCGTGGGCACCTGCGCCATGGGCACCGGCGAGCGCGCCGTGGTCGACGCGCGCCTGCGCGTGCACGGTCTCCAGGGCTTGCGCGTGGTGGACGCGTCCATCATGCCGAAGATCATCTCGGGCAACACCAATGCCACGGCCATCATGATCGGGGAGAAGGCCGCGGACATGATCAAGGCGGACGCGCGAAGCTGACGCAAGTCCAGGCCCAGGAGCGGCTGGGCTTTGAGATGCCGTCGAACCGGCGCATGGGAAATGGCCCATGCGACAAGCCCCGGTGGCTCACGCCTACCGGGGCTTGGATGACAAACGCCGGGAGGGCGTCAGCCCGCTCGCATCGCCAACACCGCCGCCAGCACCGCCACCGAAGCCGCTGTGGCCGACACCGCGGCCGCGACGACGGCGATCGCCGTGGCTGGGGTCCGCGTAGCCGCTGGCGCCTCGACGCCCGCCGCCGGCGCGGCGCGGGGCGTTGAAGCCATTGCCCCAGCCGTCGGACTGGTGGCGGCGACCGCAGCACCCGTGTCGGCCACCGGGGCCTCGTCACCCCGCCCCAGCTCCCGCACGAAGCGCGTGAAGAAGTCGTCCGCCATGCGCCGGGTCACGCCATCGATGAGCCGCGCGCCCACCTGTGCCAGGCGCCCGCCCACCTGGGCCTGCGCCGTGTAGCGCAGCCGCGTGCCCCCGGCCATGTCGTCCAGCACCACCGACGCCTCGCCCTTGCCGAAGCCGGCCACGCCGCCCGAGCCCTCGAAGCTCAGCGCGTAGGACGTCGGTGGGTTCACGTCGCGCAGCGCCAGCTTGCCCGCGAAGCGCGCGCGCACCGGGCCCACAGTGGCGGCCATCGCCACGCGGTAGCGGTTCTCGCCATCGGGCTCGAAGGTGTCGCAGCCGGCCAGGCACCGCTGCAGCACCTGGGGGTCGTTGAGCGCGCGCCAGACGCTCGCGCGATCGGCCTGGAGAATTTTTTCGCCTTGGATGTCCATGGTGTTCTGTTCGGGTGGGTCACTGGCCCGCGGCGGCCGGCGCGCGCAGGCGCTCGGCGGCCAGTCGCACGGCCTTCACGATTTCGGGGTACGCGCCGCAGCGGCACAGATTGCCCGCCAGGTAGTGGCGGATCTCGTGTTCGCTTGGGTCGGGGTTGTTTGCCAGCAGCTGGCGAGCCATCAGGATGAAGCCCGGCGTGCAGAAGCCGCACTGGAAGGCGCCGGCGTCGATGAAGGCTTGTTGCACCGGGTCGAGTCGGCCGTCTTTTGCCACGCCTTCGATGGTGGCGATGTCGGCGCCGTCGGCGTGCAGCGCCGGGTAGATGCAGCCCGTGACGGCCTGGCCATCGACCACGACGGTGCAGCAGCCGCACAGGCCCTGGCCGCAACTTTCGCGCGCGCCGTGCAGGCCGCAGCCGCGCACGACTTCGACCAGTGTGTGGAAGGACTCGACCTGGCGGGCCATGGGCTCGCCGTTCAGCCGGAACTGGATGAGGGTGCTGGTGGTGCTCATGGTGTTTAGGAAGGTCAGTCGTCGAGCGATTCGCCGCGCTGCGCGAGCAGTGCGCGCATCACCGCCTCGGGCGTGATGGGCAGCGAGAACAGGCGCACGCCCACGGCGTCGTGGATGGCATCGGCCACGGCCGATGCCACGCCGAAGCAGCCGCTTTCGCCCAGGCCCTTGGCGCCGTAGGGGCCGGTGCCCTGTTGCGCGTCCACGGCCTCGCAGCCGAAGTGTTCGGGGATGTCGTGGATGCCCGGGATCTTGTATTCGGAGAAGGACGCGTTGCGCAGCCGGCCCTCGGCGTCGAACGCCATCTTCTCCAGGTGCACCATGCCCAGCTGCATGATGGCCGCGCCCGAGATCTGGGTCTCGACCACCTTGGGGTTGAGGGGCGTGCCGCAGTCCACCACGTTCTCGATGCGCAGCAGGCGGAAGTGACCGGTCTCGGTGTCCACCTCCACCTCCACGCCGGTGCCGCCGATCATCCAGTTGGGCGTGATGTCGGGCGAGCGGCCATCCGCGTCGGGTGACTGGTACGGTGGCATGAAGGTGCCTGTGCCGACGAGCGTGCCCGCGGGCATGCCGTACTTCTTGCGCAGCAGCGCGCCGGCGTCGGCGATGCCGTTGAATGGCTGGCCCAGTTCGTCGGCCAGGGCCGCGAGCTGGGCCAGAAGGTCTTGCGCGGCGAGCTTGACCGCGTTGCCCATGTGGAAGGTGGAGCGCGAGCCCAGCGTGGCCATGTCGTAGGGCGTCACGTCGGTGTCGGGGTGCACCACGCGGATCTGCTCGGCCTTGAGGCCCAGCGCGTCGGCCGCGACCATGGCCATCGCCGTGTCCGAGGCCTGGCCCATGTCCACCGTACTGATGAGCAGCACACAACTGCCATCGCCGCCCAGGTTGATGGTGGCCACCGACGTTGTGGGTGCCACCAGGGCCTTGAACCCCAGGCCGATGCCGCGCCCGCGTCGCAGGGTGCCGGTGCCGCGTTCGATCGGGCGGTCCCATTGCATGCGCTTGGCCACCGTGTCCAGCACCAGGCGCAGCGCGGCGTCCTTCATCACCGTGCCGGTCGCGTGCGGGCGACCGTTCTCCAGCAGGTTCAGGCGGCGAAAGTCCAGCGGGTCCATGCCCAGTTCGCGCGCGATCAGGTCCGCCTGGCATTCGTAGCCCCACACCACCTGCGTGATGCCGAAGCCGCGGAACGCGCCGGCCGGCGGCAGGTGCGTGTAGACCTGGTACGAATCGATGTCGAGGTTGGCGATGTCGTAAGGGCCGCCGGCTGTGAAGCCGGATTTCTGCGTCACGCGCGGGCCGATGTCGGCGTATGCGCCGCCGTTCCACCACACCTCGCAGCGGCGGCCGGTGATGCGTCCTTCGGCATTGACCGCGCTGCGGATGCGGAAGGTGGTGGCGTGTTTGGTGATGGTGTAGAACTGCTCTTCCATCGTCAGCGCCACGCGCACCGGGCGGCGCGCGATGAGGGCCAGCGCCACGGCCAGGGCCTCGAGCTTGATGTAGAGCTTGGCGCCGAACCCGCCGCCCAGCAGCCGTGTCTTCACCTGCACGCGGTTCTCGGGCCAGCCCAGCAGGCGCGCGATCTCGATGCGCACGAACGAGGGGCTCTGCGAGGCGGTGTGGATCAGCAGGCCGCCGTCCTGCGGCTCGGCCACGGTCACCATGGGTTCCATGGGCACGTGCATCACCTGCTGGGTCTTGAAGGTGTGGTCGAACACGTGCGCGGCCTCGGCGAAGGCCTTGTCCGCGTCGCCGTGGCGCAGGTGGTAGTCCAGGGCCACGTTGGTGCCCTTGCGGCCCGCCAGGTGCTTCAGGTCGGGGAACGTGCCGGCGGGCTTGAGCGCGTCGTGCACCAGGACCTTCGATGCCGCGGCCTCGACCTCGTCGAACACGGCGGGCAGCACCTCGTAGTCCACGTTCACCAGGCCGGCTGCGGCCTCCGCGGCGTGCGGGTCATTGGCCAGCACCACGGCCACCGGCTCGCCCACATGGCGCACCTTCTCGATGGCGAGGATGGGCTGGTCGTGAAAGGCCGGGCCGTAGTGCGGGTCGGGAATGAGCCGCATCACCTCGCGCGCCGTCACCACGTGCACCACGCCCGGCATGGCCGCGGCCTCGCGCGTATCGATGCCCAGGATGCGCGCGTGCGCGTGCGGGCTGCGCACGACCTTGGCGTGCAGCATGCGCGGCAACTCCAGGTTGTGCGTGTAGTCGGCGGCGCCGGTGACCTTGGCCACCGACTCGAGGCGGTCCAGGCGCCGGCCGATTTGCGGCTCGGGTGACAGGGTGGCGTTGGGGTTGGCGGTCATGCGTGGCTCCGCGTGCGGTTCAGGGCGGCCTGCACGGCGCGCGGCAAGGCCACGCGCAGCAGCTGGCGCTTGTAGGCGGCGCTGCCATGCGCATCGGCCACCAGCGGCGCCTCGGCGACGGCGGCCTCGGCCGCTTCGCGCAGCACCGGCGCGCTCAGGCCGCGCTGCACCAGGATGGACTGCGCGTTGCGCAACCGGGTCGGGCTGTCGGTGGCGGCACCGGTGAGGATGCTCGCGCTGGTGACGCGCTCACCCTGCAGGCCCAGCACCACGGCCAGGCCCAGCGCGGGCCAGTCGTGCGCGGCCCGCGTGGTGAGCTTGAGGTACGCGCCCGGTCCGGCCTGCGGCGGCACGCGCAGTTCGGTGATGAGCTCGTCGCGCCTGACCACGGTCTCGTAGTACCCGGTGCACAGTGCGTCGGCGGGCACTTCGCGCGAGCCGCTCGGGCCGGTGATCACCACCGTCGCGCCCAGCGCCGCCATCACGGGTGGCATGTCCATGTGCGGGTCGGCGTGGCTCAGGTTGCCGCCGAGGGTGGCCACCGCGCGCACGCGCGGATTGGCCACACCGCGCAGCGCCTGCGCCAGCAGGGGCCAGCCCTCGCGCACCGTGGCATTCGCTTCGATGTCGGCCAATCGAGCCAAGCCGCCGATCAGCAGCGAACCATCGGCGCGCCGCTCGACGCGCGAGTGCCGCTCGCCGATGCGCTGCAGGCTCACCAGGCGCGTGGGCCGCAGCACGCCGGCCTTCATCATCAGCATCACCGCGGTGCCGCCGCCCACGGGGCGCACGTTCGGGTCTTCGGGGTCGAGCAGCGACAAGGCCTCGTCCAGCGAGTACGGGAGCAGGAATTCAAACGGTGTCATGACCGCACCTGTGCGCAAAGTTCCAGAAGGCCGTCGGCGACCCGCTGGGGCACCTCCAGCGGGGTGAGGTGGCGCGCGCCGGGAATCACGTCCAGCGTCGAGCCAGCGATGGCCTCGTGCAAGGCTTGCGACATCGCCACCGGCGCGGCGAAGTCTTCTTCGCCGACCTGCACCAGCGTGGGCAAGCGCAGCGTGCCCAGGCGCGCGCGCGCGTCGAAAGAACCCAGCATGCGGCAAGCTTCCACATAGCCTTGCATGTCGTTGCGCAGGAACACATTCACCCAATGCTTCACGGCCTCGGGTTCGCGCTCGCGGTAAGCGTCGCTGAACCAGCGCGTCACCTGGAAGTCGGTCAGCGAGGCCAGGCCATGGGCCATGGCTTTCTGGGCGCGCCCCTCCCAGTCGGCCGGCGCCGTGGGGCCGTACCAGGCCGTGGTGTCGATCAGCGCAAGCGCCGCGCTGCGCTCGGGGTGGTCGAGCGCGAACTGCAAGGCCACGCAGCCACCCATGGACGCGCCGCCCACCACCACGCGCTCGATGCCCAGGTGGTCCAGCACCTCGCGCAGGTCCAGCGCCATGCGCCCGGCCGTGAGAGGCGGCGTGCCCACGTCCGAACGGCCATGGCCGCGCGCGTCGATGGCCACCACCGAAGCCCGCTCACCCACCCCGTCACTGACCGCCTGCCAGAAGCTGTGGTCCATGCCCAGCGAGTGCACAAGGGCCATCACCGGCCGGTCCTTCGCCACCAGGTGAGCGCTGTAAGCGATGGTCGGGCCATCGCTGGCGCGGTGGGTCGCGCCGGGTCCTTCGTTCGTCATAGGGCGCGGATTCTGGCCGTCGCCCCGCGCCCTTTCAAACGAGAAATTTCGGTGGAGCGAATGAAAGTCTTTCATGCCTCACCATCGGCGCCCTGGTGGGTGCCGGGGCTGGCCACACGCCATGAAAACGCTTCATGGCGGCAAGCAATGGAAATCGTTTGCGCGCTCGCGCCGTCTCCAAAAGCATCGCGGCCCGGATTCACCCACACACCCACAGAGGAGACATCGCATGACCCGTTCGACCCAGAGCCGCCGCTCAGCACTGCTGGCTTGTGCCGCGCTGATGGCCGCGCCCGCCCTGCTGCCCGCGTCCGCGTTCGCGCAGGACTACCCCACCCGCCCCATCCGCGTCATCGTTCCCTTCGCTCCCGGCGGCGTGGTCGACACCACTGCGCGCCTGCTCACGCAGAAACTGAGCGAGCGCCTGGGCTGGAACTTCGTGGTGGAGAACAAGCCGGGCGGCAACGGCTTCATCGCCGTCACCGCCGCCGCCAAGGCCCCGGCCGACGGGTACACCCTGCTGGCGGCCCACACCGGCGAATTCGCGGTGAACCCCGCGCTGTTCCCCCAGGTTCCCTACGAGCTTGACCGCGACTTCGCGCCCATCACCATGATCAGCGACACCCCCATGCTGCTGGTGGCCAACGCGCAGCAGCCCTTCAACACCGTGCAGGAGTTGGTGGCCGCCGCGAAGAAGGCGCCCGGCAGCATCACCTTCTCGTCGCCGGGCAACGGCAGCATCAACCACCTGGCGGGCGAATGGTTCGCCATGGAGGCGGGGGCCAGGTTGCTGCATGTGCCCTACCGCGGCGGCGCGCCCGCCGCGGCGGCCGTGGCCTCGGGCGAGGTGGCGCTGGGCGTGGTGGCCATTCCGGCCGTCATCCCGCACATGCAGTCGGGCCGCGTGAAGGTGTTGGGCCTGACGACCGCGCGCCGTTCCAGCTTCAACAAGGACTGGGTCACCGCCAACGAGGCGGGCGTGAAGAACGTGGATGCGTCCAACTGGGTGGGCCTGTTCGCACCCAAAGGGGTGCCGGCCGACACCGTGGCCCGTCTGCACGCCGAGGTGGTGAAGACCTTGGAGCAGCCCGACGTGAAGAAGCGCTTTGCCGACGCGGGCGCCGAACTGGGGGGCATGTCCTCCGCCGACTTCGCTCAGCGCATCCGCAGCGACGCCACGCGCTTCAAGGACATCGTGCAGAAGGCCAACATCCGGCCGGAATGACGCCCATGCCTACCATCGACGCCTCGCTCGTCCGCCAGATCGCCCCCACCGGCGCGTTGCGCGCCGCCATCAACTTCGGCAATCCCGTGCTGGCGTCGCGCGACCCGGACAGCGGCCAGGCGCGCGGCGTCTCGCTGGATTTGGCGCAGTCGCTCGCGCAGCGGCTGGGCCTGGCGCTGCAGACCGTGCTGTTCGAGAGCGCGGGCGAGTCCGTGGCCGCCATCGCGCGCGCGCAGGCCGACATCGGCTTCTTCGCACTGGACCCGCAGCGCGCCGCGCAACTGCGCTTCGCCGCGCCTTATGTGCTGATTGAAGGCGCCTACCTGGTGCTGGAGGATTCGCCCCTCACCCACCGGGATGAGGTGGACCGCGAAGGCATCCGCGTGGTGGTGGGCCAGGGCAGCGCCTACGATCTCTTCCTTACGCGCGAGCTCCAACACGCCAGCCTCGTGCGCGCCGCCACGTCGCCCACGGTGGTGGACGAATTCCTGCGCCAGGGCGCGGAGGTGGCGGCGGGCGTGCGCCAGCAGCTGCTGGCGGACCAGCAGCGCCTGTCGACGGCGCGCCTGCGCCTGTTGCCGGGCAACTTCATGGTGATCCAGCAGGCGATGGCGGTGCCGGTGGACCGCAGCGATGGGGCGCTGGCGGTGGTGCGGGATTTCGTCGAGGACATGAAGGCCAGCGGCTTCGTGGCGCAAGCGTTGGAGCGCCACGGCATCACCGGTGCCCGGGTGGCGCCACCACTCAATTCCTAGCCCCGCACCGCCGCGTCCATCGCACGGATCAGGTCCGACTGCGTGACGATGCCCACCAGCCGGCGCTCGGCGTCGATGATGGGCAGGTGGCGGTGCCCGCCGTCGGAGAACACCGGCACCAGCTCGGTGAGCGGTCGGTCGCTGCTGGCCACGCGCACCTGGCGCGTCATGATCTCGCCCACCGTGTGCCGGGGCGCCGGCCGGTGCATCTGGCGCAGCAGGGCGCGCAGGCGGAAGTTCACGCCCTCGTGCACGTCCATGTCCACCTGGCGCATGAAATCGGACACCGTGACGATGCCCACCAGGTGGTGTTGCCGGTCCACCACGGGCAGCGCCTTCACGCGGTGCTGGCGGATCAGCGCCCAGGCCTGGCGCAGCGGCATCTCGGGGCGCGCGATCACGGGGTCGGGCGTCATCACGTCGGTGCAGCGCAGCTCGCCCATGGTGCGCTGATAGGCCGCGGCCTCGGCGTACTGCATCAGGTCCTGCAGGTCTTCGCGGCTGATGTCGAGCACCTGGTTGTAGTGGGCCAGCGCGGCGTCGAGGTCGCGGCTGGTCAGGCGCGCGCCGCCGGGCTCGGTGGGCACCGGGTGGTGCACGTGCGGCCAGCGCCGCCGCGTGAGGTTGTTGTAGAGCAGGCCGGCCGCCACCATCAACGCCGAGTCCAACAGCACGGGCTGCAGCGCGACGCCGAAGTCGTGGCTGCCCATCAGCACCATCAGCAGGGCCGAGGCGCCGCCCGGCGGGTGCAGGCAGCGCAGCGCCAGCATGAGCGCGATGGACAGGCCCACCGCCAGCGCCGCGCCCACGGCCGGGTGCGGCACCCAGAGGGCGCAGGCCACGCCCACCAGGGCCGACAAGGTGTTGCCCCCGATCACCGACCAGGGCTGGGCCAGCTGGCTCGACGGCACCACGAAGACCAGCACCGCGCTGGCGCCCAGCGGCGCCACCAGCGCGGTGGCCAGCGCGGGGTGGCCGTTGCCGGGCGCCAGCCAGGTGGCGCCCAGCCCGGCGACGAGAATGCCCAGCGCGGCGCCGATGCAGGCGCGCCATTTCTCGCGCGCGTCGATGCCAGGCGCGGCGGGCCAGAGCGCGCGCAGCGAGAGCAGGAGTTCGGGCAGCAGGCGCTGCAGCGCCTGCCGGCCCTGTCGCACCAGCGCGTTCAACCCAGCGTGTCCGTCAGCATCTGCAGGCGCTGGGCGCAGGCGCGCAGCGCCGGGACGATGTGGCGCTCGATGTGCGAGACGCTCCAGGGCTGCCCGATCGAGCTGACGTTCAGGCCGAACCGGGCCTCGCCCGTGCACGAGGGGATCTCGATGGCGACGCCGAACAGGCCCGCCACCAGTTCGCTGTTGGCGAAGCTCCAGCCCCGCTGGCGCGCCAGCGCGAGCTCGGCGTTCAGCGCCTTGCGCTCGGTGACCGTGTGCTGGGAATGGCGGGCCATGGTGCCCGCGGGCAGGTGCTCGGCCAGCCGCTGGGGCGGCAGCTGGGCCAGCAGCGCGCGGCCCAGCGAGTGGGCGTAGGCCGGCAGGCGGTCGCCGGCCCGCAGGTCGAGCTTGATCGGCCGGTCGGCCTCCACGCGCTCGACGAACAGCACGTCGGTGCCCGCCAGCACGCCGATCGCCGCCCCCACGTTCAACTGGCGCGACAGCTCCAGCAGCTGCGGCCGCACCGCCGCCGACAGGCCCAGCGAACGGAAATAGCGGTAGCCCAGTTCGATGGCCTTGGGCGATAGCTCGAAGTCGCGCTTGTCCTGGCGCAGGTAACCCAGCTCGCTGAGCGTCAGCAGGATGCGCCGCGAGGCGGCCCGCGTCACCCCCAGCAGTTCCGCCGCCGACTGGATGCTGAAGGCGCGCGTGTTCTCGTCGTACGCGTTCAACAGGCGAAGCCCGTTGGCCAGGGCATCGAGAAACTCCCGCTTGCCCTCGCTGTTGTCGTCCTGCACCTCTTTGTCTCGCATCTGCGCTCCACGCAATGAATCCGGCGCGCCGAATGTAGCGCGTTGACAGGCCGCGGCCGGTCCGGTAGATTAAATGGCGAACATTTGTTCGATAATTGAGGGGTTCAGTCCTATGCAAGTCCAGCCGCTGTCCGCGCGCTTCGGCGCCGAAGTGCGCGATCTCGACCTGTCGCGCGATTTCGACGACGAGGCGTTCGGCGCCATCCACCGCCTGTTCGTGGAGAGCAAACTGCTCTGCTTCAAGAACCAGAACCTGTCCGCCGCGGCGCAGCTGGCGTTCAGCCAGCGCTTCGGCCCCTTGGAAGTGCACGTCCTGTCCCAGTACAACCACCCCGAGCATCCGGAGATCTTCCGGCTGTCCAACCGGGTGGTGGACGGCCAACCCATGGGCATCGCCGACGGTGGCTCGTACTGGCATTCCGATCTCGCCTTCCAGGAGCGCCCCGCGAAGGCGACCATCCTGAACGCGCTGGAGATCCCGCCGGAGGGCGGCGACACCCTGTTCGCCGACATGGAGGCCGCCTATGAGGCCTTGTCCGATGAATGGAAGGCGCGGCTGGAGGGTCTGCGCGCGGTGCACCGCTACCGCCGCAAGGCGGACGCGGCGCAATCGACGCGGGTCGAGATGACCGAGGCGCAGAAGCAGCAGACGCCCGACGTGGACCATCCCCTGGTCCGCACCAACCCCGACTCGGGCCGCAAGGCCATCTTCGCCCACCCGGGCATGACGGCCGAGGTGATCGGCAAGACGCCGCAAGAAAGCCGCGAGATCCTGGAGTTCCTGTTCGCCCACACGGTGCAGCCCCAGTTCCGCTACGACTTCCGCTGGAGCCCCGGCGACGTGGTCATGTGGGACAACCGCTCCACCATGCACAGCGCCACGACGCGGGACCTGCCCGCCGGCCAGTACCGCACGCTGTACCGGACCACCGTGCGGGGCGAAAGGCCGGTTTGATGGTGGACGCGCCCAGCGACGCTGGTACCCGCGAACTCGACCTGCGGCTCGCCGACGGCCACGTGGTGCGTGCCCGCCTGGCCTACACGAGCCAGGGACCAGAGGATGCGCCGGCCTACCTGCTGCTGCACGGCTACACCGGCAGCCACTTCGCGCTCGATCCGAACGGCCCTGCCGCCGACGCTGGCTGGGCCGCGGCCTGGGCCGGTCCCGGCAAGGCACTGGACACGCGGCGCCACCGGGTGCTCACCATGAACCTGCCCGGCTCGGCCTATGGCTCCGGCTGGGACGGCGCCGACAGCGCCCACGCCAGCGTGGCGGCCATGGCCGACGCGGCCTGTGGCCTGCTCGACGCGCTGGGCATCGCGCGCCTCGACGGCGCGATCGGCTATTCCTTCGGCGGCTACGTCGCCCTGCAGCTGCGCGCCGCGCGGCCCTCGCGCGTGCGGCGCGCGCTGGCCTTGTGCAGCGCGCGCCAGGGCCGGGGCTCGCTGGACGGGCTCGACGCCTTGCGCCGCCTGGACGACCCGGACCGGCGCTATGCCTTTCGCGTCGACACGCTGATGCGAAACGGCCTGACGCCATGGGCGCACGACCAGGGTCCGCAGGCGCTGGCGCGGGAACTCGGCCGGGTTCGGCAATGGGCGCAGGAATTCACGCCCGCCGCGCTCTGGCGGCTGCGCGCCGCGGCCGCCACGTTCTCGCTGCCGGCCTGGCCCAGCGACACCGCGCTGCTGCAGGCCGCGTCAGACGCGCTGTTTCCCCCGACGGCCGACCGCCCCGCGCAGGCGGGCACCGTGTCCACCCCCTACGGCCACCAGGCCCTGCTGCTCGACCCCGGCCCCTGGGTCGGGCCGATCGCCGCCTGGATCGACGGCCGCGACCTCTCTCATCCCACACACACAGGAGACACCCCATGAAACGCAAGACCTTCCTCGCCTCGCTGGCCGCCGGCCTGCTGCTGGCCAGCCACCTGGCCGCCCCGGCGTTCGCGCAGGCCGCGAAATGGCCCAACAAACCGGTGCGCCTGATCGTGGCCTACCCGCCCGGCGGCGCCACCGACACGCAGGCGCGCCTGGTCGGCCAGAAGCTCTCGGAGCGCTGGGGCCAGCCCGTCATCGTCGAGAACCGGCCCGGTGGCAACACGGTCATCGCCACCGATCTTGTCGCCAAGGCCGCGCCCGACGGCCACACCCTGCTGCTGACCGCGATGCCCTTCGCGCTCAACCCCTTCCTGCTCGACAAGCTGCCCTACGACTCGGCCAAGGACCTCGCGCCCGTCACGGTGCTGGCGACCATCACCAACGTGCTGGTGGCGCACCCCTCGCTGGGCGTGAAGAACGTGCCGGAGCTGATCCAGAAGGCCAAGTCGGCGCCGGGCTCGATCAGCTTCGCCTCCACCGGCACGGCCACCTCCACCCACCTCTCGGGCGAGCTCTTCGCCAGCATGGCCGACGTGGCCATCACCCACGTGCCCTACAAAGGCAGCGCGCCCGCGCACCAGGACCTGCTGGGCGGGCGCGTGCCCATCATGTTCGACAACGGCGTGCTGCAGCACATCAAGTCGGGCAAGGTGGTGCCCCTGGGCGTCACCTCGGCCAAGCGCCTGCCCTGGCTGCCCGAGGTGCCGACCGTGGCCGAGCAAGGCCTGGCGGGCTACGAGACGGAGGCCTGGTACGGCATCTTCACCACCGGCGGCACGCCCGGCGCCGTGGTTCAGCAGATCGCGAGCGACGTGACCTGGGCCGTGCGTTCGCCCGACGTGACGCCCAAGCTGGAAGCCATCGGCGCCAGCGCGGGCGGCGGCACGCCCGAGGAGTTCCGACGCTACCTGGCCCGCGAGACCGAGCGCTGGGGCGCGCTCATCAAGAAGCGCGGCATCCGCATCGAGTGAGCCTTCGGGGCCTTGGCGGCTCGGGGGTGATGGCCGATCATCGCCCCCGCAGGAGCCCGCCATGAAACCCTACCTCTCCCTCATCACCCTGGCCGTCGCCGACCTCGAGCGTGCGCTGCGCTTCTACCGCGACGGCCTGGGCCTGCCCACCGAGGGCATCGTCGGCCAGGACATCGCGCACGGCGCCGTCGCGTTCTTCGACCTGCAGCCCGGCCTCAACCTTGCGCTGTTCCCACGCGAGAGCCTGTGCCACGACGCCGGCCTCCCGCCCGGGCCGCCCAGCCCGTCGAGCCTGAGCCTGGCCCACAACGTGGGCTCGCGCGAGGCGGTGGGCGCCGTGATGCGCGAGGCCGAGGCCGCCGGCGCGCGCATCGTCAAGCCCGCCCAGGACACCTTCTGGGGTGGCCACGCGGGCTACTTCATGGACCCGGATGGCCACTTGTGGGAAGTGGCCTGGAACCCGGCCTGGCCCTTGCCGACGTGAGCGGCGCCGCTGGTCCATGATCGCGGGGTTTCCCCCGCCCGAGGGCACCCCTCCATGACCCCCATCATCCACAGCCTGCTCGACACCGACCTCTACAAGTTCTCGATGTGGCAGGCCCTGCTGCACCGCCACCCCACCACCCAGGCCCGCTACAGCTTCGTCTGCCGCAACACCAGCGCCTACCCGCTCGCCGAACTGGTGCCCGAGGTGAACCGCGAGCTGGACCACCTGTGCTCGCTGAGCTTTCGGCCCGACGAGCTCGCCTACCTCAGGGGCCTGCGCTACCTCACCTCCGACTTCGTCGACTTCCTGCGCATCTTCCGTTTCCAGCGCGAGTTCATCGAGGTGCGCGCCCAGGGCGATTCGCTGGACATCGTGGCCCGTGGCCCGCAGGTGCACGTCATGGCCTTCGAGATCTTCGTGCTGGCCATCGTCAACGAGCTGTACTTCCGCCGCTTCGACGCCACGGCCGCGCTGGCCGAAGGGCGCCGCCGCCTGGCCGGCAAGCTCGATCTGTTGCGCGATTTCGGGCGCGAGCCCGAGCGCCGCCACCCCTTCGAGCTCTCCGACTTCGGCGTGCGCCGCCGCTACAGCGGCGCCTGGCAGCGCGAGGTGGTGAGCACGCTGCGCGACGGGGCGCCGCGCCTCTTCAAGGGCACCTCCAACGTGCTGCTCGCCAAGGAGCTGGGCCTGGCGCCCATCGGCACCATGGCGCACGAGTACCTGCAGACCTACCAGACCCTGGGCGTGCGCCTGCGCGACTTCCAGAAGGCCGCGCTGGAGGACTGGGTGCAGGAGTTCCGCGGCGACCTCGGCATCGCGCTCACCGACGTCATCACCATGGACGCCTTTCTGGCCGACTTCGACCTCTACTTCGCCAAGCTCTTCGACGGCCTGCGCCACGACTCGGGCGACCCCATCGAATGGGGCGAGAAGGCCCTGGCGCACTACGCGCGCCTGCGCGTCGACCCGGCCACCAAGCGCCTGGTGTTCTCCGACGGCCTGGACCTGCGGCGCGCGCTGGCCATCTACCGCCACTTCGCCGACCGCACGCAGATGGGCTTCGGCATCGGCACCCACCTCACCAACGACATGGGCCTGGAGCCGCTGAGCATCGTGATGAAGCTGCGCTCGGCCAATGGCCAGCCGGTGGCCAAGATCTCGGACACGCCGGGCAAGGCCCTGTGCGACGACGCCACCTTTCTGGCCTACCTGCGCCAGGTGTTCCAGGTGCCGGCCGGTGCGCCGGCCCTCAGCCCGGCGCACCCTGGCGAATGAGGGCGCGCGCCGCCGCCTTCTCCAGTTCGGCGACGACGAACACCCCCAGCCCGGCCGCGCCCACCCCAACCCACTCGCGCGCGCCCAGGGCCGTGGTGCCGAACACCGCCTGCAGCGGCGGCAGGTAGACGAAGGCCATCTGCAGCAGCAGGCAGGCGCCCAGCGCCCAGGCCACCACGGGGTTGCCCCCCAGGCCGGCGCGGCCCAGCGCGGGCGCCAGCACGAAGCGGCTGTTGAGCAGGTAGAACATCTCGGCCATCACGATGGTGCTGACCGCCATCGTGCGCGCGGTCTCCAGCGCCGTGCCGCGCTCCAGCTCCCACAGGAACAGGCCGAGCGCCGCCGCCATCATGAGCACGGACACCATGAGCACGCGCCAGGCGAAGAAGCGCGAGAGCAGCGGCTCGCCCGGCGCGCGCGGCGGGCGGCGCATGAGGTCGCCCTCGCCCGGCTCGAAGGCCAGGGCCAGACCGAGCGTGCTGGACGTGACCATGTTGATCCACAGCACCTGCGCGGGCGTCATGGGCAGCGTGAGGCCGAACAGGATGGCGGCGATCACCACCAGCGCCTCGCCGCCGTTGGTGGGCAGCATGAACAGGATGAACTTGCGGATGTTGTCGTACACCGCGCGGCCCTCGCGCACCGCGGCGGCGATGGTGGCGAAGTTGTCGTCGGCCAGCACCACGTCGGCGGCTTCCTTGGCGGCTTCCGTTCCCTTGCGGCCCATGGCCACGCCGACGTCGGCGCGCTTGAGCGCGGGCGCGTCGTTCACGCCGTCGCCGGTCATGGCCACCACCTGGCCGTGGCGCTGCAAGGCGTTCACCAGCCGCAGCTTGTGCTCGGGGCTGGCGCGCGCGAACACGTCCACGTCCAGCGCCACGCGCTGCAGGGCTTCGTCGTCCATCAGCTCGATCTCCGCGCCCGTGATGGCCGGCTTGCCCGCGCCGATGGCGAGCTGTGCGCCGATCGCGCGCGCGGTCTCGCCGTGGTCGCCGGTGATCATCTTCACGCGGATGCCCGCCGCGTGGCAGTCGGCCACGGCGCGCACCGCCTCCTCGCGCGGCGGGTCGGCGATGCCCACCAGCGCGAGCAGGGTGTAGCCCGCGGCCACGTCCTCGAAGGCCAGGCCCGCGCCCGCCGGGGCCGCGCGCTTGCAGGCCAGCCCGAGCAGGCGCAGGCCGCGCGCGGCCATGTCGGTGGCCATGCGCCGCCAGGTGTCGACGTCGATCGCCCGTTCGCCCTCGGGGCCCCACTCGCGCGCGCTGATCTCGAGCATCTTCTCGGGCGCGCCCTTCACGAAGATCCACGGCTGGCCTTCGTCGTCGTGGTGTGCGGTGGCCATGAAGCGGTGCTGCGACTCGAAGGGAATGGCGTCGGCGCGCGGCCAGGCGGCCTGGGTGTGCCCGTGCAGCAGGCCGGCCTTGTGGCCCAGCACCAGCAGGGCGCCTTCGGTGGGATCGCCCACCACCGTCCACTGCCCGGCCTCGCCGGCCATGCGCGCGTCGTTGCACAGCACGCCCGCGCGCAGCGCCAGCGCCAGCGCGGGGTGGTGATCGGCGTCGATCGTGCGTTCGCCCACGCGGAACTCGCCCTCGGGCGCGTAGCCGGCGCCGCTCACGCGCACGTCCAGTCCCGCGCACACCACCCGCTGCACCGTCATTTCGTTGCGCGTGAGGGTGCCGGTCTTGTCCGAGCAGATGACGGTGACCGAGCCCAGCGCCTCCACCGCCGGCAGGTGGCGCACGATGGCCTGGCGGCGCGCCATGCGCTGCACGCCGAGCGCGAGCGTGATGGTCATGATGGCGGGCAGGCCTTCGGGGATCGCCGAGGCCACCAGGGCCACGATCATCATGAACATGTCGGTCGCCGGGTGGCCGCGCAGCCACACGCCGACGGCGAAGGTGAGCAGCGCCAGCGCCAGGATGGCCAGGGCGAGCGCGCGCCCGAAGCGGTCGATCTGGCGCAGCAGCGGTGTGGCGCCCGTGGCCACGCCGGCGAGCAGCTGGTCGATGCGGCCGATCTCGGTGTCGCGGCCGGTGGCCACCACCAGGCCGCTGGCCTGGCCGTAGCCCACCAGGGTGCCGGCATAGGCCATGCCCCGGCGGTCGCCCAGCGCCGCGTCGGCCGCCACGGCGCCGGTGTCCTTCGCTGCCGGCAGCGATTCGCCCGTGAGCGTGGATTCGTCGCAACGCAGTCCCTTGACCTGGATCAAGCGCAGGTCGGCCGGCACGCGGTCGCCCGAGGCCAGGAGCACCACGTCGCCGGGCACCAGCTCGGCCGCGTCGATCTCTTGCCGCAGGCCGTCGCGCAGCACCACCGCCCGTGGCGAGAGCATGGCGCGTATCGCCTCCAGGGCAGTCTCGGCCTTGCCTTCCTGGACAAAGCCGATGAAGGCGTTGATCAGCACGGCGGCCAGCAGCACGCCCGTGTCCACCCAATGGCCCAGGAAGGCGGTGATCGCGGCCGCGCCCAGCATGACGTACAGCAGCACGTTGTGGAACTGCGCCAGCAGGCGTGCCCAGGGGCCGCGCCGGCGCGCGCCCTCCAGCCGGTTGGGGCCGTGGCGCGCCAGGCGTTCGGCGGCCTCGCGCGCGGACAGGCCCTCGCGCCGGGCCGACAGCCGCGCCAGCGCCGCCTCGGGCGTGCTGGCGTGCCAGGCGGGCGCCGCGTCCGCCGGGGCCGTTCCATCTCGCCAATCCTTCGTTGCCACCGCAGGTCCTCCTGCCGGCATGTTCGCGCGGCGAGCGCGCCGCCGCATCCCCAAAGGCGAGCGCCGCGCACAGTCTTTGCGCCGCCGCGCCGCCATTGCGTTATTGGTCGCGGCCATATCACGTATCCGTATTTCCGACTTGTCCCCGGCCGGGGGGGCTTCTAGTCTCCGTCGCCAACCGATACACAAGGCGGAGACAAGACATGAGCATCCCCATCCGGGCCGTGCCGCTGGACGAGGGCACCGGCTACCAGCGCAAGCGCGTGTCCCACGATGGCCGGCTCACCGAGGTGGGCCGCGGCACGCCGATGGGCGAGCTGCTGCGCCGCTACTGGCACCCCGTGGGGCTGTGCTCGCACGCCACCGACACGCCGCGCGAGGTGCGCATCCTCGGCGAGGACCTGGTGCTCTACCGCGACAAGAAAGGCCGCCCCGGCCTGCTGCACAACCGCTGCTGCCACCGGGGCACCACGCTCTACTACGGCCGCGTGGAGGAAGAAGGCATCCGCTGCTGCTACCACGGCTGGCTGTTCGACGCCGAGGGCCGCTGCCTGGAGCAGCCCTGCGAACCCGAGGGCGGCGCCGCACACCGCGGCAAGGTGCGCCAGCCCTGGTACCCCGTGCAGGAGCGCTACGGCCTCATCTTTGCCTACCTGGGGCCGCCCGACCGCAAGCCCGTGCTGCCGCGCTACGACGCGCTGGAGGAGCTCGACCCCGGAGAGTTCATCGACGTGGACGACACCAGCATCGGCAGCGGCGGTGGCGCGATCGCGCCCTGCAACTGGTTGCAGCACTACGAGAACGTGATCGATCCGTTCCATGTGCCCATCCTGCACGGCAACTTCAGCGGCACGCAGTTCACGCCCACCATGAACCTCATGCCGCAGGTGAAGTTCGACCTCACCGAGCGCGGCGTCAAGGTGTTCAGCACGCGCCAGCTCGACGGTGGCCAGGTGATGAAGCGCACCACCGAGGTGGTGCTGCCCACGCTGCGCGTGGTGCCCAACCCTTACGTGGGCAAGTACGGCAAGGTCGAGTCCATCGGCTGGACCGTGCCCATCGACGACACGCACTACCGCATCTACACCGCCGCGCGCGTGACGAAGAAGGGCGAGATCCTGCCGCGCGCGCCCGACGCCGCGACCCGCCCGCGCTGGGACCAGATGACGCCCGAGCAGCGCCGCGACTTCCCCAACGACTGGGAGGCCCAGGTCGGCCAGGGCCCCATCACGCTGCACGGCGAGGAGCACCTGGCCACCACCGACCGCGGCATCGTCATGCTGCGCCGGCTGCTCGCGCGCCAGGTCGAAGCGGTCGAGCGCGGCGACGACCCCGTCGGCGTGCACTTCGACGAGGCCTCGGCCTACGTCCGGCTCGAAGCGGGCCAGTATGTCGAACCCGCCGAACCGACCGAGCCGGCCAGGTGATCCCCGCGTTCCCGTCCCACCACAAGACACGACACGACAGGAGACAAGCCATGCAACGACGCCAACTCATGGGGGCCGTGCTCGCGGCGGCCACCGCCTGCGCCGGCCTCATCGGCGCGAGCGCCGCCCACGCGCAGGGGCCGGTCACCTTGCGCTACGCCACCTTCCTGCCCCCAGGCGGCCTGTTCACCAAGGACGATGGCGTCATGGGCCGCTGGGCCAAGTCGGTCGAGGAGGCCTCGGGCGGCGAGGTGAAGATCCAGATCCTGCCGGGCGGCACCCTGGGTGCGGCGGGCCGCAACCCCGGCGCGCAGCTCAAGCTCGTCACCGACGGCATCGCCGACATCGCCTTCGTCATTCCGTCCACCACGCCGGGGCGTTTTCCCGACGACAACCTCTTCGGCCTGCCCGTGAGCGAGAGCGCGGCCGAGGGCTCGCTCACCTTCTGGAAACTGCACGAGCAGGGCCTGATGCGCGGCTACGACGACAAGTCCTTCTACATCATCGGCCTGCTGGTGAACCCGCCCAACGTGCTGCACACCAAAGGCCCGGTGAAGAAGGTGGAGGACCTGCGCGGCCTGCGCCTGCAGGCCAGCGGCGCCGAGCAGCAGGAGCTGATCCGCGCCCTGGGTGCGACGCCGGTGGGCACGGTGTCCGTGCGCGAGGCAGCCGAGGCCATCAGCCGCGGCGTGGTCGACGGCACGCCCAAGGACTGGCTGGCCCTGCACTCCTTCCGCATCGCCGACGCCACCGCGCACCACGTGAACATCCCCATGGGCGCGTCCACCATCATGTTCGCGCTCAACCGCGCCAAGTACGACAGCCTCTCGCCCAAGGCCCGCGCCGCCATCGACCGCTTCAGCGGCGAGCCCTTCGTGCGCATGGCCGGCAAGCTGTTCGACGAGTACACCGACGCCAAGCACAAGGAGACGGTGGACGACAAGAAGCGCCAGGTGATCACCCTGCCGCCCGAGGAGCGCGCGCGTTGGGACAAGGCCATGGGCACCGTGGTGCAGGACTGGCGCCAGCGCGACGCCGCCAACGAGCGCCTCTGGCAGGCCTTCACCAAGACCCGCGCGCAGGTGCGCGGCGAACTGGGCATGAAGTGATGGCCGCCGGGCGCGCGCCCGGCGCCGGCTCAGGCCGCCATGGGGGCGGCGGCTTCGGCGGCGGCGGCGTGCGCCACCTGCCGGATCTCCTCGCGCAGCCAGCGCAGGCCCGGGTCCTCCTCGGTGCCCCGGTCCCAGTACAGGCAGGAGCGGTAGCCCTCCAGGTGCACCGGCAGCGGCAGGGTCTGCAGCCGATCGCCGAACAGGCGGGCCAGCCGCGCGGGGAACACCGAAATCATGTCGCTGCGCGAGATCACGTCGGCCGCCTGATCGAAGCTGGGCATGGACAGGCGCACCAGGCAGTGGCGCCCATGCCGCGCCACGCTGTCCTCGAGCACGCTCTCGATGTTGGGGTAACGGAAGCCGAAAAACACATGTGGCCATTGGCAGAACGCTTCCAGCGGGTCTTCGCTGCCCGTGAACCCGGGGTGCCCCTTGCGCGTGACGAGCACGAAATGCTCCTCGAACAGCACGGCCGAGTTCAGGCCCGAGCGCATGCTCGGCTCGGGCGCGCAACCCAGGTCCACGTCGCCGCGGCGGATGCGCTCGAACAGCGTGTGGAACTGCGGCGGCTCCCAGGCGATGCGCACGCTCGCGTTCGTGGCGTGCAGCCGCGCCATCAGCGGCGCCAGGATCAGGCGGCTGCTGTAGTCGCTGCCGGCAATGCGGAAGATGCGGTCGGAACCCGTCGGGTCGAAACTGTGGCCGTTCTCCAGCAGGCGGCCCATGCGCAGCAGCAGGTCGGCCACCGCGTCGGCCATGGACAGCGCCAGCGGCGTGGGCGACACGCCGTGGGGCGTGCGCTTGAACAGCGGGTCGCCAAAGGTGCGGCGCAGCTTGGCCAGCGAGCCGCTCACCGCCGGCTGGCTCAGGAACAGGCGCGCCGCCGCGCGCGACACGCTGCGCTCGCGCATCAGCGCGTCGAAGGTGCGCAGCATGCCGATGTCGAGGGCGCGCAGGTCGATGCGGGGGGGCTTGCTCATGCGGGCGCTGTCGTGTGGACCGTCGTGAGGGAGCGGCGATTCTGGACCGGGACACCCATCGAAGGGCATAGGGCATGACCCTGCCATCGCCCAACCACAGAACAGGAGACACCCCATGAACGCCATCGACGCCGCGCTGCGCCGCTTCGCCTACTGGCTGGCGGCCGCCGGCCTGTGCCTGCTCTTCCTCAACGCCATCGCCACCGTGCTCGACGTGCTGGGCCGCACCCTGTTCGCCACGCCAATCGACCGGCTCAGCGACGTCTCCGGCCTGATCTACATCCTGGCCGCCGCCTGCTGCGTGCCCGCGGCCACCGCGCAGATGCGGCACATCACGATCAAACCGTTCGAGGAGCGGCTCGCGCCCCGCCCCTACGCCGCGCTGGAGGGCCTGGCCGCACTGCTCAAGCTGGCGGTGTGGTGCGTGCTGGCCTGGCAGCTCTGGGCCCACGCGGCCGAGATGGACGCCACGCACCAGACCCTGTCGCAACTGCGCGGCGTGCGGGTCGCGCCGTTCTGGACCTTCGTGGCGCTGGCCATGAGCTTCAACGCCCTGCTCGAAGCGCTCAACCTGCTGCGCTTCGCCAGGGTCGCGCTCGGTGCGGTGCCACCCGAGACCGCCGCGCCCGCCGAATCCGCCGAGCCCGCCAACATGCTCTGAGCCCGGGCCGCACACCATGTCCTCCACCACCATCATCCTGTTCGGCTTTGTCGGCCTGTTCGCGCTCATCCTGCTGCAGGTGCCCATCGGCGTGGCCATGATGGTCTCGGGCGCCGCGGGCTTCGCCGCGATCGTGGGCGTGCAGCCCGCGCTCTCGATGTTCGGCGGCGAGGTCGCGTCGTCCTTTGCCAGCGCCGATCTCGCGCTGATCCCCATCTTCCTGCTGATGGGCAACTTCGCCAGCGCGGCCGGCCTGTCCACCGACCTCTACCGCCTGGCCGACGCCTTTGTGGGCCACCGGCGCGGCGGCCTGGCCCTGGCCACCCTGGGTGGCTGCGCGGGCTTCGGCGCGCTGTGCGGCTCGTCGCTGGCCACCGTCGGCACCATGCACCGCGTGGCCTATCCCGAAATGCTGGCGCGCGGCTACCCGCCGCATTTCGCGGCCGGCACCATCGCGGTGGGCGGCACGCTGGGCATCCTGGTGCCGCCCTCCATCATCCTGGTGGTGTACTCGGTGCTGGCCGAGACCTTCGTCATCGACCTCTACATCGCCGCCCTGTTGCCCGCGCTCATGGCCGTGGTGTTCTACGGCGTGGCGGTGATCCTCTACGGCCTGCTCCGCCGCGACGCCATGCCCGCCGGCCCGCGCCTGAGCTGGGCCGAGCGCCTGGTCGCCGTGCGCCAGTCGCTCTTTGTCATCGCGCTCGCCAGCCTGGTCATCGGCGGCATCTATGCCGGCGTCTTCACCGCGCTGGAGGCGGCCTCGGTGGGCGCGGTGCTGTCTTTCTCCGCCTACCTGTTGCGTCGCGGCTGGCAGCGCGCCGAGGTGTTCAAGCTCATCGGCGAGACGGCCAGCGTCACCGGCATGATCTACGTGATGGTGATCGGCGCCTCGGCGTTCAACTACTTCGTCACCGTCAGCGGCGTGGCCGATCTGTTCATGGCGGCGGTCAATGCCACCAGCCTGCCACCCTGGGGCGTGATCGCCATGATCCTCGTGGTCTACATCGTTCTCGGCGCCTTCTTCGACGAGGTGGCCACCATGCTGATCACGCTGCCCTTCGTGCTGCCGCTGATTGTGTCCTGGGGCTACGACCCGCTGTGGTGGGGCATCGTCAACGTCACCGTCATCATGATCGGCCTGTTCTGCCCACCCATCGGCCTGAACGTGATGGTGATGCACGGCCTGGTGCGCAACGTGCCCCTGCGCCGCATGTACGTGGGCGTGCTGCCCTTCCTGCTGGCCGACTTCCTGCGACTGGGCCTGCTGGTGGCCTTCCCGTTGATCGCGACCTGGCTGCCCACGGCCCTGCGTTGATTGCCATGAAAGCGATGGCTTGACGCAGTAGGACAAGCGTCCTATGCTGCGTGGCATTGTCTGGGACAAATGTCCTAGGAACCATGCAAGGCGTCAGTGACCATCCGCGACCAGATCATCGACACCGCCGACCGGCTGTTCTACGAGCACGGTTACGCGCCCACATCCTTCAGTCACATCGCGGATGCCGTGGGCATCTCCCGCGGCAACTTCTACTACCACTTCAAGACCAAGGATGAGATTCTTGACGCGGTGATTGACCTGCGCCTGGTTCGCACGCGGCAGATGCTGGACGACTGGGGCGCCCAGGTCGACGACCCGGCCGAGCGCATCCGGCTGTTTGTCGAGATCCTGCTGCGCAACCAGGACAAGATCATGCGCCACGGCTGCCCGGTCGGCAGCCTCTGCCAGGAACTCGCCAAGCTGGACCACGCAGCCCAGGGCCGCGCCGGCGGCGTCATGGCGCTGTTCGCCGAATGGCTGCGCGAGCAGTTCGAGCGCCTGGGCTGTGGCGATCACTCGGCCCGTTTCGCCTTGCACCTGCTGGGCCGCACCCAAGGGGTGGCTGCCCTGGCCAACGCCTTTGGCGACCCGGCCTACGTCCGACAGGAAGTCGAGCTCATGAGCGAGTGGGTGCGCTCGTGCGCGCCCACCTTTCCCAGCCGCGCGCGACGCCGCGCGAACGCCTGAATCCTTTTGGAGGCCCCATATGCATCTCGTCCTTTTGCGCTTCGGCACCCATCGCGATCGCGCGCCCCAGCACATGGCCGGTCACAAGGCCTGGCTGCAACGCGGCTTCGACGATGGCGTGTTTGTCTTCGCGGGCAGTCTGGGCGGCGCGCAAGGAGGGGCGGTTCTGGCGCACCGCGAGCCGATTGACGCACTGCGCGAGAGGATTGCCCTGGACCCCTTCGTGGCGGAGGCTGTGGTGCAGGCCGAGATCCTCGTGATCGAGCCATCGCGTGTCGACGAACGCCTGTCCTTTCTCCAGCACTGATTCCCGATCATGAGCCAGACCCTCGACGGCCCCGACGGGCAACCCCGCTGCCGCTGGTGCGCCACCACGCCCGAGTTCCTGCCCTACCACGACACCGAATGGGGCTTTCCGGTCGGCGACGACCAGCGCCTGTTCGAGAAGCTCAGCCTGGAGGCGTTCCAGTCGGGCCTGAGTTGGCGAACCATCCTCGCCAAGCGCGAGAACTTCCGCGCCGCTTTCGAGGGCTTCGACTTCCACCGCGTGGCGCGCTTCGGCGAGCGCGACGTCGAACGCCTGCTGGCCGACCAGGGCATCGTGCGGCACCGGGGCAAGATCGAGGCCGTGATCCACAACGCGCGCTGCGCGCAGGAGATGGTGAAGGCCGAGGGCTCGCTCGCCGCCTATTTCTGGCGCCACGAACCCGGGCCCGGCGAACTGGCGCTGCCTCAGACGGCCTCCACCTCGGCCACGTCCATCGCGCTGTCCAAGGACCTGAAGAAGCGCGGATGGAAGTTCGTCGGCCCGACCACCGTCTACGCCTTCCTGCAGGCCATGGGCCTGATCAACGACCACGCCGAAGGCTGCGTGGTGCGGGCCCCGGTGGACCGGGCGCGCCGCGCCTTCCGTCGCCCCGGCCGCTGAGTTCCACCTCGCGACACGGGGCGCCACGGGGTGTTCCAGCACGGAACACCCGGGCCTGGGGATTGCCCGAGGGTGCGCCCGCGCGGCGCCGGCGCGAACATGCCCATTCGCCCCAGAGAAGCCCATGGGCGCCGCCAGACCGCTCTCCACGCGGCCAGCCCCGCCCTGCACCGAACGGAGGTGAATACCATGAGCACCGAGACCGAATCCCTTGCCCGCGGCGCCAGCCAGCCGCCGCTGCGCGAAGACACCATTGGCGCCGCGCTGGACGCCACCGCGCGCGAGCACGCGAACCGCGAGGCGCTGGTGATTCCCCAGGAAGGCGTGCGCTGGACCTGGGCCGAGCTGCGCGAGCGCGCCGACGAATGGGCCGCCGGCCTGCTGTCCCTGGGCCTGCAGCCGGGCGACCGCGTGGGCATCTGGGCGCCCAACTGCAGCGCCTGGGCGCTCACGCAGTTCGCCACCGCGCGCGCCGGGCTCATCCTGGTCAACATCAACCCCGCCTACCGCGCCAGCGAACTCGCCTACGCGCTGCACAAGGTGGGCTGCCGCGCCCTGGTGCTGGCGCCCGTGATCAAGAGCAGCGACTGCCTGGCCATCCTGCGCGGCGTCGCGCCCGAACTCGACCGCTGCGCGCCCGGGCAGCTGCAGGCCGCCGCGCTGCCCGAGCTGCGCTGGGTGATCCGCCTGGGCGAGGAGCGCACGCCCGGCATGCTCAACTTCGCCGACGTGGGCGCGCGCGCCACGCCCGCGCTGCGCGAGCGCCTGGCCGCCATCGGCCCGCGCCTGAAGGCGCGCGACCCGATCAACATCCAGTTCACCTCCGGCACCACGGGCCACCCCAAGGGCGCCACGCTCACGCACCGCAACATCCTCAACAACGGCTACTTCGTGGGCGAGGCCATCCGACTGCAGGCGGCCGACCGGCTGTGCATTCCCGTGCCGCTGTACCACTGCTTCGGCATGGTCATGGGCAACCTGGCTTGTGTCACACACGGCAGCACCATGGTCTACCCGAGCGAGTCCTTCGACCCGCAGGCCGTGCTGCGCACCGTGCAGGCCGAGCGCTGCACCGTGCTCTATGGCGTGCCCACCATGTTCATCGCCGTGCTCGAGCACCCGGACTTCGCCGGCACCGACCTGGGCACGCTGCGCACCGGCATCATGGCCGGCTCGCCCTGCCCCATCGAGGTGATGAAGCGCGTGCAGAGCCAGATGCACATGGGCGAGGTGACCATCGCCTACGGCATGACCGAGACCTCGCCGGTGTCCACGCAAAGCGCGGTGGACGACCCGCTGGAGCGGCGCGTGTCCACCGTGGGCCGCGTGCAGCCGCACCTGGAGATCAAGATCGTCGACACCGAGGGCCGCACCGTGCCGCGCGGGGCCGTGGGCGAGTTCTGTACGCGCGGCTACTCGGTGATGCAGGGCTACTGGGGCGACGCGGAGAAGACCGCCGAGGCCATCGACAGCGAGGGCTGGATGCACACCGGCGACCTGGCCACCATGGACGAGGCGGGCTTCGTCAACATCGTGGGCCGCCTCAAGGACATGGTGATCCGTGGCGGCGAGAACGTGTACCCGCGCGAGGTGGAAGAGTTCTACTACCGCCACCCCAAGGTGCAGGACGTGCAGGTGGTCGGCGTGCCCGACCCCAGGTACGGCGAGGTGCTGTGCGCCTGCATCGTGCTCAAGCCCGGCCAGCAGGCCAGCGCCGACGAGCTGCGCGCGTTCGCGCAGGGGCAGATCGCGCACTACAAGGTGCCGGCGTACGTCGAGTTCGTCGACGCCCTGCCCATGACCATCACCGGCAAGATCCAGAAGTTCGTGCTGCGCGAGCAGATGGCCAAGAAGCTGGGGCTGACGGCGGCGGCCACGGCCTGAGCGAACCCCACACGCGGCGCCGCGGCGTGGCCCGGTGGCGTGGTCTCAGCCCGCGCGGCCCGGCGGCTCCCGGTAGGCCTCGGCGATCAGGTCCGCCAGCAGGCGCGTGGCCTCGGGCAGGTCCGCGCGGTGCACGATGCCGATGTCGCGGTGGAAGGTGTGCGCGCCCAGGTCCAGCGCGCGCACGCCGGCGGGCCAGCGGCGCCGGTCGGTGGTCTGCGGCACCAGGGTCGCGCCCAGGCCCGCCGCCACCAGCCGCACGATGGCCTCCTGTTCGTCGAGTTCGCACACCTCCCGCACCGCCAGGCCCTGGGCGCGCAGGAAACGGTCCACCTGCCGGCCGCCGAAGGAGCTGCGGTCGTAGCGGATGAAGGGCAGGCCCGCGATCAGCGCGCGCCAGTCGCCCGGCGGCGCGGCGCGTGGCACCAGCAGGCGAAAGGGCTCGCGCGCCAGCGGCGTCCAGCGCAGGTCGCTGTGCAGCGCGAAGGGCGGGCGGATGATGAGCGCCGCGTCGAGATCGCCGGCGTCCACCGCGTTGAGCAGCGTGGTCGACACGCCGGGCACCACGCGCGTGCGGCTGCCCGGCAGCTGGCGGTGGAACTTCACCAGGGCCTGCGGCAGCACGGCCTGCTGCACCGAGGCGATGGCGCCCAGCGCCACGAACACCGCCGGCGCCTGGGTGCGCTGGCGCGAGCCGAGCTGGCCGTAGAGCTGGATCAGGGCCTGCGCCTGCGCCAGCGTCTGCCGCCCGCGCCGGTTCAGCCGCGCCGCGCGGCCGGTGCGGTCGAACAGGGTGAAGCCCAGTTCGTCTTCCAGCCGCTTCATCTGCGCGCTCACGGCCGCCTGCGTCAGGCCGATCTGCTGGCCAGCGGCGGCGAAGGTGCCCTCGCGGGCCACGGCAACGAAGGTCTTGAGTTCGCGAATCATGCACAAAGAATACTTGTGCTCGGTTCAAAAAACGATTGATTTTCTTTTGGCTCGGCAGGGCCTAGCATCGCGGCTATCCATCCCACCCACGAGACCGCCGATGAACACCGCCACCGCCGCCCCCGCCCCCACCATGCGCGCGCCCAGCACCAACCCCGCGCCGATGTCGCCCTTCCACCTCGCCTTCCCGGTGCACGACCTGGCCGCCGCGCGCCGCTTCTACGGCGACATGCTGGGCTGCCCCGAGGGCCGCAGCTCGCCCGAGTGGATCGACTTCAACTTCTACGGCCACCAGATCGTGGCCCACCTCGCGCCCGAGGCCTGCGGCGGCGCGGCGGTGAACGCGGTCGACGGCCACGGCGTGCCGGTGCGCCACTTCGGTATCGTGCTGCCCCTGGCCGACTGGGAGGCCATGGCCGAGCGCCTCAAGAGCCTGGGCACGACCTTCGTGATCGAGCCCTACATCCGCTTCAAGGGCCAGCCCGGTGAGCAAGCCACCATGTTCTTCCTCGACCCCTCGGGCAACGCCATCGAGGTGAAGGCCTTCGGCGACATCAACAAGCTGTTCGCCAAGTGAACGCCAGCCGCTTCGAGCCTGTGCGGCCTGAGCACGCCAGCCGCCTCATCAACCACGGTCCCACCGTACTGGTGACCAGCGCGCACGGCGGGCGGCGCAATGTGATGGCGGCGGCCTGGTCGATGCCCGTGGAATTCACACCGCCGCGCATCGCGGTGGTGATCGACAAAAGCACCTTCACGCGCGAACTCGCGCAGGCCAGCGGCGGCTTCGGCCTGTGCCTGCCGGGCCTCGCGCTCGCGGACCTCACCTACAGCGTCGGCCAGCACAGCGGGCGCGAGGGCGACAAGTTCGCGCGCTACGGCATCGGCACCGTCACCGGCCCGGTGCTCGGCCTGCCCCTCATCGAGCAGGGCTGCGCGGCCTGGCTCGAATGCCGCCTGATCCCCGAGCGGCACACCGAGGACGCCTACGACACCTGCTTCGCCGAGGTGGTGGCCGCCGCGGCCGACCCGCGCATCTTCGCCGAGGGGCGCTGGCGGTTCGACGAGCGCAACGCCGAACTGCAGACCATCCACCACCTGGGCGCGGGCCTGTTCGTGCGCTCCGGGGGCACGGTGCAGGCCCGGGCGCTGTAAGCCCCGCGCCGAAACCCCTGCTCGCCGCGGGCGCCGCGTGTCCTGCACGCGGCGCTTGCATTTGGCTGGCAATGCAAGTAAATTTGCGCAATCGATGGGCTTGCAAATTTCAAGTGCATCGTCTTGGTGCATCAAGAACTCCCCGTTTTGATGCGCGTTCCACCCTTCCCGAGGATTCCCGCATGAAGACCCATCGCCGAGTTCTGCTCGCGGCCGCCCTGTGTGCCGCCCTGGGCGGCACCACCGCCCTCGCCCAGGCCCAGACCCTCGTGGTCGCCACCGACACCGCCTTCGTGCCCTTCGAGTTCAAGCAGGGCGACAAGTACGTGGGCTTCGACATCGACCTGTGGGACGCCGTGGCCAAAGAGCTGGGCCTGAGCTACCGCCTGCAGCCCATGGACTTCAACGGCATCCTGCCCGCGCTGCAGACCAAGAACGTGGACGTGGCGCTCGCCGGCATCACCATCAAGGACGAGCGCAAGAAGGTCATCGACTTCTCCGACGGCTACTACGACAGCGGCTTCATGATCCTGGTGCCGGCCAACAGCCAGGTGAACGGCGCGCAGGACCTCAAGGGCAAGAGCCTGGCCATCAAGACCGGCACCTCGGCCGCCGACTACGCCAAGGCCAACTTCCAGGGCACCGAGCTGCGCCAGTTTCCCAACATCGACAACGCCTACCTCGAGCTCATGACCGGCCGCGTGGACGCCGCCATGCACGACACGCCCAACGTCCTGTACTTCGCCAACACGGCGGGCAAGGGCAAGGTCAAGGTGGTGGGCACGCAGATGATGGCCCACCAGTACGGCATCGGCTTCCCCAAGGGCAGCCCGCTGGTGCCCAAGGTGAACGGCGCGCTGGCCAAGATCAAGGCCGATGGCCGCTACACCGCCATCTACAAGAAGTGGTTCGGCACCGAGCCGCCCAAGCCCTGACCGCCCGAGCGCGCGCACCTCACGCCAGAGCTTCACCATGGATTTCGACGTTTCGGTGATCGTCAACGCCCTGCCGGCGCTGCTGCAGGGCGCCAAGCTCACGGTGCTCATCACCGTGGCGGGCCTGCTGGGCGGCACCGTGGTGGGGCTGGTCTTCGGCCTCATGCGGGCCTACGGCAACCGCCTGCTCAACACCCTGGGCTTCCTCTACATCGAACTGGTCCGCGGCACGCCCATCGTGGTGCAGGTCATGTTCATCTACTTCGCGCTGCCGGTGCTGGCCGACATCCGTGTCGACCCGATGACGGCGGCGGTCACCTCCATCGTCGTCAACTCGGGCGCGTACATCGCCGAGATCGTGCGCGGCGCCTTCCTGTCGGTGCCCAAGGGCCTGCGCGAGGCCGGGCTGGCGCTCGGCCTGCCCTCGTGGCGCGTGCTGGCCTTCGTCATCGGCCCGGTGGCCTTTCGCCGCATGACGCCGCCGCTGGGCAACCAGTTCATCGTCAGCCTGAAGGACACCTCGCTGTTCATCGTCATCGGCGTGGGCGAGCTCACGCGCCAGGGCCAGGAGATCATGGCCGCGAACTTCCGCGCGGTGGAGATCTGGAGCGCCGTGGCCCTCATCTACCTGTGCCTGATCGGCGCGCTCACCTTCGCGCTGCGCACGGTCGAGAAACGGATGCGCATCCTATGAAGATGGTCGAGTTCCAGAAGGTCAGCAAGCGCTTCGGCGCCACCGTGGTGCTCGACGGCGTCGACCTCAGCATCGGCCAGGGCGAGGTGGTGGTGCTCATCGGCCCCTCGGGTTCGGGCAAGTCCACGCTGCTGCGCTGCATCAACGCGCTGGAGACCATCGACGGCGGCGACCTGATCGTCGACGGCCGCAGCGTGCGCGGCGGCCCGTCCACGGTGCGCGAGATCCGCCAGGAAGCCGGCATGGTGTTCCAGCAGTTCAACCTGTTCCCGCAGATGACCGCGCTGCAGAACGTGGCCTTCGGCCCGCGCCAGGTGCGCGGCACGCCGCGCGCGCAGGCCGAGCAGGAGGCCCAGGCCCTGCTGAGGAAGGTGGGCCTGGCCGAGCGCCAGCACCACTACCCGAGCGAACTCTCGGGCGGCCAGCAGCAGCGCGTGGCCATCGCGCGCGCGCTCGCGGTCAAGCCCAAGCTCATGCTGTTCGACGAACCCACCTCCGCGCTCGACCCCGAGCTGCGCCAGGAGGTGCTGCGCGTGATGCAGTCCCTGGCCGAAGAGGGCATGACCATGATCGTGGTCACGCACGAGATCGCCTTCGCGCGCAAGGTCGGCACGCGCCTCATCTTCATGGAGCACGGCCACATCGCCGTCGACGGCCCGCCGGCCGAACTGCTCGACCAACCCAGCAACCCCCGGCTGCGCGAATTCCTGCAGCACGTCGAATAGCGGACCGCATGCTCGCTCATCTGCAACTCGAAGGCTCCCCGTTCGAGGTGGGCCAGGCCCTGGGCCGCTTCGGCGCGGCCGCCCTGCAACGCTACGCGCAGGCCTCGCCCGCCTGGGCCACGGTCATGCGCTGGCGCGGCCACCCGCGCGTGGCCGCCATGGCCGCGCTGGTGCGCGCCCACCACCCCGCCATCTGGCAGGAGCTGCAGGGCCTGGCCGATGGCCTGGGCCTGCCCGCCGACGAGGTGTTCCTGTGGAACTGCCGCGGCGACCTCTGGGCCATGGCGCCCGACGGCTGCACCACGGTGCAGCTGCCCCCCGCCGCGCCCGGCGCCGCGCCCGTGGTGGCCCACAACGAAGACGGCGACCCGGCCTTCCAGGGCCACTGCGCCATCGCGCAGGTCGTGGTCCGCGGCGGCGCGCGCTTCGCCTCGTTCGTCTACCCTGGCTCGCTGCCGGGCCACACCTTCGCGGCCACGGCCGGCGGCCTGGTGGTGACGGTGAACAACCTGCGCGCGCTGGAAGCGGGCACGGGCCTGCCGCGCATGGTGCTGACCCGCGCGCTGCTGGACGCGCCCGGCGTGGACGCGGCGCTGGAGGGCCTGCGCGCCGCGCCGCGCGCGGGCGGCTTCCACCTCACGCTGGCGCAGGCCGGGCGGCCCGGCATCGTCAGCGTGGAATTCAACGACGCCCTGGTCTCGGTGCAGGCCGTGGAGCGGCCGGCGGTGCACGCCAACCACATGGTGCATGCGGCCATGGCGCACCGGCCGCAGATCGTCACCGGCTCGTCCGGCTACCGCCAGTTGCGCGGCGACGAGCTGCTGCGCCAGCGCGGGGCCGGGCCCGTCGACCCGCTCGACATCCTGTTCGACGCCGAGGACCCGCGCTACCCGATCTACCGTGACCGGGCCGACGACAGCGACCACGAGAACACCCTGGCCACCGCGAGCTTCACGCTCGGGCCCACGCAGGTGGACTGGGTGGTGCGCACGGGCGGCCGCCGCGAAACCTCGTTTAGGATGCGCGACGCCCTTCGCCTGTAGCCCTCACCGCGCCGCCCCCACCCATGCCGAAACCCGCTCCGCCCGTGGCGACCACCGTGGACGGGCTGCGCGCGCTCGTCGTCGCCATCGGCCGCGGCGACGCCAGCGTCTCGCTCGGCGGCAAGGCGCTGGCGGTGCTGGCGCGGCTGGTCGAGCAGCCCAAGGACGTGGCGCTCAGCACCATCACCGAGCTGGGCGAGCGCATGGGCGTGAACCCCTCCACCCTCACGCGCCTGGCCACCCGCCTGGGCTTCGCCGGCTTCACCGACTTCCAGGCCGTGTTCCGCGAGCACGCCCTGCAGGGCGGGCCGCACTTCTACACGCAGCAGGCGCACCGCCTGCTGGAAGACGCCTCGGCCGACAGCCCGCGCACCGCGCGCGGCGTGGTGGCCAAGCTGGCGCAGGAATCCATCCGCAATGTCGACGCCTTCCTGGGCCAGCTCGACGAGGCCGAACTCGGCAAGGCCGCGCGCCTGCTGGCGCGCGCGCCGCACGTGCGCATCCTGGGCCTGCGGCAGATCCACTCCATCGCCAGCTTCCTCACCTACGGGCTGGGCATGCTGCGCGCCGAGGTCGCGCTGGCCGACGGCCCGGGCCTGGGCGTGGCCGAAAGCCTGGCCCAGATGTCGCCGGGCGACGCCCTCATCGTCTGCAGCGTGGCGCCCTATACCCGCATGGTGGCCGACGTGGCGCGCGCCGCCGCCGCCGCCGGCGTGCACGTCATCGCCATCACCGACACGCGCGCCTCGCCGCTGGCGCCGCCCGCGCGCCACGCCTTCTTCATCCCGCACGAGAGCAGCTTCATCAGCAACAGCATGGGCGCCTACGTGGTGTTCTGCGAAGGCCTGATCAACCTGGTGGCGCGCGAGCTGGGCGACAAGGCCCTGCAGGCGCTGGCGCGCCGCGAGGGCTTCATCGAGGGCCTGGGGATCGAGACCGGCTGAGCGCCGCCGACCGATCAGGCGGTGGCCGAGAACGCCGCGTGGTACGCCACCTCGCCGCGCGGCGCGGCGCCGCCGAAGGCCAGGGCCATGAAGTACTCGGACGGCACGCCGGGACAGACCAGGCCCTCGTGCACCACGAAACCCCAGCGGCCGTAGTAGGCCGGTTCGCCCAGCACCACGCAGCCCTCCGCGCCCAGGGCCCGCAGGCGCGCCAGCCCTTCGTCCATCAGGCGGGCGCCGATGCCCGAGCGCTGCCGCGACGGCCGCACCGAGATCGGCCCCAGGCCGTACCAGCGCCCGGCGCGGCCGGCGATGGTGACCGGCGAGAAGGCGACGTGACCGACGAGGCCATCGGCCCCGTCCACGGCCACCAGCGAGAGCGTGAGCGCGCCGGCCGCGCGCAGCTCGCGCACGATGGCCGGTTCGGTGCCGGCGCTGTGGGGGTGGTTGGCGAAGGCCTGGGCGAGCAGCGAGGCGATGGCGGGGGCGTCGGTGGGGTGTTCGGGGCGCAGCTGCATGGAGGGGATTGTCGGGGCGGGGCGTTCATCGGGAGGCCCGCTCCATCCTCACCCGCGCCACCTCCACCACCCGTTCAATCACCGCCCGGGCCTGCTCCAGTCCCATGAGCGCGAACAGCTCGGGCAGCAAGGCCTGACGAATGACGAAACCGATGTTGTGCGGGTTGAGCGAGTGCTCGACCATGGCCCGGCCCACCACCGCGTCGATGGACAGGGCTTGCCTCGCCCAGGCGTCGGGTGGCGTGCGTGCGAACGCCTCTTCGCCCAGCACCAGCCGGCAGATGCCGCAATAGGCCCGCGCCTGCGGATGGTCCGCCAAGGCGCTGGGCAGGCCGTCCACCGTTCGGGTCGCGACCCGGTCTTCCAGGCGCACCAGCAGCATGTACTGCTTGAGCGGCTGGTCGAACAAGGCCTGCGCCTGGGCGACGGCCTGTTTCAGCTGGTCGGCGAACACCGTTTGCGCGTAGGGGTCGTCGGCCAGCTCCACCTGGATGGTCTTTCGCAGGCGCGTGCGGACCAGGTCGGCTTCGTTGCGGGCCTTCTCCACGCTCCAGCGCTCGGGCGCGTCGGTCCGTGCCGGCGGGTTCAATAGGTACGCACCTTGCGGTTCCCGCACCGCCAGCCGCTGCCAGCACGGACCCTCGGCGTGGCGCCGGTGTTCGGGCCCGCTGTCGCTGCGGTCCTCGGGTTCCTGGGCATCGCCTTGCGCGATGCGGCGCAGGCCATTGAAGAAGCGCCGTTCGGCGCGGTAGGTGGCGATGGCCTGTTCGGACACCTGCGGATCGTCGAAGAAACTGCGCGAGGCCTCGGCCGTCTGCAGGCACTGCGTGAAGCGCCGCAGGGCGGCGTAGAAGGCTTGGCGGCGCTGTTGTTGGGCGTCGATGCCTTGCCCGCTGCCGCTGTCCACGAAGCGGGGCATCAGGGCCTGCCGGTACTGCTCCAGGTCGGACGGGTCCCGCACCTCGCCGAACAGGGCGCGCAGGGCCGCGTGCAGGGTCGGCAGCTGGCGGTACTCGGCGCTCACCGGTCGGTAGAGGCCCTCGACGTCGTCGAGTTCGTAGCCACCCTGGGTGCGCGCTTCCAGGTTCTGGTAGTCGCGCAAGGCGCTGTCCAGCTCGCGCAGGATGCCGCGGTAGTCCACCAGCAGGCCGTGGCGCTTGGCCTCGTGCAGGCGGTTGACGCGCGCCACGGCCTGGATCAGGTTGTGCGCCTTCAGTGGCTTGTCGATGTACAGAACGGCGTTGCGTGGTTCGTCGAAGCCGGTGAGCAGCCGGTCGACAACGATCAGCAGGTCAGGCCCGCCGTCACCACTGAAATCGCGCAGCACGCGGTTCTCGTGAGCCTGTGCGTCGCGGCCCACGTGGGCGTCCCACCAGCGCTGCACCTCGAGCCGGCCCTGGTCGTCGATGGCGTCGTGGCCTTCGCCGTTGTCGGGCGGCGACATGATCACGGCGCTGCTCACCAGGCCCGTGGCCTCCAGGCAGCGGTGGTAGCGGATCGCGTCGAGCTTGCTCGCCGTGGCCACCTGGCCTTTGAGGCCCAGGCGCTTGACGTGCCGCTCGAAGTGCTGGGCGATGTCCCAGGCGATGAGCTCGATGCGCTGGGGGGCGCCGTACACCGCGCGCCGGCTCGTGTAGCGGCCCATGAGTTCCGCGGTCTGTTCAGGCGTGAGGCCGGCGCTGACCCGGTCGAACCAGTGGTTGGCGGCGTCGTCGTCGACGCCCATCTCGGGCACGCGCTCTTCGTACAGCAGGGGAACCACGGTGCCGTCGTCCACCGCGCGCCGCAAGGTGTAGGCGTGCACGATGGGCCCGAAGCGTTGCGAGGTCTTTTCCTCCTTGAGCAGGGGGGTGCCCGTGAAGGCCAGGCAGGCCGCGCGCGGCAGCACCCGGCGCAGGCGTTCATGCAGCTGCCCGCCATGGCTGCGATGGCCCTCGTCGACCAGCGCCACGATGTCGGCCGAGGGGTTGTAGCACTCGGGCTGCTGCGCGGCGGTGGCGAACTTGTGGACCAGCGTGAACACGATGCGCTCGCTTCCGTGGCCGATGCGGCGCGCCAGCTCGCGCCCGCTGCCCACGCGGGCCTTCTCGCCGTCCTTCTTGGCGGCCGCCGCCGAGCCGAAGGCGCCGCCGTTCGTGAAGTTGCGCGCGAGCTGGTCTTCGAGGTCGAGGCGGTCGGTGACGACGAGCACGCGGCAGGCCTGCGTGTTGGGGTGGAACACCAGGACCCTGGCCAGGAAGACCATGGTCAGGCTCTTGCCCGAGCCCGTGGTGTGCCAGAGCACGCCGCCCTGGCGGGCGCCGTCGGCGCGGCGCTGCTGGATGCGCTGGAGCATGGCCCGCACGCCGAAGTATTGGTGCGGCCGCGCGATCACCTTGCCCAGGCGGCGGTCGAACAGGACGAAGTGGCGCAGCAGTTCGAGCAGCCGCTCGGGCCGCAGCAGGGCGCGCACGGTCCGCTCGGGCTCGCTGAGCCCGGGGCCGTCGGCGGGCTCCTCGCGCCAGCGCGCCCAGGCGCGTGGGGGCGTGCCGGTGGTGGCGTAGCGCGCCTCGTCTGCGCCCAGGGCCAGCAGCAGCTGGGCGTAGACGAAGAGCCCCGGTGTCTCGTCGGGCCGCTGGTGGTGCAGCTGGCGCTGGATGGCCTCGTGCACCGAGGCCGCGTGGGGGTGGCCGCCCGACGCCGGGCCCTCGATGACCACCAGCGGCAGGCCGTTCACGTAGCCCAGGACGCCGGGTCGGCGCGGGTGCGCGCCGATGGTGGTGTGCAGTTCAGGCGATTCGACCGCGTCCCATTGGTTGGTGTCGGGGGTCTGCCAGTCGACCAGCGGCACCGTGGGCTGGTGCTTCTTGCCATCGGGCATGAACTCGGTGACGGTGACGCCGAGCGTGAGCAGGCGGTAGAACCGTTCGTTGGCGGCGAGCAGGCCATCGGCCAGGGACAGCCCCTCCACCTCGCGCATCACCTGGTCGATGCCACCGGGCGAGAGCGGGTAGCGCTCGCCCCGGTAGTCGAAGCGGTGCGCCTGCAGGGCCTGGATCAGGCGAGGCCGCAGAAGGACGTCGTTCGGACCACCGCGCCAGCGCGCCGCCTCGGCAGCGGGCCGGTGGCGCCAGCCCAGGCTCGCCAGCCAGCGCAGCGCGGCGTTCATGCCGGTGGCGCGACGGTCTGGGCCGGGGGCAATCGCACGCGCCGGCGACCGCTGAACAGCTCACCCAGCAGCGCGCGCTTCTCCAGGCGCAGCGCCTCGATCTGGGCGGCGATGCTGTACTCCTCGGCTTCGGCCCCGCGCAGGATGGCCGCGATGCGGCGCTGCACGTCCAGTGGCGGCAGGTGCAGCGGCAGCTTGAAGAAGTCCTTCAGGCTCACATTGAGCAGGCCGTGGTTGCGAGCGCCTTCCTGCGCGATGCCGGTGATCGCCTCATTGAGCATGCCGGCCTCGAAGTAGAGGCGATAGAAATCGTTGTCCACCTCCGCGCCAGGGCGCCGCCGGAAGCAGATGTACAGGCCGGAGACGACCCCCGAGTCGTAGGCCACCAACGGCTTGATGGCACCGACCGGGTAGCCGGAGGAGGCGCTGCGGTTGTAGGCGAAGTCGCCGGGGGCCAGTTGGGTATAGCGGCTGAGGTCGTCGCTGGCGACGTTCTTGTGGAAGAACTCGCGCTGGCTCACCAGGCCGTGCTGGGCCGAGATCGTGAGCACATTGCTGTCGCCGTCCGTGTTCTTGCGGGTGATGCGCTCGAAGACGGCGTCGAAGTCCACCTGCGCCCAGTGCGCCCGCGCGTTCACCACCGAGCGGCGGTTGGACAGCAGCACGTGCATGAGGTCGCGCTTCTGGCGACGGCTGTTGTCGAGCAGGCGTTCGGTGGTGGCGATGGCGCGATCCCAGTCGCCCGCCATCCGCGCGATGCGCGTCTGTTCGCGCCGGGGCGGCAGGGGCAGCGGAATGGAGCGGATCAGCCCGGCGTTGAGGTTCTGCTGGGCGCCGGCGTTGCCCAGTTCGCGGATTTCGCCGTAGTGCGCGGCGAGAAACTGGTAGACGTAGTCGGGGTCGTGCTCGGCGTGCACCTGGATGGCGGCGCAGGCCTGGTTGGTGGTGGCGGCCAGGCCCAGGCGTGCCACTTGCCCGCGCGTGCGGCCCTGGCCGTACATGGCCATGAGCAAGGTGCCCGCTGGAAACAGCTTGGCCGAGGAGTGGCGCATGCCCTGCGGCGTGATCTTCTCGGCCGTGGCGGTGATGGTGTTGAACTGGATTTCGCCCGTCGTGACCCAGGGGATGTCGCCACCCCAGTAGCCTGGCCGAGAGCGGTCCGGTGTGCCGCCGGAGCCGATGCGGGCGATGTCACCCAGGGTGGCGCGAGTCCAACCCGTGGGCAGCTCACTCATACCCCAGCTCCTTCAGATACCCCGCCATCTTCAACTCCAGTTCGGCGAGTTCTTCCTTGAGCTTCAAGCGCTCGGCCCGAACCGCCGGCAGGTCGGCGGTGGCCGTGTCTTCGAAGGTGTTGACGTAGCGCGGGATGTTGAGGTTGAAGCCGTGGCCGGCGATTTCCTCGCGCGTGGCGAGGTGGGCGTACTTGTCGATGGGCTGGCGCGCGTGCACGGCATCGATGATGGCCTGCACGTCCTGCGCGCGCAGCAGGTTCTGGTTCTTGCCGTCCTGGTAGGCGCGGCTGGCGTCGATGAACAGAACCTTGTCATCGACCTTGTTCTGGCGCAGCACCAGGATGGCCGCCGGAATGCCGGTGCCATAGAACAGTTTCTCCGGCAGGCCGATGACCACGTCCAACAGGTTTTCCTCGATCAGCACCTGGCGGATGCGGCCCTCGCTCGCGCCGCGGAACAGCACGCCGTGTGGCACCACCACGGCCATGCGGCCGGTGCCAGGCCTCATGGTCTCCACCATGTGCAGGATGAAGGCGTAGTCGCCCTTGGTGCGCGGCGGAACGCCGCGGCGAAAGCGCTGGTGTGGGTCCTTCGCGGCGTGTTCGTGGCCCCATTTCTCCAGCGAAAACGGCGGATTGGCGACGACGACGTCGAAGCGGCGCAGGCGGCCATCGGCATCGAGCAGCTTGGGGTTGCGCAGGGTGTCGCCCCATTCGACGCGGTGGTTGTCCTCGGCGTGCAGGAACATGTTCATCTTGGCCAGTGCCCAGGTGCTGCCGATGGCTTCCTGCCCGTACAAGGCGTAGTGGCGGCGGCCCGTGCGCGAGCGGATGAGCTGCGCGCACTTCATCAACAGCGAGCCCGAGCCGCAGGTGGGGTCGCAGATCTCCTCGCCTTCCTGGGGATCCATCAGGCGCGCCATGAGCTGCGAGACCTCGGGCGGGGTGTAGAACTCGCCCGCTTTCTTGCCGGCCGTGGTGGCGAAGTTCTTGATCAGGAACTCGTAGGCGTTGCCGATCACGTCGAGCTGGCCGACGCGGCTTTCGCGCAGGTTCAGCTCGGGCCGGGCGAAGTCCTCCAGCAGATGGCGCAGGATGTCGTTCTTCTGTGCCTCGTCGCCGAGCTTGGTGGAGTTGAAGCTGATGTCCTGGAAGACGTCGCGCAGCTTGCCCAGGTTGGCTTCCTCGATGGCGTGCAGGGCGCGGTCGATGCGCTCGCCGTTGCCCGGCTGGTGGCGGGCCTCGTGCAAGGCCCGGAAGTTCGCGCTGCGCGGCAGCACGAAACGTTCGTTCTTCAGCAGCTCCTCGATGAGCTCGGGGTGGGCGCCATGCGCGGCCTGGTAGCGCTCGTAGTGGTCCTGCCAGATGTCGGAGATGTACTTGAGGAAGAGCATCGTCAGGATGTAGTCCTTGTAGATGCTCGGGTCCACGGTGCCGCGGAAGGTGTCGCAGGCGTTCCAGACCGCGGTGTTGATGGCGTCCTGGCTGATGACGGTGTCGTCGTTCATGTCGTTCTTGAAGGTTCGGCGGGATCAGGCCTGGCGCGCGGGCGGGGCCAGCAGGCCCTGCGCGAGGGCGTCGATTTGTAGCTCACGGTTGCGGATCAGGGCTTCCAAACGCTGGCGCTCCTGTCGGGCGGCTTCGGCCAGATCGACCAGCAGGCGCTGGCGCGCCAGCTCGGGCACCGCGATGGGCATGTCTTCCAGCACCGGACGGCGGATGCTGAGTTGGTCCGTGCCCTCGGCGTTGTTGCGCAGGTAGCGCTGGCTGGGGGGGCGGTTGATGTGCCAGGCCAGGTACTCGGGCAGCAGGCCCTCGGCTTTGCAGCGCAGCACGAAGAAGTACTGCGCGCACACCGTGGCCGGCGGTGTCTGGCTCAGGCACACGGCGTAGTTGCGCGTGCCGCGCGCGGCAAACAGGATGTCGCCGTCGCGCAGCCAATCCGGCGGCTTGCCGCGGCCCAGGTCCGCGCGCGAGAGGTTGGCCCAGGCCACTTCGCCGTCGGGCGAGATGTCGCGCATCTGGATGACCCGGGCCTTGCCGTGCGCCGCCACCGGCACGCTGCCTCGGAATGGATGGCCCGCCCGCACCTCGGCCAGCGCCTTCAATGACGAAATCATGATGCATCAATCGCTGTGATGCGAAATTTTGCTTGCCCCGTTCGGCCGGCACAAGTAAGCTAAATGTGTTCATGCATCAAAACACATGATGCATGAATAAGGGGAAGGACCACATGCGCGAATTCGAAATCAACTGCGCCAGCCGGCTCAACCGCCAGGGCGGGCACGAACACATCACCCACCTGGGCCACATCGCCAACCACTGGCGGCTGTCGCTCGAATCCATGGTCCGGCGCATCGAGTCGGGGACCGAGGGGTACTACCTGCTCGACCGAAAGACGGGCGAGCGCCTGCGCCTCGCGGTGGTGCGCGAGCCGGGGCACACGCCCTACCTGCGCACGCGGCGGGCGGACGGCTGGACCGACCACCTGCTCACGCTGCCGGAATGCGGGCGAAGCTGTGCGCTGATCGGCTGAGGCGGCTTACTGCAGCAGCCCGCCGGCCATGGCCCGCAGTTCGGGGCTCAGGTGCTCGGTCCAGCCCAGCTGCTCGGCCATGTGGCACACCACCCAGCGGGCTTCGGGGGGCGAAAGCACGCTGTCGGGCTCTTCGCCCGCCAGTTCGAGCAGGCCCTCCAGCACCTTGTCGATCACGTCGGGCTCGGTGATGCCGAGCTTGAACTGAACCTCCTGGGCGCGCGTGACGAGGGCGTTGGCCATGTCGTCGCAGACCTCGAAGCGGCGGGCGATGTGCTGGGCCAGCGGGGCGGGCCGCTGGCCCGGGCGCGTCTGCAGGCGAATGAAGCTCTCGGGTATGTGAATCTGGGAAGCGTCGTCCATGGCGCGAATGATGTCGGAATCGGCGCACGCCGTCACGGCGCGCGGGCCGACGGCGGGGTCGGACCTGTCCGACGCACGGGCGACTGTCGCGTGGAGACGATCAAGTCACACGGAACCCTTTTGTCACAAACACCGCTCCATGGCCTCCATGACCCTCTTCGACGCCCTGCGCCAGAGCCACGACCTGCAGCGCCGCCTGTGCCGCCGGCTCGTGCGCATCAAACCCCAGGACCGCGACACGGTCTTCCTCACATTGAAGGTCGAGCTGGAGGCCCACGCCGCGGCCGAGGAACGTTTCCTGTACGTGCCGATGCTGATGACCAACCCCGGCCTCAGCGCCTCGCGCCACGCCCTGGCCGAGCACCACACCATCGAAGAGCTGTGCGAGGACCTGAGCGTGCCCGACAAAGGCACCGCGGCCTGGCTGGCGACGGCCAAGCGGCTGAGCGACAAGGTGCACCACCACCTGCGCGAGGAGGAGCGCAAGTTCTTCCAGCTCGCGGGCAAGCTCATCAGCGAGGCGGACAAGCTGACCCTGGGCCGCAGCTACCTCAAGGACCTGGTGCACATGCGCCAGCACTACGTGCAGGCCTACAAGAGCCTGGCCGTGGACCGCCAGGGCGCGGTGGTGCCCGCCGCCAGCTGAGGCGGCGCCGGCGGGCCTGCCACGCACCGGGTGGTGCCGCCGCGCGCGGCGGCCGGGGAAGCGTTCGGGCGTGGCATGCTCTGCCCCCTCGTCACTTCCGACGGCCTCTCCCTTTTCCGCTCTCAGGTTTCATGAACGCTCTCAATGCCCTCTTCGATCAACCGCGCTTCGGTGTGCTGCTGCTGCGCTGGACCCTGGCCATCCTCATGCTGTTCCATGGCTGGGCCAAGATCACGGGCGGTGTCTCGGGCATCGTGGGCATGGTCAGCGCGCACGGGCTGCCGGGCTTCCTGGGCTACGCGGTGTACCTGGGCGAGGTGGTGGCGCCGCTGATGCTGCTGGTGGGTTTCTGGGTGGTGCCGGCCGCGCTGGTGGTGGCCATCAACATGGTGGTGGCGCTGGTGCTGGTGCATTCGGGCCACTTCCTGGGCCTGGCCAGCAGCGGCGGCTGGCGCCTGGAGCTGCAGGCCTTCTTCCTGGTGAGCGCGCTGGTGGTGGCGTTCACGCACCGGCTCGGCCCGCAGCGCTGAGCGGGCGCGGCGGGCCCGCGCCCGCCGCGCAAAAGGCCCGGCCGATAATCCGGCGCACCGCACCCGCACCGCCGCCGACCACGATGCCCGCTCCACGCCGCGCCGCCGCCCCCAGCCACCCCGACGCCGACAGCAGCGCGGCCCGCGCGGCCATCCTCGCGGCGGCCCGCGCGGAGTTTTCCGCCAAGGGCCTGACGGGCGCGCGCGTCAACGAGATCGCGGCGCGCGCCGGCGTCAACAAGCAGCTCATCTACTACTACTTCGGCAGCAAGGAAGACCTGTACCGCACGGCGCTGGAGGTGGTCTACACCGAGATCCGGACGCAGGAGCGCAGCCTGAACCTGGGCGACATGAAGCCCGAGGAGGCCATGGCCGCGCTCATCGGCTTCTCCTTCGACTACCTCGCGCAGCACCCCGACTTCATCGGCCTGCTCAACCACGAGAACGCGCAGGGCGCGCCGCACGTGCGCGACTCCAGCGCCATCCGCGACACCAACTCGCCCCTGATCGAGCTGATCGCCAAGACCCTGGCGCGCGGCATCCGGGCCAAGGTGTTTCGCCGCGGCATCGATCCGGTGGAGCTGTACATCTCGGTCGCGGGCATGTCGTACTTCTTCTTCTCCAACCGCCTCACCCTGGCCTCGATCTTCGATCGCGAGCTGCAGTCGGCGGCCGCGGTCAGCGCCTACCGCGCGCACGTCGTGGCCTTTGCCATGGCCGGCCTGCGCGTCTGATCCGTCAGGCCACCGCCGGGGGCGGGCGTCCATGCTCGCATACCCCAATCCCCGATTTCAACCAAACGGTTGACGCCGCCGGAACGCGCCCATATGCTCATTCCATCGAGTTTGAGAAAGGGCGATTCCATGCACAGCCAGCCATCCGGGGGAACGCCCCAGCACCGTGTCGCGCTGCTGGACCCGGCGCAGCTGCCCGAGCGCTTCGAGTCGGTCGAGGCGTTGGAGGAGTTCCTGTCGCGGCCCAGCCAGGCCCTGATCGACGACCTCGCGCAGGTGGACGGCGACCTCATGATCCTGGGCGTGGCCGGCAAGATGGGCCCCACGCTCGCGCGCCTGGCCAAGAACGCCGCGCCGCACAAGCGCGTGATCGGCGTGGCGCGCTTCAGCGACCCCGAGGTGCGCCAGCGCCTGGAGGCCTGGGGCATCGAGACCATCACCGCCAACCTGCTGGACCGCGCTGCCATCGAGGCCCTGCCGCGCGTGCCCAACATCGTCTTCGCGGCCGGCCACAAGTTCGGGGCCAAGGACAACCAGGCCCTGACCTGGGCCATGAACACGCACGTGCCGGCCCTGGTGGCCGACACCTTCCGCGGCGCGCGCATCGTGGGGTTTTCCACCGGCAACATCTACCCGCTCACCACCGTGGGGCGCCAGGGCGCCAGCGAGAAGACGCCGCCCGCGCCCCTGGGCGAGTACGCGCAGTCCTGCATCGGGCGCGAGCGCATGTTCGAGTACTTTTCGGCCCAGCACGGCTCGCCCGGGCGCCTGTTCCGCCTGAACTACGCCATCGACATGCGCTACGGCGTGCTGTACGACATCGCCTCCAAGGTGCACCGCGGCGAGGCCGTGGACGTGACCATGGGCCACGTGAACGTGATCTGGCAGGGCGATGCCAACGCGCAGGTGCTGCGGTCCCTGCGCCACTGCACGGTGCCGGCCACGCCGATCAACTGCACCGGGCCCGAGACCCTGTCGGTGCGCTGGCTGGTGGACGAGTTCGCGGCGCGCCTGGGCGTGCCGGCCCGCGTGGTCGGCCAGGAGGCGAGCACCGCCCTGCTGTCGGACACCACGCTGGCCTGCCGCCTGTTCGGCTACCCGCTGGTGCCGCTGGGCGCCATGCTCGACTGGGTGGCCGACTGGGTGAAGCGCGAACAGCCCGCCTTCAACAAGCCGACCAAGTTCGAGGTCAGGGATGGCGCCTTCTGAGGCCCTGACCCTGGTCGTGCTGGGCCCGGCCGACGCGCCGGATGGCCTGGCCTTGTCGGAGGCGGCGGGCTGGAACCAGACCGCCGAGGACTGGCGCCTGTTCGTGCGCCAGGGCCGGGTTTTTGGCCTGCGCGAGAACGAGGCGAACCGCCTGGTCGCCACCGCGGCCGCGCTGCCCTACGCCGGCGGCCTGGGCTGGATCTCCATGGTGCTGGTCGCGCCCGAGTGGCGCCACCAGGGCCTGGCCACCCAGCTCGTGCAGCACGGCATCGCCCACCTGCGCGCGCTGGACGCGACGCCGGTGCTGGACGCCACGCCGGCCGGTCAACCGGCCTACGCGCGCCTGGGCTTCGAGGCCGGCTTCGCGCTGGCGCGCTGGGAAGGCGTGCTGGCGGCCGCGCCGCCGGCGCCCGGCACCGGCCTGGCCGACGCGATCACCATCGCGCGGCTCGATGCGCTGGCCAATGGCTGCGACCGCGGCGCGCTGCTGATCGACTTTCTGCGCCGCCCCGGCACGCGCGCCTGGGTCGAGCCGGACGGCCATGGCTTCGTGCTGGCCCGCCAGGGCCTGCGCGCCACGCAGCTGGGGCCGCTGGTGGCGCCCGACGAGGCCTCGGCCCTGTCGCTGCTGCGGCGCGCGCTGGCCGATCTGCGCGGCCCCGCGTTCCTCGACGTGCCCGAGCGCTGGACCGCACTGACGGCCTGGCTGCAGCACAACGGCTTCGTCCGCCAGCGCGGCTTCGCGCGCATGGCGCTCGGCGCCGCCCCCATCGCCGCCGTCCACCCGCGGCTGTTCGTCGTCGCCGGCCCCGAATTTGGTTGAGTCCCATGAGCCCCACCCGACCGCCCGAAGGGGCTCGCCCCGCAGTGCACCGCACGGAGGTTACCCAGTGAGCCTGAGCGCCACCCAAGTCCAACACACCCGGGCGCTGCTGCAGCGCGGCCTGGCCATCCCGGCCCACCCGCTGGCGCTGAACGCGCAACGCCAGCTCGACGTGCGCCGCCAGCGCGCGCTCAGCCGCTACTACCTCGACGCCGGCGCGGGCGGCCTGGCCGTGGGCGTGCACACCACGCAGTTCGCGATCCGCGAGGTCGGCCTGTTCGAGGAGGTGCTGCGCCTGGCGATAGACACCGCGCGCGCCTGGGTGCCGGCCAGCCGCCCGCTGGCCATGGTGGCCGGCGTCTGCGGCCGCACCGAACAGGCCGTGGCCGAAGCCCGCCTGGCCCTGGGCCTGGGCTACAACGCCGGCCTGCTGAGCCTGGCCGCCATGAAGGGCCAGAGCGAGGACGCCCTGATCGCCCACTGCGAGGCCGTGGCGCAGGAGATCCCGCTGGTGGGCTTCTACCTCCAGCCCGCCGTGGGCGGCATGGACCTGAGCGCCGCCTTCTGGGCGCGCTTCGCCGCCATCCCCAACGTGGTGGCGATCAAGGTCGCGCCCTTCCACCGCTACCGCACGCTCGACGTGGTGCGTGGCCTGGTCGAGGCGCGCGCCGAAGACCGCGTGACGCTCTACACCGGCAACGACGACCACATCGTGCTGGACCTGCTCACGCCCTTCACCGTCATGCGCGACGGTCAGCCGGTGACCGTGCGCTTTCGCGGCGGCCTGCTCGGCCACTGGTCGGTCTGGACCTCGGGCGCGGTGCGTTTGCTCGAGCAATGCCAGGCGGCGGCGCGCGAGCCGGCGGTCTCGGCCGAGATGCTGGCACTGGACAGCCGCGTCACCGACTGCAACAGCGCTTTCTTCGACGTCGCCAACAACTTCCACGGCTGCATCGCCGGCTGCCACGAGGTGCTGCGCCGCCAGGGCCTGCTCGAAGGCATCTGGTGCCTGGACCCCAACGAAGGCCTAAGCCCCGGGCAGAAGGAAGCCATCGACCGCGTCTGCGCCCAGCACGCCGACCTGGCCGACGACGCCTTCGTGGCCCAGGGGCTGAGCCGCTGGCTCGCGTGACGGCCGCGCCCACAGGAGCACCCATGAACCAGAACAAGGCCCTGCGCTGGATCCTTCACTACCTGCCCGCCATCGGCCTGTTCGCGGGCTTCATCCTGCTGTGGCAACTGGCGGTGTCGGTGTTCGGCATCCGCGAGTACCTGCTGCCCGGTCCGTACGCCGTGTGGCAGTCCATGCTCAGCGACGAGATCCCCTGGCTCAGCCACGCCTGGATCACGGGCGTGGAGATCCTCGGCGCCTTCCTGCTGGCCGGCGTGGCCGGCGTGGCGCTGGGCATGGCCATCGCGTGGTCGCAGGGCATCTCGCGCGCGCTCACGCCTTTCCTGGTGTTCGTGAACACCCTGCCCAAGGTGGCGATCGCGCCGCTGTTCCTCATGTGGCTGGGCTACGGCATCCTGCCCAACATGCTGATCGGCGCGCTCATCGGCTTCTTCCCGGTGGTCATCAACACCGCCGTGGGCCTGACCCAGATCGACCAGGACCTGGTGGACCTGGGCCGCGTGTTCAGCGCGCCCAAGTGGAAGGTGTTCCTGAAGATCCGCATCCCCAACGCCTACCCCTACATCCTGAGCGCGCTCAAGGTCACCGCCACCTCGGCGGTGGTGGGCGCCGTGGTGGGCGAGTTCGTGGCCTCGCAGAAGGGCCTGGGCTACGTGATCATCACCACGCAAAGCAGCATGAACACGCCGGCCGCCTTCGCCGCGCTGGTGTGGATCTCCGTGCTGGGCCTGCTGCTGTATGGCCTGGTGGCCCTGCTGTCGCGCCTGCTCGCGCCCTGGGCCGAAGAGGCGCCGCGCTGAGCGCATCCCACTGTCCAGATCCCCGTCCGCCCCCCACCCCGTCCTCCGAAAGGAACACACCATGACCACCCGGATCGCCGCCCCCCTCGCCGCCGTCTGCGCGGCGCTGCTCGCGCTGCTGCCCACCGCGGCCAGCGCGCAGGCGAAGGAGAAGTTCACCTTCGCCCTCAACTGGTTCGCCGTGGGCGACCACGCCGCCTACTGGGTGGCGCTCGACAAGGGCTACTACGCCCAGCGCGGCCTGGACGTGACGCTGGAAAACTCCAAGGGCTCGGGCGACTCCATCGCCAAGGTCGACACCGGCCGCGCCGACGCCGGCCTGGCCGACGCGGTGCCGGTGATCTCGGCCAACTCGCGCGGCGCGCGCGTGAAGATGGTCGGCATGGTGTTCGACAAGACGCCCATGACCTTCTTCAGCCACGCCGACAAGCCGCTGCTCAAGCCCAAGGACCTGGAAGGCAAGACCGTGGCCGCGCCCGCCGGCGACAGCCAGCGCCTGGCCTTTCCCGCCTTCGCGCGCCTGAACCAGATCGACCCGGCCAAGGTGACCTGGGTCAACATCGAGCCCACCGCCAAGGTGGCTTCCATCGCCGAGAAGCGGGTGGACGGCGTGGCCGACTACACCACCGGCCAGCCCTTCTACGACAAGGCCATGGGCCCGGGCAAGGCCGTGCGCCTGCAATGGGCCGACTACGGCTTCGACCTCTACGCCATGTCCATCATCGCGGGTGAGAAGACCATGGCCGAGAAGCCGCAGCAGCTCAAGGCCTTCCTCGAGGCCTCCTACATGGGCTGGCGCGACGTGATGGCCAACCCCAAGGAGGCCCTGGCCATCTTCAAGAAGCGCGTGCCCGAGATCGACGTGGCCATCATCGAGGCCAACATGCAGATGGGCTTCGACCTGATGCGCACCAAGAACTACGCCGACAACGGCATCGGCTGGATCGACGAGAAGAAGATGTGCGCGTCCACCGACATCGTGAACACCTACATGGGCCTGCCGAAGAAGGTGGACTGCAAGGACGTGTTCAACCCCGCCTTCTTCACCAAGGTGGCGATGCCGCTGGCGGTCAAGTGAGCGCAGTGAACGCACGGGTCCTCATCGAAGTCGACCAGGCGGGCATGGTCTACCAGGCCGACAGCGGCCCGGTGGAAGCCCTGCGCGACATCTCCCTGCGCATCCACGAGGGCGAGTTCGTCGCCCTCGTGGGCCCCAGCGGCTGCGGCAAGTCCACGCTGATGCGCGCCATCGCCGGCCTGCGCCCGGTGACCAGCGGGCGCATCGTGGTGGACGGCGTGCCGGTGGACAAGCCCATCCCGCAGGTGGGCATGGTGTTCCAGGCCGCGCTGCTGCTCAAGTGGCGCACGGTGCTGGACAACGTGCTGCTGCCGGTGGAGCTGTCCGGCGGCAACCCCGCGCAGTACCGCGAGCGCGCCCACGCGCTGCTCAAGATGGTTGGCCTGGGCGACTTCGCCGACAAGCGCCCGGGCGAGCTCTCCGGCGGCATGCAGCAGCGGGCCTCGCTGTGCCGCGCCCTCATCATGGACCCGCCCATCCTGCTGATGGACGAGCCCTTCGGCGCGCTGGACGCCATGACGCGCGACGAGATGAACATCGAGCTGCTGCGCATCTGGGGCGAAAGCGCCGGCGGCGGCGCGCGCAAGACCATCGTCTTCGTCACGCACTCCATCCCCGAGGCGGTGTTCCTCGCCGACCGCGTGGTCGTCATGTCGCCGCGCCCCGGCCGCGTGGCCAACATCCGCGCGGTGGACATTGCGCGCCCGCGCACCGCCGAGACGCGGGCCGACCCGGCGCTCGGCCGCCTGTCCTTCGAGCTCTACACCGAACTCTCGGGCGCCACCGGCCGGCGCGAGACCCGGGCCGGCCCGCAGTGGTGAGCCGCGCGCGGCGCTGAAGGACCGGCCCCGTGCGCCTTGCCCTGTGCAACGAGGTCCTCGCGCCCTGGCCCTTCGCGCGCCAGTGCGAATGGGCCGCGGCCGTGGGTTACCAGGGGCTGGAGCTGGCGCCGTTCACGCTGGGCGAGGCCGCGTGGCGCCTGCCGGCCAGCGAACGCACCGCCCTGCGCCGCGCCGCCAGCGACGCGGGCATCCGGGTCTCGGGCCTGCACTGGCTGCTGCGCCAGCCCGAGGGCCTGTCCATCACCTCGCCCGACGCCGCCGTGCGCGCGCGCACGCTGCAGGTGCTGCGCGGCCTGGTCGATCTCTGCGCCGAACTCGGCGGCGAGGTGCTGGTGCACGGCTCGCCCGCGCAGCGGCGCCTGACGCCGGGCGACGCGGCCGGCGCGCGCGAGCGCGCCGCCGAGGTCTTCGCCGCGGTGGCGGAGCACGCGCAGGCGGCGGGCGTCACCTACTGCATCGAGCCCCTGGCGCCGCCGGAGGCCGACTTCATCCACACCCTGGCCGAAGCCGCCACCCTCGTGCGCGCCATCGACCGGCCCGCGCTGCGCACCATGCTCGACTGCTGCGCCGCCGCGCGCGCCGAGGCCGAGCCGGTGCACGGGCTGCTGGCGCGCTGGCTGCCCAGCGGCCTGCTGGCCCACGTGCAGGTGAACGACCCGAACGGGCGCGGCCCCGGCCAGGGCGCGCTGGGCTTCGCCGACATCCTTCGCGCACTGCGCCGGCACGGCTACGCCGGCTGGCTGGCCGTGGAGCCCTTCGACCACCACCCCGATGGCCCGGCCGCCGCCGCGCGCGCCATCGGCTACCTGCGCGGCCTGCTGGAGGCCCTGGACTGAATGAACGACACGCCCGCCCCCCGCCTGAACGTGCTGTCCGTCGAGCGCTTCGAGTCGCCCTACCGGCTGCGCCTGCCGTTTCGCTTCGGCGTCATCACCGTGACCGAGGGCCGCCAGGCCATCGTGCGCGTGCGCGTGCGCCACGAGGACGGGCGCGAGGGCACGGGCTACGCCGCCGAGGCCCTGGGCGCCAAGTGGTTCGACAAGAACCCCGCGCTGAGCGACGCGCAGAACCTCGACCAGCTGCGCAAGGCCTTGGAGCTGTGCGAAGACGCCTACCTCGCGGCGCCCGCGCTCAGCGCCTTCGACCTGTACGCCGAGCACTACCGCCCGCTGCTGGACGCCGGCGCCGCCATCGGCCTGAACCCGTTAGTTACCAGCTACGGCCCGGCCCTGCTGGACCGCGCCGTGCTCGACGCGCTCTGCCGCATCGAGGGCCTGAGCTTCTGGCAGGCCATGCGGCACAACCGGCCCGGCCTGCGCGCGCACGCCATCGCGCCCGACCTCAAGGGCTTCGAGTTCGCGACTTTCCTGCGCGGCCTGGAACCGCTGCACACGCTGGCGGTGCGGCACACCGTCGGCCTGCTCGACCCCATCGTGGCGGCCGACCAGGCGAGCGGCGCGCGCGTCAACGACGGCCTGCCCGAAACCCTGGAAGAGGTGGTGGCCACCTACGGCAACCGCTACTTCAAGCTCAAGGTTTCGGGCCAGGCCGAGGCCGACCTGGAGCGCCTGCGCCGCATCGCCTCGGTGCTCGATCGCCTGGATGAACCCTATTTCGCGACCCTGGACGGCAACGAGCAGTACGGCGACGCCGAGGCCATCGCCGATCTGTGGCGGCGCATGGCGGCCGATCCCGCGCTGCGCCGCCTGTGCGAGGCCACGCTGCTGATCGAGCAGCCCATCCGGCGCCAGGTGGCGCTGGCCCAGCCGGTGGCGGCGCTGGCGCGCCACAAGCCGGTCATCATCGACGAGTCCGACGGCGACCTCGACGCCTTTGCACGCGCGCGCGCCCTGGGCTACACCGGCGTCTCGTCCAAGGCCTGCAAGGGCTTCTACAAGTCGGTGCTGAACCTGGCGCGCTGCCAGGTGTGGAACCGGGCCGAGGGCCGGCCGGTGTACTTCATGTCGGCCGAGGACCTGACCACGCAGCCCGGCATCTCCGTGCAGCAGGACCTGGCGCTGGTCAGCCTGCTGGGCATCGCGCACGTGGAGCGCAACGCGCACCACTTCATCGACGGCTTCAACGGCCGCCCGCCGGCCGAGGCCCAGGCCTATGGCGCCGCGCACCCGGACCTGTACCACGAGCAGAACGGCCACGTGCGCCTGCGCATTCGGCGCGGGCAACTGGCCCTGGGCTCGCTGGCGGCCGCGGGCTTCGGCTCCGCCGTGGACCCCGTGCTGGACGGCACCGCGCCCATGGCGCTGGCCGACTGGCCCCCCGCCGCGCCGGAGCACGCATGAGCCCCGCCGCACCGTTCTCCCGGGGCTCGGCCCCGCCCTGCGCCGCATGGAGGTGTGCCCCGTGAGCATCGACCGCTACGAAGAACACGACGGCCTGGGCCTGGCCGCGCTGGTGCGCCGGGGCGAGGTGGCGCCGCAGGAACTGCTGGACGCCGCGCTCGCGCGCATTCAGCGCCACAACCCGCAGCTCAACGCCGTGGTCACGCCGCTGCACGACGCGGCGCGCGCCGAGGTCGCGCGCGGCCTGCCGCCCGGTCCCTTCCAGGGCGTGCCCTTCCTGGTGAAGGAGCTGGTGGCCTCGGTGGCCGGGGCCGCCACCACCGCGTCCTCGCGCCTGTTCGCGCGGCAGATGCCGGCGGCCGACAGCGAGATCGTGGCCCGCATGCGCCGCGCGGGGCTGGTGATCGTGGGCAAGACCAACTCGCCGGAGTTCGGCCTGTCGCCGGCCACCGAGTCGCTGCTCTACGGCGTCACCCGCAACCCCTGGGACACCGCGCTCACGCCCGGCGGCTCCAGCGGCGGCGCGGCGGCGGCCGTGGCCTCGGGCATGGTGCCGGCGGCCCACGCCACCGACGGCGGCGGCTCCATCCGCATCCCGGCCTCGTGCTGCGGCCTGTTCGGCCTCAAGCCCACGCGCGCGCGCATCAGCGCCGGGCCCGAAGGCGGCGAGGGCCTGAGCGGCCTGGCCCACCAGCACGTGGTGAGCCGCAGCGTGCGCGACAGCGCGGCCCTGCTCGACGCCCTGGCCGGGCCGATGCCGGGCGACCCCTACCAGGCGCCGCCGCCCGAGCGGCCCTACCTCGACGAAGTGGGCCGCGCGCCCGGGCGCCTGCGCATCGCCTTCGCCCGGACCGCGCCCACCGGCGTGCCCGTGGACCCGGCCTGCGTGGCGGCGGTGGAAGACGCCGCGCGCCTGTGCGAGCAGCTGGGCCACCACGTGGAAGAGGCCTCGCCCGACTTCGACGCCCCCGCGCTGGAGCGCGGCTTCGAAATGGTGTTCGCCACCAACACCATGGCCAACATCGCGCGCGCCACCGGCGGCGCATTGCCCGACCGCGAGCTGGTGGAGCCGCTGACCTACGCGCTGGCCGAGGCCGGGCGCGGCGTGAGCGCGAGCGACTACATCCTCAACCTGCACGCGCTGCACCGCCAGGCACGGCGCATCGCCGGTTTCTTCGAGCGCCACGACATCTGGCTCACACCCACGCTGGCGCAGACGCCGCGCCCGCTGGGCTGGTTCGACATCCGCTCCAGCGACGTGCGCGCCTGGATGGACCGGCTGGCCGCCTACCTGCCCTTCACCTACCCCTTCAACGTCACCGGCCAGCCGGCCGCCTCGGTGCCGCTGCACTGGACGCCGCAGGGGCTACCGATCGGCTGCCAGTTCGCGGCGCGCTACGGCGAAGAGGGCCTGCTGCTGCGCCTGTGCGCGCAGCTCGAAGCGGCCCGCCCCTGGTTCCACCGGCGCCCGCCGGTGAGCGGGCTGGCGCATGGACACTGACGAGGTCGACCTGCTGGTCATCGGCGGCGGCGTGGCGGGGCTGACGGCCGCGCTGGTGGCGGCCATCGAAGGCCTGAGCGTGCTGGTGTGCGAGAAGACCGGTCAGCTGGGTGGCACGGCGGCCAGCTCGGCCGGCACGGTGTGGGTGCCGGGCAGCAGCCAGAGCCAGCGAGCCGGCCTGGCCGACCCGCTGGAGGGCGCGCGCCGCTACCTGGCGGCCGAGATCGACACCGACAGCGGGGCCGACCTGCGCGAGGCCTTCCTCGCCACCGGCCCGCGCGTGCTGGACTACCTGGAGCGGCATTCCGACGTGGTGTTCGCGCCCGCCGCGCGCCACCCCGACTACCACGACCGGCATGCCGGCGCGGCCATCGGCGGGCGGGCCCTGGTGGCGCGCCCCTTCGACGGGCGCCTGCTGGGCGCCGACTTCGCGCGGTTGCGCCCGCCCCTGCGCCACATGATGGTGCTGGGGGGCCTGTCGGTCAGCAAGGACGACGTCGCGCCGCTGCTGCGCCCGTTCGCCTCCTGGCGCGCGCTGCGCCATGTGCTGGCCCTGCTGGCCCGGCACGCGCGCGACCGCCTGAGCCACCCGCGCGGCACGCGGCTGGTGATGGGCAATGCGCTCATCGCGCGCCTGCTGCACAGCCTGCGCCAGCGCGGCGTGGACCCGCTCACCGGCGTGGACGTGCGCGCGCTGCACCAGGAAGGCGGCGCCGTGACCGGCGCCACGCTGACGCACGGCGGCCGCGAGCGCCGCGTGCGCGCGCGCCGCGGCGTGGTGCTGGCCTGCGGCGGCTTCGGGCACGCGCCCGACTGGCGCCAGCGCCTCCTGCCCCAGCCCGCGCACACGCATTCGCTGATGGCCGAGGGCAACACGGGCGACGGCCTGCGGCTGGCACAGGCCGTGGGCGCCGCGGTCGATGAGACCGGGCACCGCGCGCCGGCCTTCTGGGCGCCGGTGTCGGTGCGGCAGGGCGCGGACGGCGCGCCGCAGCGCTTCCCGCACTTCGCGCTGGACCGCGCCAAGCCGGGCCTGATCGCCGTCGACGCGCGCGGCCGGCGCTTCGTCAACGAGGGCGACTCGTACCACGACTTCGTGCTGGCCATGCAGGACGCGTCGGCCGTGCCCGCGCACCTGATCTGCGACGCCCGCTTCCTGCGCCGCTACGGCCTGGGCCTGGTGCGCCCCGGTGCCTGGCGGCTGGGCCCATTCGTGCGCGACGGCTACCTGCGCCGCGCGCCGACCCTGGCCGCGCTGGCGGCGCAGCTCGGCGTGGACGCCGAGGGTCTGCAGGCCACGGTGGCGCGCCACAACCGCTTCGCGGCCACGGGAGTCGACGAGGAGTTCGGCAAGGGCACGAGCGGGCTCAACCGCTTCAACGGCGACCCGGACCACGGCCCCAACCCCTGCCTGGGCCCGATCGCCACCGCGCCGTTCTACGCGGTGAGCGTGTGGCCGGGCGACGCCGGCATGAGCGTGGGCCTGAGCACCGACGCCGACGCCCGGGTGCTGCGGCCCGATGGCCAGGCGATCGATGGCCTGTACGCCTGCGGCGCCGACATGGGGTCCATCATGCGCGGGCGCTACCCCGGGCCGGGCGTCACCCTGGGGCCGGCGCTGGTGTTCGCCTGGCGCGCGGTGAGGCACGCGGCGGCGGCGCCGGCCTGAACCGGTGCGCCGCCGCGGGCTCAGGCCGCGCGCGCGGCGGCCAGCGACTGGGTGTAGGCGGTGCCCGTCTTGAGCACGTGGCGGAACAGGATCTCGCCAGCGAAGCGCGCGTCGCGCAGCTCCATGGCCGACATCACCAACTCGTGCTCCTTCACCGACTCGTCCCAGCGCCCGTCGGTGGTGATGGCGATGAAGCGCGGGCGCCGGGCGCGTGTCATCAGGTCGGCGTGCGTGCGGCTGAGCTGCGGGTTGTCCGCCATCTCGATGATGGTTTCATGGATGCGGTGGTTGAGCTCGAAGTAGCGGTCGCGGTCGCCCTCGGCGTGGTGCCGCAGCATCTCGTCGTGCAGCGCGCGCAGTCGGGCCAGGGCCGGCGCCGAGGCCTGCAGCGTCACCGTCTCCACCGCCAGGCGCTCCAGGGCCGCGATCACCGCGAACAGGTTGACGATCTCGTCCGTCGACGGCGTGGTCACGCGCGAGCCCCGATTGGGCAGCAACTCGACCAGGCCCTCGGCCGCCAGCACCTTCAAGGCCTCGCGGATGGGCGTGCGCGACACGCCCAGGGCCTCGCTGAGCCCCACCTCGTTGATGCGCTCGCCCGAGGCGAGCTCGCCGTGCACGATCAGGTTGCGGATGTGCCCGCAGACGTCGGCGTGCACGCCACGCCGACGCCGCTCCTCCGCGCCGGGCGGCTCTTCCGCGCCCGGCGCGGGGGCGGTCTCTTGCAGGGACCCAGTCAGCGGCTTGTCCACGGCCTTCCCCATTTGAATGCAAACCTGGCCGAATCGGCCAAAAGTGAATTATCTTGGTGCGAGGTTAAGGCAAATTCAGTCGTATGAGCACCAATTTAGTGCGTAAATACCCTGTTGACAGGGGAGTAGTCGAAAAGATAATGCACTTGCACGGTTCTTGCATTTTCCAGGTCGTCATCCCCTGTAACCCATCCGCTGACCCCAGCGAAGGAATTGCCATGAAGTTTCGCCGATCCCTTGTTCTCTCGGCCGTCGCCGCCCTGACCCTCGTGGGCCTTCACGCCCCCTCCATGGCCCAGCAGCGGCTGCGCGTGGCGGGCAACTTCCCCGCGGACCACACGGCCACCAAGGTGATGGAGATCTTCAAGAAGGAGGTGGAGGCGCGCACCAAGGGCGAGCTCCAGGTCGACCTGTTCCCCAACATGCAGCTGGGCGGCGCGGCCGAGAACGTCGACCAGGTGCGCTCCGGCACGGTGTTCGCCATCGTCACCTCCATCGCCTACTTCACCCGCATCGTGCCGGAGTACGAGGCCGTCAGCCTGCCCTTCCTGTTCAGCTCGCGCGAGGCCGCCTTCCGCGTCATGGACGGCCCGGTCGGCAAGCTGTTCGACGAGCGCATGGCGCAGAAGGGCTTCATCAGCCTGGGCTATGGCGAGCTGGGCTTTCGCCACGTGACGAACAACGTGCGGCCCATCACCTCCTCGGCCGACTTCAAGGGCCTGAAGATCCGCCTGCAGCCCAACGAAGTGCACCTGGACACCTTCCGCGCGCTGGGCGCCAACCCGGTCGCCATGGACGTGAAGGAGGTCTACTCGGCCATGCAGCAGGGCGTGCTCGACGGCCACGAGAACCCCTACAACATCATCGCCAGCCGCCGCTTCAACGAGGTGCAGAAGCACCTGTCCGACACCGGCCACTTCTACGACTTCATCAACGCGGCCGCCAACAAGCGCCTGTTCGAGCGCCTGAGCAAGCCGCAGCAGGAGGCGGTCATGGCCTCCATGAAAGAGGCCATGACCTGGCAGCGCGCGGAAGCCGCCCGCGAGGATGAGCGCTGGCGCCAGCAGCTGGTGAAGGCCGGCATGACCTTCACGCCGATCACCCCGCAGGGCCGCGCCGACTTCCGCCGCAGCACCGCGGGCGTGGTGGAGTCGCTCAAGAAGCGCATCGATCCCAAGCTGATCGAAGCCGTCGTCACCGAGGCGAACAAGTGACGCAGGGCGCGAGCGCCGCCGAGGCGGCCCCGCCGCCCGGCGACAACGGACTGCCCCCGATCTGGCCCGCCATCCGGCGCTGGGTCGAGGCCCTCGACCGCGTGTCCATGGTGGTGATCGTGCTGGCCATGGCCGCCATGACGCTGATGGTGTCCCTGCAGGTGTTCTGGCGCTACGTGCTGAGCTCGTCCATCGACTCGGCCGACGAGGTCTCGCGCCTGTTCTTCGTCTGGGTCATCTTCCTGGCGATCCCGCACGGCATCAAGTACGCGGTGCACGTCGGCATCGACCTGCTGCTCATGGCCCTGTCGCCGCGCAACAAGGAACGGCTGTTCCGCGTGGTGTGCGTGGCCAGCGCGGTGCTGATGGCGGCGATCTTCTGGGCCGCCTGGGTGGCCACGCTGGACAAGTGGCAGGAGCTCATGCCGACCCTGCCCATCACCGCCGGCATCTACTACGTCGCCGTGCTGATCTGCGCGGCCCATTCGTTCATCCACCTCGTGCTGCACGCCTGGCTGGGTTCGCGCATCTGGGAAGGAAGGTTGTCATGACCTGGCTCGTGATCATCGTCTTCTGCGTGCTCGCTTTCGCGGGCATGCCCCTGGCGTTCGCGCTGGGCTTCGCGTCCCTGGCCGCCCTGTACGCCGCCGACTTCGAGCTGGTGATGCTGGCGCAGCGCATGCTGCACGCGGTGGACAACTTTCCGCTGATGGCCATCCCGCTGTTCATGCTGGCCGGCGAGCTGATGGTCAAGGCCGGCATGATGGAGCGGCTGGTGGCCTTCGCCAACAGCCTGGTCGGGCGCGTGCACGGGGGCCTGGCCCACGTGACCATCATCGCCGGCACCATCCTCGCCTCGGTCAGCGGCGCGGCCGTGGCCTCGGCCAGCGCCTTGGGCAGCGCCCTGGTGCCCGCGCTGCGCAAGCACTACCCGGACAGCTTCAACTGCGCGGTGATCGCCTCGGCGGCCAACCTGGGGCCGGTGATTCCGCCGTCCAACGCCATGATCGTCTACGCCCTGATGGCCGGTTCCTCGGTGTCGGTGGGCGGGCTGTTCATGGCCGGCATCGTGCCGGGCGTGCTGCTGGCGCTGGGCTTCATCGGCATCGCCAGCTTCATCTCCTGGCGGCGCAAGTACCCGCCCACGGGCGAGGCCTTCAACGCGCGCAACGCCTGGGTGCAGTTCCGCAAGGCGCACATCATCCTGTTCATGCCCATCATCGTGGTGGGCGGCATCATCGGCGGCGTGTTCACGGCCACCGAGGGCGCCGCCATCGCGGTGATCTACTCGGGCGTGGTGGGCCTGCTGGTCACGCGCAAGCTGAGCCTGTCGGACCTGCCGGGCTGTCTGTTCCGTGCGGCCGTCACGGCCTCGATGGTGGGCGCGCTGATCGCGCTCGCCGCCACGGTGACCTTCCTGCTCACCGTGGACATGGTGCCGCAGCAGTTGGCGGACTGGGTGAAAAGCATGACCGCCGATCCCATGGTGTTCGTGCTGCTGACCATGCTGCTGCTGGTGGTGGTGGGCATGTTCATGGAGTCGAACGCGGCCTACATCATGCTGGTGCCGCTGTTCGTGCCGATCGCCGACGCCTTCGGCCTGGACCCGCTGTGGTTCGGCTTCCTGTTCATGTTCAACCTGGTGATCGGGATGATGACGCCGCCGGTGGGCGTGCTGTTCTTCGTCATGAGCGGCATCACCCGCGTGCCCATGGGCGCGATCATCCGCGAGTCCATGCCCTTCGTGATCTTCCAGTTCGGCATGCTGCTGCTGTGCGTGGCCTTTCCGTCCATCGTCACGGCGCTGCCGCGCGCGCTGGGCTTCTAAGGGGTGGCCATGTCACTGGACGCATCCAGCCCGGCGGCGCCGGGCCCAATGGACCGGCTGGACCTGCTGATCACCGGCGCCACGGTGGTGCACACGCGCCCGCAGCTGGAGGTCATCGAGAACGCGGTCATCGGCATCGCCGGCCCGCGCATCGCCTTCGTGGCCCGGGCCGGCGACGCGCCGCGCGTGGACGCGCGCCGGACCATCGACCTGCGCGGGCACCTGGTGCTGCCGGGCTTCGTCAACGTGCACACCCACACCATCCTCACCATGGTGCGGGGCGTGGCCGAGGACATGGGCTTCGCGCCGGCCTACACGCCCGGGGTGCCGCATGGCCATGAGGTCACGCCGGACGAGGCCGTGGCCCTGGCGCGCCTGGGCGCGCTGGAGGCCCTGATGTTCGGCTCCACCGTCATCAACGACAGCTACGTGCACGCCGACCTGACCCTGCCAGCGATGGCCGACGTGGGCCTGCGCGCCTACGCCTGCGGGCGCATCCACGACGTGGACTTCTCCCGCGTGCATCTGGGCGAGTGGCGGCACGACGAGGCCATCGGCGAGCGCACCCTGGGCGAGGCCCTGGCCCTGCACGCGCGCTGGCACGGCGGGCCCGAGGGCCGCACCGGCGTGCACCTGACGCCGCACGCGCCGGACACTTGCTCACAGGGCCTGCTGCGGCGGGTCGCCGACCACCGCGAGCGCCACGGCGGCGTGGTCACCACGCACCTGTCGCAAAGCCGCATGGAGAACCAGCGCGTGCAGGAGCGCGATGGCTGCACGCCCTGCGAGCTGCTGGAGCGCACCGGCCTGCTCGGCCCCTCGCTGATCGCCGCGCACGGCATGTACATGAGCGAGTCGGACATGCGCCGCGCCGGCGCGGCGCGCATGAACCTCGCGCACGTGCCCAAGGGCAACGCCACCGGCGGGCGCATCGCGCCCACGCGGGCCATGCAGGACGCCGGCATCCGCCTGGCGCTGGCCACCGACAACATGCACGCCGACATGATCGAGGTCATGCGCTGGGCGCTCAACCTCGGGCGCATACAGACCGGCGGCATCGACGACGGCTGGCAGCCGGCGGACATGCTGCGCATGGCCACCTACAACGGCGCGCACGCCATGGGCCTGGGCGAGCACCTGGGCAGCCTGGAGGCCGGCAAGCTGGCCGACATGGTCTGCGTGGACATGCGCCGCCCGCACCTGGTGCCCAACATCAACCCGCTGGGCAACCTCGTGCACACCGGCCAGGGCCGCGACGTGGCCATGGTGCTGGTGCACGGCGAGATCGTGGTGGAAGGCGGTCGCGCCCTGCGCGTCGACCAAGACAGCATCCTGGCCGACGCCCAACAGGCGGCGGCCGCCTTGTGGGAGCGGGCCCGCGCACAAGTCGAGCCCCGGAGAAACGCTTGAACATCCTCGTCATCAACCCCAACATTTCCCTCAGCGTCACCGAGCTGATTCACAACGAGGCGCGCCGCGCGGCCCTGCCCGATACGCGCATCACCATGGCCACCGCGCCCTTCGGCGTGGCCTACATCGAGACGCCGGGCGAGGCCGCCGTGGGCGCCTACGCCACGCTGCAGCTGCTGGCGCAGCAGCAGGCGGATCACGACGTGGCCGTCATCGCCGCCTTCGGCGACCCCGGCGTGGCGGCGGCCAAGGAGCTGCTGGACATTCCCGTGGTCGGGCTCACCGAATCGGCGGTGGCGGCGGCCTTCCTGCTCGGCGGGCGCTTCGCCATCGTGGGCATCTCGCAGCGCATCGGCGCCTGGTACGTGCAGACCGTGGAGCAGCTGGGCCTGTCCTCGCGCATGACCGGCTACCGCGGGCTCAAGCAGGGCTTTGCCAGCGTGGGGACGGTGCAGCAGGAAGCGCGCGACGTGCTGCGCGAGATGTGCCTGAGCTGCGTGGAGCAGGACGGCGCCGACAGCATCATCCTGGCCGGCGCGCCGCTGGCCGGTCTGGCGCGCGAGATCGCCGCCGACGTGCCCGTGCCCCTGATCGATGGCGTGGGCAGCGCCATCCGCATGGCCGAGGCCCTGGGCCGCGCCGGCTACACGCCGCGGCGCAGCGGCGCGATGTCGCCGCCGCCCGCCAAGGCCCACCAGGGCCTGAAGGACGGCCTGGCCAGCCTGATCGGGCGCCAGCCATGAGCGCCGCCGGACCGTTCCCCAGGCGCTCAGCCCCGCAGCGCGCAGCACGGAGGACCCTGCCATGAGCGATCGCCCGAGTTTCGACCTCGTGGTCCGCAACGCCCGCGTGGCGACGGCCTCGGACAGCTTCGTCAGCGACATCGGCATACGCGATGGCGTGATTCAGCAACTGGGCCACGGGCTCGCCGCCGGCGCGCGCGAGATCGACGCGGCGGGCCGCGTGGTCACGCCGGGCGGCGTGGACGCGCACTGCCACCTCGACCAGCCCATGGCGCCGCCGGTGCGCATGGCCGACGACTTCGACAGCGGCACGCGCGCCGCGGCCTGCGGCGGCACCACCACCGTCATTCCCTTCGCGGCGCAGGTCAAGGGCCAGTCGCTGCGCGCCGCGGTGGACGACTACCACGCGCGCGCCGAGGGCCGCGCGCACATCGACCACGCCTTCCACCTGATCGTGAGCGACCCCACGCCCGAGGTGCTGGGCCGCGAGCTGCCCGAGCTGATCCGCGAGGGCTACACCTCGTTCAAGATCTACATGACCTACGACGACCTCAAGCTCGACGACGGCCAGATCCTGGACGTGCTCGAGGTCGCGCGGCGCCACGACGCCATGGCCATGATCCACGCCGAGAACGCGGACTGCATCGCCTGGCTCACGCGCCGGCTGGAGGCGGCGGGCCGCACCGCGCCGCGCTTTCACGCGCACGCGCGGCCCATGCTGGTGGAGCGCGAGGCCACGCACCGCGCGATCTCGCTGGCCGAGCTGATCGACGTGCCCATCCTCATCGTGCACGTCTCGGGCCGCGAGGCGGTGGAGCAGATCCGCTGGGCGCGCGCGCAGGGGCTCAAGGTGTTCGCCGAGACCTGCCCGCAGTACCTCTTCCTCACCGCCGAGGACCTCGGCATCGACGACAGCTACAAGGGCGCGCGCTGCGTCTGCAGCCCGCCGCCGCGCGACAAGCAGAACCAGCAGGTGATATGGGACGGCCTGAGCGACGGCCTGTTCACCGTGTTCTCGTCCGACCACGCGCCGTTCCGCTACGACGGCACCGAGGGCAAGAAGCCGAACGGCGAAGAGGTGGCCTTCCAGCACATCCCCAACGGCATCCCCGGCATCGAGACGCGCCTGCCGCTGCTGTACTCGGAAGGCGTGCTGGGCGGGCGCATCACGCTGCAGCGCTTCGTCGAGCTCACGTCCACCAACCCGGCCAAGGCCTACGGCCTGCACCCACGCAAGGGCACCATCGCCATCGGCAGCGACGCCGACCTGGTGATCTGGGACGAGGGCGAGCGCACGGTGCGCAACGCCGCCCTGCACCACGACGTGGACTACACGCCCTACGAAGGCATGGCCCTGCGCGCCTGGCCGGGCGTGACCATCGCCAGCGGCGAGGTGGTGTGGGACGGACAGGCCTTCCACCCGCGCCGGGGCCAGGGCCGCTACCTGCGGCGCGGCCGGCCGAGCCTGTTGCCGGCCCGGCCTACTTCGCTCCCCCCACACGCCGCGTGATCTCGGCGGCGCAGGCCAGCAGGGGCTTGGCGATGCGCCCGTTCCACGCGGTGTCGAAGGTGGCCGACGGGCCCATCACCAGCACGCCGAGCACGATGTGGCCCTCGGCGTCGAACACCGGCGCGCACAGCGCGTCGATGCCCGGGATCGGCTGACCGAGCGTGCGCGAGAGGCCGTGCTGGCGGATCTCGGCCAGCGTGGGCTCCAGGTCCTGGATGGTGTGCACCGGCTTGGGCGCGGTGCCGTAGTTCGAGCGCGCCAGGTCCTCCGCCAGCAGCCGCTCCACCACCTTGGGCGGCAGGTAGGCCGCGAACAGCCGGCCGGTGGCCGTGTTGGTCAGCGACATCACGGTGCCGGTGCGCAGGTTCACGTGCAGCGGCTGGATGGGTTCTTCCATGCGCACGATGGTCGGCCCCAGGTTGCCCCAGACCACCAGGGCCACGCTCTGCCCCGTGGCGTGCGCGAGCTGCTCCAGCACGGCGGACGCCTCCTTGACCGGGTCCATGCGCTGCAGCTTGATCAGGCCCAACTGCAGGGCCAGCGGCCCCAGCTCGTACTGCCCGGCGTCGTTCTGCGACACGAAGCCCACCTTGAGGAAGCTGACCATGTACGGGTGGGCCTTGCCCGCCGTCATGCCGGCCGCCTTGGCCAGGTCCTTCAGGGCCACCGGGCGCACCTTGCGCGCGAGCTCCAGCAGCAGGGCGCTGCCGATCTCGATCGACTGGATACCTCGACGGCTCTTTTCTTCCATGGGGACGTGGGCGGTGGGGGCGCGGGCAAGTGTATCCATAGGGTTTTCCCTGATAATTTCAAACGGCTACGACCCAATCAGACGAAAAGATATTATCAAACGCATTGACCATAGTCAGATAGGGCTTCTAGAATCGCCCCCACTGACAAGGAGCAAGGCATGTCACAGGAGACACAAGCCGTCGACGTACTGGTGATCGGTACCGGCGCATCGGGCATGGCCACGGCCGTCACCGCCGCCGCGCAGGGGCTGCAGGTGCTGGTGGTGGACAAGCAGCCACAGTTCGGCGGTACCACGGCGCGCTCGGGCGGTTGGCTGTGGATCCCCGGCACCCACCTGGCCAAGGAGCAGGGCATCGAGGAGCCGCCCGGTGCGGCCAAGGCCTACCTGAAGCACGAGGCCACCACGCACTACGACGAGCGCCGCGTCGACGCTTTCCTGGAGAACGGTCCCAAGGCCATCGAGTTCTTCACCAGCCAGACCCCGCTGCGCTTCGACCTGCCGCCGGTCTTTCCCGACTACCACGCCGAAGCCCCCGGTGGCCTGCCGGGCGGGCGCTCCATGGTGACCCGGCCCTACGACGGCCGCGAGCTCGGCCCGCGCATCAAGCTGCTGGCGCCGCCGCTGCCCGAGCTCACGGTGTTCGGGATGATGCTGGGCTCGGGCCCCGAGATCCGCCACTTCATGCGCGTCTTCAAGTCGCCCACGTCCTTCTGGTACGTGACCAAGCGGCTGACGCGCCATTTCTTCGACGTGCTCATCCACGGCCGCGGCATGACGCTGACCAACGGCAACGCGCTCGCGGGCCGCCTGGCCAAGGCCGCCATGGACCGCGACATCCCCGTGTGGTTGTCCTCGCCGGTGAAACAGCTGCTGGTCGAGGGCGGCGCGGTCACCGGCGCGCTGGTCGAGCGCGAGGGCCGGCCGGTGCGCGTGGTGGCGCGCCGCGGCGTGGTGCTGGCCGCGGGCGGCTTCCCCTACGACGTGGAGCGCCGCCAGCAGCTGTTCCCGCACGCGCCCACGGGCCGCGAGCACTTCTCGCCCTCGCCCTCCACCAACACGGGCGACGGCCTGCGCCTGGCCGAGGCCGTGGGCGGGCGCGTGGACGGCACCATTCCCCACGCGGCCGCGTGGGTGCCGGCCTCCGTCACCACCCGCCCGGACGGCAGCGCGGGCGTGATGCCGCACTTCATCGACCGCGCCAAGCCCGGCGTGATCGCGGTCAACCCCGAGGGCCGGCGCTTCACCAACGAAGGCAACTCGTACCACGACTTCGTGCAGGCCATGGTCAAGACCTGCGAAGGCCGGCCCGAGGTCTTTGCCTGGCTGCTGTGCGACCACAAGGCCCTGCGCAGCTACGGCCTGGGCTGCGTGGCGCCCGCGCCCCTGCCCATCGGCCGCCACCTGCGCAACGGCTACCTGAAGTCCGGCGCCAGCCTGGCCGAGCTGGCCACCCAGCTGGGCATCGCGCCGGCCACGCTGGAGCAAACCGTGGCCGAGTTCAACCGCCACGCGGCGAAGGGCGAGGACCCGGCCTTCGGCAAGGGCAGCAAGGCCTACAACCGCTACCAGGGCGACGCCACCGTCACGCCCAACCCCTGCGTGGCCCCGCTGGAACACGGCCCGTACTACGCCATCCGGCTGGTCATTGGCGACATCGGCACCTTCGCCGGCCTGGTCACCGACGAGAAGACGCGCGTGCTGGACGCGGCGGGCCAGCCCATCGCCGGCCTGTACGCGGTGGGCAACGACGCCGCCAGCGTGATGGGTGGCAACTACCCCGGCGCGGGCATCACCCTGGGCCCGGCCATCACCTTCGGCTACATCGCGGGCCAGGAGCTGGCCAAGGCCGCGCCGCTGGCGCCGCCCGCCACCGCGCCCGCGGCCAGCGCGCGCGAACAACTGGCCCCCACCGCCTGAGGAGACGCCATGCCCACCTACCCCGACACGCTCGCGCCGCGCCTGCTGCAGGGCCGCCTGGCCTTCGTCACCGGCGCCGGCCAGGGCAACGGCCGGGCCTTCTGCCTGGGCCTGGCGCAGGCCGGCGCGCGCATCGTCGCCACCGACATGAACGCCGTGGCCGTGGAAGAAACCGCGCGCCTGGTGCGCGAGGCCGGCGGCGAGGCCTGGTCCTTCGCGCTGGACGTGACCTCGGCCGAGGCCTGCCGCGAGCTCGCGGCCCGGGTCGCTCGCGAGGTGGGCGCCGTCGACCTGCTGGTGAACAACGCCGGCATCATCATCCGCGAGACCACCGCCAGCCCGCGCGCGGCCGAGAACTTCAAGAAGACCCTGGACGTGAACGTGCACGGCACCTTCAACGTCACGCACGCCTTTCTCGACGCCCTCAAGGCCACGCGCGGCTGCATCGTCAACATGGCCTCCATCGCCGCCTACGCGGGCCAGGGCGCCTCGCTCGGCTACGCGCCCTCCAAGGGCGCCATCAAGCTGCTGACGCAGTCGCTGGCGCAGGAGCTCGCGCCCTTCGGCGTGCGCGTCAACGCGCTGGCGCCGGGCGTCATCGAAACGCCCATGACCGCCGCCACGCGCGAGGACCCGTCGCGCCTGCAAGGCTTCATGACGCGCATCCCCATGGGCCGCGTGGGCCAGACGGAGGACCTCGTCGGTCCGATCGTCTTCCTGGCTTCCGACATGTCCCGCTACGTCACCGGCATCACGCTGCCGGTGGACGGCGGTTTCCTCGCGGTGTGACACCCGCGCCCAGCCACCCTTCCCGCCACCTCACTCGACCACAGGAGACAAGAAAGATGAACATCAAGCGTTATTGGGGCGCCGCGCTGTCGGCCATCGCCCTCGCGGCCTTCGCGGGCGGCGCCCAGGCCCAGGACATCAAGCTCGGCTACAACGGCGACCTCTCGGCCTCGCCCTCGGCGCAGAGCGGCCAGGCCGCCGTCATCGGCATGGAGGCGGCCATCGCCGACATCAACGCCGCTGGCGGCGTGCTGGGCAAGAAGCTGGCGCTGGTGGTGCGCGACGACGCCTCGGCGCCGCCCAAGTCCATCCAGAACATGACCGACCTGATCGACAACGAGAAGGTGGTCGCCGTGTTCGGCCCCACCAACTCGGGCAACGCCATGGCCTGGAAGCACATCGCCAACCAGAAGAAGGTGCCGGTGATCGGCAACGTGGGCTCGGGCACCGCCATCACCGCGCCCATGGGCTCGGGCGACAACTACATGTTCCGCGTCTCCATGGTCGACCGCGAGCAGGTGGCCGCGCTCATGGCCTACGTGAAGAAGAACAGCGCCGCGAAAAGCGTGGGCCTGATGGCCGAGACCACCGGCTACGGCCAGGGCGGCCTGAAGGACATGCAGGAGCTGGCCGAGAAGCAGGGCATCAAGATCGTCGCCACCGAGCACTTCGGCGTCGGCGACACCGACATGACCTCGCAGCTCAACAAGATGAAGGCCGCCGGTGTGGACACCGTGGTCGTCTGGGCCCAGGGCACGCCCATCGCCCAGCTGGTGCGCAGCATGGAGAAGGTGAACTACTTCCCGCTCACGCTGACCTCGTGGGCGGCGGACAACATCACCTTCTACGACGCCGCCGGCAAGACCCTGGCCGAGAAGCCCATCTTCATGCGCACCGTGAGCGAGGAGAAGACGCCCGCGCAGCAGAAGCTGTACGACCGCATCGGCTCGAAACTGAAGGCCCCGAGCGCCTTCTCCTTCGCGCTGCACGGCTACGACTCGGTGCTGCTCTACGCCGCCGCGGCCAAGCAGGCCAACAGCACCGACGGCGCCGCCGTGCGCGCCGCGCTGGAAGACCTCAAGGCCCCGGTGCAGGGCGTGCTCAAGACCTACAACAAGCCCTTCAGCAAGACCGACCGCGAAGCGCTGACCGCCGAGGACTTCGTCTGGATCCGCTGGAAGGACGGCAAGCTGCTGCCCTACAGCGACCCCATCCTGAAATCCCTGACCGCGGCGGACTTCAAGCAGTGAGCGGCCGGGCGATCGGGCCCGCGATGGTCCGATCGCCCTTCTCCCGGAGACAGACATGACAGAAGCGCTCTTGCAGGCGGTTCTCAGCGGGCTGTGCGTGGGCGGTGCCTACGCCCTGGTCGCGCTGGGGTTCAGCGTTACCTTCACGACCACCAAGACCCTCAACTTCTCGCACGGTGAGTTCGTGTCGGCCGGCGCCTTCGTCGGCATGAGCGTGCTGTTCCTCGCCATCGGCAAACCGCTGACGGCCACCAGCTTCGGCGACGCCGAGCCCGGCGCCGCGGCGCAGCTGATGGCCCTGCTCGGCGCCCTGGGCGTCATGGGCCTGCTGGGCTGGCTGCTCTACGCCATCGGCGTGCGGCCCTTCGCCGGGCGCCCCGGCATGGCCTGGGTCATGAGCACCCTGGGCTTCGGCGTCATCCTGCAGAGCATCGGCCTGGCCATCTGGGGCCCCAAGCCCGTGGTGGTGCCCAGCCCCGTGGGCGACCACATCATCCGCTTCATGGGCGTGGGCGTGCGGCCGCAAGAGCTGCTCATGCTGGGCCTGGCCGTGGTGGTGATGATCGGTTTCGACTTCGTCATGAACCGCACCCTGCTCGGCAAGGCCATGCGCGCGGTGGCCGCCAACGGCGCCGTCGCCAGCCTCATGGGCATCAACACCAAGGCGATCATGGTGATCGCCTTCGTCGTCAGCTCCGCGCTCGCGGGGCTCTCGGGCTTCCTGCTGGCGCCCATCGCCCAGGCCTCGCTCTTCATGGGCCTGACCGTGGGCCTCAAGGGCTTCTCGGGCGCCATGATCGGCGGCCTGAGCAACCCGCGCGGCTGCGTCATCGGCGGCTTCGCGCTGGGCGTCATCGAGTCGATGGTGAACCTCTGGCAGGCGCAGTGGCGCGAGGTGGCGATCTTCGCGCTCGTCATCCTGGTGCTGGCCTTCCGCCCGACCGGCCTGTTTGGCGCACGCACGGTGGAGAAGGTATGAGCCCCGCACGGCCGCCCGAAGGGGCTCGCATCGCAGCGCACAGCGCACCGAGTCGTCCCATGACCCGCGTCCCGCACATCGCTGGCGTGCTGCTGGCCGTGGCCCTGGTGGTCGGCCTCAGCTTCGCGCTGAACAACGACTACTACCTGCGCATCCTGTTCATGATGGGCGTGTACTACCTGTGCGCGGCCGGCATGAATGTGCTGGTGGGCTACGCGGGCCAAAAGTCGCTGGGCCAGGCCGGCCTGTTCGCGGCCGGCGCCTACGCCGTGGCCCTGCTGACCACGCGCACCGAGATCAGCCCCTGGATCGCGCTGGCGCTGGCGGCCGTGGTCTCGGGCGTGTTCGGCGTGCTCATCGCCCTGCCTTCGCTGCGCGTGAAGGGCCCCTACCTGGCGATGGTGACCCTGGCCTTCGGCATCGTGGTGGAAAAACTCGTGAGCGAGTGGACCGAGGTGTTCGGCGGCGCGCAGGGCGTCTATGGCATCCGCCCGCTCACCTGGGGCGACAACCCGCTGAGCACGCAGCAGTGGGTCTGGCTCACGGTCGCGCTGTGCGCCATCACCCACCTGCTGCTGCGCAACCTGGTGGGCGGGCGCTTCGGCCGCGCCCTGCTCTCGCTGCAGGCCGACGAGATCGCCTCGTCCTCGGTGGGCGTGCGGGTCTACCGCGCCAAGGTCATCGCCTTCGTGGTCGCCGCCGTCACCTGCGGCATCGCGGGCGCGCTGGTGGCGCAGCAGAACCAGTACATCAACTCCGACTTCATCACCTTCCACCTGTCGATCTTCATCCTGCTGCTGGTGCTGTTCGGCGGTGCGGGCTCCCAGTACGGGCCGCTGGTGGGCACGGTGATCCTCACCGCCATCGACGCGGCCCTGGCGCGCTGGCCCGCCGCGCAGCACTTCCTCTACGGTTTCCTGCTGCTGTTCGCGCTGTACGCCATGCCGGGCGGCGTGATGGGGCTGTTGAACGCCGTGTTCGCGCGCTGGCGCAAAACGCCTGAGCCGCCGCTGGACAGCCAGCCACGCGCCTACCGCCCGGCCTCGGAGGACGCCACGGGCGACCTGCTGGTGGTCGAGAACGTCTCCAAGTCCTTCGGTGGCGTCAAGCCCGCGCAGGACGTGAGCTTTCGCCTGCAGCGCGGCCACGTGCACGCGCTGATCGGCCCCAACGGCGCCGGCAAGTCCACCATGATCAACATGGTCACGGGCGTGCTCGACCCCAGCGCGGGCACGATCTGCTTCCTGGGCCAGAACCTCGGCGGCCGGCCCGCGCACGCCATCTGCCAGCTGGGCATGGGCCGCACCTTCCAGAACCTGCGGCTGTTCGCCGAGCTCTCGGTGCTGGACAACGTCAAGCTCGGCCACCACACGCGCATGCGCAACGGCTTCTTCGCCTCGCTGCTGGCCTTGCCATCGGCGCGGCGCGAAGAGGCGCGCACCACCGAGCGCGCGCTGCAGCTGCTGGCGCTGGTGGACCTGCTGCCCCTGGCCCATTCGCCCGCCGGCAGCCTGCCCTATGGCCTGCAGCGCCGCGTGGAGCTGGCGCGCGCCCTGGCCACCGAACCGCAGCTGCTGCTGCTCGACGAGCCCGCGGCCGGCCTCAACCCGCAGGAGACCGCCGAGCTGGGCCAGCTGCTGCTCAAGATCGCGCGCTGCGGCATCTCCATCCTGATGGTGGAGCACCACATGGACCTGGTCATGTCCATCTCCGACCACGTCATCGTGCTCGACTACGGCATCAAGATCGCCGAAGGCAAGCCGGCCGAGATCCAGAACAACCCGCGCGTGATCGAGGCCTACCTCGGCGTCGAGGACGAGGCCGCCCCGTCGGCGGCCTGAGGGAACACCACATGCTCAAGATCGATCAGCTCGAGGTGGCCTACGGCGCCATCCAGGCCGTCAAAGGCGTCAGCCTGGAAGTGAAGGCCGGCGAAGTGATCGCCATCATCGGCGCCAACGGCGCGGGCAAGAGCAGCCTGCTGCGCTGCATCGCCGGCCTGGAGCCGGCCGCCGGCGGCAGCATCCGCATCGCCGACACCGACTGCACGCGCCTGGCGCCGCACCGGCGCGTGGGCCTGGGCGTGGCCCTGTCGCCCGAGGGCCGCGGCGTCTTTCCCGACCAGACCGTGCGCGAGAACCTGATGCTCGGCGCCTACGCGCGCCGCCAGGACAAGGCCGGCGTGATGCGCTCCATCGAGCGCGAGTTCGGGCGCTTCCCGCGCCTGCGCGAACGCCAGGACCAGCTCGCGGGCACGCTCTCGGGCGGCGAGCAGCAGATGCTCGCCATCTCGCGCGCGCTCATGAGCGAGCCGCGCCTGCTGCTGCTCGACGAGCCCTCGCTGGGCCTGGCGCCGCTCATCATCAAGGACATCTTCAACGCCATCCGCCAGCTGCGCGAATCGGGCCTGACCATCCTGCTGGTCGAGCAGATGGCCAAGCAGGCGCTGGGCGTGGCCGACCGCGCCTACGTGCTCGAGACCGGCCGCATCACCCTGCAAGGTTCGGGCGCGCAGCTGTTGAACGATCCCAAGGTGAAAGCCGCCTACCTCGGCGCGCACTGAGCGCGCCCCACCCGGAGGACTGTTCCATGATCGTGCGATCGGGTTTGATCCAGAAGCAGGCGGGCTGGAGCGACGAGGACTTCCGCCGCCACTGGCGCGGGCACCACGGCGCCCTGGCGGCCCAGCTGCCCGGCCTGCGCCGCTACGAACAAAACCCCGTCGTCGACAGCCAGCAGCGCGGCTTCAGCTACCCGCGCGGGCCGGAGCGGCTCGACGGCTTTTCCATGCTCTGGTTCGACAGCGAAGCCGCCATGCGCGAGGCCCTGCGGACCGACGCCGGCCAGGCGCTCATCGCCGACGAGCAGCGCTTCATCGGCGACCTGCGCATCGTCACCATCGACCAGATGGAGGTGATACCACCGGACGCGGGCCGCCCGCTGCTCAAGCGCATGTCGCTGCTGCGCCGGCGCGAGGACGTCTCGGCCGAGGAATTCCAGCGCGAATGGCGGCAGGAGCACGCCCACCTGGTGAAGCGCGTGGCCGGCGTGCGCGGCTACCGGCAGAACCTCATCGTGGGCCGCGAGGCGCCCAAGGGCCACCCGGTGTCGCGCGAGGCCTGGCCCATCGACGGCATCGTCGAGCTCTGGTTCGACGACACCGATTCGCTGGACCAGGCCTTTGCCTCGCCCAAAGGCCAGACCCTGATGTCGCACGCGCGCGAGTTCATCGCCGAGATCACCACCTTCCTGGTCGAACGCCACGTGGTGGTGGGCTGACGTGGCCGGCGGCGCGGCGAGCGGAGCGTCCTCCCACGCGGGCCTGAACGGCGGCGGCGAAGGCCGGCGCGCCTACGCCCTGCTGCTGGGCGCGATGGCCATCTGGGGCGTCAACCTCTCGGTGGTGAAGGCGCTCACGGGCTCGCTCGACGTGCTGACCGTGGCGGCCGTGCGCATGGTCGTCGCGGCGCTCGCGCTCACGGCCCTGCTGTTCCTGCGGCGCGAGCGCCTGCCCGTGCTGAGCGCGCGCGCCTTGCTCGCGCTCACGGGCTGCGCGCTGGTCATGGTCTATGGCAACCAGATCCTGTTCTCGGCCGGGCTGGCGCGCAGCACCGCCACCAACGGCGCCCTGATCATGTCGCTGGGGCCGCTGGTGTCGGCCCTGCTGGCGGCCCTGGTCTTTCGCGAACGCCTGGGCGCGCGCCGCCTGGCCGGCGTGGCCATCGGCTTTGCCGGCGTGGCCCTGGTGGTGCTGAACCGGCCGGGCGCGCAGCTGGGCGGCGGCTCCTGGGGCGACGCGCTCATCATCGCCTCGGTGGTGTGCTTCGCCTCGGGCGGCATCGCGGTGCAGCGCCTGTCCCGGGCCTTCACGGCGCTGCAGATCAGCTGGGTGGTGCACGTCATTGGCGCCACGCTGCTGGTGCTGCACGCGGCCCTGTCGCCCGAGGCGCGCCTGTCGGACCTGGCCCAGGCCTCGCTGACGACCTGGTCGCTGGTGCTGTACTCGGGCATGCTGGCCACGGGCGTGGCGGCCCTGGTGTGGAACCTGTCCATCGCGCGCCTGGGCATCGCGCGCACGGCGATGGGCTTCTACTGGGTGCCGATCTTCGGCGTGGCCTTCGCGGTGGCCTTCATGGGCGAGGCGCTGACGGGGTGGCACGCGCTGGGGCTGGCGAGCGTGATCCTGGGGTCGCGGCTGGGGTTCGCGCGGCGGGGCTGACGCGACGGGGATGAGCGGTACTCACCGTGGCCCCGTGGGCCTTGCACCCACGAGGCCAGTCGCTCAGTACTTCATCTCAAAACCTTGCAGTCCCTCATGCAGCGCACGGCCTTGGTGTCGGGCCGGTCGTCGACGATGAAGCCGTCGCGGTTGGGCATCTTGAGCGCCTTGAGTGTGGCGGCGTTCACCACCGCGTCGGCCGGCAGCAGGCCGTTGAGGTGCAGGATGTAGCCGGTGACGGCGTAGACCTCGTCGTTGCTCAGGGACTGCGGCTGGGTGAGCGGCATGGCCCGGCGCACGTAGTCGAAGAGCACGGGTGCGAACGGGTACATGCTGCCCGGGGTCAGGAGGCGGCGTTCGGTGGTAAAGGAGCCGATGCCGCCGACCATGGTGCCGAACATGATGCCGCCCTCGGCCTTGGCGCCGTGGCAGGACGCGCACTTGCCGTCGTACACCGCCTGTCCCTGGGCGATGGTGCCGCTGCCGTCCGGCAGGCCCGCGCCGTCGGTGGTGCGGATGTCGATGTTCCAGCTGGCCAGTTCGGCCTCGGTAATGGGTTGGCCGAACGCGGCCTTGACCGCCGGCGCCGCGGTGGCGTGCGCACCGGGGTCCTTGGGCTGTGTGGGCTGTGCGGCCTGCGCGCTGCCCGCCAGCAGCCAGGCGCAGGCCATGGCGCAGCCCAGGGGAACGAGGGTGTTAAGCGATCGCATTGCTCACCTCCCCGGCGGTGTTGATGGTCCACGGGAAGATGCCGTTGTGGTGCTGCACGAAGCCGGTGATGGCGCGCACCTTCTGGATGTCTTCCACGGTGGGTTGCACATAGCCCGTCGAATCCACCGCGCGGCTGGCGATCTTGGCGGGCGATCCGTCCCAGTTCCAGCGCAGGCGAAAGCGCGTCAGGCATTTGTCGAGCACCGGTTCTTCCAGCTCGGCCTGGCGCCAGGTCTGCCCGCCGTCCACGGTGACGTCCACCGCCCGGATCTTGCCCAGGCCCGACCAGGCGAAGCCGATGATTTCCACCGGGCCGCGCTGCACCTTCATCGAACCCGAGGGCGAGGTGATCACCGACTTGGCCTCCATGGCGAAGCTGAACTGGCGCCATTTGCCGTTGGGCATGGGGTCGGTGTAGCGCGCGGTTTCGCTGCGCAGGTGCCAGGGCTTGTCGCCCATCTTCAGGCGGCGCAGCCACTTGATGCTGACGTTGCCCTCCCAGCCGGGGATGAACAGCCGCAGCGGGTAGCCGTTCTCGGCGCGCAGCATTTCACCGCCCGTGGCGTACACCAGCAGGGCGTCGTCCATCAGCTTTTTGATGGGCAGGCTGCGGGCGTGGGCCGAGCCATCGGCGCCTTCGGCCAGGCCCCAGGTGGCCTTGGGGTCCACGCCGGCCTCGTCCAGCAGCACGGACAGCGGCACGCCCGTCCATTGCGTGCACGAGAGCAGGCCGTGCGTTTGCTGCACGGTCTTGGAGGCCGGTTTGAGCCAGTCGGTCAGGCCGTTGCCCGAGCATTCCATGAAGTAGAAGCGCGACACCGAGGGGTAGCGCATGAGGTCGCTCATGGTGAACACCAGCGGCTGGCGGACCATGCCGTGGATGGCGAACCGGTGCTGCTCCGGATCGATTTCCGGTACCCCGTTGTGGTGGCGCTCGTAGATCAGCCCGTTGGGCGTGACGATGCCGTGCTGCTGGTGGACCGGCGTGAAGCTCCAGTCCGAGAAGTTCTGCTTGTTCACCAGCACGTCGGTGCGCCGGCGT
>Ga0209958_1000335_pt1 | contig 105057 bp, 76 predicted proteins | sample ThiBio_inoc_plan_FD_183942 | JGI IMG/M metagenome (GOLD analysis project Ga0209958, IMG submission 183942) | Wastewater bioreactor microbial communities from Cape Town, South Africa - Thiocy_inoc_plan (SPAdes) | ecosystem: Engineered > Bioremediation > Thiocyanate > Unclassified | place: South...
AGCAGCAGCGCAAGCCAAAGGCTTTTTTAAACACGAAATCGTTGCTGTCAGCATTCCACAACGTAAAGGTGATGCGGTTGTGATTGATACCGATGAACATCCACGTGCATCCACCACAATTGAAGCATTAACGAAACTTAAAGGTGTAGTGAAGGCAGAAGGTACGGTTACTGCGGGGAATGCTTCAGGTATTAATGATGGTGCAGCAGCGCTATTGATCGCTTCAGATGAAGCCGTCGCTCAATACCAACTGAAACCACGTGCCAAAATTATTGCTGCAACTACGGTGGGTATTGAGCCACGCATTATGGGTTTTGCACCTGCGCCTGCGATTAAGAAGTTACTGAAACAAGCCAATCTGACATTAGAACAAATGGATGTGATTGAGCTGAATGAAGCCTTTGCAGCCCAAGCTTTGGCAGTAACCCGTGATTTAGGTTTGGCAGATGATGATGTTCGTATCAATCCAAATGGCGGTGCGATTGCTTTAGGTCATCCACTCGGTGCCTCAGGTGCGAGATTAGTGACGACGGCTTTGAATCAACTTGAACAGATTCAAGGACAATATGCTTTGTGTTCAATGTGTATCGGTGTGGGTCAAGGCATCGCTCTCATTATTCAGCGTGTTGAGTGAGGTCTATCATGAGCCAGTTATACGCCAGCTTATTTTATCAGCCTGATGTCACTGCCATTTTTAGTGATCGTGCTTTATTGGGTTATATGATCCAAGCCGAAGTTGCTTTGGCTAAAGCCCAAGCGCAAATAAATGTCATTCCTACATCTACTGCCTCGATTATCGAGCAGGTTGGGCAGAATGCCTTAGCAGAAATTGATTTTGATGGTTTGGCTGTTGCAACTGGTTTAGCTGGGAATATTGCGATTCCCTTTGTGAAACAATTCACCGCGATTGTTAAACAACAGAATGAAGATGCTTCTCGATACGTACATTGGGGTGCAACCAGTCAAGATATTATTGATACGGCAATGATTTTGCAATGTCGTGATGCGCTGGTCTTGATTGAAAAGCAACTTCAATCTGCATATCAAATTTCACTTAAACAAGCTGAACATTACCGTGACCAAGTGATGATTGGGCGAACATGGTTACAGCAGGCTTTGCCAATTACTTTAGGACATAAATTTGCACGTTATGCAGCAGCATTAAAGCGTGATCTTGATCGTTTGCAAGCAATGAAAGAGCGTGTGTTAACTGCCCAACTCGGTGGTGCGGTCGGTTCATTGGCATCTTTGCAAAATCAAGGTTCTGCTGTCGTTCAAGCCTTTGCGATTGAATTAAAACTGACTACACCTGAATGTACATGGCATGGTGAGCGTGATCGTATCGTTGAGATTGCGAGTGTGCTTGCGATTATTGTTGGCAACTTAGGCAAGATCGCACGTGATTGGTCATTACTCATGCAAACAGAGATTGCTGAAGTTTTTGAGCCAACGGCAAAAGGTCGGGGTGGTTCATCTACCATGCCTCATAAACGCAATCCTGTTGCTGCCGCTTCAATTCTTGCAGCGGCAAATCGTGTACCTGCACTGATGGCAAGTGTCTATCAAAGTATGGTGCAAGAGCATGAACGTGCTTTAGGTGCTTGGCATGCGGAATGGTTAGCGATTCCTGAGATTTTCCAGTTATGTGCAGGCGCATTAGAGCGTGCAAATGATGTGCTAGAAAATATGCAAGTCAATCCTGAAGCAATGCAGCGCAATCTTGAATGTACAGATGGTTTGATTATGGCTGAAGCGGTGATGATGGCGCTTGCAAGCAAAATTGGGCGCTTAAATGCACACCATGTGGTTGAGCAAGCGTGTCAGCAGGCAGTCGCCGAACAAACTCATTTAAAAAATATTCTATCTCAATTAGATGAAGTTAAAGATCACTTCACCAGATCTGATTTAGACGCACTTTTTAAACCTGAATCCTATCTTGGCAATATCCAAGCGCAAATTGATGCAGTTTTGCAAGCAGCTCAAGGAGAGTCGAAATGATGATCAATATTCATAATCGTCAAGGATATCAACTTGCTGTGCAAGTACAAGGCCTAAAAGATGCGCCTGTCATTGTGTTTTCCAACTCACTTGGTACTGATCATGGGATGTGGCAAGCGCAAGTTGCAGCATTCACAGAACAGTATCAGGTTGTGACTTACGATACACGAGGTCATGGTGCAAGTGATGTTATTGATGCGACAACCTTGTCGAATATTGCTGAAGATGTTGTGGATGTCTTAGATGCCCTCAAGATTGAAAAAGCCCATTTTTGTGGGATTTCAATGGGAGGGATCACAGGATTATATCTTGCGATTCATCATGCAGACCGTTTTGTGAGTGTCACAATTGCAAATTCGGCTGCAAAAATTGGTACGGCAGAAGCTTGGAATGGCCGTGCAAATAGTGTTGAGCAGCAGGGTTTAGCTGAGCTTGTTAAAACCACTCATACACGGTGGTTTAGTGAGTACTTTGATTATGCCCATGACGTATTAGCGCAAAAAACTATTCAAAGTTTAGCTTTAACACCATCACAAGGTTATGCGAATGCTTGTCGAGCTTTGGCTGATGCCGATTTACGCGATCAACTGAATCAAATTCAAATTCCCACTTTAATTATCGCAGGTCAATTTGACCCTGTAACAACGGTTCAAGATGCAGAATTCATGCATCAGTCTATCGAAAACAGTCAGCTTGAAGTCTTGGCAGCTTCGCACTTATCGAATATTGAACAACCGCAAGTGTTCAACCAAACATTGTCCAAGTTTATTCAAAAGATATAACCACACAGGGTTAGAAAGGAATTCGCCTACAAGGAGGCAACTATGGCACAGGAATTTGCTGCCCCAAAAAGCAGTATGGATGCGCAGGCACTCATTAATGATGCACCGATTAGTAAATATCAATGGATGATCGCAATTGTTTGTTTCCTGATTGTATTTGTTGATGGGATTGATACGGCAGCAATGGGCTTTATTGCACCTGCGTTGGCACAAGATTGGGGCTTGGATCGTTCTCAACTTGGACCTGTGATGAGTGCTGCACTTGGCGGCATGATTATTGGTGCATTGGTATCAGGCCCAGCAGCAGATCGTTTCGGACGAAAAATTGTTTTAACGATTTCGATGCTGGTTTTTGGTGGTTTCACTTTGGTATCTGCTTATGCAACTCATTTAGATAGTTTAGTTGTATTACGCTTTTTAACGGGTATTGGACTCGGTGCCGCAATGCCAAATGCAACGACTTTATTCTCAGAATATTGTCCAAATCGGATTCGTTCACTTTTGATCACTTGTATGTTTTGTGGCTATAACTTGGGTATGGCAACAGGTGGTTTTATCAGTAGTTGGTTAATCCCAACATTTGGATGGCACAGTTTGTTTTTATTAGGTGGTTGGTCGCCACTCATTTTAATGCTTTTAGTGATTTTTTGCTTACCAGAGTCATATCGATTCTTGATCGTAAAAGGTAAAAACCCAGAAAAGGTTCGCAAAATTTTAAGCCGTATTGCACCTCAACAAGTTCAAGGTGTAACCGAGTTTCATATTCCAGAAGAACAATCGGCGGTAGCTGAAAAGAAAAACGTATTCGGTATGTTGTTCTCAAAACAATATGCCAAAGGCACGATTTTATTGTGGTCGACCTATTTCATGGGCTTGGTCGTGATTTATCTCTTGACCAGTTGGTTACCAACTTTAATGCGTGAAACAGGTGCAACCATGGAACGGGCTGCATTTATTGGTGGTTTATTTCAATTTGGCGGCGTACTCAGCGCGCTATTTATCGGCTGGGCAATGGATCGTTTCAATCCAAATCGCATTATTTCAGTGTTCTACTTTATTGCAGGTGTATTTGCAGTTGCCGTTGGTCAAAGTCTCAATAATCCAACCTTATTGGCATTGCTCGTGCTATGCGCAGGTATTGCGATCAATGGGGCTCAATCTTCGATGCCAGCCTTAAGTGCTCGCTTTTATCCAACGCAATGTCGGGCAACAGGTATTTCTTGGATGACAGGTATTGGTCGATTCGGTGCAGTGTTTGGTGCTTGGATTGGTGCAGTTTTGTTAGGTAATGATTGGTCTTTCACAGCGATTCTTAGCTTACTGATGATTCCAGCAACGGCTGCTGCGGTGGCGATTTTTGTTAAATCTTTAGTTGCGCATACAGATGCGACCTAACTCTCATAATCAGGGACAACGTCAATGAATGATGAACAACGTTATCAACAAGGGCTAAAAGTTCGTACGGAAGTGCTTGGTGAAAAACATGTCGGGCGTTCTTTAGAGAACCTGAATGACTTTAACCAAGATTTTCAGAACTTTATTAGTCGATTTGCTTGGGGTGAAGTGTGGTCACGTGAAGGTTTACCACGTCATACCCGTAGCTTAGTCACCATTGCTATTTTGTTGGCATTGGGGCGAGAAGATGAACTCAGAATGCATTTACGTGCTTGTTTTAACAACGGCGTAACTAAGGACGAACTCAAAGAACTTATTTTGCATAGTTCGTTATATGCCGGTTTACCCGCTGCGAATGCTGCAATGCATATGGCAGAAGAGGTATTCAAAGAACTTGGAATAGATGTGCAACCCGTTTCGGCACAAGCACAGGATTAAGGAGACAGGCATGTTAATTCATACATTGGGTGCATATGCACAACGTAATACGGATGATCATCCGCCAGCATATACACCAGGTTATAAAACCAGTGTATTACGCTCGCCAAAAAATGCATTGATTTCGATCAACGAAACCTTGACGGAAGTGACATCACCCCATTTTTCACCGAGCCTTTTTGGTCCGAAAGACAATGATTTGATTTTGAACTATGCCAAAGATGGTTTGCCTGTTGGTGAGCGAATCATTGTGCATGGATATGTGCGTGATCAATTTGGTCATCCTGTTAAAAATGCTTTATTGGAAGTTTGGCAAGCCAATGCATCAGGTCGTTACCGTCATCCCAACGATAAGTTTATTGGGGCGATGGATCCTAACTTTGGTGGCTGTGGTCGTATCTTAACTGATGAAAATGGTTTCTTTATTTTCCGTACCATTAAACCGGGTCCATATCCTTGGCGTAACCGTATCAATGAATGGCGTCCAGCACATGTGCATTTCTCTTTGATCGCCGATGGTTGGGCACAGCGTTTGATTTCGCAGTTCTATTTTGAAGGCGATACCTTAATTGATACTTGCCCAATTTTAAAAACCATTCCATCTGAAGAGCAACGTCGTGCTTTGATTGCGTTGGAAGATAAAAATAACTTCATTGAATCAGATAGCCGTTGTTACCGCTTTGATATTCATCTTCGTGGTCGTCGTGCGACTTATTTTGAAAATGATTTGACTTAAGGGAGTAACACAATGAACGCGTGGAATTTTCAGGAATTGAAAGAAACCCCATCACAAACAGGTGGCCCTTATGTACATATTGGTTTATTACCACAGCAAGCCAATATTGAGGTGTTTGAACACAATTTTAACAATCAGTTGGTGAGTGAAAAAACGCAAGGTCAACGTATTCGTCTTGAAGGACAAGTATTTGATGGACTGGGTTTGCCATTACGAGATGTGTTGTTAGAAATCTGGCAAGCCGATGCCAACGGTGTTTACCCAAGTCAAGCCGATACTCAAGGCAAAACAGTTGATCCAAACTTCCTAGGTTGGGGTCGTACTGGTGCAAATTTTGAAACTGGTTTTTGGAGTTTTAATACGATTAAACCGGGTGCTGTTGCTGGACGTAAAGGCTCAACTCAAGCACCACATATTGCAGTCGTACTTTTTGCTCGTGGGATCAACATTGGTTTAAACACACGTATCTACTTTGATGATGAAATTGAAGCGAATGCGAATGATCCGATTCTAAACAGTATTGAATGGGCGACTCGTCGTCAAACCTTAATTGCCAAACGCACAGAAGTGGATGGTGAAGTGGTGTATCGCTTTGATATTCGCATTCAGGGCGAAGATGAAACTGTGTTTTTTGATATTTAAATTTTAAGTGCATAACGAATGATTGCTTGCTCTTGGGAAAGACAGGCAATCCATTAAGGAAGATGATGATGAAAATGAAAACACTGGCAGCATTAACGCTGCTTGTTAGCCCTTTATTTACGGTTCAAATGGTACAAGCTCAAGAAAATGTTCAAAAAAAGGTTGAACTTTCGGCACTGGCACAATTACCAGTTAAAACAATTGTACCGATTACTGCAAAAACTAAAGAGCAAGCTATCGCTCAAGCAAAAGTGATTGCAGCCAATCAAGATGCAGATTTAGCAGAGTTTCGGATTGATTTATTAGATTTTGCTGCTGATAGCAAACAAGTGATTGCTTTAGGGCATGAATTAAAAAAGATTCTAGGCGATAAACCCATGATTGCAACCATTCGCACGAACAATGAGGGGGGAAAACTCACTATTAGTGATGCTGATTATGGAAAGACCTATCAAGCCTATTTAAAACAGCCTTTTATGGATATGTTAGATGTGGAAATGTTCCGCGATCAGCAGGTGGTTAAAAATACTGTCAAATTGGCACATGACAAAAAAGTATTAATTGTGATGTCGAATCACGATTTTCAGAAGACGCCAAATGAAGATGAAATTGTGAAGCGTCTTCTTAAACAGGATGAGCTTGGTGCTGATATTTTAAAAATCGCAGTGATGCCACAAAGCAAACAAGATGTTTTTACCTTGATGAATGCAACGCTGACAGTCAGTCAACAATCTAAAAAGCCACTATTGACCATGTCGATGGGTAAGTTAGGTACGATTTCAAGAATTGCGACTGCAAATATGGGTGGTAGCTTTAGCTTTGGCATGATTGGAGGAGCATCGGCACCGGGTCAAATTGATGTGACCCAACTCAAACAGTTCTTAAAAACAGTTCAACCAACACAATAATTGAAAAGGATTTTAAAATGAACGTTATTTCTTTACGTTTAAGTGCGCTTGCAATCGGTTTAGCAGTATCAGGTTTGGCAGCAGCTGAAACTTATGTAGTTGATCGTTATCAGGATGATACTGAAAAAGGTTCTCTTCGTTGGGCGATTGAACAAGCCAATACCAAACCCACGGAAACTAGTGAAATTTTGATTCAAGCAGTTGGTCAAGCACCGTATGCAATCAAGGTCAATAGCCCACTTCCTGAAATTAAAGCACCTGTCAAAATCATCGGTACACAATGGGCAAAAACAGGTGAGTTTGTCGCAGTAGATGGTTCAAATTATATTAAAGGTCGTGGTGTTGAGGCGTGTCCGGGAGCGGTAGAAGGGCAGTTTGGAACCAATGTACGTACCACGACTTTACCGGGTATCGTTTTACGTGACATTAATGGTGTGACCATTCAAGGTTTAGAAATTCGTCATTTTTGTATCGGTATCTTGATGAATCGTGCCAGCAATAACTTGATTCAGCATAACCGCATTATGCACAACTATGGTGGCGCGGGTGTGATGTTGACGGGTGACGATGGCAAAGGCAATCCAACAGCAACTACCACCAATAACAACAAGGTTTTAGACAATTATTTCCAAGACAATGGCGATGGTTTGGAATTAACTCGCGGAGCTGCGTTCAATCTCGTTGCCAATAACCATTTTATTTCAACTTCTGCAAATCCAGAACCATCACAAGGCATTGAGATTCTGTGGGGGAATGACAATGCTGTGGTCGGCAACAAATTTGAAAATTATTCAGATGGTTTGCAGATTAACTGGGGCAAGCGTAACTATATCGCTTATAACGAACTAACCAATAACTCGAATGGTTTTAATCTAACGGGTGATGGCAATATCTTCGATAGCAATAAAGTGCATGGTAATCGAGTGGGAATCGCCATTCGTTCTGAAAAAGATGCCAATGCCCATATCACCCTAACCAAAAATCAAATTTGGAATAATGGCAAAGATATCAAACGTTGTGAAGCAGGCGGGAGCTGTGTTCCGAACCAACGCTTAGGCGCAATTATTTTTGATATACCGGGTTTAGAGCATGCACATTTTGTTGGTTCTCGAGGACATGGAGTCAAAATTGATCCTGCAAACTTACAAAAAACTTGTCTACAGCCAAATCAACAAGGTTGTAATCAGCAACCAAATCAAGGCATTCAAGCGCCGAAATTGAGTCTATCTAAGGGTCAAATTGCTGTTGAGATAAAAGGACAACCAAATCAACGTTATCAAGTTGAATTGTTTGGAAACTCATCAGCAAATTCAAATGAAGCTGAATTTTATTTAGGTTCGATTGTTGCTGTGACCAATGCAGAGGGTATTGCAAAAGTTGCTTATAAGCCAACATCGAAAGTCGCAAGTGTGACCGCAAATGTTACAGATCATTTAGGTGCAACTTCTGAACTCAGCTCAGCAGTAAAATTTAAATAGAAGCATGGAGGCTTTGATATGAATACAACCACTTTACTGATCAAAATGAGTTGTTTGGCGATTGCGATCTGTGCAGCCCAACATAGCTTTGCTGAACAAAATCAAGCTTGGTCACAAGATCGTCAATGGTTACTAGGTGATTGGAATGGGCAACGCCAACAATTAGAGAAAGACGGTTATAAATTTACCGCCGCGATTATGAGTCAATCTGCTACCAATTTAGATGGTGGTTATAACGACAATAATAGTTTTGAAAATGCAGCGCAACTGGCCCTAGGCGCAAATTTTGATTTAGGCAAAATTGCAGGTTGGGAAAATACTACAGCCAATATTTTAATTACCAAGCGTGATGGTAATTCTTTAACACTAGAGCGAATTAAAGACCCACGCTCTAGTGCTTTAGGCAACACGCAAGAGATTTATGGGCGAGGCAAAATTTGGCGTTTAACACAGGCATGGGTCAAAAAGGGTTTCGCGGACAATACAGTTCAATTCAAGATTGGTCGAATGGGGATGTCTGACGACTTCAATAGTTCCCAATGTGAATTTCAAAACTTATTACTCTGTGGTGGACAGCTCGGAAAATCGATTGGTTCGATTTGGTATAACTTACCTGTAGGTCTATGGGGTACCAATGTCAAATATCAATTTGCACCAGAATGGACATTGGGTGTCGGTGTCTACGAGGTGAATCCAGATAACGTTAAAACTGGAAAAAGTGATGGTTTTAACTTGGATATGGACAATGTCAAAGGTGCAACAATTCCTGTGGAATTGGCTTGGCGACCTAAATTAGCAGCTTTTGACGGCTTGGCTGGTGAATATAAGCTAGGAGCACTGTATTCAACAGCAGAAGCGAATGATATTGCGACAGTTGGTAAAGTCCACGATAGCAAACATAGTTTTTGGCTGAATGCACAACAACAACTCACCCAAAAAGGAAATGATCCTAAACGTGGTTTATATGTCAGCTTTAATGCCGTGGTGAATGATAAAGCCACCACAGCCGTACAAAGCACACAACAACTGGCTCTTTGGTACAAAGGACCTTTTGACCATCGTCCAAACGATTCAATTGGTTTTGGTATTGCAAATTATTCAGTCAATGATCGTTATACCGATCGTCAAATTGCAACCAATACCAGTCGTGGATATGACGAATATGATGCACTTGCGGCAGATTATGTTCCCGTACAACGTGATGAGCTTAATGTTGAGCTGAACTATACCTATCAATGGTCACCTGCGGTCATGCTCAGACCAAACCTACAATATATTCATCAACCTGCGGGTGTTAAAGAAGTCGATGATGCATGGGTTGCAGGTTTAAGTATGCGCGTGAATTTCTAATATAGGAGTATGACGTATGTCTGAATCTACAAGCTCACATATCATACTGAAAATATGGTGTTTTATTTTAGGACTAGCTTTGTTACTGACAGGATTGTTTTTTACAGTCGGAGGTGTGAAGTTGGTGACATTAGGCGGATCATGGTATTTCGTGATCTCAGGTCTATTAACGTTAGTATCTGCACTTTATATTTTTAAGAAAAAAGCATTGGGTGTTTGGCTATTCAGTCTGGTTTTTGCAGGAACGATGATTTGGTCATTGATTGATGCTGGCTGGGAATTTTGGCCATTATTCTCAAGATTGATGTTCCCAGCAGGCTTATTTGCAGCCTTGATGTTTAGCTTGCCATCAATCCGCCGTTATCAATATCAACCGACTGCTGCTTTACCTGCTTATGCTGTGGGTGGGTTAACTGTATTGAGTATGATTATTGGTCTCTATCAAATGTTTATTCCACACCCAACGGTCACGGCTTCTGGTGCGCAATTGCCATTGGTTCCAGTTAAAACAGATATGAAGCAAACCAATTGGCAACATTATGGACAGGATGCTGGTGGTAGTCGTTTCGCAGCTTTAGATCAAATTACCCGTGACAATGTACATCGATTAAAAGAAGTCTGGCGCTTTCGTACAGGTGATTTCACAACAGGTTCGGGTAATGGTGCTGAAGATCAAATGACACCATTGCAGGTCGGAAATAAACTTTTCTTATGTACCCCGCACAATAATATTTTTGCTTTAGAAGCCGATTCAGGTAAACAACTTTGGAAAGCTGAAGTCAATTCTAAAGCGGATGCGTGGGAACGTTGTCGTGGAGTTGCATACTTTGACTCAACTCAAGCATTGCAACAACCAACATTAGTTGGCGCAACACCCGTAAAAGCAGTTGCAACAAATACCTCTTGTTTACGCCGTGTTTATACCAATACCCCTGATGGTCGTCTAATTGCAGTGAATGCGGATACGGGTGAGCGTTGTAAAGATTTTGGTGTGGATGGCACAGTTGATTTATTAAAAGGATTAGGTGAGGGAACTAAAGCTCCACGTTTTGAAGTCACTTCTGCGCCAACAGTGGCAGGGTCAGTGCTTGTGGTGGGTAGCCGTATTGCTGATAACTTCGCCGCTGATATGCCGGGTGGTGTGATTCGTGCATACGATGTCATTACAGGTGAATTACGTTGGGCATTTGACCCACGTAATCCTGATCCAAACTATGTACTTAAAGACGGTGAAACTTATAAGCGTAGTTCAGCGAACTCATGGGCAGCTATTTCTTATGATCCGCAAATGAACACCGTATTTTTACCTATGGGAAGTTCATCTGTCGATGTTTGGGGCGGTAATCGTCAGCCACTCGATCACAAGTACAACTCATCCGTTTTGGCTTTAGATGCAACAACAGGTAAAGAAAAATGGGTATATCAAACTGTTCATAATGATTTATGGGATTTTGATTTACCAATGCAACCAAGTCTTGTTGACTTCCCAATGAAAGACGGAACAAACAAACCTGCGGTGGTAATTGGAACAAAATCAGGTCAATTTTTTGTCTTAGATCGTGTTACAGGTCAACCACTGACAAAAGTGATTGAGCAACCTGTAAAACCTGCTGATATCAAAGGCGAACAGTACAGCCCGACACAACCGCGTTCGGTTGAAATGCCTCAAATTGGTAATCAAACCTTAACTGAATCAGACATGTGGGGTGCAACACCATTTGATCAATTGATGTGTCGTATCAACTTCAAATCAATGCGTTACGAAGGTTTATTTACTGCACCGGGTAAAGATGTTTCACTCAGCTTTCCAGGTTCTTTAGGGGGGATGAATTGGGGCAGTATTGCGTTTGATCCAAGCCATCAATACATGTTTGTCAATGACATGCGTTTAGGCTTATGGATTCAGCTAGTTGAGCAAACACCAGAAGATCTTGCACGAGAAGCAAATGGCGGTGAAAAGGTGAATACGGGTATGGGGGCTGTGCCAATGAAAGGTACGCCATATAAAGTAGATAAAAACCGTTTCTGGTCGAAATTGAATATTCCATGCCAAAAACCACCTTACGGTACGATGACAGCAATTGATATGAAAACACGTCAAATTGCATGGCAAGTGCCGATGGGAACAGTAGAAGATACTGGCCCAATGGGCATCAAAATGGGATTGAAAGCACCGATTGGTATGCCTACGATTGGTGGACCAATGGCGACGCAAGGTGGTTTAGTCTTCTTTGCAGCAACACAAGACTATTATTTACGTGCATTAGATTCTTCAACGGGCAAAGAGTTGTGGAAATCACGTTTACCTGTTGGTAGTCAAGCAACGCCGATCAGCTATGTTTCACCTAAAACAGGTAAACAGTATGTGATGATTACGGCGGGCGGCGCTCGTCAATCGCCTGATCATGGTGACTACGTGATTGCATATAGTTTGCAATAACATAAATTGATGTGATTCAGAAAAACTGCAATCAAATGATTGCAGTTTTTTTATTTTAGTTCAATTCTAAGCAGAAGCAGTCAAAACAGGCATTTTGATTGCGTCGGAGATGACAACGAATTGTGGTTTAGCATTTTCTTGAAGTTGATAATCTGAAAAGTTGACTTGCCAAAAACCTAAACTGGCTGTGGTTGCGATATAAAAAACTTGATTTTCATGATCGCGCACAATTTCCCATTGAGTATAGTCTCCTTTAGGATTACCACTTTGGTCAATACACTGCTCACGTGTTACATAAATACCTTTAATGACATTCATGGTGTGGGCAATCGCAGCATTGTTGCTAGGTTTAGGATTTTGATTTAACCATAATATTGAATAATTCAATGTCATTGTAGTGCGTAGAAAACGGTCGGCGGGTAATGCTGATGAAGATAAACCAATGGAACCACCACCATTTCCGGCTTTATTAACATTCAAACCAATGATGGTTTTATTATCTGTTTCGACATTTGTGACGCCTAAATAGTTTTCCAAATTTGTTCGATGCCAATCAATAAACGGATTATTTGTCATCACACCAATATCACTATTATCAGTAATCGATAAAGCACCATCACGGAATTCAAGAACTAAACTTGCTCCTGTTTTATCGTGGAATTGGAAATGAATAGGAATTAAATTTTTTACGTCATTACTTTGATTGAGTTCTGTATGTTCAGAAAATTGTAATGGGTCCCAGAAATATAGAGTTTCACCTAAAGATGTAATTTTACCATGTTGAATAGCATATAAATCGTTTTTTAATGTTTCAACTGAAGAATAATTAGAAACAGCCCAACCACAAATATCAAGTGCAGAAATGAGTTTTGCATGTTGTGGAGCATCAGCTTTTTTAGGATAAATCGATGGGGGAAGCCATAGTGCTGCTGCTGAGAATCCTTCAGTATTCATAGCATCAGAAACTTTGGTATCCAATAGATTTAAAGGTAATTTAATACCAATACCCATAAACCCATATTTTGCTTGCCATTTATATGCAGGAGTATTGGGATTCAGACTATCAATGGCTTTTAAGCTGGTTGCAACGGGTATGGCAGCCAATTGCCACGTAAATGTAGCTGCAAAATCCATTGTACGTCCTGAAATTCGATAACCTGTTGATTGAGGTAAAATAAACTCAGTACACATATATTATTTTCTCTTTTGATTATGAATAAAATAATTATTTTTAAATTGATAATTTATTTTTAGAGCAATCGTGTATGTCATAAAAATAAATAAGTTTAGAAATTATCAGATGATTTTTTTAAAGTCAATTTCTCTATTTAATATAATAGTTTGATAAATATAAATTAATTTTTCTTATGAATCATTTAAATAATATTTGTTAATAATGATCTTTATAGCACTTTATATAAAGTAAAACATGATTTAATTGTATAAGCTTGTATATACAAATAACATCATATTCATATACAATGCTTTAGATTATTTAGTATGAGTTTTAGCCAATGTCAAGAGCGTCAAAGCAAAACGATCTGGATTTATCTTTAGAAGAAGATAGTCCTATTCCATTGTATTTGCGCGTGAAACAAATGATTTCACAGAAAATCTATGAAGGAACTTGGTCTGTAAATAAAAAGATTCCTTCTGAGAGTGAATTGGTTAATTTATTGGGTTGTAGCCGTATGACGGTCAATCGTGCCTTACGTGAACTCACCAGCGAAGGTCTATTGGTGCGTATACAAGGTGTAGGCTCTTTTGTAGCAGAGGGACAAGGTCGAACGGCTTTATTCCATGTCAATAATATTGCTGAAGAAATCATTGCCCGAAATCATAAACATCATGCTGAAGTATTGGTACTTGAACAGATTCAGGCCAATGCTGAACAAAGCATGTTGATGCAGATTCGTGAAGGGCAAAAGCTATTTCATTCGATCATTGTGCATTATGAAAATGATGTGCCTGTACAGATTGAGGACCGTTTGGTCGATCCTGTTTTAATTCCTGATTATTTGTCGCAAGACTTTAAATCAATTACGCCAAATGCCTACTTAATGTCTAAAGCACCTGTCACTGAAGGTGAGCATGTGGTGACAGCGATTTTAGCCTCAGCGCAAGAATGTAAATGGCTGAAAATTAATAAGACAGAACCGTGTCTGTTGATTCGCCGTCGTACATGGTCAAATAAACAACTGATTTCCAGTGCGCGATTGATCTATCCAGGTAGCCGTTATTATCTGGAAGGTAAATTTACTCAATGATCAAGCAGCTAAGCAGCTCTGATTATCAACAGATGCTGTGGAAAAATGGTGCAGGTTATACCGTTGAACTGGCGCGTAGTGCGGGTGAAAATCTGGATACCTTTGCTTGGCGTATTTCCATGGCAGATGTCAAAAGCACAGGTGGGTTTTCCAGATTTAACGGGATGCAGCGTATCTTAACCGTGCTGGAAGGTGATGGCATCGAGCTTAGTATTGATGATAAGCATGAAGCTCTAGCGACTTTGCAATCGGTGCAGTTTAGTGGTGAAAGTGCGACCCGTTGTGAATTGATTGATGGACCGATTCGGGATTTTAATCTGATTTATGATCCCAAGCTGTTTCATGCACGTTTGCAGTGGTATTTTGAGCCGACAAAGACCGAGATTTTTAGCTCAGCCGATCTGATTTTTATATTTAATCAGAGTGCAGAGCCCTTAGATATTGAAATTGATGAGCAGGTTTTTCAATTGCAGCATCACGAAAGTCTTCACATTGAGCATGAAAAATCACTCAAAAAGATAGTGCTGAATCCACAGATTTTAAAACAAACTTGTCTAATTGAACTTATAAAAATCTAGTTTCCTTGTATTTTTGAGAACACATACAGCCTCAGGTTGTATGTGTTTTTTTATTGCCTATAAAAAATAAATCGATTTATTTCATTAGCTTGTAATTTATTTTCATAAAAGATTTGAAAAGCATCTTTTCAATAGGAAAGTTTTGTGTAGTATATGGATGTATATACAAGTTAATACATTGCTATACAGTAAAAGCAGATTAATTTGCAGATTCAAACTCAATGGAAGGAGTCCGATTGTGACAACAACGACAACAAAATTTCGTGATGTAGAAATTCGCGCACCGCGTGGTACACAGCTCAATGCCAAAAGCTGGTTAACAGAAGCACCACTGCGTATGTTGATGAATAATCTAGATCCTGATGTCGCAGAAAATCCAAAAGAACTCGTCGTTTACGGTGGTATCGGTCGTGCTGCACGTAACTGGGAATGTTTCGACAAGATCGTTGAAACGCTAAAGAATTTAGAAACAGATGAAACTTTATTGGTTCAATCGGGTAAGCCAGTGGGTGTATTTAAAACTCATAAAGACGCACCACGTGTTTTGATTGCAAACTCGAATCTTGTTCCTCATTGGGGAACTTGGGAGCATTTCAATGAATTGGATGCGAAAGGTTTGGCAATGTACGGTCAGATGACGGCTGGTTCTTGGATTTATATTGGTAGCCAAGGCATTGTACAAGGTACTTATGAAACTTTCGTAGAAGCAGGTCGTCAACACTATAACAGTGATTTAACAGGTCGTTGGGTCTTGACTGCTGGTTTAGGTGGTATGGGCGGTGCACAACCTTTGGCTGCAACACTGGCAGGCGCATGTTCATTGAATATTGAATGCCAACAAACCAGTATCGATTTCCGCTTACGTACCCGTTACGTCGACGAGCAAGCAACTGATTTGGATGATGCGTTAGTGCGTATTGAAAAATATACCAAAGAAGGCAAGGCTGTTTCGATTGCACTGCATGGCAATGCTGCTGAGATTTTACCTGAGTTGGTTCGCCGTGGTGTACATCCAGATATGGTGACTGACCAAACCAGCGCACATGATCCGTTGAATGGTTATTTACCCATTGGCTGGACATGGGAAGAATACCGTCAACGTGCGAAAACTGAACCAGAAGTCGTGGTGAAAGCAGCGAAGCAATCGATGGCACAACATGTTCAAGCGATGCTGGACTTCCAGAAAATGGGTGTTCCAACCTTCGACTATGGCAATAACATCCGTCAAATGGCGCAAGATGAAGGCGTAGAAAATGCCTTTGATTTCCCAGGCTTCGTTCCTGCGTATATCCGTCCATTGTTCTGTCGCGGTGTTGGTCCATTCCGTTGGGCTGCACTTTCAGGCGATCCAGAAGATATCTATAAAACAGATGCCAAAGTAAAAGAGTTAATCCCAGATGATGAACATTTACATCGCTGGTTGGATATGGCACGTGAACGCATCAGCTTCCAAGGTTTACCAGCACGTATTTGTTGGGTCGGCTTAGGCTTACGTGCAAAACTTGGTTTGGCATTTAATGAAATGGTTCGTAGTGGTGAACTTTCAGCACCTATCGTGATTGGTCGTGATCACTTGGATTCAGGTTCAGTCTCTAGTCCGAACCGTGAAACTGAGTCAATGAAAGATGGTTCAGATGCCGTATCAGACTGGCCGTTATTAAATGCCTTGCTGAATACTGCTGGCGGTGCGACTTGGGTGTCATTGCATCATGGTGGTGGTGTAGGTATGGGCTTCTCTCAACATTCAGGCGTGGTAATCGTGTGTGATGGTACCGATGAAGCAGCAGCACGAATTGCACGTGTACTGACCAATGACCCTGCAACAGGGGTAATGCGTCATGCCGATGCGGGTTATGACATCGCGATTGATTGTGCCAAAGAGCAAGGCTTGAACTTGCCAATGATCACGCAATAAACAGACAAGGACATTACGATGCTTTTTGCAATTGTGTAAGCAGCATCGTAAGCGAACAATAGAGTGCAAAACAGGACGCCAATAATGGAACTTCTAATTCAACCCGGCAAACTTAGCTTAGCAGATCTTCGCCACGCTTATTTAAATCCAATCAAAGTGAAACTCGATGACAGCGCTTCTGCTGGCATCAATGCAAGTGTTGCTTGTGTCGAACAAATCGTCAATGAAGGCCGTACGGCTTACGGGATCAATACGGGTTTTGGTTTACTCGCTTCAACTAAAATTGCACCAGAAGACTTAGAGCAATTACAACGTTCGTTGGTGTTGTCACACGCCGCTGGCGTGGGTGAGCCGCTTGATGATGCGATGGTGCGTCTGATCATGTTGCTTAAAGCAAATAGCTTGGCACGTGGCTTTTCTGGTATTCGCCGTAAAGTAATCGATGCCATTTTGGCGTTGATCAATGCAGAAGTTTATCCCCATATTCCACTAAAAGGTTCTGTTGGTGCTTCAGGCGACTTGGCACCGCTTGCACATATGTCTTTGGTGTTATTAGGCGAAAGTAAAGCACGTTATAAAGGTAAATGGTTGCCGGCGGTTGAAGCACTTAAAATTGCAGGTTTAGAACCTATTTCTTTAGCGGCGAAAGAAGGCTTGGCACTATTAAATGGTACGCAAGTTTCGACAGCTTATGCTTTACGTGGTTTGTTTGAAGCAGAAGATTTATTTGCAGCTGCAACAGTGTGCGGTGGTTTAAGCGTAGAAGCAATGCTAGGTTCACGTGCGCCATTTGATGCGCGTATTCATGAAGTCCGTGGCCAACGTGGTCAAATTGATGTGGCTGCTGCATATCGTGACTTACTGACTGATTCAAGTGAAATTGCACATTCACATGAAGACTGTAGCAAGGTTCAAGACCCGTACTCACTTCGTTGCCAACCTCAGGTGATGGGTGCTTGCTTGACTCAAATCCGCCAAGCCGCAGAAGTGTTAGCAATTGAATCAAATGCCGTGTCGGATAATCCATTAGTCTTTGCTGCTGAAGGTGATGTGATTTCAGGTGGTAACTTCCACGCGGAACCCGTGGCTATGGCTGCGGACAACCTTGCATTGGCAATTGCAGAAATTGGTTCGCTGTCTGAACGTCGTATTTCGATGATGATGGATCGCCACATGTCACAGTTGCCACCATTCTTGGTTGCCAATGGTGGGGTCAATTCAGGCTTCATGATTGCTCAAGTAACAGCCGCTGCGTTAGCAAGTGACAATAAAGCACTTGCACATCCTGCCAGTGTTGATAGTTTACCGACTTCTGCAAATCAGGAAGACCATGTTTCCATGGCACCGAATGCGGGTAAACGTTTGTGGTATATGGCTGACAACGTTCGCGGCATTCTTGCAGTTGAGTGGTTAGGTGCATGTCAGGGACTTGATTTCCGTGAAGGATTGAAGAGTTCTCCAAAACTTGAGCGTGCACGTAAAGTGTTGCGTGACCAAGTACCTTATTACAGTGAAGATCGTTTCTTTGCACCAGATATCGAGCAGGCAAGTGAATTGCTCGCAAGTGGTTGCTTGAACGAATTACTGATTCCAGAACTATTACCGAGTTTGTCTAACGTGTGATCAATAAAACGGTCACATGGAGTGGCCGAATCTAACTAAATTTCCTCAAGGATTGGAGATTATAATGTCGCAACACTCCACACTACAGCGGGGGTTAAATGCCCGCCATATCCGATTTTTAGCACTTGGTTCTGCGATTGGAACTGGATTATTTTATGGTTCGGCTTCTGCGATTAAACTCGCAGGTCCATCAGTGTTATTGGCTTATGTGATTGCTGGTATCGCGATTTATATCGTGATGCGTGCTTTAGGCGAAATGGCGGTACATAATCCTGTATCGGGTTCTTTTAGTCATTATGCATCTCATTATATTGGCCCATTGGCAGGTTTTGCGACAGGCTGGACTTACGTTTTTGAAATGGTCATTGTTGCCATTGCCGATGTGACCGCTTTCGGGATTTACATGGGCTTCTGGTATCCAGATGTCCCACGATGGATCTGGATTTTATCCGTAGTTTCATTCTTGGGCGCGATTAACCTCATTCATGTAAAAGTCTTTGGTGAATTAGAGTTCTGGTTCTCTCTGATTAAAGTTGTTGCCATTATTGCTATGATTTTGGGTGGTTTTGGTTTACTTCTTTATGGTTTCCATGGCGATCATGGCAGTGTTGCTAGCATTCAAAACCTTTGGATTCACGATGGCTTTATGCCAAATGGGATTGCAGGTTTGGTTGCGTGTTTCTCTGTGGTGGTGTTTGCTTTTGGTGGTATTGAAATTATTGGTATCACTGCGGGTGAATCAGAAAATCCAAAAACGACGATTCCACGTGCAATTAATGCTGTTCCAGTACGTATTTTATTATTCTATATCTTAACGATTTTTGTTCTGATGGCAATTTTCCCTTGGAACCAAATTGGTAGTCAAGGTAGTCCATTCGTTCAGATCTTTGAAAATTTAGGCATCAAATCAGCTGCAACAGTATTGAATATTGTTGTGATTACTGCTGCGATCTCTGCGATCAATAGTGATGTATTTGGTGCTGGTCGTATGTTGTACGGTATGGCAAAAGAAGGTCAGGCGCCAAAAGCATTTACCAAACTTTCTCGTAATGGCGTGCCATATATGACGGTGATGGTCATGGCGGGCGTGTTATTGGTTGGTGTGGTTTTAAACTACCTGATTCCAGAAAACGTCTTTATGATTATTGCATCAATTGCAACCTTTGCGACCGTTTGGGTTTGGTTGATGATTTTACTTTCTCAAGTTGCGATGCGTCGTAAGTTATCTAATGCTGAAATTAAAGCCCTTGATTTCCCTGTGATTGGCTGGCCAATCGCACCTGCATTTGCAATTGCATTCATGCTATTTATCTTTGGTGTGATTGCATATTTCCCTGACTCAAGACCTGCAATTTATGTTGGTGCAACGTGGTTAGTTCTACTTTGGATTGCTTATACCATTTGGGTGAAACCCAAGCAAAACACAGTAAAAGAAAATCAAACCATGCAACAAAATATCGAAATGGAAAGCTAGTGATCAAACTGCTCAGGTGTGATCCCATCTGAGCAGTGAGAGGAATTTTGAATGAAAAAGCTTTGGAAAAACTGTCATATCGCCACCATGCAAAATGGACAATATTCCAGTATTGAACAGGCTGCAATGGTCACTTCGGGGCAGCATATTCATTGGATTGGGGCTTATAAAGACCTTCCTGCTGATGATTATTCCGAAATTATTGATTTGAATGGCGCTTGGGTGACACCGGGTTTGATTGATTGTCATACGCATAGTGTGTTTGGTGGAAATCGTAGCGTCGAGTTTGAAAAACGCTTGCAAGGTGTTAGCTATGCTGAAATTGCAGCGAGCGGCGGTGGTATTGCCAGTACGGTTCGCGCTACGCGTGAAGCGAGTGAAGAAGAGCTACTTACATCGGCATTAAAACGAATTCGTTGCCTGCTTAAAGATGGTGTTACCACCATTGAGATTAAGTCAGGTTATGGTCTCGATTATGCCAATGAGCGAAAAATGCTTCGAGTGATTCGTCAGATTGCAGAAACTTTGCCGATGACAGTACGTGCCACTTGCTTGGCTGCGCATGCTTTACCACCAGAATATCAAGATCGAAGCGATGCTTATATCGAACATATCTGCAATGAAATGCTGCCAAAATTATACCAAGAAGGTTTAGTGGATGCAGTTGATGCCTTTTGTGAATATTTGGCATTTTCGCCAACTCAAGTTGAGCGTCTTTTTAAAACAGCACAGTCTTTAAACTTACCGATCAAGTTGCATGCTGAACAATTATCTTCGCTTGGCGGTTCAAGTTTGGCAGCGCGTTATCAGGCTTTATCAGCAGACCATTTAGAGTTTATGACGGAAGATGATGTCAAGGCGATGGCGGCTGCGGGCACAGTTGCAGTGCTATTGCCGGGTGCATTCTATTTCTTGAGAGAGACTAAATATCCACCATTAGACAGTTTGCATCAACATGGTGTGCGTATCGCATTATCCAGTGATTTAAATCCGGGCACATCGCCAGCTTTATCTTTACGTTTAATGATGAATATGGGCAGTACCTTATTCCGTCTAACGCCTGAACAAACATTGGCAGCTGTAACAATTCATGCAGCACATGCATTGGGTCTGCAAAGTACGCACGGTAGTTTAGAGCAAGGCAAAGTTGCTGATTTTATTGCGTGGGATATTGAACATCCGTCCGAAATTGTCTACTGGTTAGGTGGCGATTTGCCGAAACGAATTATTCGGCATGGCACCGAAATTTCGATTTAGGCTCAAAACCAATTTTTAAAGAGTTGTATTCATGATGAACCATTCATTTAAATGGCAAGGGCGACAAGATGGTGAAGGTGAAAAACATCTACGTATCCATCAGGTGGTCAATACTAGCCAACATGCTGCTTTTGCTTTAATCGGTTTTAGTTCAGATGAAGGTGTGAAGCGTAATAAAGGGCGTTTAGGTGCAGCGGATGCACCCGATATGATTCGTGCTCAGTTGGCAAATTTACCTGTTCATCAACCGATTTCGATTGCTGATTTGGGTACGGTAGTTTGTGATCATGGAAAATTGGAACAAGCTCAGGCTGAACTAGCAGAACAGGTTGAACGCAGCTTGAAACAAGGCATGAAACCGATTGTTTTAGGTGGTGGTCATGAGGTTGCATTTGGTAGTTTTTCTGGATTATTTCAATATATCCAAAACAACGATCCAAACAGGAAAATAGGAATCATTAATTTTGATGCGCATTTTGATCTTCGTGAAGCTGAACAGGTGACTTCAGGAACACCTTTTCTAAATGCAGCACAATTATCAGAACAACATGATCAGGAATTTAATTATCTTTGTATCGGTGTGGCGAAGCATTCAAATACTAAAGTTTTGTTTGAAACAGCGGATCGTTTGAATTGTACTTATATCTGTGATCATGAATTACAACTGACCAATCTTGTAAATTTAATTTCGAACATTAACGGTTTTATTGAAAAAGTTGACGACTTATACATCACCATTGATTTGGACGTATTTAGCGCCAGCATCGCACCTGGTGTTAGTGCACCAGCAGTCAAAGGCATTGATTTATCAGTCTTTGACCCATTATTAGACGCCATTAAGAAAACTGGAAAAATTAAAGTTTTTGATGTGGCTGAATGTAACCCACGGTTTGATTTGGATAACAGAACTGCCAAATTAGCTGCTTATATCATTTTTAATTACCTATTTGATTGATGATTCAAACGAACTTATCAAAAGGATAAAACATGTCTAATTTATCTTATGTCTCTCAAAATGACGGTCCATGGGCAACTTATCTTAAACAGATTGAGCGTGTTGCTCCATATCTAGATGGTTTAGAAGACTATGTCGACACATTGAAGCGCCCAAAACGTGCTTTGATTGTCGACGTGCCAATTGTGATGGACGATGGCACAATTCGTCATTTTGAAGGTTATCGTGTACAACACAACTTGTCACGAGGTCCGGGTAAAGGCGGTATTCGCTATCACCCAGATGTAGATTTAAATGAAGTGATGGCTCTTTCAGCATGGATGACAATTAAAACTGCGGTGGTGAATTTACCATTCGGCGGCGCCAAAGGGGGCATCCGTGTTGATCCGCGTCAACTTTCACCACGTGAATTAGAACGTTTAACCCGTCGTTATACCAGTGAAATCAGTCATATTATTGGCCCTCAAAAAGATATCCCTGCTCCAGATGTGGGTACTAATCCAAACGTCATGGGCTGGATCATGGATACTTATTCATCGGGTCAAGGTCATACCGTTACAGGCGTTGTAACGGGTAAGCCTGTACATCTTGGTGGTTCTCTTGGTCGTATTAAAGCGACAGGTCGTGGTGTATTTATCACGGGTCAACAAGTGGCTGAAAAAATCAAATTACCTTTAGAAGGCGCGAAAATTGCGGTTCAAGGTTTTGGTAACGTCGGTAGCGAAGCTGCATATTTGTTTGCAGACTCGAAATCGATTGTCGTGACGATTCAAGATCACACTGGTACGATTTTCAATCCAGAAGGGATCGATGTTGCTGCATTAAAAACTCACATGGCAACTCACCAAGGTGTGGGTGGCTTTGCTGGTGCGCAAGTGATCAGTGATGAAGAGTTCTGGAATGTAGAGATGGATATTTTGATCCCTGCTGCATTGGAAAGCCAAATCACAGTTGAACGTGCTCAAAAACTAACTGCGAAGTTAGTGCTTGAAGGCGCGAACGGTCCAACATTCCCAGAAGCAGATGATGTGTTGGTTCAACGTGGTATTACGGTTGTACCTGATGTCATCTGTAATGCGGGTGGAGTAACCGTATCTTACTTTGAATGGGTTCAAGATATGTCGAGCTACTTCTGGTCTGAAGAAGAAATTAATGAAAGACTAGATAAGTTGATGATTCAGGCTATCAATGATGTATGGCATAAATCAAGCGAGAAAGAATGTACATTACGTACTGCTGCCTTCATTTTAGGTTGTGAGCGTATCTTAAAAGCACGTAAAGAGCGTGGTATTTTCCCGGGTTAATTTTCTTTGCTTTTGAAACGACCTTAAGACACATGTTTTAAGGTCGTTTTTTCATTGTTGGATCAATCCAAAAAGAAATCTTTCTGTAGATTGGTATTTCCAGCGACACATGTATATTGAGAAAAGTCAGTGATGCCAATACGAGACAAAGCTTGTTCATCTGTCAGGCTTTGCCCTGTAAGTTCACCCTTAGCTGTGCTGTAAATAGCATAAGCTGCATCAGCCATGATTTCAGGTTTACGGCTGACCTGTAAGGTACTTTCCTCACCTAAATTCTTGGATACGGCTGCGGTTGCGATATAGGTTTCAGGCCACAAGGTATTGCAAGAAATACCATATTGGCGAAATTCTTCTGCCATGCCTAAAGTCAAAATCGTCATACCATATTTAGATAAAGCATAAGGTGAAAGCATCCCGAGCCATTTCGGTGACATATTTACAGGTGGCGATAAACTCAAAATGTGCGGATTTTCAGATTGCTTTAAAAAGGGCAATGCAGCTTGGGCACAAATAAAAGTGGCACGATGGTTAATGGTTTGGATCAGGTCATATTGTTTTAATGAGGTGGATTCTACACCCATCAATGCGATTGCACCTGCATTATTAATCAGCACATCAATTCCACCAAAGGCTTTGGCAGCTTGTTGAATAGCGGTATGGATTTGCTGCTCATCCCTCACATCAAGTAGTAGAGGCAATGCTTTGCCGCCAGCAGCTTCAATTTCTTCAGCCACACTATAAATTGTACCAATTAATTTAGTGGTCTCGACTTCGGTTTTTGCTGCGATTACGACATTGGCACCTGCTTGGGCTGCTTTTAAAGCAATCGCTCTGCCAATACCTCGACTGCCGCCAGTGATAAAAACAGTTCTTCCTTGCATATTATTCATTGATATTTCCTAGATTTGAGTTGTTGTAAACGTTGAATTAGATCATGAAAGGATGTGCAAATTTTTCAGGATCATATAGTTGGCGTTGCTTGGCACTCTCTACAATTCGATGGCGGAGCTGACGTTTGATCACGGCATAGGTTAGGCGGTGCTTTTGTGCCATATCTTCTGCAAATTTAAACACTTCATGACTTAATGATTCGATGGGTTCAATTTGGTGAACGAGTTGGGATTGTAGACATTCAGTGCCTGTCATGGTTTTACCTGTCAAAGACATTTCCCAGATCGCATGTTGATTGGGAAGTAGTTGTACAATTTCAGCAATGGTATCTGTAAAAGGAATGCCCAGATGGATTTCTGGAAAGCAAAAACGTCCTCGATCCGATCGCATAAATCGGAAGTCACAAGCAGATGCGAGAATTGCACCGCCTGCATAAGCATTACCACCTATTTCAGCAATTACAGGTAAGTTGAGTAGTGCTAAACGGAGCAACATATTTTCAAGTTGCAGGGTAAAGGCTTTTTTATCTTCCAACGATTGTTGCATTAACCAAGCAAGGTCTAAGCCATTACAAAAGGTTTTAGGATGCTCACTTCGAATAATTAAACAGGCATTATTTTTATCACTTTCAATTTCATCAAAAATAGCAAAATATTCTTCTAATACCGCTTTATTTAAAGCATTTTCCTGATTGCCATTGGTTAAATTCAGCACATAGGTCGATTGCTGTTTATCGAGTGTCATGGTTGCCATTTCAGCAATTCCTCATTGTTTTAGTCATCAATCTTGAGGTTATTATTTCGAAGAAAGTGCTCGCTCAATAGGGGAGACTATGCCATATTAATGATCATTTTAGGACATAGGATGTGTCATGCGAGATCCTTTTGGATTGTTTCAAGAAACCATCTCTGTTTCTTATGCCCATGTATTATTAGAAATCGTTTATGAATATGGCATCGATGCACACCTCGTTTTGCGTGGAACGGGATTGATTCCGACTGAAATGCAACAAGCCGATGCCAAGATGAGTGCGCATCAATGGTCAAAATTGGTGGTGAATGCGTTACGATTGACGGGGAATCCGCGTCTTGGGATTGAATATGGGTTTAGGTTGCGTCCTACTTCGCATGGGGCTTTAGGGTTTGCATTTCTCAGTTGTGCGGATGTTGAAACGGCGTTAAGTCTTTGTCAGCAGTATTTTTGTACCCGAATCCAAAATTTTACCCCTGAATGGCACATTGAGGAATCGTTTATCTATGTTTATCTAGATGATGTTCACCCAGTGAAATTAGGTGATGTGGAACAATCTGATCAGTTAAGGCATTTTTTGATCGAAAGTTTATTATTTGGAGCGATCCATTTTCTCACCTTATTTTCTGAGAAAATTACAGAAAGTTGTGAGGTTTTTGTGGATTGGGCAGATGCTCAGAATTATGACAAAATTGATTTATCTCAGATAAAAATTTATTTTAATCAACCACGTAATGGTTTTCGATTTTCTAAAAAATATTTACATTGTAAGAATTCGAATGCAGATCAAGTCGCATTCCAACAGGCTATTTTGTATTGTGAAAATGACAAGCTTAAACTCGTAAAAGAAAGTACTCGGGACTTACAAAAAAGTATTCGCTCCGAGTTGTTGTATCATTCCAGTCACGGTTATCCCTCACTTCCATTGATTGCGCAACGTTTAAATATGTCAGAACGAACTATTAAGCGGCATTTACAAGCACAGGGCACTACATTTTTGCAAATCTTGGCTGAGGTTCGGTTTAATCAAGCCAAGAAATTACTGCAACAGCAACAATATAGTATTCAGGATATTGCTGGTTTGGTGGGGTATGAAGAAGCCACCAATTTTATTCGTGCTTTTAAAAAGATGTTTGGGGAAACACCGAGTCAATATCGCAAGAATAATCTATCCAAACTGAATTAATTTGGTATTTGACGTTGAATCATCGTGATGAATAACTCTAGCGAATGCTGAATCTGTTCTGTCCATTCAAAAGAACAATTCATACGAATAAAATGTTGATGTGAGGGCAACACATTAAATAAAGGGCTTGGCGCAACGCCCACCTGCTGTTGAATAAGCTGTTCATAGACTTGCATACTACTGACTTTGTCAGGGAGTTGAATCCACAGAAAATAACCGCTTGGATAGTTATACACTTTACAGTCTTGAGGTAGGTGTTGTTTGAGATATTGAAAGAATTGCTTTTTATTCTTTTCTAAGGCACGTCGCAGAGTTCTTAAATGCTTTTCATAATGATGATGAGAGAGGAATTCCACCAGTGCATTTTGGATCAAGGCGTTGGCAGAAATAGTACTCATCAATTGTAAATGTTGAATATGTTCAGAGAATTTACCTGCATAGACCCAGCCCATACGGAAACTTGAACCTAAGGTTTTAGAAAAAGAGGAGCAGTGTAATACCAGATTTTGTTGGTCAAAATACTTCATTGGCAATGGTTTCTGGCTGCCATAAAACATTTCTTCATAAACATCATCTTCGATTAAATGAATTTGATGTTCATGTAATAATTTAGCAATTTTATATTTGATGTCATCGCTGACAGTAAAGCCAATTGGATTATGTGCATTCAGCATAAACCAACAGACTTTAATTGGATAATTTTTGATGACTTGTTCAAAAGCTTCAATATCAAAGCCATGCTGTGGATGTTCTGGGATGGTGATGACTTTTAAACCTAAACGTTCAGCAGCTTGCCAAGCACCATAAAAAATCGTTTGTTGTAATAAAATATAATCGCCAGGTTGAGTAATCGCTTGTAGTGAAAGATTTAATGCTTCTAGTCCGCCTGATGTAATGACAATGTCATCTGCATCGGTTGGAATCCCTTGCATACAATAGCGTTGAGCAATTAGCTTTCTGAGTGCCAAATTACCGGGAGGTAAATTTGAAGTTTGGTCATAACTATGGCGGTTGCGAGAAAGTTGCCCCATGATCTGAATCAGTTTTGGGGGATACAGCAACTGACTGTCTGGAAAGGCAGAACCTAATGGGCTGACATTGGAAGATTGAATCGACTTGAGATATTTAAAGACGAGTGAGTTAATTTCAATTTTCGGATTTAAAGAGACAACTGAATAGGCTTGTGGAATCTGAATATGATTTTGCTCAGCCACAAAATAGCCTGACTTTTCTTTTGAATAAATCAGCCCTTGAGCTTCCAGTTCTTGGTAAGCATTCATCACGGTAATCAGACTGAAACCTGATCGTTGTACTTGCTCACGTAAAGAGGGTAACTTGGTGTGTGGCTGCCAAGAACCATTTTCAATAAGCAGTTTCAAGTTATGTGCTAATTGTTCTGATTTATACATAAAATAAAGTAAATCCGTATTGATGGAATAGCCCTCATCTAAAAGCTATTCCACCCATTTTTTAATAAGCAAACATCAAGAGTAATCTAAATAGACCGGCAATGATGGCGAGTGCAAAAAATCCGACTAACCATAAGATTATAAACCATTGGGTTGGATTTAAATGCAGCGATTTTATTTTCATACAAAGCTCCTAGTGATAGCCTTCATCACCAATACGGACTTTATCCCGAAATACCCAGTACGACAGGATGGTATAGGCAATAATCACCGGAATTAAAATCACAGCACCGATTAAGGCAAATTTTTGACTTGAGTAGGGTGCTGCTGCTTCCCAAATTGTGACTGAGGGAGGAATGATATTCGGCCAAAGACTGATCACAAAACCTGTAAAAGCTAAAAACACCAAAGCTAAAGTATAGATAAAGGGTTTGAAATCTTGCCGTTGTTTACATGCTTTTAAAATAAGGACGGTAAATAATAAGACCAAGATGGGTACAGGACTAAAATAAAGAAGATTCGGCAAAGCAAACCAACGTGCTGCAATTTCAGGATGGGTGAGTGGCGTGTATAAACTGACGCCTGCAAATATTATGAACAATACAATAATCAACTTAGGCATCAGTCCATACATTTTAGCTTGTAGTTCGTGATCTGTTTTCATGATCAACCAACCACAGCCGAGTGCTGCATACATCGCAACTATGCCTAAACCTGTAAAAAGTGAGAAAGGTGTGAACCAATCCAAACCTGAACCAGAGAAAATTCCATTGGTGGTTTGGATACCCTGAATATAAGCACCTAAAATTACCCCTTGTAGGAAACTAGATAGAATTGAACCCCAAATGAAGGCTTGATCCCATAGGTATTTGGTGCGATTGGCTTTAAATCGAAACTCAAAGGCAACCCCACGGAAAATCAGTGCAGTCACCATCAGAATAATCGGCATATATAACGCAGACAGTACGGTTGAATAAACTAAAGGAAAGGCTGCAAATAACCCTGCGCCGCCCAATACCATCCATGTTTCATTACCATCCCACACAGGTGCGACAGTATTCATCATCACATCACGTTCTTCGCTGCTTTTAATGAAAGGGAATAGAATCCCAATCCCGAGATCAAAACCATCCAAAATGACATAGATCAGGACACCAAGTCCGATAATGCCGACCCAAATCAGAGATAAATCAATCATGGTGTTTCTCCTTGTTTGGGGCTTGTTGATCAATGCTTTCATCGACTGCACTGAGTGGACGCATCGGTGTTTTGAAATGTCCATGACCTGCGGGTTCTAGATCAATCGCTTCAATAAATTCAGGGCCTTTTTTCAAGAGTTTCAACATATAGTAAATGCCGCTACCAAACACGATGGTATAGACCAGTACGAAGATAATTAAACTGATTCCGACTTGATCGGCTGTCACTGCATGGGATAAACCATCTTTAGTTCGCATCACGCCGTAAATCACCCACGGTTGACGACCGACTTCAGTCGTAACCCAACCTGCAAGTAGCGCGATATAACCTGTAGGTCCCATCACCAAAGCAAATTTATGAAACCAAGATGAACCATACAGTTTGCCTTTTTTGCGCAGCCATAAAGCGAATAAAGACAGCATAACCATCAACATCCCCAGAGCAACCATGACACGGAAACTCCAAAACACAATGGTGGCATTTGGGCGGTCTTCAGGCGCAAAGTCTTTTAAACCTGTGACTTTACCTTCCATAGAATGGGTGAGTATTAGACTGCCGAGATGAGGAATTTCGACTTCATAGAGATTTTCTTCTTTATCCATGTTCGGAATGGCGAACAGCAGGAGTGGCATACCTTCATCGTGATTGGTTTTCCAATGACCTTCTATGGCTGCTAATTTTGCAGGTTGATGTTTTAAGGTATTCAAACCGTGATGATCACCAATCACCACTTGTAAACATGAAGTGGCGAGTACCATCCAAAGCCCCATTGAAAAAGATTTTTTAATGAGTTCGTCACGGCGACCTTTGATCAAATGCCATGCCGCGGTACCCACCACTAATAATGAGGAGACTAAAAATGCGGCAACCGCCATATGCGCAAAGCGATAAGGGAAGGATGGGTTAAACACGATCGCCCACCAATCGGTTGGGATGATAATGCCATTTTCGACACTGAAGCCTTGCGGCGTCTGCATCCAACTGTTGGAAGATAGAATCCAGAACATGGAAATACAGGTGCCGATTGCAACCATCAATGTGGCAAAAAAGTGTGACTTGGGGCTGACACGTCCCCAACCGAACAACATGATGCCGAGAAATCCAGCTTCTAAAAAGAATGCACTTAAAACTTCATAGGTGAGTAATGGGCCTGTGACACTCCCAGCAATGCGGGAAAATTCACTCCAGTTAGTGCCAAACTGGTAGCTCATCACCACGCCAGACACGACACCCATTCCAAAGGCAACCGCAAAGATTTTAATCCAGAATTTGAACAGATCTTTATAAATGGGATTTTGAGAGCGGAGCCATTTCCATTCCAGCATGGCAAGAAAACAGGCGAGACCAATCGAGGTAGCGGGAAAGATAATGTGAAATGAAACAGTAAATGCAAACTGTATTCGAGCTAATTCTAAAGCAGTGAGACCAAGATCCATATATCCTCTCCTATAACAGACGAGCAGAAGCAGTCGCTAGGAAAATGTGAAAAATAGACTTAAATAATTGAAAGTAAATAAAATGGTGAGCTCTATTCACATCTGATCTAAAAACTATCTAAGCAGGATTCATGATCGAATTTTATTTTGTATATGAGTAGATACAATTTCTTATTGTTTTTTTATAACAGATTGGTAGAAATGAAATGATCTGTTATATGTTTTTAGCCAAACTCTGTAGCTATTCAGCTGTCTATACCTCATCCAAAATAACAGCATCAAGCAAGTGTTTCGAATCAAAACACTTGTAAATCGTTTTGCATAGAAAGATTTTGACTGGATGGCGTATGACAATGTTTGTAACCAAAGAACTTAATGCGATGAAACGTCTGTTTCAAGACAGAGAGCCATCGCAATCGGTACAGGAACAACTACGTCTTGAATATGTCAATCTGGAAGCCACTTTATTAAGGGGCAAGGTTTTAAGAGATTTTTCTAAAGATAGCGTTGCTTATATTGCACAGTCTTCGATTGGCGAAAATGATAATAATCTGGGGTATTTATTTGCGCCATTTATTATTGCCAATTTGAATCAATCGGTGATTTATACAACGCCTGTCGTGCCGTCAGTATTAGCAATTCTGAATCGCTATTTTCAGGCAGAAAAAAGTGTCAATCTCAAAATTGAACAAGTGCTGCATAGCCTAAAGCTTTATATTGATCTGGTTGATTCCCCAAAGACAGAAGAAGATTTTCTGTTTCGTTGTCTAGTCAAGGCTTTGTGCCGAACTGATATCTTTCATATCTTTTTGGTCACACATTTGCCGATTGATCTGACACAGGTAAAGATCTTAGAAGATTATTTTGATGTAAAAATTAATGTCATTCACGCTGATAAGACTGAAAGTATGCTGAATGATGAGTTAATCAATACACGAAAATTGTTATTTAAGCACAAAGATGAGTGGCATAAAAAACTATGCATTTTATTTGCTCAGTTGAATGCTCCACTCATCGCAGAAATTGGTCAATTTAGCCAAGCCCAAGCGGCTCATCTGATAGAAGATATGTTTTATTCAGAACATATTTTTGAAAAGTTATCGGTCTATGCCGAATACATGCAAACCCGTATTCAAAATGGCGCCAGTTTTAAAATCTTGTCCGCGATGTGATTGTATCGAATTGAATTTTAATATTTGAATAGGAGTAGACCTATGTCTGAGCAACAATCGAAATTCCCATACCTTGCAGTAGGAATCAGTATTCTATTAGGTTGTTTATTTCTTGTCTTTTTCTTTCTTGCTGTGAGCAATCAGCCGGATTATATGCCATCACAACAGAAACAGAATGCTTCTCAAGTTCAGTCATCCACAGCACCCCATTAATAATGAGCCATTATGGGAAAATATCACTTTTTTCTTACTGGTGATTAGAGCATTCACCAGTAAGTTTTTTATTTTCCATGATTATACTATTTGCGTTTAAGTGTCATAACGTCGAGGTGTAGTTGACGTCCAACGTTTGAATGCCCGAGAGAAGTTTTTAGTATTGCTATAGCCGAGATGATCCGCAATATTTTCAAGGGATAAATTGGGATTTTTCAGGAGTTGAATGGCTTTTTCACATCTGACTTTTTCGACAAGTTCCCGAAAATTTGTGCCTTCACTTTCTAGTTTTCTCTGTAAAGCACGTTCAGACATTTGCAGCTTCTTTAAAATTTCAGTTAAGGGACTAATACCCATTGCTTCGTCATAGATTAAATCTTGTACGGTGCGATTAAAACTATTTTGTTCTAATAACTTACGCAGTTGAGATTTACATTCCTCTCGTGCAAAACGTTCTGCGATCGCGTCCGAATGAAGTAAAGGAAGATCTAAAATTTCTTTTTTAAACTCCAGACGAGTCATCGGACGATTAAACCTAACTTCTCCAGGAATTAAGGGGAGTAATTTATCAAAATAATCGGGTTTGCTAAATTGAACATCAGCATAGCCTGTTAATTCATGTCCTGATATATTTTTCCCCATTTTGGCAAAGCCTAATAAAAGTGCAATTTGGATGATCTCATCTAAATAATAAGCTTCAGTCTGTTCAAATAAGATAACAGCATATTGATCTTGAATATCAAGTTTGATGGTGTGAATACTGGATTGAAGCGAAATGAATTCTTGAGCGATATTTAGTGCTTGTCTGACATTTGCAGCTAACATTGCTGCCATCCCCATCAAGCCATGACAGGTAATGGTCATTTGCATACCCAGATAAAAACCAAACTCTAAAGGTGGTACGTGGGTGAGTTCAAGTGCCCGTTTCAAAATGTTCATCACGATTTTAGCATCAGCACGCCATAAGGGCTGTACAAGTTGATCAGGATCAAGACCTGAATCCTTTAATAATTCATTCGCAGAAATATTCCAACGTGAAACCACATCAACGATGAGGGCGATATACGTACCTGGAACGGTCTTTTCTACTTCTTTTTTCATCATAATTATGCTGTCGGAAAATGATACTAAAATGGCTTGCGAAGAACTATTACAGCATTTTTTTTTATTTAAAAATAGCCGCATCAGACATCTAGCTTTGCAGTTGGTAATTCTATCGTTACTGCTATTTGATATGTCTCAATGAATTAAAAAAAACGGCATTAGGATTAGTATGAAAAAAGGGATTTTGATTACAGCCTTTATCTCAGTATTTTCAACTGCTGCACAAGCGAAAGTTGATATTTGTGTATTCGATTTACTGGGTAAGGCGGGTGAGTCTTATAAAATTGTAGAAGAATGGGCTTTAGCTGCAAAAATATGGAATGCAGAGCTTAATCTTATTCCTTATCAAGATGAAGCCAAAGCACAAAACGATTTTGAAGCAGGGAAATGCGATGGCGTATCCATGACTTCAATGCGCGCACGTAAATACAATAAATTCGCAGGTTCAATTGATGCATTAGGCGCGATTAATAGTAATTCAATTGCACAGAAAGCGATTAGCTATGTATTAGACCCTCGCAATAAACACAGATTAGTGACAACTGTAGCTGGAGATCAATTCGAAGTGGCTGCAATCGCTCAAATTGGTTTGGCTTATGTATTTGTCAAAGATAAAAGTATTAACACTATAGAAAAAGGCAAAGGCAAAAGATTTGCTTATTTACACTATGATCAAGCGCAAAAAATGATAGTCGATCGACTAGATTTGGTGGGCGTGCCTTCAGAAATTTCAGATTTTGCGAAGAAGTTTAATAATAACCAAGTCGATGTAATTGCAGCCCCAGCATATGCTTACAAGCCTTTAGAAATTAGTAAAGGTCTAGGAAGTAATGGCGCTATGTTTGATTTTCCCGTAATTAATTTAACAGGCGACATCATTATTCGACCTGAAAAATTTCCAGCAGGATTTGGATTGAAATCGCGAGCTTGGGCAACGAAGCAGTTATCTAAAAATTTTGCCACCATTTCCCGTTTAGAAGCTGAAATTCCAGCGAAGTATAAACAAAGTCTTTCCAGTGAAGATAAACGCCGTTATCAACAAATGTTACGTGATGGACGAATGGAGCTGACCAAACTTGGGGTGTATGACCCAGTCATGATGGGGGTTTTAAAACGTGCACGTTGTACGGTTGAACGCACCAATTTTGAATGTTCATTGAGTGGTGAATAGCTCAAAGATTTGTTTAAACATTGAAAATGCTACAAAGAAAAGCTGAGGTTCATATGAATGCGCACACGCAGCATCACAAACTGGTTGCACGATCTGTAAAGTTTGATTTTTCCAACTCTCCAGTGCAATGGATTCCAAATGATGCAATCTGTTCACACTTAATCAATGGGATTAATTTAATCTTACCTGCGGGAGAGTTTTGGTTCTGTCGTGTTTATAATAAAGCCTTACCTTATGTGAAAGATCCTATTTTAACAGATGATGTAAAAGGCTTTATTCGACAAGAAGCGACCCATGCACGTGCACATCAAAGTGCTCAGGAATTTTTGAAACAGCATAACTATGATTTAGAACCTTCATTTAAAAAAATTAATTGGATTTTTAGTGTACTACTCGGAGAAATTCCATTAGGGATTAAGACATTAGATATCCAATCTTTGGCACACTTTTGGTTAATTACGCGTGTGGGCGTAGTTGCAGCGATTGAACATTTCACAGGCGCACTTGGGCAATGGTGTATGGATAACACATCATGGGACGATGCTGATCCTGTCATTGCAGATATGTTCCGTTGGCATTTGGCTGAAGAAGTGGAACATCGTTGTGTTGCATTTGATTTATTTAAGGAAATTCTACCAAATCCTGTACTTTTTTATCTTTATCGTCAGTTTTTAATGCTGCTGGTTTTCCCTATTTTTATTTATTTGCTAGCCGATATTGCACGTGATTTAGGTAAACAAGATCCAGACATCAGCATTCGAAAAATTTTTAATCGAAATTTTTGGAGATTATTGCCGATTTATCAAAAACAAGCGAAAGCAACTGACAATGGTCCCACATTGACATTTTTAACTCAAGCAACGATGCGTTGGATTTCCCCTCGATTTCACCCAGAAACAGAAGGCGATACACAACAAGCTTTAGATTATTTAGCACGTTCAGCGGCTGTTCAGGCACTGAAATAATCTCGTTTAAGGTGGCTAAATAACCACTTCATTGAATGTTTTATAAGGAAACGAACGTATAGTTTGTTGAAGGATGGAAAAATGAAAAAGATTGTACTTGCAATCACAACTGCTTCAATTTTAAGTGTGTCAGCCTCAACCCAAGCTGCAATTGATGTCTGTGTTTTTGATATCTTAGGGAAATCAGGTGAAGCTTATAAAATGATGCAAGATTGGGCATTGGCAGCCAAAGGCTGGGGAGCTGATGTTAACCTGCTTGCCATTACTGATGAACAGGTTGCAGACAATAACTTTAAAGCAGGAAAATGCGCGGGCGTTGCAATGACCGCTATGCGTGCTCGTCCTTATAATAAATTTGTAGGTTCGATTGATTCTCTCGGTGGTGTACCAAGTGATGAGATTGCGAAACGTGCCATTACTTTTGTTTCAGATCCACGAAATGCTGCGAAAATGACGACCAATCTTGGGGGTAATAAATATGAAGTGGTCGGTATTTCGCCACTAGGTTCTGCTTATATTTTTGTCCGAGATAAAAGTATTAATTCAATTGAGAAAGCGGCAGGTAAGAAGTTTGCTGTATTGGGGTATGACGATGCACAAAAACTGATTGTACAACGTGTTGGAGCGCAAGCCGTACTTTCAGATATTTCTAACTTTGCTGCGAAATTTAACAATGGTCAGGTCGATATGATTGGCGCGCCTGCTTATGCCTATAAACCATTAGAGTTGAGTAAGGGCTTAGGCACTAATGGAGTCATGTACAATTTTCCTGTACTTCAAGTGACGGCAAATCTAGTGATTCGACCTGAAAAATTCCCAGCAGGTTTTGGTCAAAAATCTCGTGATTGGTCGGTTAAGCAACTACCTAAAATCTTTGCAACGATTAAACGTTTAGAGTCAGAGATACCAGCAAATTATAAAATGAATTTAACAGCAGAAGATAAGTTGAAATATCAAAAAATGATGCGTGATGGTCGTATTGAATTAACTCAGCGTGGCATTTACGATGCGAGCATGATGTCTGTTTTAAAGAAAGCACGTTGCTCAGTGGATAAAGCAAATTTTGAGTGCGCTTTAGCGGGTGAGTGAATCTATTCATTTTAATTAATAATAAATAAAGCTTAGGTCACTCTAAGCTTTGTTTTTTTGTATATAAGAAAAGCTATAAAACAAATCAAGAATAGAAAAGAAATACAATTCATGTTAATTCTATTTATAGATCAAAGCTTAGAAAAGTCCAGATAAAGGCAATACGATGGATAACTCAGAACAAACCATTCATAAGCAAGAAAATACCAGTTTTGCACGAATTGAACCATATACCCAACCTGCCGGTGGATGGGGGGCGTTGTTAAGTGTTGCCCGTAATCTAAAAAGGCAGGATATTTTAAAAAAAGGTTCAATTACTTTACTGAATATTAATCAACCTACAGGTTTTGATTGTCCAGGCTGTGCATGGCCTGAGAAAAAGGATGCACATGCTTTTAACTTTTGTGAGAATGGTGCCAAAGCAGTTGCTTTCGAAGCAACCAGTAAAACGGTAACACCTGAATTTTTTGCTCAACATACGGTTAGCTGGTTATCCGAGCAGAGTGATTTTTATTTGGAAGACCTTGGACGTTTAACCGATCCAATGCGTTACGATCCTGTGACAGATAAATATGTGCCGATTTCTTGGGATGAAGCTTTCCAGTTGATTGCCAAACATCTTCAAGCACTCGATCATCCTGATCAAGCGGCATTTTATACGTCTGGTCGTGCCAGTAATGAAGCGGCTTTTTTATATCAACTTTTTGTGAGAAGCTTCGGAACCAATAACTTTCCTGATTGTTCCAATATGTGCCATGAAACTACTAGTGTCGGCTTAAAAGACGCTATTGGTTTAGGCAAAGGTACGGTTATTCTGGATGACTTCGATCAGGCCGATGCTATCTTTAGTTTCGGGCATAACCCGGGGACTAATCATCCACGTATGTTAGCAACCTTGAGAGAGGTCTCAAGACGTGGGGGTAACATTGTTGCGATTAACCCGATCAAAGAACGTGGTCTAGAGCGCTTTCAAGATCCGCAAGCACCACTGGAAATGATGACCAATGGCAGTACTCCAATTAGCCGTTACTATTTCCAACCTAAAATTGGTGGTGACTATGCACTGATGTTTGGGGTGATGAAGCATTTATTGGAATGGGATAGAAAGGCACTGGCTAAAGGAAAATCAAGTGTTTTTGATCGTAGCTTCATTGAAATGAATACGATTGGTTTTGATGAAATGTTGGCTGAGATTGATAGTACGGCATGGTCTGAAATTCATAAACATACGGGGCTTTCACCTGAGCATTTAGAATCAATTGCCAAGATGTATCTTGATGCAAAAACCGCGATTTTCTGTTGGGGTATGGGAATTACTCAACATCGTCATGGCACAGCCAATATTCACATGCTGGCGAATTTGATGTTAGCAAGAGGACATATCGGACGGTCAGGTTCTGGGCTTTGTCCAGTTCGTGGACATAGTAATGTGCAGGGCGACCGTACTATGGGTATCAATGAAAATCCAAGTGATAAGCTACTCGATAGTATTGATCGCGTATTTGGCATCAAGTCGCCGCGTAAACATGGTTTTGGCGTGGTCGATACCATTAAGGCGATGTACGAAGGCGATGTCAAAGTCTTTATTGGTTTAGGAGGCAACTTTGCGGTCGCAACGCCTGATACACCTTATACCCAAGAAGCTTTACGTCGTTGTAATTTAACGGTCAATATTACCACCAAGCTGAATCGTAGCCATCTAGTTTGTGGTAAAGATGCTTTGATGCTGCCGTGTTTAGGGCGTACCGAAGTGGATATGCAGGTACATGGACCTCAAGCGATTTCAGTAGAAGATTCGATGAGTAATGTGCATCTTTCAGCAGGACGAAATCCACCGATCTCTGAAAATATCTTATCTGAACCCGATATTGTAGCGCGTATGGCAGAAGCAGCTTTACCTGACAGTAAAGTGAAATGGCGTTGGTATGTTGAAAGCTATGACCGTATTCGTGACTCGATTGCCGATGTTTTTGATGAGTTTCATGACTTCAATCAACGGGTCTATCAACCGAGTGGTTTTCATCTAGAACATCCTGCCAATCAGCATGTCTGGAACACACCAAGCGGCAAAGCACAATTTTTGATTACGCCATTGGCCGAAGTATATGAAGATAAAGAAAATCAGTATGCCGCAGCTTATAGTGAGCAACAAGTTTATACCTTGATGACCACGCGTTCGCATGACCAATACAACACTACATTATATGGTTTGGATGATCGCTATCGTGGTGTATTCGGGCAACGTCGAGTGTTATTTATGAATCAAGCAGATATTGATGCAGCAGGCTTTGAGGCTGATCAGTGGGTCGATATCGAAAGTGTCTTCTCGGATGGCGTTAAACGGATTGTCCATAGTTTCCGTATCGTGCCTTATAACATCCCGCAAGGCAGTCTGGCGGCTTATTATCCTGAAACCAATCCATTGGTGGCATTGGGTAGTCATGATAAATACGCCAAAATTCCGGCATCAAAAAGCATCCCTGTAATCCTGCATGCGGGTCAGGCACCTGAACATTTTAACTTAGCGATTGCAGTTGATCCTGAACACGCCAATGAACGCGTGAGTGGCGCATAGTTGCACGGATAGCAAAGAGGTCAATTTTGGATACCAAAACACGTGGCTATGAAACGGTGCAAGTGCATCGTTTTCATCAGGATAGTTCTGAAAATGAAATGGATTATATCGTTCAGGAGTATCCTGTTGCATTGATTTATAATGGAATTTCTCATGCCGTGATGATGGCAACGCCTTCAGATCTTGAGGTATTTGCCAAAGGTTTTAGCCTATCGGAAGGGATATTACATAGTCTAAGCGAGCTATATTCACTTGAGATTCATCACAATGCATTAGGAGTCGAAGTCGATATGACGATTTCCTCTCGTGCATTTATGGCGCTCAAAGAGCATCGCCGAATGATGGTGGGACGTACAGGTTGTGGTTTATGTGGGATTGAGAGTTTAAAACAATTCTATTCCGAGCTGCCGTTGGTGAGTAGTAAAGTTTCATCTGTGTGGCTTAATCAAATTCCAAGTGCCATTGCTCAACTGAAAGCCAGACAAAAAATTACTGAACTCACTGGTGGCGCACATGCTGCGGCTTGGGTAGTGAAAGGACAAATTGTGGCGCTCTTTGAGGATGTCGGGCGACACAATGCTTTAGATAAATTACTCGGCCATCTGGCAGAGCAAAAGTTGAATGTTGCGGAGGGTTTTGTGGTGATGACCAGTCGTGCCAGTTATGAGCTGATTCGCAAATGCGCACAATACAATATTGGACTATTGGCGACAATTTCTGCACCGACCAGTATGGCGATTGAGATGGCCAAAAAATTAAATCTGACCTTGGCCAGTTTTTGCCGTGGAGATAGCTTTGTTTTATACACGCAATAATAGTAAAAATTTGTGATTTGCTTGATTTCTAATGCATTGATTTGTGTAGGATATGAGCATTAAGTTTTTTTATTCCCAAATATTATGAATACACTTTTAAGACCTCAACCTGTGATCAACAATCTTTCAGGTGAAAATGCTTTATTTATCGTACTTGGAATCAATACCAATCCTGATCATTCAGGGGTGATAGATTTTCTCGCTAATTTCTCAGCGTTGGTCCGCAGTCTAACCAATCGTTTTCCAAACAGTAATTTTAGTGCTTCGGTGGGGATCGGCTCAAATGCTTGGGATTTGCTGTTCCCAGATTTAAATAAGCCGAAAGAACTGGCACCATTTCAAGAGATCAAAGGGCCAAGACATACTGCGGTCGCGACAACAGGCGATTTATTCTTTCATATTCGTGCCAATCAAATGGCGATTTGTTATGAACTTGCCTCAATTTTGCATGAGCAATTAAAAGAGGATACCTATCCAATTAGTGAGACCAAAGGTTTTAGATACTTTGATGGTCGCGCGATTATTGGCTTTGTGGATGGGACAGAGAACCCTGAGCATGAAATTGCCAAAGAAATCGCTTATGTTGGTCAGGAAGATGCTGAGTTCCTTGGCGGCAGTTATGTGTTTATCCAAAAATACCTGCATAACATGGAAATGTGGAAGGGCTTAACTACCGAAGAACAAGAAAAGGTCATTGGTCGCAAGAAATATGATGACGTTGAGCTTGGCGATGATGTCAAACCACAAAGCGCACATAATGTCGCTAGTAAGGCACATGATGCGGATGGGAACGAGCTTAAAATCTTAAGAGCCAATATGCCATTTTCCAATCCAACAGAAGGAGAATATGGCACGTTCTTTATCGGATATTCACGTTCTTTTAATATCACCAAAACCATGTTGGAGAATATGTTCTTGGGCAAGGAAACGGGGCATATCGATCGTTTACTCGATTTTAGTACTGCAGTTTCAGGCAGCTTATTCTTCGTTCCAACCTTTGATTTTCTCGAAGATTTAGTCGAATAAGCTTGATCCGCTGAAATGAATACGTTTATTTCAGCGGAAAATATTTATTGGTTAATTAGATATTGTTGTAACTGAACACGGAATGGATCTGGAATACGACCTGATTTTTGCGTGCTGAAATCAAAATACACCTGAACCGCTTTGCCACGCGCCACACAGTGATTATTTTGCCAAGCTTCATGTGCAACAACAAATGAAGAATTTCCAATCTGTTCAATCCAAGTTTTGATTTCGATGTCCGCCCCATAATAGATTTGGGCAACAAAATCGACTTCCACCCGAGCGAGAATCAAAGGCAGATTTTTGATTTCCATGCTTGGGTTAAATAGACGGAAAACTGGTTCACGTGCAGTTTCAAACCAGCCTGTAATCACAGTATTGTTGATATGTCCGAAAGCATCGGTTTCATAGAATCTAGGTGTAATCGAAAGTGTAAACATAGATGAATGGTTATTTTCTCATTTAAACCCAAATACTATAAGGGCTGAGTCTGTAAAAATCAGCCCAAATAATCGACTTAAGCGTTTATGAAGCCTGAGATAATCCACCACCTAAAGCTTTGTAGAGTTCGATCTGGTTATTCAACTTGGTTTGTTCCAACATCAATAGACCTTGTTGCGCTGCATAAGCAGAACGTTGCGCATCCAACACGGTCAGATAACTGTCAATGCCTGCTCTAAAGCGAGCCGTAGATAATTTATAGGTAGTATCGGTTGCTGAAACCAAACGGCGTTGAGCACTCAAACGATCTTCAATATGGACACGGGCAGCAAGGGCATCATTGACTTCACGAAAAGCAGATTGAATGGCTTTTTCATAATCTGTAACAGCAATTTTTTGCTCTGTTTCAGAAATTTTAACGTTGGCTTTACGTGTTCCCCAGTCAAAAATCGGAAGATCAATACTTGGCCCAACTGACCAAGAAAAGCCTCCTGATTTAAATAAATCTTTGAGATCTGTCGACGCATATCCCGCTGAACCTGTCAGACTGATGGTCGGGAACATGCGTGCTTTCGCTGCACCAATATTTGCCCCAGCAGCAAGCAACTGATATTCAGCAGCTTTCAGGTCAGGACGATGATTGAGTAAATCACTGCTTAAGCCTGTTGCAAAAGTACTTTCAGCACTAATACTTTTCACGGCATGATTCGGCAGGAGATTTAGAGGAACAGCTTGGCCAGCCAATAGATCCAGTAGGTTTTGTGCTTGTGACACTTGGGTCTTATAGGTCGCCACATCATTTCGGGCTGTTTCTACCGAAATCTGCGCCTGACGTAAAGGAACTTCACTGTCAATCCCGACATCAAAGCGTTTTTTGTTGAGGTTATAGGAATCGAGTTGTGCTTTTAAGGTCTGCTCAGCCAGATTTAAATTGGCCTTTGCATAGGCATAATTCAACCATGCTTGGCTGACCTGACTCACTAAACTAATTTGAGTGGCATCTCTGGCACTTTGGGTGGCAAGGTAATTATTTAACGCCGCGTCTTTTAAATTTTGTACACGGCCCCAAAAGTCTAACTCATAAGCAGTTACGCCAAGTCCCACCTGAAAGGTGGAATAAGGATTATTTGGATTCACAGTAGGGTTGACTTGTCGTACGGCACTGCCAGTTGCTCCGATGGTCGGTAACTGGTCATTCTTGCTGATTTGGTAGTGTTGTTGTGCACGTTGGATATTCAGTGTTGCAGTACGTAAATCACGATTGTGATTTAAACTGATTTCGATCACTTTTAATAAGCGTGAGTCAGAAAAAAATTGTTGATAACCCTGATTGGCAATCGAAGTCCCAACTGTGGTTTGAGAAAAATTTTGTGGAATATCGGATTTAATCACAGGTTTTGGTGCCTGCATATTCATACACGCTGTCAAGGCAATTGAAAGCGTAGAGACAAGCAGGCCGCGAGATAAGACAGTCACATTAGACATGGTCTTCTCCAAATAATATAAGGATAAATACAGAGGAGGAGTCAGAGGAAATCCGTTGACTCCCTCTGCTCAATGTTAGTTAAGATGGATTTTTTTGCTTCGAAGAAAACAGCTTTTCAACTGCACCCAGAATGAAAATGAAGAACACGGGTACAAAGAAGATCGCCAAAATTGTCGCTGAAATCATGCCACCAAATACACCTGTACCTAAGGCATGCTGTGTTTCCGAACTGGCACCAGAAGCGATCACCAGTGGAATCACACCACAGGTAAAGGCCAGCGAAGTCATCAAAATCGGGCGTAAACGAAGTTTAGCTGCAGCAACGGTGGCCTCGACTAAACTCATGCCTTCTTCTTTCAGCATCTTGGCAAATTCGACAATCAGAATCGCGTTCTTGGCGGATAAACCAATAATGGTGATCAGGCCAATTTTAAAGAACACATCATTCATGAGACCACGAGACATGATTGCCACCACGGCACCGAAAATACCCAAAGGTACGACCAGCATCACTGAAAGTGGAATTGCCCAACTTTCATAAAGCGCAGCCAAAACAAGGAATACCACCAGCATAGAGAGTGCAAGTAAGAATGCCATTTGTGATTCAGATTGCTTTTCCTGTAAGGAAATACCTGTCCATTCATAGCCGATGCCTTTTGGCAATTTGGCAATCAGGTTTTCCATTTCACGCATGGCATCACCTGATGAAGTATCAAAGTTTGGGATACCTGCAATACTCAACGATGGGCGACCGTTATAACGGTTATACTGCTGTGGCGCTTTATTCCATTGCGGTGTGACCACTTCAGATAAAGAGACCAGTTGCCCATTTGAACCCATGACTTTCAGATTCAGAATATCTTTTAATTGCATCCGTGACTTGGCATCAACCTGTACAATGACTTGTTGCATACGTCCCTGATTTGGGAAGTCATTGATATACATTGAACCCATTGAAGTTGAAATGATGTCAGAAACATCTGCGAACTTCACACCAAGAACATTCAATTTTGCACGGTCAATTTTTAAAGAAATATTGTCGCCTTGCGGTAGACCTTCATTCCAGACCATATAGAACTTTTTATTCTTGGCTGCCATTTCCATTAACTGGTCTTGTGCAGCTAAAAGTGCAGGCATCCCTAGGTTGGCACGGTCTTGTAAGCGTAAGCTGAAACCTGAAAAAGTCCCAAGTTCATCAATGGCAGGCGGAAGCACAGCCATGGTTGCGCCTTCTTTACTATGTGTCATCGTTTCATTGACAGCATTGGTCATTTCGCTTGCACTTGACGTACGCTCTTTAAAATCTTTGAGCGTGGTAAAGGCAATACCTACGTTTTGACCTGCACCACTGAAACCCCAGCCCATAATGGTGGTGTTACTTTTGACATTCGGATTGTCTTTTAGACTGTTTTCAAACTCATTGACCACGCCTCGTGTTCTTTCGGCAGTGGCATCAGAAGGCAACTGGAACGAAGTCAGGAACCAGCCTTGATCTTCCTCAGGCATAAAGGCTGTAGGCCAATACTTCATGCCTGCAAAGGTAAGACCTGTAATGACCACAAAAATCACCATCATTGGAATGCTATGTTTGATCACTTTCAGCAGGATCAATTCATACTTTTTGGTGACTTTATCGAAGCTACGGTCAAACCATGCAAAGAAACCTTTCTTTTGATGATGTCCATCAATCGGTTTGAGGATGGTGGCACATAGTGCGGGAGTCAAAATCAATGCCAATAATGCCGAGAACATAATCGACACTGACATGGTTAAGGTAAATTGTTGATAGATAATGCCGACCGAACCACTGGCAAATGCCATCGGCAAGAATACTGCGGCCAAAACCAAGGTAATACCAATAATTGGGCTGGTGATTTCCTTCATCGCCTTGGAGGTTGCTTCTTTCGGTGGCAGGCCTTCAGTTGCCATAATCCGCTCGACGTTTTCCACCACCACAATCGCATCATCGACGATAATCCCAATCGCGAGCACCATACCAAACATGGTCAGTACATTAATCGAGAAGCCTGCAAGCAACATCACCGAAAAAGTACCCAACAGCGCAATTGGTGCAACAATGGCTGGAATTAAGGTATAGCGAACATTATGCAAGAATAAATACATCACAATGAACACCAGAACCATGGCTTCAAGTAAGGTATGAATTACTTTTTCGATTGAAATTTTAACGAAAGGTGCAGTGTCATAAGGAATACTAAATTGCATGCCTTCAGGTAAATTGAGTTTTAATTCTTCAATTTTTGCTCTGACACCTTCAGCGGTTTTCACTGCATTGGCACCCGGACTGAGCTGAATCGCGGCAGCCGTTGCAGGTTTGCCATCTTCTAAAATCGCAAAGTTATAGGCCTGTGAACCCATTTCTACATTGGCAACGTCAGATAGTTTAAGGACACTACCACTGGTCTTACTTTTGAGACTGATATTTTTAAATTGTTCAACATCACCCAACTGACCTTCGGCAGATAAGGGGATTGTGATCAATTGACCTTTGGCAGCAGGCAGATCACCGAGTCGACCGGGTGCAATCTCGACGTTGTTTTCACGGATGGCATTGTTCACATCACTAATCGACAGACCGTAAGACACCAGTTTGTTTGGGTCAACCCAGATACGCATGGCTTTTTCTGCACCGAAGGATTGAACTTTACCTACACCTTCAACACGTTTCAGTTCTTCGACCACGTTACGGACCAGATAATCACTCAAGTCAACTTCAGAATATTGCCCATTCGGTGAGTTGATTCCAACCAACATCAGGAAGCCTGATGACGAAGCTTCAACCTGTAAACCTTGCTGGCGAACCACTTGAGGTAGACGTGCTTCAACAGCCTTGATCTTGTTTTGTACATCGACCTGCGCCATTTCAACATCTGTACCTGGTTTAAAGGTTGCAGAAATCTGGGCTGTACCTGAGGTATCTGTAGTCGCGCTATAGTAAAGCAGGTTTTTAACTCCAGATAGTTCTCGTTCGATCAAAGTTACAACACTGTCATTGATTGTCTTTGGAGTCGCACCTGGATATACCGCGCTAATGTTGACCTGAGGCGGCGCCACACTTGGAAAGCGGGCAATCGGTAATTTGGGAATACTCAGTAGCCCAAATAAAATAATGAAAATCGCAATCACCCAGGCGAACACAGGGCGGCGAATGAAGAATTGTGACATCATCATTGAGCTCCTTGTATTACAGGGACTTTCCAGTTGCTGATTTCAAGTTTTTGATTCGGCTGAATACGATCAACACCTTCTACAACCACTTTATCGCCTGTTTTAAGGCCTTTATTGGCGATATAGAACTGATCATACTGTTGCCCCAACTCAATTGGGCGAATCTCTGCTGCACCTTTGCTATTGATCACATACACTTGTGGTTCGCCATTGATGTTACGTTGTACCGCTTGTGCTGGAATCAAGAGAGCTTGTGGAACAGAAGCACGGTCAATATTCACACGTACGTACATACCTGGAAATAACTTTCTTTCAGGGTTTTGAACTTCGATACGAATGGTGACATCGCCAGTTTCTGGATCGACATTAATGTCTTCAAATAGCATTTTGGCGGTGACGTTATACGCTTGACCATGGCTATTTGAAATACGTACCGTTTTTTCATTATTGGCGGATAGCTCACCACTTTGTAGCGCAGTCTGTAAACGTTCGTATTCACCAATCGACTGTTTTACATCAACATAAACCTTGTCGATCTGTTGAACAGTTGCCATGGTATTGGCATCGCCTTGGCTAACCAATGCACCTTCGGTAACAAAAGACTGTCCAATACGACCCGAGATCGGGGCACGTACCGTGGCATATTGCAGATTCAAGTTTTGACGTGTAAGTAGCGCTTTCATCTGGGCAACATCGGCTAAGGCCTGACGATATTCGGCTTGTGCATTACTGACTTCTTGCTTACTGATTGCATTGCTTGGCAATAGTTGTTCATAGCGTTCTAACTGAACTTTTAAACGTACCACTTCAGCCTCAGCCTTATTCAGAGAGGCACGATTACTGTTCACATCAGCTTGGAAGGTTTCAGCGTTAATTTTATAAAGCGCTTGGCCTGCTTTGACTTCACTGCCTTGTCGGAATAACACTTTTTCAATAATACCGCCGACCTGAGGGCGAATCTCAGCAGTTCTGAAAGCCTGTACACGAGCTGGCAAGTTTTCGCTAAAGTTCACCGCTTGCGGTTGAAGATTTAAAACACTCACTTTTGCAGGGGGCGTTTCAGCTGGCTTTGCCTCATCAGAACCACAGCCTTGTAATACAAGCCCGATGGATAAAAATAATGGAAGTAATAGATGCTTTTGCATTCTGTCCAAACCTTGGGAGTTTTTGATGCTGACATTATTTTCCAGCTTTGTGTAACCAACATCGGGGAAGTGTGGAAAAAGTGTGGAGATAAACAGATAAATCAGCGTATGATGAATCGATTGTTTTATTGATCTGGATCGTTATGTTTGAGCATTCCTTTTCTTTCGATTGTCACGACAAACTTATTCTTGTGGTAGAGGATGAGTATGATATTGGAGACATTATCGAGCACTATCTCAAGCGTGAAGGGATGCGTGTCATTCGGGCAATGAATGGCAAACAGGCGATTGAAATGCATGCTGCACAAGCGATTGATTTAATTCTGCTGGATATTAAATTGCCTGAACTGAATGGTTGGGATGTGCTAAATAAAATTCGTCAAAAGGCGCAAACTCCTGTCATTATGTTGACTGCACTTGACCAAGATATTGATAAGGTGATGGCATTACGGATTGGTGCGGATGACTTTGTGGTTAAGCCTTTTAATCCCAATGAGGTGGTCGCACGGGTGCAGGCTGTGCTACGACGGGCTCAGCAAAACAGCCAAACAGTCAAGAAGAATCTCATCTATAAAAACATCGAAATTAATACCGATATACATAGTGTTTATATTCATCAACAAGACAAAAAAGTCATGCTGAATCTTACCCTGACCGAATATAAAATATTGCTGCAAATGATTGATCATCCTTACAAAGTTTTTACACGAGGTGAGCTTTTAAATCACTGCTTACCCGATAGTGACGCTTTGGAGCGTACTGTAGATAGTCATGTCAGTAAATTAAGAAAAAAATTAGAGGAGCATGGATTGCAGCAGATGTTGATCAATGTTCGAGGTGTCGGTTACCGACTCGATCACCCACAAGAAATATAGTGTAGTCAAAAGATCAGCAGGCAAGTTATTTGGAAAAATGTTATGAAAAGTCACTCAGGAATCAGTAAACAGCTCTTTATTGCCTTAAGTATTGTGAACTTAAGCGTGACACTTTTTTCAGTTTTTCTGGGCTATTTCATTTATAACTATGCCATCGATGCGGGATGGATTACGTTAAGTTCATTACAAGAAGATTGGACGGAATTCCATTTTGTCGATTGGATTTGGCTATCTACGGTGATTTTTTGTGGAGGTGTCATTTCTATCATTATTGGAATGCATCTTGCCCAACGTTTTATTAAGCCAATCAATTTCTTGGCGGATGCGGCAAAAAAAATTAGTCAGGGCGATCTATCCGCGCGTGCTGATGACAGTCAAATTCATTCCACTGAAATAGCTGAGTTGATGCATAACTTTAATAGTATGGCGAAACAATTAGAAAGTTCTGTTAAAAATGCCCAACTTTGGAATGCTGCAATTGCGCATGAGTTAAGAACCCCAATTACGATTTTGCAAGGACGTTTACAAGGTGTTTTAGATGGTGTTTTTAAACCTGATGAAATCTTATTTAAAAGTCTATTAAATCAAGTTGAGGGTTTGTCTCATCTTGTTGAAGACCTTCGTACACTGAGCCTTGTTGAAAATCAACAGCTACGATTAAATTATGAATGGGTCAATATTCAGGACAGCGTTGAAAAAGTATTAAAAATATTTGAACAAAGATTCACTACAGCGAATTTAACTGCTGAACTGCGATTAGAGACGACTCTTATTTTTTGTGACGGACGACGTATCGAACAAATATTAATTGCTTTATTTGATAATACTGTTCGATACGCAAATGCAGGGAAAATTAGAATTTCTTCAAGTAGCACCGCTAACGAATGGATTTTAAACATTGAAGATGAAGGGCCGGGCATTCCTCAAGAATATCAACAAGATTTGTTCAATCCTTTTTTTAGATTGGAACAGTCAAGGAATAAAGAATTTGGTGGTACAGGTTTAGGTTTAGCTGTTGTATATGCGATTGTAATTGCGCATAAAGGTTCAATTGAATACAGCAATCCAAATCAGAATAGTGTGTTTAGCATTAAGTTACCGATAGAAAAAGATCATATATAAATTTTTTGAACGTTTAAAATTTAGTTTGTAATTTTTCTTAATCTAAGTTGTTGATATAAATTGTATTTTATTAATAGTGAAAATGAAAATTAGAAATGAAAAAAATTTAATCAATCTTTAATCATTACCAGATTATTATTCAGACATAACATTGATCTACAAGTTTTTTTACCATTTGGTAAAACAGAATAAAAAAATCACGTTTTTGTCAATTTGTGTGTTCAAGTCGATATTTTTGTAGTATTCTTTTGTGAAAATTGTCAATAAATTCGTACAATTTGTCAATAAGAAATCTATCTTTACATTTTTTGTGGGTTCTGAAACATGATAAGCCGATTCAAGAAAAGTGCTGTCTCAAAAACTTCATTTATCGCTTTATTTGGCTTATTTGTTGGATTTCATAGTTCTATTGCATTTGCACAACCTAAAGCAGGAAGTAGTATCACGAATATTGCAAGTGGTGACTTCTATGATGAACAAGGTAATTTGCAAGTTATTAATTCAAATGCAGTTATTTTAACTGTTCAACCAATTTACTCTTTAACTTTACAAAGTAATCAGCAAAATATCGGGACTATTGGAAGCAAAGTTAACTTCCCGCATGTTTTAACCAACACTGGTAACATTGTAGACGACTATAAATTAAGCCTTACTCAGTTAACGAATGATCAATTTAATTTAGATAATGTAGCCGTTTACATCGATCGGGATCAGAATGGCGAGCCTGATGATAATAATAATTTACTGAATTCAACCACAAGTTTTCGTTTAGAAGCTGGCGAGTTTGCCTCATTAGTTGTAGTTGGAAGTATTCCAACCAACGTAACTGCAAATAACGTCGCTAATTTTACTTTAACAGCTACAAGCCAGCATGATAATGCGATTGCTATGACCGTAAGTGATACAGCAAAAGTTGTGGATGATGCTGTAATTCAAGTGACGAAATCACAAAATATCAGCACAGGTAAAACTGGCACGGAAATTACTTATACCTTAGCTTATACAAACACGGGTACTGCGGCAGCAAGACTCGTATTAAGAGATATCTTAGCTACAGATGTAACATATAAATCGGGTAGTGGTAGTTGGGGGAATGGTTCAGGATCGTTAACTGATGCTGATGATGTTGAGACGGGTGCAAATGCGCCAATAAAATATAAAGTGAGTAATGGGCAAGTAGATGTAGAGCTTGCAAGTGTGGCAGCTTTAAGTAAAGGTACAGTAAGTTTTAAAGTCACTGTGAATGCGAATGCTGCTGAAAAAGTTGCGAATACTGCTGATTATCAACAATACAATGCATCAAATGCTATTCTGAAAAATACGCTAACGAATACTGTAATTTTTAACGTTCAGCAAACCTTAGGTGTTGTACTTAACTATAGCCCAAGTAACGCGAATGATGATGGCGAGCCAAACGGTGGTTTGAATAACTTACAAATCCAAAATAATACTTTTGGTGGCGTAGCAAAAGAAGTCCAGTTTGATAATTATGTTTGGAATACAGGGCAAGCGACTGATACTTATAATTTAAGCTTCGTTAAAAGTAACGTACCAAGTTGTGCAGTAGTTCGTTTATATCATGCAGATGGTCGTACATTGCTGACAGATACTAATGGCGATGGTGTAATTGATACAGGCGGATTGGCTTACGGTACTTCAAAAAGAATTAAATTAGGGGTTTATTTCCCATCGAATTGTACTTCTACAAGTACAATGGATTTCGACATTACCGCAACTTCCGTAACAGATACCAGTGTAAAAAATAGTACGCGTGATCGATTAGTCAATACAGTTGCTGTGGGCGAAAGCGATTTGTATAACAGTAACAATTCAGGTGTGGGAGTTGGAAACGTTACTGGTTCAGGTGGGCAAGCTTTATTGGTGAAAAATGCTGTAAAAGGTGCAACAGCTGTTTTCCCACTTGTTATTCGAAATAACAGCACGGCCTCAAATAATTATAATTTGTATGCATCGAGTACAACGATTGACATTAATAGTATCAATACGACGTTACCAACAGATTGGGTAGTGAAGTTCTATAATGGTGATGCAACATGTCAAACGTTACAGGGGGAAATTACCAGTACTGGCAACATGGCGGCTGGAACAACTAAACAGTATTGTGCCGTTGTTACTGTTCCTGCAAATACGACTTTGACAAGTTTACCTATTTGGTTCGCTATGAAATCACCGATGAATGCTCAAGGTGATAGTATTAAAGATCAAGTTGATGTAGCTGTACGCAAGTTGACTTTAGCAAATGATCAACAAGGGCGGATTAATGTCGGCGGTACGGTTGTATATCTACATACATTAAAAAATATGGGTACATTTGTTGAAGGTGATACAAGCGGAAAAGTAAGTCTTAGCGTAGTCCCTCAAAACATTAATGATGGTTTTACTTATACTTTGTATTACGATGCCAATAATAATGGTGTATTAGATACCACAGACCCGATCGCTACTGATTTGTCTATAACAGGTGGATTAAACCCTCAAAGTTCAGTTCAGCTAATTTTAAAAGTTCAAGCTCCATTAACAGCAGCAAATGGTATTTCTAGTGCAGCAAATATCGTCGTCTCTGCTACGAATACAATCCAAGGTTTAACACTTACAACAATTCAAAATACAGATTTAACAACAGTTGATCCTACGCAGCTTCGTCTGACCAAAGAACAGTCTAAAGATGAAGCATGTGCACTTATGAATGTTGCCACCGCGACATACGCGAGCAACCCATTGACGATTAAGCCAAATCAATGCGTTACCTATCGTTTAACAATTAAAAATGATGGTTCAACACCAGCAGCGAATGTTGTGATTAATGATGTTGTACCTGCTTATAGTATTTTGCGAAATGCATTGCCGCCGTCAGTGAGTAAGGGTTCTGTTGCTGTGAGTGGAGATCAAATATCTGGAAATATTGGAGCACTTGCACCACAGGAGCAAGCAGCGTTGTATTTTTCTATTCAGGTTACACCTTAAGTTAGGCGGATGCTAGAAGATGAATATAATCAATACATTAGAAAATATCCGCAACAGCAAGATCACTTTAGGGATTTTGTTGGTTACTTTGTTGGGAGTACATCAGTCTAGCTCTGCTGCTGTTCCTACACGCCAAATCATTAGTAATATGGCGATAGGTGAGTACACTGAAGAAGGTTCAACTGTTGTTCAAGTCAGCCGTTCTAATTTAGTTCAAACAACGATTCTTCCAGTTTATTCTGTTAATTTGACGGCAAATAATACTAAAAATGTCGTAGCGGGTCAGACTGTATATTTCAACCATACTTTGACTAACACGGGTAATGAAGTCGACCAGTATACTTTTGCAGTGACAAATAATACTGGAGATAGCTATGACTACAGTAATCTATCTGTATTTTTAGATAAAGATAATGATGGCGTGCCTGATGGCGCAGCGATTACTTCTTATTCCTTAAGTGCAGGTGAGTCAGTTGGCCTTATTGTGGCGGCAAATGTACCGAGTGGTGCAACGGTTAGTCAAAATGGATTATTAACATTAACTGTAAATTCTTTAAATAGTGCATCTGGAACAAAAACCAATATAGATACAGCAACTGTTACGAATCAGTCTGCTTTGGTTGTTCGTAAAAAGTTTTCTCAAACAAGTGTGGCAACTGGAGACGTTGTTACCGTTCGTTTGGATTATCAAAACTTAGGTAGCACAGCGACTGGCTCTGTAACTTTAACGGATACACTTGATTCAAGTTTGGCTTATCAACTAAATGCTGGTGAAAATTGGAACGGTACAACTGTAAATCCAAGTACTGGTAGTAACGATCCAGCAGGAATCAATTACAGTGTAACATCAAATACTGTTACTGCAGTCATTAGCTCAATACCAGCAAATGTAACTGGCTATATTGAATTTAAGGTTAAAGTAAATAAATCAACTGCTGGATTAATCAATAATACCGTTAATTTTCAGTATGATCATGATAATAATGCAACAACTGCAAATATATCTGATCTCAGTAACATAGCTGTACTTAATGTTGCTTCAATTTATGCTGTCAAAATTAATGGTAGTGCAAGTGATGTAAACAATAGTGCTACGGTTATTGCTTCTGCTGCGTCTCAGGGTGGGGAGCTTACCTTTAATAACTATGTTTGGAATACGGGTAATGGTACTGATCGATTTAATGTAACGATGACGGGCAGTACTTTTCCGACAGGTAGCCAAATTGAATTTTATCGTGCAGATGGCGTAACCCCATTATTAGATAGCAATGGAGATGGTATTCCTGATACAGGTTTATTATCCGCAGGCGTAAATTTACCAATCGTTGTTAAAGTGCGTTTACCTAGTAGTTATGCTGTAACGACTGATACGACATTCGAAGTTTCACCTCAAGCTCAGTCTTTAGGTGATATTAGCAAAACGAGTTTGATTAAAGATCAGGGTAATTTACTTGCCACAACAGTAGCACGTTTAGTTGATTTAACGAATAGCCCTGAAAACAATGGCTTAGGTAATGGTAATGTTGATAATGCTGGCAATCCGTGGAAAACTGTGATTGCCGCAACAAGTACTAATCCTGTTGCGGGTGGGCAAGCAATATTTCCGTTAAAAGTGAGCCATACTGGTATTGGAACTGAATATTTACTCAGTGCGAACTCAACAAGTGATTTTACAAGCCTAACTTTGCCTAATGGTGTGAACCGTGTTCGTTTTTATGTTTCTGGAAATGGTTCAAATTGTAGTGTCTTAGGTAGTGAAACAGGTAAAACCATCTATCTGAATAATGGTGAAAGTCAGTTAATCTGTGCTGTTGTTGAAGTGGATCAGTTGAATAGTAGTGTAACTACACCGATCTATTTCCGCGCTCTTTCTACAAGTTTTGTAAGCGGTAATAATAGTAGTAATCCGAGCCAAGATATTATTAAGGATGCGATCACCATTCAAAGTGTCAATTCTGTGGCTAAAGTAGAATTCACGCCAAATTCTCGTGGACAAGTCTCGCCATTAGGCACCGTCATTTATAGTCATCTTTTAACCAATAATACTGATGTTGATTATACAGGGAACTACAGTTTTCTTTCGAATAACGATCAGGTTGAGTTTAACAGCACTCTTTTTTATGACGTAAATGGAAATGGTGTTTTTGATGCTGGGGATTTGGTAATGAGAAGTTTAGCTGACTTGCCGGGTGGAAAATTAGCAGCACATACTCAAGTCAAATTATTACTTCAGGTTAAAAATCTTGTAGCAAATAATATTGCCCAAGCTAATACCACCACGATTAATTTAACGAATAATGCTAATGGTCAAGTTGTGGCATCAATTACCGATGTAACTACAGTGAATCAGACACAATTGAAGTTGAGTAAGTTGCAAGCACGTGATTTTGATTGTAATGGCACAGCTGATGAGTCCTATACAACAAATAGTCTAAATATAGGTAAACAAGCAAATGGCCAAGGTCAGTGTGTTTTGTATAAGGTGATTTTAACCAATACAAGTGCTACTGGTTTGAGTACTGCATTTACCTTTAGGGATATGACGCCTGCCTATACAGTTTTATCTCAATCGCCTATCTGCACATCATGTAGTGGTATGACGGCTCCCACAGTTGGTAATGCTGGTGCGGTTTCAGGAACATTAAATAGTGTGGCTGCAAATCAAAGTTATGAATTTAATTTTGGGGTGCGCTATGTTGGTCAGTAAGCAAAAAATGAAAAAGAATATCTCTAATTACAGCATGATGAATCATAAAGTTAGTTATATATATACCTTGGTTTTGTTTATCTTAACTTGTTTGATGTGTAGCCAAGCTGTATTGGCTGCTCCACCAACTATTGAGATTTATTCAGGCTCTGGGTCTGGGCAGGGTCCAACTGCATCTTCAGGAACCCACACTTTTTTGCTGAATAGAAACAACCCATCAGACAATACGGGTGAGACATACGCACCGACAACAACGGTAAGTTATTCAATTACAAATTCTGTTTATAATGCGACACCTTATACATCGAATAGTAATCAGTTTAATAAACCTGATTTTTTTATGGGTGGGGATACAAATAATAATAACGTAGTTGCTCCAGTGAATATTCTTCAGCCATTGAATGGTTATGGTAACCCTGCTGATAATATGTTTGCTGCATCGCTTCAAAATGCACCGACTGGCTGTACAAATGGTGCAGATTGTTTGAGTACAAATGGCGGGATTAGTGTGACCTCAAACAACGGCGTGGCGATGGAGATTACCACACGTGGTTTAAATGGCTCGGGAATCGCGACAAATTCTAGGGTGAAAATGGGTACCATTGTCATTAGTTTCAATCGCCCAGTGACTAACCCCATATTACAAGCAAGTGCATTAGGTGCAGAAGCATCAAGTGGATTAGGTTTTGGTGCAGAATTTACATTAACAAATAGTAATGTCCCTGTAGTGATGAGCCGTATTGCGGGAAGCAAGGAGCTTACTGTTAGTGGTAATAATATTACGAACAACGCAACTACAATTAGAGCCGCGAGTGGAAATGGTGGAGCGAGTGGAAGTGTATATATTAAAGGTAAAGGGATTACATCTTTAACTTTTGATGTCTATGTACGTGGTGATGGTCGTGGGTCGACGTGGTCAACAACAGGCGCTGATGCTTTCTTCTTTGGTGTTTCAAGTATGGATGCCGATAGTGATATTTCTATCGTAAAAAGCCAGCGTATTGGAACGTCGGGAACTTTCGTACAAACTCAATTAAATAATGTTCCTGTAAATTCTATCATGCAGTATCAATTGCAGATTAGTAATACTAAACCAGCAAGTGCAACCGTTGGTGGTTCAGCTTATTTAGCTCCTTTTTCTGATGCGATTCCTTCTAATTTAAAAGCTGTCAGTATCGTTGGTACTGCAAGCACGACTGGAACAGGTACGACATGTTCTCCAACCCTCTCAGGTAATGATACTAGTGGTTATACTTTAGCAGGAACTTTTAGTGGTGCAAGTACTGCAACATGTACGATCGTACTCCAAGCAAAAGCTGCAGTAGCGGGGACAATTACCAATACAGCAACGATTGAAGCAACATCTACAGATTCAGCGACTACAAATGACAGCAGCTCTGTAAATGCGATTATCGTAAATCCAACAGCAATAACTGCTGATGCGACTATTTTAGAAGCTCGTTTTAGCATTACGCCAAATTTGCCTACGATTATTCGTGGTCGAGTAGGTTCTCAACTCATTGATATTAAAAATGAAGGACCGAACAATGCTACAAATGCAATTGCGACCTATGTTGCTGCACCACAAACGGGTGTGACAGTAACGGGTGTGAGTGTTGTTGGTGGGGCGGCATGTTCCCAAAGTGGAAGTAACTGGACATGTCCTTTGGGTAGCGTGGCTAATGGGGCTACAAAACAATTATTTGTGAGTTACAACACAACTGCTGCTTCCTCTTTGGGTACTGCTCAGCAAGCGACAGTTAAAGTATCAAGTGATGAATTTAACCCAGGTAGTGGTGTAGGTGAGACACTCTATAAAGTATGGGGAAGCAACCAACAAAATGAATATAGACCTAATGGTGCATTTTGGGTGGGGTATGAGGGAGCTGGGGGAACCGCAAAAGTTGGTGCTTTTGCTGATGAGAGTTCATCCATCGTGAGTGCATGGCCAGCTAACCAAGCGAGTCCAACAGGTGGGTACTTAATTTCTGGTAACAATGGTACCAGTGATTCAACTTATGGAGCATCAAGTACAACTGCTTCTGCGATGATTCAAAGAATTATTACCAATATGAGTTCAGATGCAAATGCAACAGTTCAACTAAATAACATTGATGTCCCAGACATTGGGGATAACCGTAGAGCATGGGAATTCACTACTGGGGTGTATATTGCTAATTCACAAACAATAACGGTATGTATGGGTAACACCAGTCTTGGTATTGATGATAGTGGTTATATCATGGTGGATGGTGTTGTAGTGAGTAGCTCAAATAACTATTTGGGTGGAGGTATTTCATCATCAACATCTTCTGCTTTAACACCAGGTTATCACCGAATTACTTATCGTATTGCTAACAGAAATACTTATTCTGGAAATAGTGAGAGAGCGCCTGGTGGTTATGGATCAATTGGTTTATCACTCACTGGTAGTTGTTCAACTACAAATTATGACAATGCAACTACGAGTGGGGTTCCTGCAAGTATCAATATCATAGATGGTGCAAAAATTAAGATTGCTAAAAACTCTGTGAATGGGACGGGTACGTTTAACTATATTAACCTTAGCAATCTTGTAAATAGTACAACAGCAGTTACCACTGATTCTGTAACTACGGTGACGGCAGGAACAACAGCAACCTCTGCACAACAGCTTTGGGCGCAAACGTTGAATACAGATGTTTCTTTTACAGAAAGTGCTTTAGCTGGATATGTCTTATCAGGTGTTAGCTGTGTAGATGCAAATAGCGGTGTAACAGGGAATACAGGTACTTTTTGGACGCTTGTAAATAATATTGTAACGATTCCTGCTGTTCGTATAAAAGAAGGCGCGAATATTACCTGTACTTTTACAAATACTAAGCTTATTTACGTTGATATTACTGGACGAGTATTTGTTGATAATAGCGGAACAACGCTAGATGTGAGTAAAGCATATAATGGCATACAAGATACAGGTGAAGTTGGGATTGCAAATAATACAATTCGTTTGAATAATTGTAGTACTACGCAGTTAGCTTCAACAGTGACAAGTGCAAATGGTGATTATGCTTTCTCAATTGAGCAAAGCTTATTACCATCATCATTTTGTATTGTTCAGCAGAATTTACCAGAATATATTTCTGTCAGTGGCACAGCAGGCTACACACGTTCAACAGATACAATTGCTTTAACCAAGACAAGTGCGACAAGCTATACAGCAAATAATTTTGGTGATGTGATTGTTAATGTTGTGTTGAATGAAGATGGGCAACATACAGCTATTGCTGGAGATGTCACTGACTATCCTCACCGTTTAAGCACGCAAATTCCAGTTCAACTCACTCAATTATTACAGACTCAGACTCAGCAACCAAATTCTAGCGCTGATCAACCATGGCAAGCACTGGTTTATCGAGATACGAACTGTAATGGTCAGGTGGATATGGGTGAAGTTGTATTTAACCCAACTACTGCAAGTACTGTTCTATTACAGCCAAGTGTCGATATTTGTTTAGTACAGCGAGTTCATGTACCAACTAATGTTGCTGCTGGCGCACAACATATTGGAACTCTTCAAGCAAGTTACCAATTTGCTCTGACAAATCCGTCACAAACGATTTTAGGGCAAACGCTTAAACGTCAGGATGTGACACTTATTGGTAGTGCTGGTTTAACACTGACAAAAAAAGTTCGTGCAGTTGCAAGCTGTCCTTCGACTTCTTCCGATACAAATGCATTTGTAACGACTAATCAGGCCGCTAAGCAAGATAATTTAGAGTATGAAATCACCTACAAAAATAACAGTACCAAGAAATTACAGAACGTAAAAGTGAAAGATAGTTTACCAATTGGTACTAATTTTGGCAGTGTGAGTTGTAGCCTAACACCAAGTGGAAATACTTGTAATACAAGCCATTCTGGTGATTATCTTGAATGGAGCTTGACTGGGTTATTAAATCCATCAGCTTCAGGTACTCTGAGATTTTGTGTGTCGCAATAGTAAATAATAGATAAAGTATGCCGAAAATATTATTTATTTGGCGTACTTTGTACGAGAAGTTGGTATAGAAGTTGCTATTATTTGAACCAGTAGATGTTTTTTTTACAAAAAAGTGATTTTTTTCAACAAAAGTACATAAAAATGCTGTATTTTTGTAATGGTAAAAATTATTTGAACTTTGAGTTAAAAAACTGTTCAGAAATTTAGGATGTTGAGTTTGGAAACAATAAAGATGCATTTAAAAGATAATTGGAAAAAAGGTTTACTTGGTGCAGCTAGTTTGATTTTGGCGGTTAGTGTTTCTGCTGAAACTAAAGTTGCAAAAGATCCTGTATCTGTAGAATTAAAAACGTATCTCATTAGTGTAAGCACAGATGGGAAACCAGTAGCTAAGTTAGTCAATAAAGTGAAGCCAAACGATGTAATCGAGTATCGTGCAACGTATACAAATAATACATCAGGAAAAATTAAAAACTTAGCTGCTACGTTACCAATACCCGTAGAAACTTTATTTTTGGCGAAATCTGAGCCAGAAAACGCGCAAGCAAGTACAGACGGTACAAATTTTGCCCCGATGCCTTTAAAACGCAAAGAGGGTAATCAAATGGTGAATGTTCCACTGAAAGATTATCGTGCATTACGTTGGACGATCGCAGAACTTCCTGCTGGGAAATCTGTAACGGTATCAGCACAAACGCGTATTAACAGTGACAAAACCAAAAATTAAACAAACTGACATTGAATATTCAACAGGGGTAAGTTCCGAATGTCAAATCAAACTCAACGTTTAAAACTAACGCAATTAGCAGCTTCGATTGCATTTGTTGCAGGTGGTGCAGCTTTCCTTCCTTCAGCACACGCAGCAGCTCCTAGTGCGGGCACAAACATTAGTAACATTGCATCTGCAAGCTATACTGATAGCAATGGTTCTAATAAAACTGTGACATCAAACGTAGTTACTACGACTGTATTGCAAGTAGCAAGTTTCACGTTGATCGCTGATCAAACTAAAACTGCTAATGCGAATGGTCAAGTATCTTTATCTCACACATTAACAAATACAGGTAATGGTAGCGATACCTTTAACGTAGCTGTTGCCAATAATGATACACGTGATAACACGACTGATAATTACGATTTCAGTGGTTTAAAAGTTTATCTTGATGCCAACAAAGATGGTGTTCCAGATAGCCAAACTCCTGTAACAAGCGTAACTTTAGCAGCAGGTGAATCTGTTAACTTAATCGTACAAGCAACAACAGCAAGCAACAACGTTACTGCTGGTGATCTTGGTAAGTTAACGGTTTCAGCAATCAGTGGTTTTGATACAAGTGTAACTGCTAAAAACGTAGATACAGTTAAGATTACCAATGGCGCTGTAATTAGTTTATTAAAATCTGCAAGTGTTAGTAATATAGATGCAACTTCATCAAGCCCTGCTGCGCGTGAAGTTGAATATACTTTAGCTTATCAAAATACTGGTAACACGACCGCAACTAACGTTACGATTACAGACGTACTTCCAGCTGGTTTAACTTATGTTGCTGGTTCTGCTACTGTAAATGGTACTGCTGTAAATGATGCTGTTGATGCTGATGGGTATAATTTCACTTCAGGAACAGCTACATTGGTTATTCCTGCTGTTGCAGCTAACAGCACGGGTGTATTGAAATTTAAAGTTCAAGTGGTTCAAAATACTCCAGCTGGTATCATTACAAACATCGCTGAAGTTGATCCAGATGGTCCAGGTACAGAAGGCAAAACGCCATCTAACCCGAACGATGTAACTGTGTTAAGTGTTAAAAAAGGTACTATTAACGATAGCACTACAGATGCATTTGCTGATGGACAATCAACAACAACTCCAACACCTGATGTAATTACTAAGTCAACAACTCAAGGTACTCCAGTTACATTTGGTGTTACTGCGGGTGGTGGTGAGCCAATCGTTGTACATAACACTGGTAATGTTACAGAAGCATTCAACATCACTGTAAACAAAAACTCTTTACCAACTGGTAGTATTGTTGAATTATTCAAATCTGATGGTGTAACGCCATTAACTGATACGAATGGTGACGGTGTTGTAGATACAGGACCTATTGCTAGTGGTGCTACTTATCAGGTTATTTCAAAAGTAACACTGCCTTCTGGTTTTTCTTCTACAACTCCTATTAACACGATCTTAACTTCAGCACCTGTAACTAATGCCTCAGCTACAGATACAATTACTTTAGTTATTGATAAAGTTGTTGCATCTACGGTTGACTTGCATAACGGTGACGCAACAGATAGTACTGGAGCTATTGTTGGCGCATCTGGTAAAGATACAGGTCAATATATTGATACGAAATCAACTAAACCGGGTCAAGCAACTAACTTCCCATTAACTATTGATAATAAAGGTGCAACTGGAGATAACTATAATTTATCTACATCGCCTGCATTACCAGCGGGTTGGACAGTTCAATATTACTTAGCTGATGGTACTGGTAATCCAACAGGTGCTCCAATCACGAATACAGGTAATGTACCAAGTGGTGGTACTGTTAAACTTGTAGCAGTTGTTACACCTCCTGCAAATGCACCAGCTGGTGATCAAGAAGTTATCTTTAAGGTTGCTTCGCCTGCTACCGGCTTAACAGATGTAATGTCTGATCGCGTAACAGTAGAAACTAATCGTATTCTTAGCTTGCAAAATGACCGTACTGGTCAAGTTGCGCCAGGTGGTACGGTTGTTTACAAGCATACCTTAACCAACAACGGTAACATTGTTGAAGGTGCTACAGCAGGTAGCTTACCATTCACATTGACGAATGACCAAGCTGCAAGTGGTTGGACAACAAGCTTATATGTTGACTTGAATAACGATGGTGTAGCTGATGCTAATGAATTAGTTACAGGTAGTGATCTTGCAGCGAAAACTGGAAGCATTGCTCGTGGCGCATCTGTTAACTTACTCATCAAAGTTCAAGCTCCAGTAAATGCAACTGCAGGAACTCCAAGCGCAGTTGTATTGACCATTCAACCTACAACTGCTGGTGGTCAGTCTGTTGCTGATCTAGTGAATACTGACTTAACAACTGTAACAAGTGGTCAAGTACGTTTAGTGAAAGAGCAATCATTAGCAAACTGTTCAACAGGTGTTGCTGGTACTTATACTCAAAATACAGTTTCTGCTAAACCAGGCGAATGTGTGAAGTATAGAATTACTGCAACGAATGAAGGTAATGCTGACGTAACTAATGTTGTGATTAGCGATGCTACACCTGCATATACAACGTTGAAAGTGATTGCAAGTGCATCTCCAGTAGCTACAAATGCGACATTGAGTACTTCAACTGCTGCATTAGCTGATGGTTCAACAGGTACTATCGCTGCTGAGAAAACACCTCTTGTACCAAATACAAGTGCGGTATTAGAGTTTGTAATCAAAGTAAATAATTAATATTCATTAAGCAATTTCGATTGCTCAAAATGAATTGATTAAATATGTGGGCATTTGCGCAAAGCAGGTGTCCACAACAATAATTTTAAAGTTTTTTTATTTAGACTATTTAGTTGAAGGGTAGAGCGCTGTGCTACAACAGAAGCAAATTCGTGTAAGTCGAAACATGTCTTTCATGTTATCCACGTTGACAATATCTATACTGTCTGCGCAGTATGGTCATGCCGCGAATATTCCTGATGTAGGTAGTAAAATCAAAAACGTTGCTTACGCAACTTTTACAGCAGCGAATGGTAAAGAACAACAATCAATTTCTAATACAGTCGAAGTTAATGTTTCAGCTTTGTATGCTATTACTTTAACTACCCCACCAGTACTCGATGTTGAACCTAGTGTGCGAGTAATATGGGCCAATACTTTATCGAATAATAGTAATGCACCTGTTAATGTTCAGCTAGAAGCATTAACAATTAATGAATTAAACAATATTAAAATCTACATAGATAGCAACAAAGATGGTCAATTTGATACGAATGATCAACAATTAACAACTAATGTAGCTCTACAAATTGGCCAAAGTGTCAATTTGTGGGTTGTTGCTACTACAAGTTCAAATTTAACCGAAGGTCAGCAATTTAATTTACCAATTACAGCAACAGTAGTTGAAGACAAAACAGCAATTGCAACTGCTATAGATAGTGCAATTAGCTATGGTGCAAAATTAGTTGCAACTAAAGAAGTACAGCAAAAAACGTTTGAGCCTTCTGCAAGTGCAAATTATGACTTAAATTACACACTCAATATTAGCAATGAGGGTAAGAAGCCAGCTAGACCAACCGATGTCATGGTCGATGGTCAAATACAAAAGATGGTTTTGTTGGTTGATGATTTACCGCCAAATACAACATTTAAATCCGCTTTAGTAAAAAATACTCAAGCCAAAATTTTATACAAGCTCGCTAATAATAGTTATAGCACTATTGCTCCAAGTGACGTTGCACAGATCAACCAGCTTGTTGTCGGTTTTCCACAAATTGCTGCAAATACATCTGAGCAAGTTGATCTTGTTGTTAGTATGAACCGCAATATTGCAAAAACCACAGTAAAAAATACTTATAAAGTTTCATATGCTGTAACTGATAGTCAAAAAGATGTGTTATCAAACGTTGCATCTACTTTGGTTAGCGGCTCAGCAGATATTACAAATAATTCGAGTGATTTTAAGAGTATTTTAGCAACTGGCAGTGTAAATAAACCACTGAATATAGAAGCTAAGAATGCAAGTTGTAATGCTGATCGTTATAGTGCAGATCGTGTAAAAATTCTAATTAAATCAACTAAAACAGGTGATACGGTAGAAGTTATCGGTATTGAGACTGGGCCAAATACTGGTGTATTTCGTTATACATTACCAACAACACTTTCTGATAAAGGTATTTCAACTGATACAGTTTTACAAACGCTTAAACGTGATAAAGTTGATATCAGTCTAACAGATTGTTTGGATCCACAAGGCCAATCGACAGGAACAATTACCGACATTAATACAAGTGTGTTAATGGATCCGTATGGGACAGTATTTGATGCTAAGACAGGAGCACCAGTTAAAGGGGCTACTGTTACCTTATTAGATCAAAATGGTCAACCAATCGGTGATAACATCGCATTTTCGATTGATCCTGTTTCAGGAAACAAAGTTTCTATTCCAGCATCACAACTTACAAATGATGCTGGTGAATTTATCTACCCACTGGTGAAAGCAGGTACATATAGTTTTATTGTAGACACAAAGACTATTCCGAGTAATACACCATACCACTTCCCTAGTGATACCAAGGTATATCCAATTTTTCCAGCTGATAAAGCAGTTAATTCAATATGGTCATATGCAGGTAAGTTTACTCTTAATGATAATGATCCTGCACTCAATATTGATATTCCAATTGACCCTGAACTTCCAGCTAACAGTTCTACTTTATTTGTAACAAAAGAAGCCAAAAATAAAACTGCAGAGATTGGCGATTTTGAAGAATATACGGTTAATGTTGCAAATCGTGGAACTGTAGATTTATCAAATGTTTCGATTACAGATAAACTTCCTCGAGGCTTTATTTATGTTCAAGGCTCAATGCGTGTTGATGGTAAAAAGGTAGAAGATCCATTAGGTGGTAAGGGACCTTATTTAACACTTGGATTAGGTACACTCACTCCAAGTACACCACTTGAAGTAAAATATCGAGTTTATATTGGACCAAATGCACTCAATGGTGATGGTATAAACCGTGTACGCGCTAAAGATAAAAATGGTGTTGAGTCTAATGAAGCATCAGCAAAAGTAGAAGTTACACCTGGTATGATGATGTCTGAGGGTTTTATCGTTGGTAAAATCTTCACCGACTGTAATCGGAATGGCATCCAAGATGCTGGTGAAATAGGTGTTCCTGGTGTTCGTATTTATCTTGAAGATGGTAGTTATGTTATTACTGATAGCGAAGGTAAGTATGATTTCTATGGAATTAGTGCAAAAACGCATGTTTTAAAAGTCGATCGTACAAGTTTACCAATTGGTTCTGAATTAGTATTAATAAATAATCGTCAAGCAGGTGATCCAAATAGCCGTTTTGTCGATTTAAAACGTGGTGAATTGCATCGTGCCGATTTTGCGATAGCTGAAGGTGTTGGTCAATGTTCAGAATCTTTAATTGAACGGGTGCTAGAGCGTAAAAAACGTATTGAACAAGATAATACAAATTTAGAGCAAATATTACGTTCTGATTTAACGATTGATCCAATTTTTTCTAAAGTTACGGATGTTCGTGGACAGCCATCTAGCGGCTGTATTTCAGCAGTTGGAGTTCAGGCGAATTGTAATCTTGATTTTTCAAAAGAACAAATTAAAGAAATCAAGCAAATACAATTTGAGCCAGAAAAGTCTGGTGTTCAACCATCTGTCGCTTTACCGAGTTCTTCAACTCTTGCTCTGCCAAATGAAGAGTCTGTAGATACTGTTAATCCTGCGAAAATGATTAATCTTGAAGCAGCTTTAGAAACGGCTGTGAATAATCAACTAGAAATTTTAAATCTTAAAGATGGGCAAGTATTGCCTTATCCTCAGACCTCTATTCAGGTTAAAGGTGCAGCAGGTACTCAGCTTGAGCTTTGGGTAAATGGAACTCGTGTTCCTGAAAAGCGCATTGGTAAACGTGCTGTATTGCCGAACATGCAGGTTTCAGGTTTAGACTTTATTGGTGTTGATTTAAGTACAGGTCACAACACCATCGAAGTACGTCAAGTGGATATGATGGGCAATACTCGAGACATTAAACGTATTAATGTTATTGCACCTGATCAGTTAGATAAGTTGCAACTTGAGCCGAGTAAAACGATTCCACAGGCAAATGGACGTGATCGTTTTAATGTTAATTTAAAAATTGTCGATCGACATGGTACGCTTGTCTCGAACCGTACACCTATCACCTTAGATAGTTCAATCGGTAAGATTGACTTAGTAGACTTAGATCCAAAACAGCCAGGTATTCAAGTATTCGTTGAAGGTGGAACTTTACTTGTTCCAATTCAAGCGCCAATTGAAGCTGGTGAAGGAACATTATCGGTTGAAAGTGGTATCTTCCATTCAAGCACACCTATTCGTTTCTTACCTGATTTAAGACCGATTATCGCTGTAGGTATGGTTGAAGGTTCTTTTAATTTCAAAAAGTTTGACCCTAAAGAACTGAGTGGTATTAATTCAAATGATGGTTTTGAAGAAGAATTAAATGAGATTTCAGCTTCAAAAGATGGAAAGCGCAATATAACGGGTCGTGCTGCATTATTTTTGAAAGGTAAGGTAAAAGGTGAATACCTGCTTACACTTGCATATGATTCAGATAAAGATAAAAACCAAAGATTATTCCGTGATATTCGTCCTGATGAATACTATCCAGTTTACGGTGATTCTGCTGCCAAAGGCTTTGATGCTCAATCTACTAGTAAATTGTATGTTCGTGTCGATAAAGGACGTTCATATGCAATGTATGGTGACTACGTAACTCGTACTGAAAATGATGAGGGCTTATCTTTAGGTCAATACAACCGTTCATTGACAGGTGTTCGTAGTACAGTAGAAGCTGATAAATATAAAGTTACTGCGTTTGCTGCACAGACAAATTCACAACAAGTTGTGAATGAACAACGTGCTATGGGTATTTCAGGTCCTTATAGTTTAGGTAATGGTGTTAATGCGCAAGACGTGCGTGAAAACAGTGAAAAAGTAGAAGTTATTACGCGTGATCGTAATAATTCGGGTTTAATTATTGCACGTACAAGTTTGACTCGTTTTACTGATTATGAGATTGATACTTTCAGCAATAGTATTTATTTGAAAGATCCAGTTCCAAGTATTGATGCTGACTTAAACCCAGTATATTTACGAATTACAGTTGAATCTGATCAAGGTGGTGAAGAATATACGGTTGGTGGTGTGTCTGGTTCTGTAAAAGTCACTGATAAAGTTAAACTAGGTGGTTCTTATGTGAAGAGTAATAACCCACTAACTCAAGATCAGTTAGCGAGTGTGAATACTGTCGTTAAATTTGCCAATGATAAAGGTAAATTCATTGCTGAGTTTGCTCGTTCAGAGAATATTAATGATGACTTAAATTCATCGACGTCAGGTAATGTGAAACCAGATGCAACTGGTAAGTTATCGGGTGATGCTGCACGAGTTGAATTAAACTATTCTTATAAAGACTTGGAAATGAAAGTTTATCATAACCAAGCTGATAGAGAATTTTATAATACAGCGGCACCTATTACTGCTGGTCGTAAAGAAAGCGGCATTAAGGGACGTGTACAATTAAATAAAATCGGCTTAGCTAAGCTTGAAGCGATTCGCACAGAAGATCAGTTAAGTGGCGTAAATCAAGGTGTATCAGCAAGTATTGAACGGGCAATTAACCGTATTTTGGCTGTAGAACTTGGTTTAAAGTATTATGATGAGTCATCTAATCCAGCAACACTGAATACAACACAAGTTGCACCATATCATGGTGTCACAGTTCGCTCTAAATTAATCAGTCAACTACCTTGGCAAGGTTCGAATGTCTTTGCTGAATATGAACAAGACATTTCTGAAGCGGATCGTCGTATTTTTGCGTTGGGTGCAAATTATCAAATTAATTCCAAACTCCGTGCTTACGCGCGTCACGAATTAGTTTCAAGTATTAACGGTCTTTATGATCTAAATAGTAATCAACGCCGAAATGTAACAGTGTTTGGTCTTGATAGTAAATATAACAATAATGGAACAGCCTTCAGTGAATATCGTGTTCGGGATGGTATTAGTGCGAGAGAGGCTGAGGCAGCAATTGGTTTACGTAATCGTTGGGAACTTGAAAAAGGTTTTTATGCCAATACGAGTTTTGAGCAAACTAAATCATTATCAAATGCCAATAACTCAAATTCTGATAGTACAGCAGCATCTTTAGGTATTGAATATTTAAAGAACCCTAACTGGAAAGCTGTTGCTCGCATTGAAGCACGTTGGACAGATCAATCAGATACGATATTGAACAATTTAGGCGCTGCTTATAAATATTCGGATGATGTGACATTATTGGCAAAAAATGTCGTTAGCCTAACAGATAGTAAAAGTAATAGTGGAGGTGATCGTTTAGTAGATCGCTTCCAATTAGGATTGGCTTATCGTGATACAGAACATAATCGTTTTGATGCACTAGCTAAAGTTGAATATCGTTATGATGATAATAAAACTGATTTAAATAATCCATATCTTAAACATGTTTATATTTTCTCGAACCATTTAAATTATCATCCAACGCGTGATCTTACATTGTCGGGTCAATATGCGGTGAAAAATGTGCAGGCTACATTCTCTGGTTTAGAGTCTACAGGTATGACACATATGTTCAGTGCAAGAGCTATGTATGACATCAATGAAAGATGGGATGCAGGAGTGCACACAGGTGTATTATGGTCTGATATGAGTTCAGGGCGTCGAGTTCTCGTTGGTGGTGAGGTTGGGTATCTTGTTGCAGCAAACTTATGGTTGTCAGGTGGCTATAACTTCTCAGGTTATAAAGATGATGATCTGGTAGATAGTGATACTACAATTCAGGGCGCTTATGTTCGTTTTAGATTCAAGTTCGATGAGAATCTATTTGCTGGTAATAACGCTGGAATAAATGCTTCGAGAGAACCATAAACATGAAATATCCTCACAATAATTTATATAAAATGTGTTCTTATTTTTATATAGGGGTTTCTGCTAGTTTGCTTGCAGTAAGCACTTCTGTATTTGCTGAGTCTGCATCTGAGCAAATTATTGTTGGAAAGCAATCTAGTTCTTTGGTACAAGATGTCAATCAACAGAAGCCTTATAATCCTAAAGATAAGCAAGTTGCGGCATTACAAACACGTCTGATACCTTATTTAAAACCATCAGAAAATATTGCATATTATCAAGCGATAAAAGCCTTATCGTGGTTAAGTTACGCTGCTCACGAAGGAAGTGAAAAGAGTCCAAGTTCTGCGAGAACTGAAGCACTTCAACAAGCAAAAATTATCATTGAAGCATTAGAACAAGGGCAAATTGAAAAATTTACGCTGACAACAGCCATTCTTTCTGAATCAAGTGTCATGCGCAGAGACCTTTGGGCAAATGCTGAATTATTAAAGCAAACGGAAGGTTTTTCATGTGCTCAGGCTGAGATTGCTCAAGCAGAAGTGATGCTGGTTTGGGCAGCAGCAGAACATTGTGAACTTGGATGGCGACACTCAAGAGAACTGTTTCTATCCGCTCAAAGTTTAATTGATCAATCAAATCTCAAAGCATCTGCGTGTAAGTCTGCAACAGCATTAGAATTACCTAAAATTAATTATCCATCTTTACAAGAATTGAATGGTGATGCTAAAGGTTGTCATGGAGTTAAAGGCAAGTGGCCAATTTGGTCGCCTGAACAGAAAGTTGTTACTGAACCACTGGTAGCTAAAGTTCCATCAAATGCGCCAAATGTCGTTCACTTTGCTTTAGATCAATCAAACTTGTCAAAAGAATCGATTGATGTGTTAAATCAAGTTGTAACGTTCTTAAAAGACAATCCAACCTACACCTTGACTCTGTACGGTTTTACTGATGCTCGTGCAAGCGAACAGTATAATTTGAAACTTTCCATGAGACGAGCGCAGAGTGTGCTTGCATACCTTCAACAACAAGGGATTCATTTAGATCGAGTTGCAGTTGAGGCAAAAGGTAAAAATCAAACAATTAACGATGAAAATCAGAAGTTTGGTCATGCATTAAGTCGTAGAGTCGAATTAGTCTATGTTGATCCAGAAGGTAAAGAAGTATCAACTTTCAAGCAACGTCAGGATCTCCAAGTAGAAAAATAACACTCTGTTGAAAACAGTCAAAGTACGTTAAAAAGAGAGCTGTAAAGCTCTTTTTTAACGTTCAGCTTTAGCTAATTCTGCATCAATATAGCTAATAATCATCGTGCTTAAGCCTTTGACCATTTCATCGAAACTAATTTGTGGATTAGGCAAAATTAGATGTCGTGCTACATTAAAAATACTACTATTGATACTGATATAGGCTGTAACACTCAAATTGCTCACTTTCAAATATTTAGGGTGGCGCATCATGTATTTCATCAGAACTTCCATCAATGCCATTTCAATTTGTCCAATATAGCGCTCATATTTAAGTTCAGTTGCATATCGTAGACAGATGAGATAGCGATCATTATCACGGGTAAGTAAGTCACGGAAAGTATAGAAAATCATTTCAAATAATGGTTCTAACTCCATTTCGACAATAATAGGTGTTAGTTCTTTAACCATGTCTAGAACTTCTTTGACAAATGATTTTGCCATTGCATCGTAGATTTCTTCTTTATTTTTAAAATATTCGTATAAAGAGCCGACGCTGACGCCTGCAATATCGGCGATGTGACGTGTTGTGGTTCCACTCGTACCATTTGTTGCAACAGCGATAAAGCCTGCTTCAATAATCGTATCTACTGTTACTTTTGATCGAGTTTGACGTGGTTTTCGAGTAGCCATAAATATTGTTATATAAATCCGAACATAATGTCAGATTAACATGCTCTACATGGAAGTAAAAGATCAGCCTACATAATCCGAACAAATAAAATTACATACTTTTAAATATCAAGTTATGTAGTGTAATAAAAATAATAATTTCTTTTATATCAATAAAAAATATAGATGACATAAAGTGTTTTAAATAAAATAAATAATTGATATATATTATATTATTTTTAATTTAGTCAATTTGATGTTTTAATTTTAAATAAAAATGTCTAACTTTTTTGTTGATCATTATCTTATTAAATTGATTGTTTTACCCGAATTGAATCCGAACATAAGATCGGTTTACATTGTTTCTAGTAGGAAATTAGGTTCACAAAAATCTCCCGAATGTTTTTTCGTAACTCAAAGAATATGTAGCTATACGAAAAGAGATGAACCTGATTCAAAGAATGTAAAGGGCAAGTGACGCTCAAGTGAAGTAGGTAGGTGTAGCCATGATTAGCAACACATTAAAGAAAGGTTTAAGTTTATTTAAATCTAACCCGATAACTGAGCAAATTGATTTTGCAAGTAAAAAAAGTATTCCGATTCGACATTTGGCAATTGGTTTTGAAGGCAAACAGGTCGATTTATCATTTTATATGAACAATCAATTCGCGACTATTTTCTTTGCTACGCTATCTGTATTTTTGACCTATGGTGAAGACTTAGTTATTGAAACTGCACGTCACCATCGTGATTTATTAAAAGATCCTATTTTAAGACAGCGTGTGACGTCATTGATTGGTCAGGAGGCGATTCACTCAAAACTTCATAATGAGTTTAACGATGCAATTGTTGAGCTTGGCTATCCAGTGAGACTTTATCGTTTCTTGGGCGAGCAATTTTTTGATCATATCTTCTTAAAATTTCCACAACCATTAAAACTTTCTTTAATGGCAGGGATTGAGCATTTTACGGCTGTATTAGCTGAATACATGATGGCACATGAGCAAAACTTCTATTTCTCTGATGACGCTAAAACACGTGCGCTTTGGATGTGGCATATGTTAGAGGAGTCTGAGCATAAAGATGTCGCTTACGATGTTTATCAAACATTAAATGGTAATTATGCACTTCGGATTTCTGGCTTCTTCCTCGCGTATTTTACCATTCTTGGTTTAATTCCGTTTGCGACAACATTCGTTCCTGTTTTACGTAAGCCTCAAGAGATGTTGACTGCAAAATTCTGGAAAGATGCAAAGCGTGGAGTCAAACTCGTTTTTAGTCCTAAAGATGGCGTTTTTGGTAGCACTCAAAGCCGTATTTTTGATTATCTACGTACTGATTTTCATCCTAATGACCATGATGCATCTGCGTATTTTGAATATTACGAAAAGAAATTGTTGTCTGAAGGTGGTGCATTACATCCTTTCTTTGTTAAGGAATTTACACCTAAAGTGCAAGCTGCTTAATTTTGTTGGATAACTGATTGGTGCACAGCAATAATGATCATATGAGTTGGCAAAAAAGCTCAGATTCTTATGAGCGATTTGGTTCTTGTTGCCCATATTTTGCTCGTGCACTATGCAAGCAAGTTTTTCAGGAAATATCAATTTCAAAATTTTCTGAGATAAAAAAGAGTTTTCATTGAACTTAAGTGTTTAACAATTGAAGTGTTAAATGTTGCAGAAATAATTTTATAGACAACTTTATCGTTTTAATTGCTATGTAACTCTTTGATTTTTATTTACTCTCGTCATGGGGATCACGTTATGGTCGCTCAAGTTATTCGAAGTGTCTTTTCAGACAAATTAAGTACTAAATATCAGGGAATTATTCAGAACTTTGCGAATAAATCACCGATTCCTATTCGCCATTTTGATTTTAAATTTAACCCAAATGAGTTAGATGAAAAATTTTTCTTAAACAAAGAATTGGCTACATCTTATTTTCATGCTTTATCAATTTTTCTAACTTTTGGTGAAGATGTTGTAATTGAAACAGCACGTCATCACCGTGACTTTATTCATGATCCAATTTTGAAGCAAAGACTCACTTCTTTGATTGGGCAGGAAGCGATTCATTCAAAAATTCATAATCAGTTCAATGATGAAGTTTTGAAAGAGAATGGTTATCCCGTTGAGCTGCTACGTGCAATTGCCGCAAAAGTTTTTGATTATGGTATCTACAAATTACCACAGTCATTACAACTGTCATTGATGGCAGGAATTGAACATTACACGGCTGTGCTTGCTGAATTTATGATGCAGCATGAAGACTATTTACTTGGCTCACAGGATGAAAGACAACGTGCTATGTGGATGTGGCACATGTTGGAAGAATCAGAGCACAAAGATATTGCTTATGACGTATTCCTTGAATTATCGGGGGATTATTGGCTCAGAATTACGGGTTTTCTTTTAGCTAGTTTGACAATTTTAGGTGGCGTATCACTTGGTGGTTATTTGATGCCATTCTTACGTAAGCCAAGCAATTTGGTCAATCCACGCTATATGAAAGATGTATTAGAAAGTACCGCATTATTGTTTGGTAGTGAGCGTGGCGTGTTTGGTAGTAGCTTTATGCATATCTTGGAATACTTACGTCCAAGCTTTCATCCAAATGACCATGATACTACTGCGTATATGGCGTATTACAAAGAGCGGTTACTTAATCCTGAAACGGGATTATTGTCACCATATTTCCTTAAAGAATTTGTACCACCTGTACGTGCAACTCACGCATAACTTGGGCCAAGTAAATACGAAATTACTGGAAAAACAAATATGAAATTATTTGGTAAAAAGGTCAAACCGAGCCAAAAAGCATTTGCTGTGGTGACTGGTGCGGGAAGTGGAATTGGTCGTAGTTTTGCACTTGAATTGGCAAAGCGCGGCGGCACAATTGTGTGTTCAGACATCAATCTTGATGCGGCAAAAGAAACAGTAGCTTTAGTTGAGGCGCTAGGTGCAAAAGCCTTTGCCGTGCAATGTGATGTTGCGAAAGAAGAGCAGGTTAATCAATTGGCTGAGCAAGCTGAACAATTGATGCAGAGCCCTGTCACTTTGGTGATTAATAATGCAGGTATTGGTCTTGGTGGTAAGTTTGATGAAATGTCATCAGAAGACTGGAAATGGTGTATGGACATCAACTTATGGGGTGTGATCTATGGTTGTCGTGCTTTTGTCCCAAAATTCAAACAATTAGGTCATGGTGCAATCATTAATGTTGCTTCAGCAGCATCCTTTACCGCAGCACCAGAGATGACTGTTTATAACGTTTCCAAAGCGGGTGTACGTGCATTATCTGAAACTCTGTCAGCAGAACTCAGAAAGTCGAACATTAAGGTCAATGTCCTTTGCCCAACATTGGTTCCAACCAATATCATCAAAAATGGCAAAGTACCACATAAGGGTCTTTTAGATTATGCATTGACCAATCTTGCATTTACGACCAGTGATAAAGTCGCAAAGTTGACATTAGATCGTTTAGATAAAGGTGAGCTTTATACCATCCCACAAATTGATGCCAAATTATTCTGGTTGATGAAACGTACTGCACCAAATTTATATGCAAAATTTTTGGGCACATCGTACCGATTAATGAAGTAAATCCCATCGGGTAAAAGATTTTGATGACTGAAATAAGATTAAAGATACGCTTATCTCAGAGCAATAGATGAAAGGATATTTAAATGACAGCTCAAGCAAAAAAATTAAATTCTGCTGACAAAAAAGCATTACCTCCACACATTTACGATACCTTTATCGTAGGTGCTGGTATTTCAGGTATTGCAACTGCAATCCGTCTTGATCAAGTGGGTTACACCAACTACAAGATCATTGAAAAAGCGACGCGTGTCGGCGGCACATGGCGTGAAAATACTTATCCTGGCTGTGGTTGTGATGTTCCATCAGCATTATATTCATACTCATTTGCGCCAAGTGCTAAATGGAGTCATTTATTTGCTCGTCAGCCTGAGATCTTAAGTTATTTAGAAGAAGTTAGCGAAAAATTCAATGTAAGTTCGAAAATTGAATTCGGTACTGAACTCATAAATGCTGCTTGGGATAAAGAACGTAATTTATGGGTGATTGATACAAATAAAGGTCAATTCCTTTCTAAAACGGTTATTTTTGCGACGGGTCCAATCACTGAAGCTCAGATTCCAAAACTTGAAGGTTTAGAAACTTTTAAAGGCGAAATGTTCCACTCAGCGAAATGGAATCATGATTACGATCTTACAGGTAAGCGTATTGCTGTTATTGGTACAGGCGCTTCGGCGATTCAGTTCGTACCACAGATTCAGCCTTTAGCTAAAGAGTTATATGTATATCAACGTACAGCACCTTGGGTTGTTCCAAAACCTGATACTGACTTAGGTGAAGTCAGTAAAGCATTGATTGAAAAATTCCCATTTATCCAAAAAGCTTGGCGTAAAACGGTAGCACAATCACTTAATGCGATTAATTTTGGTTTACGTAATCCAGCGGTATTAAAGCCTGTTGGTGAGTTAGCGAAACTGATTTTACGTTTCCAAATTGAAGATGCTGAATTACGTAAAAATGTAACTCCTAACTTTACGATTGGTTGTAAGCGTTTATTGTTCGCTAACAACTATTATCCAGCATTACAACAAGCTAATACTAAACTGATTCCACATGGTTTGGTCAAAGTGGAAGGCAACACTGTTGTATCTGCAAATGGTGAGCGTCAAGAGGTTGATGTGATTATTTGGGGTACTGGTTTTGAAGTTTCACATCCACCTATTGGTAAGCGTGTTTCAAACGAGAAAGGTGAATGTCTGAATGATTTATGGAAAAGTAGTTCTCCAGAAGCATATTTAGGTACAAGTATTGAAAATGTACCGAATGCCTTTTTAATTTTGGGTCCGAACGTATTAGTTTATGACTCATTTATTGGTTTAGCTGAAGCGCAATTGGACTATATTGTGGATGGTTTGCTTAAGATCAAAGAAAAAGGTATTAGCAAGCTAAATATCAAACCAGAAGTGATCAAGAAGCATAATGATTTGGTACAGCAACATTTGAAGACGACAGTATTCAATGCGGGTGGATGTAAGAGTTATTATTTAGATGCAAATGGTCGTAACTTTGCAGCTTGGCCATGGTCATTGAAGCAGTTAAAACAGCGTTTAAAACGTATGGATTTGAACGATTATCAAGTAACTTATCAAACTGAAAAAACAAACTAATCATTAGATAAGTGATAAAAGGGCAGTAAATTTTATCTAAGGATAGAGTTTACTGCTTATTTTTTGCATGATAGAAATAAATTAGGAAAGAAATATGAAAGAAGGACAATCTAGCCGAACGGCGGAAGCAGCAGCAGCATTGCGCGCGAATCACTTTCAAAATGCTGAAAACCCAGTATTTTCTGATCCTTTTGCCTTTGAGTTAACCAGTAAAGGCTGGAAAAAATTATTAACAACGCCTCTAACCGTAAAAGTGATGAATTCCTCTATATTTAATCGAACACTTGGTTTATTAACGGGTCAAGTGGTAGGTCGATCACGTTATGCAGAGGATTTATTGCAGCAGGCAATGGAAGCTGGTATCCAACAATATGTATTGGTTGGGGCGGGATTAGATTCTTTTACACTGAGACAAGCAAAAAAATATCCTCATTTAAAAATTTTTGAAGTTGATCACCCTGACACTCAAGCAGAGAAACAAAAAAAGTTAACTCAGTTCGATCAGGTTCCAACCAATGTTGAGTTCGTTGCAATTGATTTTGAACAAGAGTCTATTGCTGAAGCATTAGCAAAGAGCAACTTTCAAGTAGAACAACCAGCCTTCTTTTCTTGGTTAGGTACAACCCATTATCTTGAACCGCAAACGACACTCCATACTTTAAAAAGTATTAGCAGTATTGCTGCTGAAAAAAGTGAAGTGGTGATGGATTATTCAATTGATTATCGTGAATTATCTGGAGTAGAACGTTTTGGAAGTATGTTCGTTTCCCAATTCACACGTTTTTTAAAAGAACCCTTAAAAGGACAATTTAGACCTAAAGCTTTACACCAAGCTGTAAATCAAATGGGCTATCAAGTGGCTGAAGATCTGTCTGGAGATGGTTTAAGTGAAAGATATTTTAAAAATCGGGCAGATCATATTCGTCATACCATAGCGACACATATGTTGCATTTACGTTTAAAGGTATAAGTTGGCATCTCAAACTGCTTTAGCATATTTGCTAAAGCAGAGTTAGGTTATTGAAATTTTACGAATCTTAATATGAGAATTTAAGCTTAAACATTATCAGGCTATAAGTATTCTTTAATTTTATCTACCTTATATGACTGATTCAGGCGAAAACATGATGAGTTCGGGATAATGCAAGTAGAGCAAAAGCATTAAGATTTCTTTGTTTTCTATACAAAGAGATCGAAATGTATAAATCTATCGTACAACTCATGTTATCTATAATTTGTTTAGGTACTGTATTGACACATGCTGATGAGTTTCAATTAAAAAGTAATGATATTGAGCATGGCGTATTTATGAAAAATACGTTTGAATTCCAAGGTTTTGGTTGTTCAGGTGAAAATAAATCACCCCAGTTATCATGGACTGGTGCTCCAATAGCAACTAAAGCTTTTGCAATCATGGCTTATGATCCTGATGCGCCAACTGGCAGTGGTTGGTGGCATTGGCAGGTGGTGAATATTCCTGCTGAAGTGACTTCAATTACATCAGGTAATGGCTTGTTAGACTATAAAGGTATCATTAATATAACTAATGATTATGGTCAGAAAGGATTTGGTGGAGCGTGTCCACCTCAAGGTCATGGCGCTCATCGTTACCAATTCACTATATACGCGCTTTCAAAGAAACTAGAATTACCGGCGGATGCTTCTGGTGCTTTAACAGGTTATATGGTCAAAGCCAATGCATTAGCATCAAGTACGATTGAAGCTTTGTATAAAAGATAAAATATATCCAAAGCATGAGCCATTGAAAATATGGCTCTTATGGCTATTTGATAATTTAATGTGAATAGGATTAGTCGTTTAATATTATTTAGAATAATGGAAGTTGGTTTATGGTATTGATAAGGTTTGATGTTAATGTTGAATAAACTCATAGATATTGCTAAGAACTCTATTAAGCATCATGCCAATTTACCTTTTTCAGTTTATTCATCATATAGAGAACAGACAATTACGAATGTTCCGATTCTAAAGCCTTTACTTATTTTTATATTAAGCGGTAAAAAACAACTGGGTAAGCATGGTGTGATCGAATGCCTTTCAGGCAGTTTTGTATTCTTATCAAATAGCCCTAGAATCGATATGCGTAATATTCCGATTCAAGAAGAATATTTTGCGGTAATTATTGATTTTGAATATGAAGATTTTTTAGAACTGCCTAAAAGTCTTACGCCATATAAAAAATATGTTCAAGGTGAGATTAATCCAATCCTTGCTCGTGCTTTGTACCAATTTATGGAATTTGCATCAATTGCACCGACTGAAGTGATGAAATTCAGGAAAAAAGAAATCCTTGAGATTCTCTATCATTCTGGCTATACCGATATTTGCAATATTGTTGAGCCTCCAAGCGTAAGTGAGAAGGTACAGTCGATGATCTCAGAGAATCTTTCTAATGATTGGCCTGTAGAGTTAATTGCTTCTAATTTATTTATGAGTACTTCAACTTTAAGGCGTAGGATTAAAAGTGAGGGAAATAATATTCAAGATATTCGAAATCAGGTACGGCTAGGATATGGTTTGCACTTATTACAAACCACGCAATTACATATTGGCAATATTGCTGAACAATGTGGTTATCAATCTCAGTCTCGATTTACAGATCAGTTCAAACTGCTGTTTGGCATGACACCAAGAGAACTTCGTAAAACAAAAAATATGTAATTTAAAATCATTTATTCAAGTATAGCTATGTGTTAATCGAGAGTTATAAGCTGTTAAATTCGATAAAATATGTGATTTTGTAATCACTTCGAATATATTACTCAATTATCGGATCATAAAAATCAGCATTAGGTTTATATATGCATATTGATTTAAACAGCGACTTAGGCGAAAGCTATGGTGCTTGGAAAATGGGGAATGATGAACAGATTCTTGCGATTGTGAGTAGTGCCAATATTGCATGCGGTTTTCATGCAGGCGATCCTGTCAATATGTTAAATACCTTAAAACAAGCTGCTGCTCAAAATGTCAGTGTGGGAGCGCATGTTTCGTATCCAGATCGGGTTGGTTTTGGTCGCCGTAATATGGATGTATCTTATGATGAATTATACGCAGACGTGCTTTATCAGATCTCAGCTTTACAGGGATTAGCTCAGGTCGCTGGAACGAAAGTAACTTATGTTAAACCACATGGTGCCTTATATAACACAATTGCCACCAATTTAACTCAAGCTCAAGCAGTGATTGATGCAATACAGCATTTAGATAAAAAATTAGTGTTAGTTGCATTGGCGGGTTCACCATTAATTAATTTTGCTCGTGAGCAGGGAGTTGGCGTTATTTCTGAAGCGTTTGCTGATCGTGCTTATCATCGTAATGGTGAACTAGTTTCACGCCGTTTAGAAGGTGCTGTTTTACATGATGCAGAAGTCGTAGCTCAACGTGTACTGAGCATGATTCAGAACGGTGGTATTGAGTCGATTGAAGGGGATTTCACAGCGATTCAGGCAGATACCATTTGTTTGCATGGTGATACCTTTGGGGCGTTACAAATGGCAGAAAAGATTCGCCAAGTATTGTTAGAAAATCAAATTGAAGTTCGTGCTTTTAGTGCTTAAGTGAATTTTAAATATTTTAAACGAGCTATTTATGCGATTTCTATCCGTTAATTTAGATTGTTTTTTGATTGAGTTTGAAAGTTTAGAAGAAACAATGGCGGTTCATTACTGCTTAAAACAAGCACAGCATCCTCATATAAAAGAACTTATTCCTGCGGCACGTAGCATACTGATTTATTTTGATCCGTTATTGGTCGAGATGTATACACTGATCCAATGGATTTCAAGCCAAAAAATCAGTCAGGATACTTTGCGTCAAGGGAAGGAAATTGTTATCGGTGTGCGCTATAACGGTATTGATTTAAATAATGTTGCTGAATATTTAGGAATGAGTACAGACCAAGTCATTCGGAAACATACCAACTCTTATTGGCAAGTTGCATTTGTTGGTTTTGCTCCCGGTTTTGCTTATCTGACCAATCCTGAGCAAGTATTTGGGAGTATTCCACGCTTAGCAACACCACGTAAAAAAGTTAGTGCAGGCGCTGTAGGGCTAGCAGGCGAATATAGCGGTATTTATCCTCAAGATAGTCCAGGTGGATGGCAGTTGATTGGACAGACTGATGAGATATTGTGGGATATTCATCGACAACAGCCAGCTTTATTAATGCCGAGTGATCATGTCATCTTCAAGGATGATAGCCATAATCCAACCCAAATTAGTGTGCCTGCTCAGACATTTTCTCAAGAAAAATTGATTGAAAAACCTGCCGTGTTACGCGTTAAAAATAGTGGCTTACAAGTATTGGTTCAAGATGAAGGACGTAAAAATTTAGCTGAGCTAGGCGTGGGGCGGGCAGGTGCTATGGATCAAAAGGCATTTCGTCAGGCAAACTTAATTGTTGGTAATCCAAAGAATGCAGCCGTCATAGAAGTTTTAAATGGTGGAGTGCGATTACAAGTTTTGGAACCGACGGTTATGGCTGTGACAGGTGCTGAAACGGAAGTCTGGGTGAGTTATATAGGTTCGAATAAAGTCAAAGTGATGATGTACCAGCCAATCGCTTTAGATTATGGCGATGAAATTTATATTGCTGTACCTACCGCAGGCATTCGTAATTATATTGCGCTACGTGGCGGTATCGCCGTTAAGCAAGTACTAAAAAGTGCCAGTTATGACTCTTTGGCTGAATTGGGTACAAAACCAATTCAAGTGGGTGATGAGATTCATTCTGCCCAATTAAAAACGCACCCTGTCAGCTTAAATGTAATACCGATTAAATTACCTAAACGAGATGAGATTATTGAGATAGATCTTGTGTTAGGGCCACGTACAGATTGGTTTGCCGAAGAAAGCCTTGATTTATTGTTTAAACAAACTTGGTTAGTGAGCACAGACAGTAATCGAATTGGATTGAAATTAGTGGGTGATCAGCCTTTAACGCGACAATTCGAGCAAGAATTACCGAGCGAAGGTTGTTGTACAGGTGCTTTGCAAATTCCTCCAAATGGTCAGCCTGTATTATTTATGAATGATCATCCTATTACAGGTGGTTATCCTGTGATCGCAGCAGTTGCTTCATATCATTTGGACTTAATTGCACAGATTCCAACTGGTTGCCATATTCAATTTCGTAAAATTTCTGATTTCATGGATGTCAAAAAAGATGCATAAGAAACATAAGCTACTGATTGCGAATCGTGGAGAAATTGCTGTACGCATTATTCACGCATGTAAGGATATGGATATTACATCAGTGGCTATTTATGCAGATGATGATATTGCCAGTTTGCATGTTCAACTTGCAGACGAAGCTTGGGCATTATCAGGACAAACAGCACAGCAAACTTATTTAGATATCAATAAAATTATTGATATTGCGTATAAAGCCCAAGTGACCATGATTCATCCTGGTTATGGTTTTTTATCAGAACGTGCCGAATTTGCCCAAGCTGTGATGGATGCGGGGCTGGTTTGGGTTGGACCATCTCCTGAAACTATCCATAAACTTGGTGACAAAATACAAGCGCGTAAGATTGCACAGTCGGTAAATGCACCTTTGGTTCATGGTACTGAACAACCACTTCAATCAGCTCAAGAAGCCTTGGATTTTGCGAAACAGTATGGTCTGCCGATTGCGATTAAAGCTGCTTATGGCGGTGGTGGACGTGGTTTAAAAGTTGCTTGGCAATTGAACGAAGTCGCTGATTCATATGAATCGGCTGTGCGAGAAGCATTAGTTGCTTTTGGTCGAGGGGAATGTTTTGTTGAACAATATCTAGATAAGCCTCGGCATTTGGAAGCACAAATTATTGCTGATCAACAGGGGCATATTGTCGTCGTAGGAACGAGAGATTGTTCTTTACAACGCCGTAATCAAAAGCTAGTCGAAGAAGCACCTGCGCCATTTATCAATGAGCATATTGAAGCTCAGTTAGTGCAATCTGCTATTGCAGTTTGCCGCGCTGCTGATTATATCGGAGCAGGTACAGTCGAATATTTACTTAGCCAAAATGGTCAACTTTCATTCTTAGAGGTTAATACACGTCTACAAGTCGAGCACACAGTTACTGAGCAAACTACGGGTCTAGACTTAGTTGTCGAACAAATTCGAATTGCTTTAGGTCAACCACTTTCGATTCAAGAAATGCCAAAACCAATAGGACATGCAATTGAGTTCCGAATTAATGCGGAAGATCCAGCACGTGGTTTCATCCCAGCATTTGGACAGATTACTCGTTTTCACCCACCATCAGGAATTGGTATTCGTTTTGATACGGGAGTGATGACTGGAAGTGTTGTTTCAAGTCATTTTGATTCTTTAATTGCGAAATTAATTGTGACTGGTGCAACTCGCAAGATTGCAATTCAACGGGCTAAAAGGGCGCTTGCCCATTTTGAAATAGAGGGCATTGCTTCAGTATTGCCATTTCATCGTGCGATCTTGTCAGATGCTGACTTTATTGATGAATTTAAAGTACATCCACGTTGGATTGAACAAGATAGTCGACATGATTATCCTCACTATTCACGCAGTAAACTGAGCAATCAAGCTGAATTACAACGTTATCCAATTGAAATAGATGGAAAGTTGCATCAGATTGGCTTACCAAATGGATTTTTTAGTTTAGTCGGGACACAACCACCAAATCAGAAACCAAATGATTCTGATCATACCCCAAGTAATAATAATGTCTTAGCACCGATTAGTGGTGTAATCACCGTATGGAAAGTTCAAGAAAATGATCATGTAAACCAAGGTGAGGCAATTGCAATTATGGAAGCAATGAAAATGGAGGTCCCTGTGATTGCTCCGCAAACGGGGAAAATTCAAAAGCTGATAGGGATTAATCAGACTGTTGAAACGGATTCAAAAATTGCTGAGATAAATTAGAGTTTTTGTATATAAGACAGCTAAAGGATATGCCATTAAATCTCTAAAATGAGATCTAATGGCTTTGGCTAAATTAACGACGTTTATTATAAACTGCCAGAGCAGCAGGTAAATTTTTACGCATATCACCAATACGTTGACTATTTGATGGGTGAGTTGATAAGAATGATGCACCACCAGCACCATCTAGACGATCCATTTTTTCCCAAAGACTAATTGCTGCATTTGGATTATATCCCGCTTTAGCCATCAGCATTAATCCACCAAAATCAGCGCGACTTTCTAAATTACGAGAATATGGTAAACCAATACCAATTTGACTACCTAAAGCAATTGCCGCATTACCTGCTTCACCAATATTCGCACCCGCATAAGTCGTACCAATACCAATCGCTAAGTTTGTAAGTGCTTGTGCACCAATTTTACTTTTGGCATGCTCTTCTAAGGCATGGGTCATTTCGTGTCCCATAATTGCTGCGATTTCATCATTGGTCAAATTCAGCTTATTCACAATACCCGTATAGAAAACGACTTTCCCACCTGGCGCTACATAGGCATTTACAGTATCTGATTTTAGTACTGCTAACTGCCAATCAAAACGTTGACCGGTTTGGTTCATTTGGTCAGCATACGGTTTTAAGCGCAAAAATACTGAATTAATTCGTTGATAAGTACTAGAGCTCATATCCAATTGATTCTTGGCACGAGCTTCCTGTGTCATCTTTGCAAAGCTTTGAGCAGACTGAGCATTTAATGTGGCACTGTCAGCACCTGCCATATCTGCAAATGATGCACAACCTGAAATCGTTATTACAGTCATTGCACAAAGGCTTAAAGCCAATTTTTTCATACTTATTTGCTCCAAATCAGTATCTTATAAATATACCCATGATTAACAAGAATTATAAAAAAAGTTCGCAAGGCTTTATATTCTGATTATCTCTATAATCATAGTAATTATGTAAGCAGAATTGATGAAAAGCTAAATAGTTTAGCTTTATCTGGATAAAATTAAAGCCAGTGGTTTGCACTGGCTTTGAAATTAGCTTAAAGCTAGAGGGGGATTAATCCTCATCATCAAATTCATCTTCAGAAAATGCGTTATCATCTAAAGAAGTATCGAAAATTAAAATTGCTTTACCATCAGTTTGAATCATGCCTTGATCTTCAAGTGTTTTTAAAACACGACCAACCATTTCGCGTGAACAACCCACAATACGACCAATTTCTTGACGTGTAATACGAATCTGACGACCATTCGGTAGAATCATTGCTTCAGGCTGCGCAGATAAGTCAATTAAACAACGAGCAATACGACCAGATACATCGATAAATGCTAAGTCAGTGACTTTACGTGTTGTATTCTTCAGGCGGCGAACAAGCTGAGCAAATACAGCATAGCTCAGGTCAGGGTATTGCTTGCTTAGTTCGTGGAAATTTTCATATGAGATTTCTGCAATTTCGCAAACATCTCGAGTACGTACTTCTGCGGTACGTTGAGGGTTATTTTCAAACAGCCCCATTTCACCAAAGAAATCACCAGGATTGAGATATGCAACAACAATCTCACGCTCATCATCTTCACGTAATATGATTGACACTGAACCTTTTAATATTAAATACAGTGATTTTGATTCCGTTCCAGCGTCAACAATCGTGGTGCGTTTAGGGTATCTATTAATATGAGCACGTTTTAGCAATGCTTTAACTGATTCAGGTAATTGACCTGGAGACAAAGCATCAGTGCTAAGATGTGAAAAATTTGAAGTCATGCTTAAAATTTCCGAATTTGGATAAAACCGATCGCACAGGCCCCATGGAGCCTTTTCTACACAGAAGAGATGAAATTCCTTATCAACTCATTTTATGTTAGTGTACAAGAACTAGAGTAAATTTATAACGTTTTTCGGGTAGTTGCAATGCAAACAAGTGTACATTGGTTAGAGAATGTTGCTTTTGAAGCGAAATCAGAAAGTGGTCACACTGTAGTGATGGATGGTTCTGCTGAGTATGGTGGTGAAAACCGTGGACCACGTCCTATGGAGTTGATTTTAATGGGACTTGGTGGGTGTGCTTCGTTTGATATTGTGACTATTTTAAAGAAATCACGCCAAGATGTGACCGATGTTGTATGCCAGTTAAAAGCGGAGAGAGCTGATTCTATTCCTGCGGTGTTTACAAAAATTCACTTACATTTCGTGATAACAGGTAAAGCTGTTAAAGCTAAGCAAGTTGAAAAAGCAGTTGAGCTTTCAGCAGAAAAATATTGTTCTGCGAGCAAAATGTTGTCTGATGGTGGTGTAGAAATCACACATGACTTTGAAATTGTAGAAGCTGATTAATACTTAATTATTAAGTTTAACTAAAAAGTGATCTATTTGTTTAGATCACTTTTTTATCGACATAGTTTTTATTTTAGTAATAATTGTGGGTCTACCCGTGCATCATTTAAACTCATTCCCCAGTGAAGGTGTGGACCAGTCACTCGACCTGTATTTCCAACTAAACCTAAAAGTTCACCTTGGGTAATGTGTTGTCCCTTTGAAACCTCAATTTTACTGAGATGGCAGAACATACTGATTAAACCTTGACCGTGATCAATCAAAACAGTCTTACCATTGAAAAAATAATCACCAGTTTGAACGACAATTCCATCTGCTGGCGCTACAATTTTTTGGCCAATTGGTGCTGGAATGTCTAGACCTGAATGTGGGGCGCGTTCTTCATTATTAAAAAAACGTTTGCGTCCAAATGAGTTACTAAACTTGCCTGCTGTTGGTGGAATAAAAGTTGGAAATTTAGTCCAATGGCTTTGACTGAAGGAATTATAAATCTCATTTTGTTCTTTTGCTTCCGAAGCATATCGATCAAGTTGATTTTGATTCGGATTAACATAGTCTTGGTTTTTTACATTGAGGTGCTGTTCAGCATATTGATATGGCAGTATTTCAATCTGTATGGGCATAGCATTAGTTGTTAGGCTTAACGTTCCCAATGGTGTAGAAAGAGGAATTCCAAAAATAGCGTATCGTTGAGTTCCTTCTTGTGCAATTAGAATCGGTTTTTTCTCATAGAAAACTTGGGTAGTCGTTGATGAAAGTGGGATGACGGCTATACCACCTGCATGCCTTGCATCTTGTGGAAGTTGAGCAAAACAATAAATAGGCAAGGTAGCAAAAATTAAAGTAGAAATGATTTGTTTTATAAACATAACGCGCTAAGTTCTTATGGAAGGCATTATAAAAGTATATCAATAAGCATAGATTTATAGTTATTTAAATTTTGTTATAAAAATTAAATAATAATAGTTTTGATTGAATTGATTTTAGAATTAATAAATTATTTTTAATGGTAACTTAATTAATATTATTTTTAAATAAATCTAAAATATTTTAAAATTAAAATCCTTGTTGTTTTTATTATTATTTGAAATAATATTATAATAATTAAATTTATAAATAAAATTTTAATTATTTTATAAATATTTCTAAAAGGTTTAATAAAAATGTTAAATATGTCTTATGAAGATCGCTTTGTTGATGTGTGGAAATGTACGCAACGTGGCTTAGTTTATCCAGCTCCACATGCGATTTTTAGTACCGTATGGCTTAATACAAATATTAATCGTACAAAAATACGAGAATTAATGATAAATGTTCGTCAAGAAATTAATAAAAACCCATTACTCTCGAGTAAAAATACCACTCTAATTATTGGTGTTTCATTTGATAGTTGGGATGCTATTTGTGAAAATAATCAATTAATTCGTCCCAAAGGTATGGAGCTTCATTATCCAGAAAAAGAAAATCCAAATATTTCTGTCATTTTTTCAGCTTCAAAAGGAAATTTTCAAAATTCCAATGGGGATATTTGGCTACATGTGAAAAGTGATGATAGTAATGCGTGTGAAGTATTACAAAGCTATGTAGAGAAAGTATTAAAAGAGGATTGGGATCTCAAACATATTATTAGTCAAGTTACCGCTTCGCAATCAAAAACTGGTCGAGATGGTAAAGTTCTAGGATGTCGTTTTTCAGAGAATTTAAACAATCCTTCTGATCCTATCTCATTAGCAAAACATACTTTAATTGGTGCTGAAGATATTGATCATTTTGGAGGTTCATTTGTTTTGTCCCAACGTTTCATGATTAATTGGGATCAAATCAATATGATGTCTGAAGATCAAATTGAAGACTTGATTGGACGTAAAACAGATGACACGATTATTCCTGATCGTGATAGTCGTTCACACATCAAAGCTTCCCGTGTACAAGACATGAATGGCAATACTACGCCTGTTTTACGTCTAGGTTTGCCTTTTGGTCGTGCTGAAACAAACTCAAGTTTTCGAGTACCTAAATCCGTGACTAAGTCTGATGAAGCAGGAATTTATTTTGCTGGATTTGCCAAAACAGCTGCCATTCTTGAAGAGGTAATGTCAAGTCAGGTCGGTGCTGTGACTGGTTTTATGAATGATCGACTCTTCAATAGCCTGCATTCAGATTTAGGTGGTATATTTTATGTACCTAGCTTAAAGGATTTAGATTTAGAACACTCTAGTGAGTATAATAATGATTTTAGTCGTTTAGAACATGGGGATTGGAATCGTTTTCCTGGTGTAGATTGGTCTCGATTTGATCGTCATTACACTAAAAGCTCAGATAATGGGCTGATGTATTACAATAACAGTAATTATCTTTTCAATATGGCAACTGGAATAAATCCACATAGTGAATTTTTCAAACCACCTTCGAATCGTATTTTAAGTTTATTGGAAAATACATTTTCATTGTGGCAAGACAATTGGTATTTCAATCGAAAACAAGAAGAGATTGAGCATGGAATAGATTATTACATTCATCAGTTTGATATTGATGACAAGCCTCAGGATATTATGGGCTTATCCATTATGTTGCGTAAAGGCTGGGCAATCCGATTAAGCTTACAGCTATTTTCTTCTTCGAGTTATGGTTTCCGTGGACGGAAAATATTGCTCAAAAATGGAGACATCATTCATTATTCGAGTAGACGTGAATGCGAAGGTAAAGTTATCTATGGTTCAGATACTTACCGAATTATGCCTGATGAAATTATTGTAGGTGCTATGCCCAATCTGACGTTGGGGGAAGGACGCTATGTAATGAAATATTTGTCTGAAGACGAGCGGCTTCAAGGTTTTCTGCGTAACTTAAGTGAAGCTTCTGGTGTGGGACATGTAATTCCGAATTATCAAAAAGCCTTAGATTTGGGATTGGCTGGCTTGCAACAAGAAATTAAGAAGCATGCACAAAATGCAAATACGCAAGAAAAGAAAGATTTCTATGAAGCTTCAGTGTTAGCTTTGAATGGTATCTCAGAATATTTCCTAAATTATTCCAAGCTTGCCTCAAAATTAGTGACTCAAATGCAAGCTGGACAGCAATTTGAAAAAGAAAATTTACTTGCGATTGCCAAACGAATGGAAAAGCTATCGCAACAAAAACCAGAAACGTTTATCGAAGCAGTTCAATTTATTTTTACAGTACATAGCTGTTTGCATTTGAATGGTGAGCCAACTGCGTTTGGACGAATGGACCAGATGCTGCAACCATTTTATGAGAAAGACTCCATAACGCTTGATGAAGCGCAAGAAATCATTGATGCGTTTTATATAAAACTTGATGAAAAAGTACAGCAAAATCGTATTTTTATGGAAGACCACCAACCTTTCGGAAATTTAGCCATGGGAGGGAGTTCTGGTCCTTATCCACAAGGAGCATCTTTAGGTCAGTGGATTCAACAAATCACCGTTGGGGGGACGATTGTCGATGGTGAAACGGATTTTGCTAAAACCAAACCAGCATATAATGATGTAACGCGATTATTCATTCGTGCTTCGGGACGTTTACCATTGAATGCCCCTTGTTTATCGTTGCGCACTCGAAAAGATATTCCTGATGATATTTTAGAAGAAGCGGCACATGCAATTTTATCTGGTGGTGCTCATCCTATTCTATTAAATGATGAAAAGCTTATCCCGAGTTTGCATCATAGTGGTCATGATGTAGGGGGGAATGCACTAAAAAATTTTGCAGGTTGGCATTCTGAAGTTGATATTCGCTCTGCGCAGAATTATGCCTGTGACGGTTGCTATGAACCACAGTTCCCTGGTGAAAATTGGTTCTCTTTAGGTGGTTTCTCTACTCTACAACCTTTAGAGTGTGCGATGAATCAAGGTAAAACAATTTCAAGCGCAGGGCAGAGCTATTTGTTTGGACAAACGGTTTCATTAACAACTAAACCTGCTGATCAGATTGCTAGCTTTGAAGAGTTATTAGAACTGTACGAACAACATTTTGAATTGCTCAATCGCAAAGCATTTAATGGTCAAATTTTAGGATATGGTGCCAATACTGATTTCTGCCCATCACCCATTTTAAATGTTTTAATGGATGATTGTTTGGCCAAAGGTCAAGATTTCTATAGTGGTGGCGCAAAGTATAATGTTTACGGGCCATGTTACATTTCTCTCAGTAACACCATTAATTCACTTTATGCAATTAAGGCGATGGTATATGACCCGCTGACAGCTGTAACAACACTACCTGAATTACTGGAATGTTTATGCTGTGATTGGGGCTATAAAATGACTGAGCCTTTTATTAGTAATTTGGCAGGTCATGCACGTATAGCGGCTCAAGCTGATCGCTATAAACGTTTGCGCGAAATTGCTTTGGCTCAGCCACGTTATGGGCGAGGACATTCTGAAGTCGATAAACTTGGTAACCAAATTATCGAAATGATTGCGACGATTTCCGTTAAAACATTTACTGATCCGTGGCCTCAATTTGCACAATCCTTGCAAAATCTAACGAAACGATATAGTTCTGAAAATCACCCATTTGGTATACAAATACAACCTGGCGTTGGAACTTTTGAGAATCATGTTGAAATGGGGGCTTGGAATGGTGCGAGTGCTGATGGGCGTCGTCTTGGAACAACGGTTGCATCAGATTTAAGTCCATCACCTAGTCCAGCAGATTTAGTAATAGATCATCAAGCTGTGGAATTTGGTTTAGCTTTGCAAGGATTCGAAGGTAATGGAACAGATCTAATGTCAGATGGAGCACCAACCGATTTTAATATTCGTGAAGATTTTGATGTGCAATCACTCATCAATGTGCTAAAACAATTTAGCCGTGGTGCATCATCAAATATTTTGACAATAACTGTTGCTAATCCAGAAACCTTCACTGAAGCAGTTTCATCACCTGAACAATATAATTTATTACGTGTCAGAACAGGAGGATGGACTAATTTCTTTACTTCAGTTTTCCCTGAGATTCAGGATCAACATCGCCGTCGTCCAATTTCAACACCCGATGTTCCTAAAGACAATAACGTACAAGCAAAGTGCCCATTTCACCAATGGCATTAATTAATTAAAATCTTTCTTTGACAGCCTTTTGAATAAAAGGCTGTTTTTTTATTCCATATTATAATTATAGAAATGTTGTGCTTTATTCAAACAGTATTGTCAATTCCATAAAATTGATAAAGAAAATTTTTCTTCTCTCAGGTTTTCTACTAAAAATTATACAAAATATACTTGAAATAGATTGTTCATATACCCATATTATTACTGAGTTTTATAAAGTTTAATTTATGCAAAATATTGAAAAATATATAAATTTTATTTGAAATTTTAAAAAGTGTTCCCATCTTAGTGATAAGTTAAAAATTTGTTGTGAGGAATAACAAGAATGCGTTTTGAAAAATTTACGAACCGTTTACAGCAAGCTCTCTCAGATGCACAATCATTAGCAATGGGTAAAGACCATACTTCTATTGCGGGTATTCATATTCTATCGACTTTGCTAGAAGAGCCTGCCAATTTAAGTTTGTTGCAGCAATCAGGTGCACGCTTGCCAGAGTTGAAACAAAAGTTAGAACAAGCGATAAGAAATGCACCGACTTTATCAAATCCAACAGGAGATATTAATCTTAATCCTGAAGCGGTAAAGATTTTAAATTTAGCTGATCGTTATGCGCAAAAAGCCGGTGATGAATTTTTATCAACTGATTGGGTGTTGTTAAGTTTAGCGGAAACAGGCGAAACTAAAACTATATTAAATAGTGCTGGGGTAACACCAGATAGTTTACGCAAAGTAATTGAAAATATTCGAGGAAATGACAAAGTCATGAGCAATAATCATGAAGATCAACGCGATTCATTGAATAAATACACCATTGATTTAACAGAGCGTGCTTTGGCAGGTAAACTGGATCCTGTAATTGGTCGTGATGATGAAATACGTCGCACAATACAGGTTTTATCACGCCGAACTAAAAATAACCCAGTCTTGATTGGTGAACCTGGTGTGGGTAAAACAGCGATTGTTGAAGGTCTAGCGCAACGAATTATTAATGGTGAAGTTCCTGAAAGTTTAAAAAGTAAACGAGTATTGTCTTTGGATCTGGGTTCGTTGCTTGCAGGTGCTAAATATCGCGGTGAGTTCGAAGAGCGTTTGAAAGCCGTTCTGAATGATCTTGCAAAACAAGAAGGTGAAGTCATCCTATTTATTGATGAATTACACACGCTTGTAGGTGCAGGAAAAGGTGATGGCGCGATGGATGCGGGTAATATGTTGAAACCTGCTTTAGCGCGTGGTGAGTTACGTTGTGTTGGAGCAACAACTTTAGATGAATATCGTCAATATATTGAGAAAGATGCTGCACTAGAGCGTCGTTTCCAAAAAGTATTAGTTGATGAACCAAGCGTAGAAGATACCATTGCGATTTTGCGTGGTCTAAAAGAAAAATATGCAACGCATCATGGCGTTCAAATTTTAGACTCAGCAATTATTGCAGCTGCAAAAATGTCGCATCGTTATATCACGGATCGTCAATTGCCTGATAAAGCCATTGATTTAATTGATGAAGCTGCTTCGCGTATTAAAATGGAGATCGATTCTAAACCCGAAGCTTTAGATAAACTTGATCGCCGTTTAATCCAGTTGAAAATGCAATTGGAAGCAGTGAAGAAAGACGAGGATGTTGGTAGTAAAGCTGAAGTGAATCATCTTGAACAGCAAATTGCTGAAAAGCAAAAAGAATATAATGATCTAGAGGAGATTTGGAAAGCTGAGAAGACACTCGTTGAGGGTGATAAGAAAGCTCAAGTTGAATTGGATCAAGCACGTGTTGCTTTAGAAAAAGCAAAACGTGAAGGTGATTTGGCTGAAGCAGCGCGTTTACAATATGGCGTGATTCCTGAGTTGCAGAAACGCTTGGAACAAGCGGAAGTCGCTGAGGAAAATGAAGAACCGAAGTTAATTCGTACCAAAGTGACTGAAAATGAAATTGCTGAAGTAGTGAGTGCGGCAACAGGCATTCCTGTGGCGAAAATGCTACAAGGTGAACGTGAAAAACTACTGAATATGGAAGAGTTTTTACATAACCGTGTAGTCGGGCAACATGAAGCTGTGGTTGCAGTTTCCAATGCAGTCCGTCGTTCACGTGCAGGTCTATCTGATCCGAATCGTCCGAGTGGATCATTCTTATTCCTTGGACCGACAGGTGTAGGTAAAACTGAGTTAACTAAAGCATTAGCAAACTTCTTGTTTGATAGTGATGATGCCATGATTCGTATCGATATGTCTGAATTTATGGAAAAGCATTCTGTCAGCCGTTTAGTGGGTGCTCCTCCGGGATATGTCGGTTATGAAGAAGGCGGCGTTTTAACAGAAGCTGTTCGTCGTAAGCCATATAGTGTGGTGTTATTTGACGAAGTGGAAAAAGCTCATCCAGATGTATTCAATATCCTGTTACAGGTATTGGATGATGGTCGCTTAACTGATTCTCAAGGTCGTGTTATCGATTTTAAAAATACGGTCATTGTGATGACATCTAACTTAGGCTCACAAGATGTACGTGAATTAGGTGAAGGTGCAACTGATGAGGAAGTTCGAACAGTGGTAATGAGTGCTGTAACTCAGCATTTCCGTCCAGAGTTCATTAACCGTATTGATGAATTAGTCATTTTCCATTCGTTGAAGAAAGCTCAAATTCGTGGTATCGCGGATATTCAATTGAATCGTTTACGTTCACGTCTGAGCGAACGAGATATGGCTTTAACTGTTGATGATAGTGCATTTGATCTATTGATTGATGCTGGTTTTGATCCAATCTATGGCGCACGACCACTAAAACGTGCAATACAGCAACAAGTTGAAAATAACTTGGCTCAGAAAATCTTATCTGGTGAATTCCAGCCAGGAGATAATATTCTGATTAAAGGTGATAGTGGTCAGCTTGTTTTTGATAAAATGAAACTTAGCTAAATCTAATTTGAATGATTGGCTAAAAAGATGGTGATGAAAATCACCATCTTTTTTTATATCAGTGCAATTTATCTGATTTCTTAAGGAATATTACCAATGACATTGCGATTTTATGAAAAGCTTGGTAGTTTCGGAATAAATAAGAAAAAAATTCAGGATGAATTAAAATGGAGAATAAGCAGCATTATTACACTTATATTGGTGTAATTGTGTTCTTGACGGCTTTACCATTAATTGGTTCGGCTGCACAACCGATGACAGAGGGATCTTTAGCATTACAAACGGGTGCATTAAATAGATCCTTGCCTAATATTATCGAAAAAGCTCAACGAGATGCAATGAAGCCAGAGGAAGAACGTTGGCGTTCTCAACGCATATTGAGTGACCGTAATTTGCGTGAAATAAGGATCAGTATGCTTGCTGAAGGAGCTTTATCACCTTATGAAGAACAAAAGAAAACGTCTGTAATGGATGTGCGGGAAAAGAAGAAAGCAAGTATGAAGCCCCATGATGAGGCTCCAGATAACTTCATGATTTATGAGTTTGATTCTCCTAATGTAAAAAGAACCAAAGTCACATTTAAATAATGAGAAAAATCATTCCTTAAATTTGATTATGTTGGATTTTCCAAGCACGATGAATTTTTTGATTACGTTTAAAGTCTAGGCCTATCGTTTCAGAAGTAATTTCTTCAACTTGATAGATTGCTTCGATTTCTTCATCTAACTCAAACCCACGATAGTTGTTTGAGAAGTACAAAGTACCATCACTAGTTAAACGGTTCATTGCACGTTTAAGCAGAGAAACATGGTCGCGCTGTACATCAAATGTGCCATAAAACTTTTTTGAGTTAGAGAAAGTTGGAGGGTCAATGAAGATGAGATCGTATTGTTCATGGCCTTCTTTTAACCACTCAAAGCAATCGCTCGAAAAGAACATATGTTGTTCATCGGCATGATCTACAGTTAAACCATTCAATACAAAGTTTTCTTTTGACCAATTCAAATAAGTATTTGATAGATCGACACTCGTGGTACTTGCTGCACCGCCAAGTGCTGCATGTAAGCTAGCAGTTGAGGTATAGCTATAAAGATTAAGAAAGTGTTTGCCACGTGCTTCTTTGGCAATTCTTAGACGAATTTGACGGTGATCTAAGAATAAACCAGTATCTAAATAGTCTGTTAAATTGACGAGAATTTTAGCTTTGCCTTCCTGCACAATAAAACGTTTAGACGCAGTGCTTTGTTTTTCATATTGATTCGTTCCCGTTTGCTTTGCACGGGTTTTGATAAAAATTGCGTCACGATTTAAGCCTGTCACTGCACGAATGGCAGCTAAACCCAAATTAAAACGTTTTTTTGCTTTTTCAGGATCAATCGTTTTTGGTGGTGCGTATTCCTGAACATGCAAACGATCTCCATATAAATCGACGGCAATGTTAAAATCAGGTAAATCGGCATCATACAAACGTAAGCAAAAAATATTTTCTTTCACAGCCCATTTTTTTAAGGCCTGCATATTTTTTTGCAAACGGTTGGTAAAGTCTTCCGCACCTTCAATTTTTTCAAATTGCTGAGGTTGCCACGTCGCTAAGAATGGTTGAACTACGGCTGCAGGTTTTACTGTGCCGAAACGGATATAAATTGGAAGTTTACCATTCATCAAACGTAAAGTTTGAGGTTCGGTGATGGCCAATACATCTGCTTGTTCAATTTGTGCTGCAATCACGGCAACAGGCTGATTTGGAAAATTCTTCTGTAATAATCCTGATAGACCTAAATAGAATGATCGACTAGAGGCTTTATCACCTAAACGTTCCCCATAAGGAGGGTTGGTGACAACAAAGGCTTTTTTACCTTCAGCATGGAAATCATCCCAATCGGCTAAAGTCCGTTCTTCAATTTGAATTTGGTCGAGTATTTTTTCAAAACCTGCTGCAATGATGTTTTGGCGAGTGGCTTTAAGCGCTTCCCAATCCGCATCGTAGGCATAAAACTTAGGTAGAGGTTGCTCTAAAGCCTTTGTATGGCGTTCTGCTGCTTCTGCTTTAAGTGATAACCACAATTCACGATCATGTCCATGCCAACCATTGAAGCCAAAGCGACGTACTAAGCCTGGTGCACGATCAGTTAAAATCATTAATGATTCAATAATGAATGTTCCTGAACCACACATTGGGTCAAGAATTAAATCAGGTTGCAGTTGTTGTAATTGTGCTTTTTGTAAGATTGCCGCTGCAAGATTTTCTTTGATAGGTGCATCCGTCATAAAGTGACGGTAGCCACGTTTATGTAAAGAATCACCTGATAAATCTAGGCAGTAAGTATGCTCGGTTTTACCAGCTAATACATAAAGTGTAATTTCGGGCTGTTTAATATCAATACTTGGGCGTTTACCAACCGCCTCCATAAATGAATCAACTACACCATCTTTAACTCGTAGTGTAGCGAATTGTGTATTGACTTTAATTTCGCGTTCTACATGTAGGCGAACAGCAAAGGTACTTTGTGGCGCAAAAACAAGAGACCAATCAAAGCTAATCGCACCCTCGTAGAGTTCTTCTGCAACATCACGTGCATCATGTGTGAATTCAAGTTCATGGGTATGAATTGGTAACAGTACACGGGAGGCCAAACGAGACCACATACAAACGCGATAGGCATTCTCAAGTGTGCCTTTAAATATTAAACGTCCAGCAAAACGTTGGATATTTTGAATGCCTAAATTCTCAAGTTCTTGTTGTAATAAGGTTTCAAGTCCGTCAGCACAGGTCACCCAATAGTCTGTTAGACGTGGTTTAGCGTTCATTCAAATTTCCAAAACATTTTTAGCAATCGACTATTTTAACTGATTTTGGAAGAGAAATACGGTTTTTCTTTTGGTGTTTAGCCTTAGTATGTTCCATAGATTAATTCTAATTTGTGGTCTAAGGCATATTGTGAAGCTCTTTGGATTAGTAATACTGTATTACTTATTTAGATTGAATCACTTCTTTGCTTTAAATTTTCAGCATATGATTTTTTACTTATCAGATAAGTTCACCATGTCATAAAATAATTTTTATTTGTTTTGAATGGTTGGTACATATTTTGCTTTTCTAAAACTGAATTATCAAGAAACACTTCTCCCAACGATGTGAGGACGTTATGAAAGTAAATATGAACCATGAACTTGTACTAAATGCCGAAGCTTTTTCTGTTGCAACTCAAATGTACGTACGATTAAGACGAGTGTCTGGTCGAGTTATTGATGTTATGTATTTAGTTCACGATAAAGATTATGCAAAGTATGTCGTAGAAATTGCATTAGCAACGGAAGATACAGAGTTAGAACGTTATGCTGCACGCTTAGGTTCTTTAATTGATTTATACCCTGAGCCAAGTTTGGCGCTAGATGAAGCTAAAGATGATTCAATCAATACGATTATTGATGATTTGGATACATATTCCTCAGAAGTAACTGATGAGGAAATTTACAAAGCGCAAGTTGCTCATCACTATATTGGTGCATTACGTTAATTCATTATGTTGCAACTCCCTAATTAATTGCAACATAATGGTGAAAAGTTGTTCTGCGAAAGTAGAGAAATTGGGCTACACTATGCAAGTTTTGGTGATTCGACCTATAGGAATCTTTTATGCATATTGCAGCCCTGCATCAACCAAGTCAGGTTCAATTGAATCAACAAGGAAATTTAAAGCACTTCTTAACCATTGAGGGTCTTTCTAAAGAAAGCCTAACCAAGATTTTAGATACCGCACAAAGTTTTTTAGACGATAATAATAATTTGATTAACCGTCCGTTATTAGAAGGGCTGACGGTAATGAATCTTTTCTTCGAAAACTCTACTCGAACTCGCACTACATTTGAGGCAGCTGCAAAACGTTTGTCTGCAAATGTTCTGAATATCGATATTGCACGTTCAAGTACCTCTAAAGGTGAAACGTTACGTGATACGCTTTGGAATTTGGAAGCGATGGCTGCGGATATTTTCGTAGTTCGTCATTCATCTTCTGGGGCAGCACATTTTATTGCCAAAGATGTTTGTCCTAAAGTGGCAATTATCAATGCAGGTGATGGACGCCACGCGCATCCGACTCAAGCAATGCTCGATATGTTGACGATCCGTCGTGAAACCAAAAAGCCATTTGAAGCGCTAAGTGTTGCCATTATTGGTGATATTAAGCATTCACGTGTAGCACGTTCGAATGTGGCTGCTTTACAAACATTAGGTTGCAAAGATATTCGTGTCATTGCACCAAATACGCTGTTACCAGTTGGTTTTAATGAATATGGCGAAAATGTACGCCTATTTAATAAAATGGATGCAGGCGTGACAGACTGTGATGTGATTATTGCATTGCGAATTCAAAATGAGCGTATTGATTCACCTGCATTATCTTCACAATCTGAATTTTACAAAATGTATGGTCTAAACAAAGAACGCTTGGCGCTCGCTAAACCTGATTGTATCGTTATGCATCCCGGCCCAATGAACCGTGGTGTTGAAATTGATTCAAGTATTGCCGATGGTGATCAATCGGTTATTTTGAAACAAGTAACCAACGGTATTGCAGTACGAATGGCGGTACTGGCACTTGCGATGCAAGGGCAGTTACAAGAACAAGGTTTAATTGAAGCGATTGCACTTTAAAGGATAGATCACATGAGTATTGTAAAAATTGAAAATGTCCGTGTGCTCGATCCAATTCAAAAAACTGATCAAGTGAAAACGGTTTATATTAAGAATGGTAAATTGGTTGATAGCGCAGATCAAATTGATGAAACGATTGACGGTCAAGGTAAATGGTTAATGCCAACCATGGTTGACTTATGCGCACGCTTACGTGAGCCAGGGCAACAACAACATGGGACGTTAAAGTCAGAAGGTAAAGCTGCACGTGCGAATGGTATTTTGCATGTTATTACTCCACCAGACTCAAAGCCAATCGTACAAGATAATGGTGCACTTATTCATGGTCTGATTGAAAAGGCACAATTAGATGGCGGTATTTATCTACATATTATTGGTGCACAAACTCAAGGTTTGAATGGGAAGCAGCCTGCTAATATGGCAGGTTTAAAGAAAGGTGGTTGTACTGCTGTTTCTAATGCCAATGCAGCATTTGAAAATGATGATGTTGTAATTCGTACTCTTGAGTATGCTGCTGGTTTGGATTTGACCGTTGTCTTTTATGCCGAAGAGCCACAGCTTGCAAAAGATGGTTGTGCGCACGAAGGTTTTATCGCTTCTCGTCAAGGCTTACCAATGATTCCAGCGATCGCGGAAACAGTTGCAATTGCTAAATACCTTTTGATGATTGAAGCAACAGGTGTGAAAGCACATTTTGGTTTATTGTCTTGCGGTGCGTCAGTTGATTTGATTCGCGCAGCTAAAGCCAAAGGTTTGCCAGTCACTTCGGATGTTGCGATGCACCAATTACATTTGACTGAACAACTCACTGATGGTTTTAACTCACTTGCGCATGTTCGCCCACCATTACGTTCTGAGCAAGATAAAGCATTGTTACGTCAAGGTGTGAAAGAAGGCGTGATAGATGCAATTTGTACTCATCATGAACCATTAAGTAGTTCAGCAAAAATGGCGCCTTTTGCAGAAACGCAACCGGGAATAACGGCTTTTGATACTTATGTAGCTTTGGGTGTGCAACTGATTCAAGAAAGTCTGTTTGAACCATTAGAATGGGTTGAAAAAGTGACTTCAATTCCCGCGCAAGTTGCAAATATGACTGAACGTTGGCAGCAAGAAGCCGGTTGGGTGTTGGTTGATCCAGAATTAGAGTGGGTAGTATCAAAAGAGACAATTTTATCTCAAGGTAAAAATACACCTTTGCTAGGTCAGACCTTGAAAGGTAAAGCAGTACAGACATTCATCTAAACTTTGTTTCTGAGCAGAATAGGTTTTGTGACTTATTCTGCTTAACTTTTTAGTAAGTTAATTTATTATTAGAAATTTTCCGTAAATAATTTAATAATGGATAGGTTTGCTTGTATATAGGTCGAATAAAAATGAGAATTACATTTATAGGTGCAGGGCGCGTTGCTTATCATTTAGCAAAAGTACTACATCCTGATCACCAGATTGTACAAGTTTTTAGTCGTGATTTAGAAAAAGCAAATCGTTTAGCATCTTTAGTTGAAGCCACTGGGATTAATTATTTTGATCAATTAAACCCCAATACTGATCTCGTTATTATTGCTATATCTGACCAATGCATACCTGATGTTATTCAGGAAATTAATCATTATTTGCAGCAAGTATTAATTGTTCATACCTCAGGAAGTACCAGTTTAGAGGTACTTTCAACAGTACATGAGAGATCTGGCGTATTTTATCCCTTACAAACTTTTAGTCATGAGCGTGCGATTGATTGGGCAGAAACACCTATGTTTGTCGAGGCAGTTCGACACAATGACTTGGAGTTGCTCGCTTCATTAGCGCATAGTTTGACTCCAAAGGTTTATCAATATAGTTCTCAACAACGTCAGACATTACACATGGCTGCTGTTTTTGCATGTAATTTTAGCAATTACTGTTATGATCTTTCTAAACAAATTGTTGATGAGCAACAGGTTGATTTTTCGTTACTTTATCCATTGATTTTAGAAACTGCTCAAAAAGCAACCATAAATAATCCTAAAGAAATGCAAACAGGTCCTGCAATGCGTGGTGATGAAAATATTTTAAAAATGCATCAACAATTATTAGAAAAGAATTCAGGAAGCGATCTTGTTGATGTTTATAAGCTTTTAAGTGAAAGTATCATGAAACGACATTTACATGAAAAATAATGATAGGGAAACCATTTCATTTTATTTGTGATGGACAAAATTTGAATGATTTTTAATATCAAGAGATGTTAGAACATCATGTATTTGTATTCTAGAAAATCGAGCTATTATCTGTAAATACATTGAGCTGATACAATTTTTTAAATATCAGCTTAAAAAGAATGTAAATGTGCCTTAAGCTTAATCAATTTTTCTGTTTAAAACGATGTTTACATTTGAGGCAAAGATAGTCTTGGAAAATATTCTTGTCGATCGCTACACCTGCTTTTTTCCCAAAAATATTACCCACGATTCCTCCAGTAATTCCGACACTAATTGCACCTACAAATGTTCCAATAGTCCCACCCACAATTACGCCTAACGGGCCTGCTACAGTACCAATCGTGGCACCAACTGATGCACCTGTTGCAGCTCCACCGACTGTTCCAGCAGTAGTTCCAGCCGCAGTCATTAGAACTCCGCCTGTTGTTTTTAGTAATTTGTTATGATCACGTACTTCGATTTCTGTAGAACCACATTTGGGGCATTGCAGTGTTTTTTCCATAAAACCAACCTATCTTCATCATTGAGTTAAATCATTACAGTGAATAGCACTCATTGTTTATGAAATGATAATTTATTAATGGTATATAAAAATTATCTATCTCTCATTTTAACTAAATATGAGTAAAAAATATTTATAGATCATGTAAATAGAAGAACTTAAATTTGATTCTATAAAGTGAGTTCGATAATAACGGTTTTAGCGATATAGTTTTTATAGTCTATGGACACTAGAGAGCATTCAGTATTTTGTTCTTTTAAGATTTAAAAAATTAATATGAGTAAGCCAATATGAGATAAATAGCATTAAATAAATAATATTTAATGCCATTTTTATTTGAAATTTTAAGAGTTACTACTTAATTTTTTTGAAAATAAAGTCATTGATCTTGTGACCAGATTCAAGTCCGCGACGCTCAAATTTGGTTACTGGACGCCATTCAGGGCGAGGGTAACTATTACCTTTACCTGCTAAATTTTCCATGTCTGGACGATTATCTAAAATATCAAGCATCCATTCTGCGTATGGCTCCCAATCAGTAGCAGCATGGAAGGTACCTCCAAGCTCTAACTTCTGTTCAACCAGTTGCATACGTTCATGAATGACAAAGCGGCGTTTAAAGTGGCGCTTCTTCTGCCATGGATCTGGGAAGTACAGTTGTACACAGTTAATGCTGTTGTCAGGCATTTCACGTAATACTTGAATCGCATCTGCATCAAGTACAAATAAGTTTTTCAAGCCAGCCATACCAGCTTCATACACGCATTGTGCAATTCCTGGTACATGTACTTCGATTCCGACAAAATTACGTTCAGGGTTGGCTTTTGCCATGAGTACCAAAGAACGCCCCATACCAAAGCCAATTTCAACAGTTAAAGGTCGTTCAGGATGTTCAAAGTGTTGACGTAAATCACCAACGGGGTATTCCAAAATTAAATCACGATAATCTTCTAAAGCAGTCCGTTGTGATGTATTAAGCGGAGCTGAACGACGCATAAACGTCACAATTTCACGGTGCTCAGGCAAATTGTCGAGTTCCGTAATTTGCGTTTCTAACTGATCGTTTGACATGATTCTGGAGATATAAATATAGAAATGCCGTATTTTAAGTGTTCATCAGGTCAAGTCAAATCTTTAAGTGATTTTATTTGATCATTTGTTTTTCCAAACGATCAAAAACTTGTAAAAAAATCTTCATGTTCTTGTCACAGAGATTGAATAGCCTAATGTCGATTTAAACATTAAGTAAAAATTTATGAAAAATTTTAAATTCCATTCGATTGCAATTTGTTTAGGCTTATTGGGGGCTTCTTCGGTATTTTCTGTGGCGCATGCCCAGTTGATGTTTAGCCAATATATTGATGGTAGTAATAATAAAAAAGGATTAGAAATTTATAATCCAGATCAAACAGCCGTTAATTTAGCTGATTATGAGATTCAACAGTTTAATAATGGTGGTACATCTAAGCCATTTGTCTATCCTTTAGTGGGAAACCTTGTGAGTAAGGGGCGCTTTTTAGTTGGACATACTGCATTACAAACTGAGTTAGGGGATAAGGTCAATCAAGTCGCTGCACTTTCGTTTAATGGTGATGATGCCATTTTATTGGTTTATAAAGGCAAAGTGGTAGATCGTTTTGGAAGATTGGGTGAGCAACCAGCTTCTGGTGGCTGGGGCACAACAACAATTAGTAAAGCGAATAGTTTTACTCGCTTGCAAACGGTAAATCCTGTCACTGAGGTTGATCCTAAAACCATATTTGATCTTGATAATTCTTGGCGTGCATGGAAGGATCGTAATGATTTTTCAAATCTAACAGGCTCAACAACACCTCCTATTAATGAAATAGTAAGTTGCTCAAGTACGGACACCGCGATTGCAGATTTAAATAATAAAGCAACTCAAGGGCAAAACTATACGCTCCGTGGTGTGATCACTGCTGATTATCGTTATGAAAATGGTTTCTCTGGTTTTTATATTCAAACTGTTGATAGCAAAGCTAAACCAAACGTGAGTAATGCGATTTTTGTTTATATTCCAGCAAGTAGCTCTGTTAAAGGCGGGCAAGTTGGGGATGAAGTGATCTTACGAGGACGTTTGACTGCGTATCAAAATCAATTACAGATTGATCAGTTACAGCAAGATATTTTGACCTGTAATAGCAATATGGCAAGTCAGGTACAGCCAAAAAGTGTTGATTTACCGTTTAATAGTTTGACTGAATTAACTGCAAATTCACCGCAACTTTATCAAGGGATGTTGGTAAAACTACCACAAACTTTAACCATCAGTGAAAATTATAACTATGGTCGCTTTGGTGAGCTGTCACTGAGTAAGGAGCGATTATTTATTCCAACAAACTTATATCCACCTTTATCTGCTGAGGCAAAAGTATTAGCACAGAAGAACTTATTATCGAAGATTATTTTAGATGATGGTTATAACAATCAAAACAGAACGCCTTGGTTGCCGCAGAGCTTCAGTGCAACAAATAGTTTGCGCTCTGGTGATCAACTTAAGAACATTGAAGGGATTTTAGAATATCGTTTTAATGGTTGGCGCATTCAGCCTATTCAGGGGCGTAGTCTCCCAGAATTAATCACTAAAACCCCGTCAAGACCAAATGTCTCCACTAAAGATACGCAGTTGATTCGTGCAGCAGCTTTTAATGTCTTAAATTATGACAATGGCAAAACAGGATTTCCTACTGAGCGTGGTGCATCTAGTCAATCTGAATTTGATAAACAGCATCTGAAAATTATTAAAGCTTTAAAAGCAATTGATGCCGATGTATACGGTTTGATGGAAATTACAAACAATGGCTATGATAAAAATAGTGCAATTGCATATTTAACCCAAGCTTTAGGCGCTGATTGGAAATATGTAGTTCCTGAAAATCAGGATCGTTTAGGAACAGATGTGATTGCTGTTGCTATTATTTATAACAGCAAACGTGTAAAACCTGTGAACAAGCCAGTTGTACTTGATTTAGGTGATAAGAATAGATCGACGATTGCGCAAACTTTCCAACCGATTTCTGGAAAGCAAATGTTCACGATTATTCCTAATCACTTGAAATCTAAAGGATGTACAGGTGTTGATACGAATACAACAGACGCTGATCAAAAAGATGGGCAGGGTTGTTGGAACCCAACACGTGTGAAAGCTGTTGAACAACTCGTTCAATGGATGGCAAAAAATCCAACTCAGGTAGAAAAGCCAAACATCTTAGTTTTAGGGGATATGAATAGTTATGCTAAAGAAGATCCGATTCAGGTGTTTGAAAAGGCAAATTACAAAGTTCTATTAAATGACAAAGTTGTAGGGCAAGGTGAGCAGGCTTATAGCTATGTATTTGGTGTATCAAGTAATGCGGAAGGCTATGGTGGCGCAGGCAATTTAGATCACGCAATTGCAGATGCAAATTTATATAGTAAAGTAAAAAAAGCATTTACTTGGCATATCAATTCAGATGAACCAACAGTCTTAGATTACAACGAAGAATATAAAACCGATGCACAAAAAGCATTATTTTTCTCAGAAGATGCTTATCGCTCTTCAGATCATGATCCTGTAATTGTTGATCTTGATATGAGTGATGCCGAGAATAAACCTTCACCATCAAATACTTCATCGGGGAGTTTTGGATGGTTATCGATCTTAGGTCTTTTGGGTCTTGCAAGTTTTTCCAAGCGCTCAAGAAAAGATAAAGTGTGATCTATGCAAAAAGAGGAGGGTAGAAGTAATCTATTCTCCTCAAAAAAATGATCTATTTGAGCAGGATATATACGATGATAATAAAAAGTTGACATAAGACTACTTGCAAAATCATGTAATTTCACTAATAGTCAGATCATTCAGTATTTTTTACTTTTTTTGACAAATTTGTGGAAACACATTTTGCAAATTAACGTAAAGCATTTTAGAACATAAGAGTTAGATAACAAGGATCAATTATGAAGTTGTATTATTCACCTGGTGCTTGCTCATTGGCAGCACATATTATTTTAAATGAAATAAATGTAGATTTTGACTTAGAACGCGTTGATCTAAAAACACATAAAACCTCGAAAGGGGTAGATTATTATGAAATTAACCCGAAAGGTTATGTTCCAGCTTTAGAGATTAATCCTGGTTTAATCTTAACTGAGAACGTTGCCATCTTACCGTTTCTGGCACAACACGATCCTAAACAGGATTTAATCCCACCATCGGGCATGGGGCGTGCCAAAGTCCTTGAATGGTTAGGTTATTTAAATTCTGAGTTACATGATGCTTATGCAGTTTTCTTTAGTGGTAAGTTAACTGATGATGAAAAAACCAAAGCATATGCTGAAGTAGATCGTTTACTGAAATATATCGACAATTATTTAGCTGAATCAGAATATGATTATTTAGTGGATGATAATTTTGGTCCAGCAGATGCGTATTTATTTGTACTTACAAATTGGTCAAATCATATTGAACACGATTTAACACCATATATTCATATTATCGCTTTGCGTAATAAAGTGGCTGAACGCCAGTCTGTACAAATTGCAATGCGTGATGAAGGATTACTCGGTTAGTTTTCTTTGCATTAAAAAAGCCTCTATGATAGAGGCTTTTTTATGATCAACAGATTATTGTTGAGCTTTTTGTTTTACATCAGCAGCGCCGTTTTCAACTGCACCAGCAACTTTAGCAGTTGCATCACGTGCAGCGGCTTCAGTTTTTGCAGCAGCTTCAGCAGTTGCAGTCGCAGTATGGTCAGCAGCAGCATCAATTTGATCAGCAGCAGTATCTACCGCAGTAGCAACATTGCTCGCTGCAGAATCAGCAGCATTTTTCACATCAGCACTCGCTTGATCAGCGGCATGTTCTAAGTGTTCACCAGTAGTTGCCCCAGTTTCAGGCGCTTTATCTTTATTACAGCCTACAAGTGCAACAGTAGCAGCGAGACCTAATGCAACAAGTAATTTATTCATTTTCATGTTTCCTTTTCTTTGTGGCATCCAATAGGTATGGATAGCGAAAATATAAACATAAACTGTATGAATAATAAAGTTGAAAATTTGTTGATAACTTGTAAAAACACGCACTTACATTTTTGAAATGTAAATGCGTGCATATGTTTTTAGATTATTTTAAACACCAGAACGAATCATATAATCAAAAGCTGATAGAGAAGCTTTCGCACCTTCACCAGTGGCAATGATGATTTGCTTGTACGGTACGGTGGTACAATCACCCGCAGCAAATACACCTTTGACATTGGTTTCATTTCGAT
>Ga0209958_1000336_pt1 | contig 105056 bp, 92 predicted proteins | sample ThiBio_inoc_plan_FD_183942 | JGI IMG/M metagenome (GOLD analysis project Ga0209958, IMG submission 183942) | Wastewater bioreactor microbial communities from Cape Town, South Africa - Thiocy_inoc_plan (SPAdes) | ecosystem: Engineered > Bioremediation > Thiocyanate > Unclassified | place: South...
ACCACTATCTTTCCAGCGCCGGTAAAGCTGCTGATAGCGTTGCTGGGATTTGCTTTGCTCTTTTTTCATATCCCAAAATTCAGAATTCTCAATCAGACCTGGAAGATGGTCACAGGCGGTTGCTTACATTTATCCTCAGGTTTACGGCCTCGCCAATTCGTATTCCCGTTGAGCAAAGCATCCGTATCAATGCGGGAATCACCATGATATTGGTACGTGCATGCTTGTCGTAAAGGAGAAGAGAATCACATGCGGCATAAATGGCCTCGATTTCTTCGTCGGAAAAGATGTATGGAACAAACCTATCTTGCCTGGGGCCAGCTACCCGTGGCGGAATATAGGTTTCATAACCAAGGTTGGATAAGTAAATTGAGAATTGGCGAAGGTAGCAGTTGCGATGGCTCCAAGTGTCTACTACCTCATTGGGGCGTCTGTTGCACCATTCCGTCGCCATTTCCGCTGTGATGGTGATAGTACGCAATCCCTTACCGAAGGCAACTCTGTCGAATGCAAACAGGCTGTATTTGCAGTTTTGGGATTTATAGCCAAGGTTATTACGCATGGCAATAAAATCCCGGATCAGCGGCGCCAGTGCGCCACGTTGCATATTTTCCCTATTCATAAAAAGCCCCTTTATTCTGAGTATAAAATTCTTCTGGCAGCGAGGGGACTTCCAAAGCGCATTGCCTTAGCGTCTGGATATCTATCCGTAGATAACACATCGAAGTCTGGATGCTGGCATGTCCAAGAATGCTCGATATGACAGGTATGGACACTTGGCTTTCAAGAAGCATACTGGCCATGGTATGTCTTAGGGCGTGCGAGCCATGCTTTCTTTCCCCGACTTTGATGCCGGATTGAAGTATAGCCTGGGTAGCTATTTTGGAAACCCTTTTGGCTTCAATCGGAGGGTGTGGATAGCGCTTGTCCAGGAAAACGAAGGGGTCTTTGGAGGACGGGCGGCTGTACCTGATGTAATCGATCAAAGCTTCCCCCACATCTGCCGGTAAAGGGAGCCGGAGAACTTCTCCGGTTTTCAGTTGCTTTAATGAAATGATGTTCTGAGACCAAAGCAGGTGGCTGAATTCTAGCCCACTGATGTCCGAAGCCCGCAGACCAAGCCGTACAGCCAGTAAGACCAGTGCATAATCCCTTTTTCCCACCATTGTACTTCTATCGATTGAATCAAGTATGATCTTTATCTCATCCCTGGTATAAACTGATGGAAGCTTTGCCTGTTTCTTGTAATTATCCCTGGGAATCACAAGGGATAGATCTTTGCCGGTTTCACCCAATCCGTACAGGTAGCTCAAAAAGTTACGTATGATCGATAACGCAAGGTGCTTTGCCCCAGCAGCATCCGGCAGAAGGTTCGATACGTAACTCACGATAGTTAGCGGGGATAGAACGCTTAATGAGCTGATCCCGTTTTCGTGCAGATACAGGTGAAAACGGTACAGGTACCAGCAATAGCTCTTCGTCGTCTTTTCGCATAACCTCACAGACCTCTTGTATTCAACATATTGCTTGATCATTTCCCCGATTTCTCCTTCTAGTACCACAGCCTGCCGTCTGTTTATAACCTCGATCATTTTCCCAGTCTCGGCAAATTGCGCAAGGCAAAGGGCACAGCGGTAACAGTGTTTCTGATGGTGGCTAAGATCCGAAACCGCTTTGTCGCCATAAGTTTCTATTAAATAAGCTGCTACTATCTGTGAACTAAAATGGCTAAGATCCTTGGCTTTCATGTACACCTTGATCCGGCTCCAAATCCATAGATAAATGGATATCGTCTGTTTGCCCCTGCCAATATCTCTGAGATAGTCAGACGCAGCCTCTGTTAGCTCCTCGAAGGAGGAATCGAACCTATTCATTGTATGAGCGTTTAAATCTGTGCGGAATTGCACAAAGGCAAGCTCAACAATATTATGTAAACTTCTAATAGATTAACACCCTCGATAACAGCCTCTTATTCTCATTTTTATGCATATCTAAAATCTACACATAATCCTTGTTATGTGTTATTATACATAACAAGGATAAGGCACCCGTCGAAGGCCACGTCAAGATCGCCTACCAGCGCATTTATGCGCCTTTACGCGATCAGGTGTTTTTCAGTACCCAGGAGTTGAACGAGGGCATCCGCAGGCAGCTGGAACTGCACAACAATAAGAACTTCCAGAGCAAAAGTTACAGTCGCTTCTGGCAGTTTTCCCAGCAGGAACAGCACCTTCTGCAAACACTGCCCGACCAGCCCTTTATGATCAGGCACAGCACTTCGGCCAAGGTGCAGAAGAACTATCACGTCACTTTAGGCGAGGACTGGCATCATTACAGCGTCCCCTTCCATCATATCGGCAAACAGGTAACTATTATTTACGATCAACAGACCGTCGAGATCTATTTGAACCACCACCGGATTGCAGTCCATAAGCGCTTTTTTAATGCGCACGGCTACACAACTCTTAAGGAACACATGCCTGAGAACCACCGAGTCTACCAGCAACAAAAGGGTTGGGACAGCGATTACTTCCTCAGGCAGGCCCTCCAAGTTGGCCCGGCAACCCGCTCATATATAGAAGGGGTATTGAAGGGACGACAGTTCACCGAGCAAACCTTCAACTCCTGCCGTGGAATATTGCGTCTGGGCTCCATTTACGGCAAAGAGCGTTTGGAAGCTGCTTGCCATCGCGCGACCCATGCCGGTTCTTACAGCTACAAAACGCTATCGAATATTCTTGCCAATAACCTGGACAAGGCCTCTGATATGGCCCAGACCACACTATTCCAAACCCCGGACCATGATAATATTCGCGGCGCAGCCGCATACGAGTAAAGATTGTATCAATTAAACCAAGCAACAATGAATACCGATCAAACTTGTCAGCAATTGACCCAACTAAAATTGCAAGGCATGGCCTCCCGTTATGCGGCCATCGCCGAGCAACCGGTACACCAACAGCCCGAAGCCCACGCCATGGTTGCCATGTTGGTACAGGCAGAACACGAACAGCGCATCCTTCACAGGACCCAGCTTTATTTAAAGCTGGCTAAGTTGCGGTACACAGCATACGTCGAGCAGGTAAGCTGTAAAGCTGAAAGGGGCATCACCTCCGAACAGCTCATCCGGTTAAGCGATTGTTCTTTTATTCAGAAGGGCGAGAACGTGTTGATCACGGGTGCAACGGGTTGCGGAAAATCTTATCTGGCTTGCGCGCTGGGGCGGCAAGCCTGCATCAAAGGCTATAAAGTGCTTTACTACCCAATGAACCGCTTTATCGAACAATTAGCTCTGGCCAGGCTCGATGGAACCTACATAAAATGGCTCAATCAGATCGCCAAAGCGCCCCTGCTGATCTTGGACGACTTCGGCTTACAGCCGCTCACTCATGATACCAAAATGGCTTTACTTCAAATATTGGAAGACCGGTACGCTTCGGGATCGACGATCATTACTGCACAGATGCCCGTGGGCAACTGGCATGAATACATCAATGACCCGAGCCTGGCCGATGCGATATGTGACAGACTGACAGCGAATGCCCATAGAATAAACCTATTAGGAGCATCCATGCGCAAAGCAAAAAACAGCTAATTTTATATCACTTCAATACCAATCCACAGATCGGCTCAAGTTGCCGGAATAGTGGCTCTGTTTCGCCGGAATTTCCACATCCGTTACCGATTTCAGCGCAAGGACCTTGAAATGGCCGAGATCGACCACTGTTTTGCTGAAGAGTTTTTCGACTACCTGACCCTTCATCTGGATATGCCTCTTTCAGAGGTAACGGCCAAGAAGCTGGTAAAATGGACGAGACAAATTGTAAAGACAGGGGTAAAAAAGAAATGGATTAGTTCAAATCCGATGGAGGGTTTTGTATGCTCCGGCGGAAGCAAAGAGGTATTGCCCTTGGAACTATATGAAGTGGAGGCTATCCACAACAAACAAATCGACATTGACCGGATTGGTGAGGTACGCGATGCATTTATATTTCAGTGTTTTACCGGGTTCGCTTATCAGGATATGTACAACCTTGAGGTGGCTCCAAAAAGCGGCACACATTTTTGCACATCGTGATGCAAAGTGAAAGAAACCAAAACTGTAAAGACTCGTCGGAGCTACGATTCTGATTTTAAGCAAGAGGTAACCAGAATGCTCGTTTCCGGTCGAAGCGCTAAGGAAGTTTCCGAATCATTTGGAATTGCTGAGAATCTGCTTTATCGTTGGAAGAGAATGGCAACTATGAAGACAAAAACAAAGAACGGGCAAAACCAGGATAGCAAGGCTGGAAAACTAGCTGCTGAAAATGCTCGGTTACGGGCGGAAGTTGAACGCCTGAAAACCGACCGTGAGATCTTAAAAAAGGCGTTGGGTCTCTTCAGCACGTCCGACTAAGAGACGTCTATGACTTAATAATATCTCTTTCCAGTACAAATAGGATAAGTTATCTGTGCTCGCTTTTCGAGGTGAGCCGCACAGCCTACTATCGGTACAGGCGAGGAGAAAGTCATAATGCGGACAAAAAATACAACCGTCCAAAGCATGAAATACGGATCGAGTTTATCCGGAATATGAAGCGATACGGTAGCAGGCGAATCAAAGAATCCCTAAAACAAAAAGGTATCAAGATTAGCCGTCGTAAAGTTGCTGAAATCATGCGAAAGGAAGGTTTAAGGGCCATTCAGCCACCCAGATTTATTCCCAGAACCACGGATAGTAAGCACGGAAAACGAGTTTGCCGGAATCTGCTGACTGATGAGCCGAAGCCAAGTCGGCCCAATGCAGCTTGGACATCGGATATTACTTACATACCCTTAAAAGGCGGAAAATGGGTTTATCTGTGTGTCTGGATGGATCTGTATTCCAGGCAGATTGTCAGTTGGCAATTAGCCGACAACATGGAGGAAAGCCTTGTCAGGGAACCGTTGGTAAAGGCACTTCTTAAGCGAAGGGTCAAACAGGGAATGATCGTGCACTCGGATCGTGGCGGACAATATTTGTCACGAAAAATGAAGAACGTGATCAAAACGTTCAAGCTCAGACAGAGCATGTCCCGCGCCGATGATCCGTATGACAATGCCTGGGCAGAGTCATTCTGGGGGAGGTTGAAGGCCGAGTTAGACATGCCAAAGGGCGGCTACGAAAGCATCGAGAAATTGAAGTCTGTTTTATTCGAATACATTGATGGATATTACAATACCAGAAGGTTACATTCTTCGCTGAACTACCTAAATCCGGTAGCTTTTGAAGCAGAATATTACCGGCAAACGGGATGAGCTTTGAAGTTTAAAAACATTTACTAACCAGCAAAAGTGTAAACCAAAACGGAACCACGTCACCTCTCTCATGATAACATTATTAAAGTTGGGCGTTCAGGTGAGAAGTGGCTGATCAAAGACCGGGGCAAGACGGAGGTAACGGAAATGGTGCCGATATTGCCCGTGGTGGAGCAGCTAATCGATAAATATGAAAACCATCCTTATTGCAAGGTCAACAATAGGCTTATACCTGTCAATAGTAATTTCCGGTACAATGTCTACTTGAAAGAGCTTGCTGTGATTTGCGGAATCAAAAGATCATTAAATACGCACCTAGCCCGGCATACGTTTGCGGATATGATGCTCAATAATGGAATACCCCTGGAAGATGTCGGTAAAATGTTGGGGCACAGAAACATCCGCACAACTCAGCGTTATGCAAGAGTTCAAAAGCACCGGATTAGTTGCAATATGGCATCAGTGCGGGACAAACTTTTCACCGCCTCCGGAAAGCTCAGACCGGTCTCAAAGTGATTAATTTTTTACTGGACCGATCGGCGCGCAACTCAGCATTTTGGGATCAAACTCAGCTTAATTCCATAACAAGCAAGACTTAAAATCCCGTGAGCCGAAACGTTCATACGGGTTCGACTCTCGTCGTCGGTACTGATAATCAAGCAGTTATGATTTTAAATTCATAACTGTTTTTTTGTTGGTACAACAATACTCCCACTACGCTGTTTACCAATCATTTCCCTTCATCGCAGAGTTAGTATATTTGCAATAAGGATTATTCCCAAACGGGTTTCTGCCCTCTCAAATGAAGATTGTAAAACAGCTAATTGAAGAAGTCTCCGATCCCAAATACACACTGACGGACGTTCTAATAAGAACAAAAGTTTTAGCTCACAAACTACGCAGCACTGAGCTTGGTGAATGGATTGACGGAGAACTTAACGGTTACAGCACTCGTGACCTTCCAGCTTATCGTATCCAGAAGGGTATGGTTGTAGCTATAATCGAGACTTCGACCGAGCGAATATCTAATTTCAAATATCCGTTGGCGCTGCTTGAAGATGACACAAGGCGTGCTCTGGAAACGTTTAACGCAAAGCACAGTATATCCACATTACAAGAAGTCGTGACGAGTAATCAACAATTGGCACTGTATGAAATTATCGGCCAAGACACCTACCATTATCTTGCTCAGTACATTGGTAATGTTAGGATTTTGGAACTTAGGAGGCAAATTGACAAATCGGCGGCAATACAGATTGTCACTTCTGTCAAATCAAAACTTTTGGACTTCCTCTTAAAGTTAGATGATGAAATACCATCGGAGGAAAACTTAACAATAGGAAGTGAAAGTCAAGCCATAATTTCCAACTTGTTTAACTCTGCAGTCCTCGGCAATCATACAACAATAATTATCGGCAATCATAACCACCAAACCATCTCCCAAACTAATATATCAAATTTTGATGATGTTCGCCGAAAGCTGCGATCAAGCGGTCTAAATAGCGCTGATGTGGCAGAATTAGAAGTTATAATTGATCAGGATAATCGTGATGATAAACGGCAAATTATTGGTGAAAAAGTTAAATCTTGGATTTCATCGATGCTATTAAAGGCAATGGATGGTAGTTGGCAAATAGGATTGGGTGCAGCGGGAGATTTGCTTTCTGGCGTTGTAAAACAATATTATGGCTGGACATCATAGTAAGAATAGTAATCTGAGCTTATCGAAACATGATGGCAGATTTTTGGCTACGTTTATATCGCGCACTGAGAAAAGACCGATGGGTATCGAACGGACCTACGATACCTTTTTTAATCGGTGCATATAGGATCCGATTCGGAAACCATGAATTTAGCATTGAGGATTTTCTGTCTGTATTGAGAGCTGGACCAGAGCATTCTCGCATTATGTATTGCAATGACACAGACGCATATATATTGACTGTTGATGATTATTTCAATTATCACAATCCTGACATGCCTTCTGGGCCAGAAGGTTATTTGAGCTATTGCGCTGATCTAACTTCCACGAAAAATGCAATCGCCGTTCTAACAAAAGAATATGAATCATGGCTTCAAACTTCTCAATTTTCTTGGGAGAGAGGAAAAATCCCGCCATGGCAAGAGTTTGATAATGAACAAATTTCGTTCATTATGAAGATTTGATTATCCTGCGTTTCGTTAGCATCACTCCAAATATATTTTTTGATAAAGATTAGAAGCAAGAGTTCGCGTGTAGTTCGGTCAAAACACTCAAATTTTTATTTCTTACTAACCTCCTCAGTGTTTTAGTGATTAATGAGCGCTCACTTAATACTCAATCTTTGCACAACTTTCGACATAGTATTTAATTTTTGGTAGAGGTCATCTTTCTTATCTCGATATTGGAAATTTCTGTCGTGTAATTTGCTTTACAAAAAATTCTAAATCAGTTGGCAAAAGCTTTTCTAACAATAAAACCTCTCGTAGGGTAAACCCTACTCCCGAAGGGGTCAAGCTGTAAAAAAGATCTTCATTAGGGGCAACAGGTCTAATTAAGCCCATGGTTTTTATTTCTCTGATCTCTTGCAATACGTCGTCGCTTTTTACCGAGGCTGATAACCCCAACGCCCCAGGCCCCTCAGTAATATCTTTCATTCTCCGGAAATCTTCATTTATATCATAGACACGTTCCTTATCAACCCGATAAAACAACTCTAAAAAGCATAATTGCCGATATGATAAGCGCTCCGCCATTCGAAGAAGATAATTTGCAGCCCCTTGGTCTATGTTTTTGTCAAAGCAAACATTCGCAAGGAGGTAGGCATAATGTATTAGCTTTTTCTCTTCATACTCATCCTGAGCCTTCAATAGCACTCCTTCAAATATTTCTTCCGCCGCAGGGCGGTTATCTCCTAATGAATCAAAGAAACCATCATTACGAATTGAGTCACCGTCGCTAATGCGTTTCTTTAAAAACTCGACAGCAAAAGTAAAAGTAGCGCCGACCCGTACTTGTTGGCGTGGTCCAAGTAGGCGATCTGCAAGCTCATTGCCCACCACAGTAAGGGCTTCAGTTACTGCTACTGTTTCAACCGACCCTAAAAGAATCCCAGCCGCGCCAGGCATCATACTCTGCATCAATGCTCCGACAATTGACCCTGCAATTGTTGATCCAGCCGATATGACCTCGCGTAAATTCTTATTAGGGTCAAACTTTTTAGAATCAATTTTCATACATATTTTGGTGTGTTTTGTCGAATCATGTCCTTTTACCGAAACAGAGAATCATCTAAATTTATTTCTAGCGGTTGATAGCTTTGCATTTAACGGCTCAGTTGAGAGATGTTTTGGGTTAGGTCCCAGGTACGAAAAGGGTGAAATTTACACACTGCCGCAAAAAGTTTAGACACTTCTTCGGGCATTTTTATGGGCAAAAAATACTGTCTAAGCTTGAAGTCCCTAACTAACAGCATATCTCCTCGACACCTGTGCCGGTCTCCGATTATCTAATCGCAAAAGCGATCTGCGCTGCCGTGAATTGGACTTTCTCACAACGGCGACCTGGATATTTTGTCGTATTTTTTTTCGATACAATCTTTACACAACTCGAGTAGTTTGTGAAACTCCTTGCTACTAAGTTCCTGTTTATGGAAAGGCACCCTTTCGTTGGTCAGTATTCTGATTCTACTATAGTGATGGGTCGTGTCCGCATCATGCCATGTATATTCCACGAAAATTTCTGTTGAATCGAAATAAACTCGTTCGCAACGCTTTTCAATGTGTCTATATAAGCCACTACCAGTGTAAAGACTTAAAATATACCCAGAAGGGGCATCATTTTTATTATAGACTATATTAAAGTTCCCAACTAATTTAGTTACTTCAATTATATCATTTTCAGAAGTCCAACAGCCCTGCAAAAAGGCTAGTAGTAAAAAAAAAATAGTTATCTTCTCTACTTTAACGGTTGATTCCATATAAATCTAAAATATTGATTTGTCAATGGTTGATTTCTTGACATTGAAGAATTTCTTACTTTATCTGAGGATGTTCCAAGTTTGTGATCAGAGAGAGACGAATTCGTTTTTGAATCGTACACAGCGACTGTTGCTGAGCTACCATCTGCATTTACTCGCATTGAAAATCCAAATGAACCTATAACATGGACCGGGCTGACAAGTTTTTCTTTTCCTTTGACAACACCTCCTAAATAGGACATCAATGAACCAGGGCTATAACTGCCTGAGAAGGTTTCTCCACTAGATAATTTACCGTCAGCAGTAATTGCTGATGTGCCTGCCGAAATTAAGTCTTGAACTTTATCCCAATTTTTCACAGACTGTAACGCTCCCCCTCCGGCGACAACAGTGTTTTCACTTCCCGCACCCACAATAAATCCCAATCCGACATTAATAATATTATCCATATTAACAACTTCTCCTGCTGAACTATTAGGATTTTGATAGCCCCCATTTGGATTATTTGAAAAATCCATTTCAGGATTAACTTTTAAAGAAAATCCAGCATTAATTTTGTTCACATTCTGCAGCCCGTTTAGAATTGCTAAGTCTTTTACACTGACACCATACTGCTTAGAAATTGAGGATAATGTTTCCCCTCTTTTTACTTTGTGGTTTATTGGATCTTCTGGCCCCTTTCCTGTAGGATCTATCAATCTGATAGGGTTATTAAAAGTGTAATTGTAAGGCGACCAAGCATAAAATCTCTCTGCCAATGGATCGACCACCATCCACCTGCCAATCGTCGGATCATACATCCTTGCCCCATAATCCAGCCAGTTGGTTTCTGGCTGCTTCTCCTTGCCGTTGTAAAGATACTTATTAGTTCCCGCAGTTCTCGGTATCGCCAGCCCAAAAGGATAGTATTCCGTTTCCTGAACCATGGTACCGCTCTCGTTCATAACCTGACGGATGTTTCCGAGATGATCTTTAAGATAGTATTCCAGTGCAAAGTCATTGCCATTGTTTGTGACATTGACTTGGCCTTCATCAGTAGCGATTCGGGTCAAGTAATTACCTTGATTGTACTCATAGGCGCCGGCATACTTAGTGTTGACTGCACCATTGGTGTTGCTCATTCTTAATTTTAAGCCTGACCCATCATAGTGGTACTGCACAGTATTGGTAAGTTGGACGACCCTCCCGACTAAATTTAGTGGGTTGTAGGTAATGCCGCCAGCTGCAATCCCTCGATTCAAGTCTTGGGTCAAATTCCCATTTTGATCATAAACATAATCGTTGCTCGTTCCAGAGCTACCATTATTAAATCCTTCGCTCGTTGCCGCGTCAGTAATTTTGGACAACCTATTGCCCGATGAATAGGTATAAGAAAGATTATCAATGGCTGTGCCGTTTAGTACCCGCTCCAAGGATAGAATGTTTCCATTCTTATCATAGCTCGAAATGGTCTCGCGATTATTGTTACTAATACCTTCACTATTTTTGAGACGGTTTGCCTTGTCATATTCCAATTTATAGCCAATCCAGTTACCACTACGTTTCCAAAGCATTTCAGCGATGTTGCCATTGTATTGAGCTGTTCCAAACGATGGGTTGGAATATCTAAGCTCTACCCCGAAGTTCTCACCGGTACTACCTGCGCCCGTTATTTTGCTCAAAAATGCACGGGGAGTGTAACAATAGTCAAGCTTTTCGCGGTAAGAATTGCCCGCATCCGATGAATGCAAATACTTATTTTTAAGCTGTCCGACGGCATTATACCTATTGGCCGACAAGAAAACATCTTTTTTCGTTGTAGTTCCTTTCTTGACGATGTAACGTGCGCTGACTTGCCTGTCAGAGTGATCGTATGCATAGATCTTTTCAACCGAGTAGTCACCACTTCCAGTCTGCTGTACAGTAATTTCCTTATCAATTCTACCATCAAATCGAAGTGAAAGAGATTTCCGTTCGGTAGCTGTACCGCCGATATCAAACAGAGATCGGACTAACTGAATATCATTAAAACGGTCGTCATAGTAAGTGGTAGCATAGAGCCATGCCCCATAAGTGCCGTCAGGATTCAATATACGATTTGCTGTTACCGTTGACTTTCCTTTAACCTCTGAACGGTAATTAGATGCATACCCAGTTCCGGCAGACACAAAAGCTGCGACATCGCCGAATGATGGTGAATATGTATACGTATCGTACTGCGTTTTAGTTATAGCATTCTGATTTGCACCTTCCTTTAAACCGGTCTCAATCGTCCGGTTTAAGTCATCATATTTGATGTAAGTGGTTATCGATCTTCCATCAGTTGACTCTATTAACCGGTCTCTCTCGTCGTAGACCATGGTTGTTGTGCCACCGCCCGGAATTGATTTCGACACCAGCAGACCTTTTGAGTTGTATTGATATTTAAATGCATAAAGGTCCAAGTTCGCATCATCTTGATATTTGGGCTGTAATACAAAACGAAGCTGTGAATAATCGTCATACACATAATAAGTGCTTAACCAATCGCTATCAAGATATACCCGTTTAAGTACCACACGGCCATTTTTATCTTGGAATTCACGACTGCTGTTGTTATTTTCATCTTTGGTCTCAACCCATGAAAGTTGACCAGCACCGTAATTCCCGGAATTTTGCAAGGTTGTACCTGACACAGTGTAGCGTTTCACTTCATCGGTGGCGTTACCTCCATAAGTAAACTCTACGGCTCTGTCGGAACCGGGTTGATATTGCTTTTTTAGCCTTCCTCCGGGAAGTGGTTCGTACTCGTTCAGTAAGTACCCTCGGTCATTAGGGACACAACAATTAGAACCGTTGTTGTAGTAGGATACAGCGGCCGTAGCAGCAGTTGACTGATAACTCCCGTTCCCTTGTACGGGATAAACCGAATACTGTTTTGAAACCCTTCCATTTGCATCATACTCCGTGTGCACTACTAAGTCAGCGGGTACAGTTCCCGACATTTTTGGGCTTGCCTGTGCGTTGACTGCCTGTAAGGTCCTTCCTAAGCCGTCAATGTAGGTAACCTGCTGGGTTGCATCTTTTACATTGCCGCTTATCGTAGAAATTCCCGCTTTGTAAGTGCGTTCCAAAATTAGGTTACGATCGGTTGACTGTGCGGTAGCGGCTAGATCTATCGCCAACAAAGCGATTAGCACGGTTAGGCTGAGTAGACCTTTCAGGTAAATTTTCCTTTTCAAAAATTGTATCGTAGTGTTATCCGTTTTCATCTAAGTGCTTTGATCTAATTTGTTGCGCATCCCACATTGCTTAACCCTGCGTTGTTCACCGTACCAACCGTTGGCCCGTGCCATTGTGTACCTGTATTACCGTCAAAAGCCTTGTCAAAGTTATCTGTGCTGCTATTGCCCGCTGACCCGAATGGTGTTCCTGTCAGCTTGGTGGTCCCACTGTAAAATTCCAGTTCAAACAACTCGCCCCAACCGGTACTACTAGCCACAAACCTGACTGAGCTGTAGGATACCGTGTTGCCGAAAGTAAACTCCTGCCAGCTACCTGTGCCATTTTGGGTAATCGTGTAGAGGTCCGTCCATGTGCTCCCATTATTGGAACCCTGGATTTTCGCTCCGTTCAAGCGGTCCATACAGCAGTCGCCAGGTGCCCTAAACCAAAGCCTCACCCTGTTGACAGCACAAGTCTGTGGTGCAGATGTAACGGTTATGTTAACACTGGCCTGCTGAGAACAAGAGCCCTTCACAACTGTAACTGTGTAAGAATATGTGCCGGCAGTAGTGGGTACTGTAATAACTTTTGTCTGTCCTGTCTGCGCAGAAACGCCCGGACCATTCCAAGTATAGGTCGCGCCGCTACAATCTGATCCCGAGCACGAGGCACTCAATGTTACCGAGCCACCTGTCGTAACGGTCGATGCACTTGCAGATGCTCCTACACTGAGGCTGCAGCTCGTTGCACATCCCACATTGCTTAACCCTGCGTTGTTCGCCGTACCAACCGTTGGCCCGTGCCATTGTGTACCTGTATTACCGTCAAAAGCCTTGTCAAAGTTATCTGTGCTGCTATTGCCCGCTGACCCGAATGGTGTTCCTGTCAGCTTGGTGGTCCCACTGTAAAATTCCAGTTCAAACAACTCGCCCCAACCGGTACTACTGGCCACAAACCTGACCGAGCTGTAGGATACCGTGTTGCCGAAACTAAACTCCTGCCAACTACCTGTACCATTCTGGGTAATCGTGTAGAGGTCCGTCCATGTGCTCCCATTATTGGAACCCTGGATTTTCGCGCCGTTCAAGCGGTCCATACAGCAGTCGCCAGGTGCCCTAAACCAAAGCCTCACCTTGTTGACAGCACAAGTCTGTGGTGCAGATGTAACGGTTATGTTAACACTGGCCTGTTGAGAACAAGAGCCCTTCACAACTGTAACTGTGTAAGAATATGTGCCGGCAGTAGTGGGCACCGTAATAACTTTTGTTTGTCCTGTCTGCGCAGAAACGCCCGGACCATTCCAAGTATAGGTCGCGCCGCTACAATCTGATCCCGAGCACGAAGCGCTCAATGTTACCGAGCCACCTGTCGTAACGGTCGATGCACTTGCAGATGCTCCTACACTGAGGCTGCAGCTCGTTGCGCATCCCACATTGCTTAACCCTGCGTTGTTCGCCGTACCAACCGTTGGCCCATGCCATTGTGTACCTGTATTACCGTCAAAAGCCTTGTCAAAGTTATCTGTGCTGCTATTGCCCGCTGACCCGAATGGTGTTCCTGTCAGCTTGGTGGTCCCACTGTAAAATTCCAGTTCAAACAACTCGCCCCAACCGGTACTACTGGCCACAAACCTGACCGAGCTGTAGGATACCGTGTTGCCGAAACTAAACTCCTGCCAACTACCTGTACCATTCTGGGTAATCGTGTAGAGGTCCGTCCATGTGCTCCCATTATTGGAACCCTGGATTTTCGCGCCGTTCAAGCGGTCCATACAGCAGTCGCCAGGTGCCCTAAACCAAAGCCTCACCTTGTTGACAGCACAAGTCTGTGGTGCAGATGTAACGGTTATGTTGACACTGGCCTGTTGAGAACAAGAGCCCTTCACAACTGTAACTGTGTAAGAATATGTGCCGGCAGTAGTGGGTACTGTAATAACTTTTGTCTGTCCTGTCTGCGCAGAAACGCCCTGACCATTCCAAGTATAGGTCGCGCCGCTACAATCTGATCCCGAGCACGAAGCGCTCAATGTTACCGAGCCACCTGTTGTAACGGTCGATGCACTTGCAGATGCTCCTACACTGAGGCTGCAGCTCGTTGCGCATCCCACATTACTTAACCCTGCGTTGTTCGCCGTACCAACCGTTGGCCCATGCCATTGTGTACCTGTATTACCGTCAAACGCCTTGTCGAAGTTATCTGTGCTGCTATTGCCCGCTGACCCGAATGGTGTTCCTGTCAGCTTGGTGGTCCCACTGTAAAATTCCAGTTCAAACAACTCGCCCCAACCGGTACTACTGGCCACAAACCTGACCGAGCTGTAGGATACCGTGTTGCCGAAACTAAACTCCTGCCAACTACCTGTACCATTCTGGGTAATCGTGTAGAGGTCCGTCCATGTGCTCCCATTATTGGAACCCTGGATTTTCGCGCCGTTCAAGCGGTCCATACAGCAGTCGCCAGGTGCCCTAAACCAAAGCCTCACCTTGTTGACAGCACAAGGTTGGGTTGGGTTAGAACTCGTGACTGTAACGTTTACACTTGACTGTTGCTGTGTACATCCGGTCTTTAAAGCTGTAACAGTATAGGAATAGGTACCTGCCGCAGTCGGCGCATTAAAGTTAATAGTCTGTGCATTACCATTAGACACTCCCGTTCCAGCCCAAGAATACGAGACTGCGGTACAACCGGTTCCTGAGCACGTCGCTGACAGCTGTATGTTGGTCCCCACGGCCGCGCTTGCGAGCGAAGAGGACGCGGCAATTGTAAAATTACAATCCGTATCACCTGAGGACGTAATGAATGGCTCGGTAATAGCGGAGACATTCGGCGAGGTTGAGATTGACGTTCCCACCGAGCCAACATTGGCAAACTTGTAGTGAAAACTTTTAAATAAAGAACCTGTTGCAGAATTCTCCCTTATTTCGGAAAGTCTTTCAAACGCGTCATAATTGTAATATGTCCGCTTGCCGGCTACGTCAGTCATCGATTCCATACCAACTAGCGGTTTGTATGTATATCCCGTTACAAGCGCCCCAGGTAAATTTGCCCTGACACCATCTACCCTGGCCTGGATTTCACTCGAACTTACCGAGTTGGATAAGTTACCGTAGTCAGTACCTGCGCTTGAAAGAGCTGAATTTACCGCGGCAACGTCCGCATTTACAATTTCGGCCACTGGATATTGACCTTGATATCCCCACAAAAATGAAATTTTCTCCAATCCATTTTTGATAATTCCCTTGGGGTTAGCACGACTATCATATTCGATTATCCTGGATGTCTCCTGATAACCCGTGGTGGAACTTGGGTCGTCCACGCCGTTATATGAGGGCAGGTTAGTAATACTTCCATCAAACAAATTCAACCTGAACTGCTTGAATGGCAAATAAAGTGTGCTTCTGTTTGGATTTCCACTAACAGCCATATAGGATGTAAGATTCGCAGCAACCAGAACGCGGCTCCCGTTCACTTTTTCCAAGTACGTTGATGTTTCAACCGGATAGCTAACCATATTTCCAGAAATCATTCCTTTTAACGGTGTGTTTGCAGCAGGGTTATAATCAAGCGGGTATTTTGTATTTAGTTCCAAAACTCCGCCATCGCTTTGAGAAGTTCGAATTTTGTTTGGCTGCAAATGCACACTGCCATAACTATACGTAGTCGAAGTCGTTACTGCATTCACACCATTAGAACCGTAATCTGTCACAGTCTCGGAAACCATCCTAGGCCATCCACCAACCCTAGTATACGCCTTACCATAAAACAACAGTCTGTTTGTCGGGGTATTTGAGTAAGGGTCGGGGTAAGTGTTGTAATTACCAAGAAATTCGTAATGTAAGGAAGGTATAGGCGAGCTCCCGCCGTCCCCACTATACTGGTAGATTGTTTCCTTCATTATCTTTCCCTGCAAATCCTTCACCGTGATCATTTTGGGCATGCTTCGCATGAAATAGAAGTCACCATAATCTCCAATTTTTAAGAAATTGGAAGATGTAAAGACTTCAGCCGGTTGTGTACTCCCCTGAGCAGGCCCCTTATCGTATAGAAAACTCCACTTTCCGAAATTATCCCCATAATCCGAATGCGACATATAAGAATATGTTGTAACAAAATCACTAGTGATCGCTTGAACACTCTTGTAGTACAATGGGCTTAATGCTTCCGGGTTAAATGGGGCTGATCGATAAATTCGATACTGAGTTAATACGTTGGAAAATGTGAGGTCGAAGAAAGGCGTGTTCGCGATTACACCACTCGATCGATCAGGGTAGTTTTCATCATTATATGTAAAGTTAGTCGCATTGAAGACATTAGGATTACTCGGGTCGGGGTAGTCCGCCATTCTCTTGACCCGCACTCCACCATAGTTTTGCACATAATTGGTGCTTGAAGTGGTCTCAAAAACTTTGAATTCCAAAGTTACATCAAACCCGGGAGTGGCTCTGATATCCTGCCTGTCGCAAGGCTGGAAACCAAATAATTCCATAATCTGGTTCATGTTGTATGACCCTTGCTGAAAGATCCGCGTTTGCCAAACTCCTTGATTACCGCAGGCCGGCAACATAGCATTAGTCGAATTATTATTCAACTTTACGTCAATTCGTTGGTCATAGGGAACCGATAAAACAAACATTCCGCTGCTGTCTGTACGAGAAAGCTGCTGATTATAAAATCGACGATAATATTTATATCGAACTTCGGTTGTTGTCGTCGAACTATTGACTTCCGAACCAGTATAACTATATACATTTTTCTCGTATTCAATTGTAGTATATCCGCCTGTCGGGTAAGTAATTTTTGTAAGTGCTCCTATTTTCGTGGCTTCTTCGCGAGGTTCAAGATCAGCTCCCGCTTGTGGTAGTAAAGACTGGTTATTAATCCCGTTGTAATATCCCCAGTAATCTGTATTAGCGCCGCGGCCAACGATCTGAGAACTCGCCTGCGAATTGTAAGAAAGCTTATATGGTGGCTTTCCTTCCTCCTGAACTTCTAACAAGTGCAGGCGTGTGCCGGTATCAGTTGTATATAGAAAACTAATTTGGTTCACCTGAATCGGTGTTCCGGATGAGCGATCGTACACTTTAATGTTATTTAACTTCTTAGCGTAAAGCAACACGTTCATTTGATCGGACAATCGACTGTACTGCTCACTTTCAAAGCCAATCTCCCAACTAGTACCTCGGATTTTTGTCAGATATATCTCCGCTGATCGATTTTCATAGTACATTGATCGTTGATTGATTTGCTCACCGGTAGACGACGGCGTTATCACTTCAAATTGCTCAGAACGTCCAAATTGCATTCTAGTATTTGCCGTTGAAGCAGACGTGTATTCAAAGGTGACCTTATCACCGTTACTACTAACAATTTCAGACAGGTACCAAGCAGATGGCAGGTAATTAGCATTCGGGCCATCTAAATTGAAATCCAACTTGGTATCTGTATACTCCCTGTTTTGGAATACATAATTGCTCCCATCTGGTGTTGTGAAAATCCATCTTACAATCACAGTATTGTTCCCAGCAAATGTATCCGAGGCTTTTTCATACCTTATCTTTATAGGAGCAGCTGATATTACCTGGCCATTTCCGCTATCATCAATAATGAACTTTCCCGAATATCCTGCAAACTGGAAGGAATAATTATCAGGAGAAGTATCGTCCAGGTTTTGGATTTGATTGCTGCTAAACGCGCTGGCGCTAAATGAAGATCTATTTACAAAGTCTGATATCCTCCCGGACGCTGTAAGATATCCGTATCCAGAAAATTCATCAGGCCTGCCTTTAATAGTTCTGGTTACAACACCGCCTGCCATAAGCGAGAAACCCAACCCGGTCCACGAGGCCTGATCACTTGGCCGGAAGCCACTGTAAGTGTAGTTTAAAGAAATCGGTATCGATAACCTTCCTTCCTTAACTTCTACAAGTGGGATATTGATATTTGGCGTTCCTGCGCTATAATTAATGACATGCCCTCCAAATTTCCCAATGGAGGCCGCCTGCGGAGAACTAAATCCGACAACGCCTCCAACAGTAGGAAGCTGCTGCGAATATCCTTGTACTGCAACAGTAATGAGATAGATGAATTTTATGAATTTTCTGAGTTGCATACCTGAGTTTTTAGATAGCGAGCTAGTTTTCGAACTTAAATATTTTGTTAACTGATTGAGATTTGGCATCTTTTCGCTGGTATTCAAGTCCACCAAACATATACACCTCGCCTGCTGCGTCGGTGAAGGTTTCTCCTCCCCCTATTCCTACCGCCGGCACATCAGGAACAATGGACCACATTCTTCGGTCGGTGTCAAATTTCCAGACAAATTCGTCGAAAAACCGATTTTGCAAGAAGAAGTTGTTATGCCCTCCCATAAGAAACAGGTTGCCTTTTTTATCAATCCACCTTGTTGGTTTGACCCGTTTACCTGGGTTATTTTTGGGAGAAGGCTGTTCGGCTGTCCCGATATTGAATTCGGCATTAATACGAAACTCTTTAATTACGCACTGCCAAAGGTTTTTAGAAAGGTCGTAAACCCACATGTCCGAAAGCCCCCCAAATTGCCTCGCAGATGTGCCGTAACCTATACCTCCATATATCCATAGTTGTTTTTGCTTTTCATCAAACCAACCCGCCGCATTATATCGGCCCGAGGGTAATATGTCTTCCCCACGTTCAACTGTGGTACTATCATTCAAAAGGTTGTCGCTCAGATTACCCTTGACGTTGTACCAAATATTCTTAGATATATCAAATCGCCATAAGTCATTATAGCATTCAATTGAATCCTCTTTGTTCGTATTTGAAAATCCACCAAAAAGCCATAGATCGCCTTTATTGTCTATCCAGGTTACCGACCCAGACCTGCTACCCGGCACCCCTACGCTTTCAAAGCTTGGCTTGGAGGCGTGTTTAGGCTTTTCGTTAATTTTAATTCCATCTGAATGGTTTATCCAGGCAGTTGATTTAAGGTTAAATTCCCAGAGGTCGTCAAGGTGATAATAGTCCCCGGTTGATCTGCCGCCATACAGCCACAAATTTCCTTTTTTGTCCGTCCAGGTTGCGGCATCACGTCTACCGACAGGCCAACCGCTACTTTCCGTACCCGCGTTGGTGGTGACGTTGGCAGTTCCTTTGACGGTCACCCACTTTTTATCTTTCGAATTTAAGTACCACAGATCCTGAAATGTCCCCCATTGAGAGTTAATATCTTGCCCTATTCCTCCATAAAGCCAAATACCTCCCTTTTTATCGGTCCAGGCACAGGGATCGTAGCGCGGAATCGGGGAAGCTTCCTCCGACACTCTTGCAACGCTCGGTTCCTTCTCCGGATAAATTTTATCCTGATTCTTATTTACTACTAATTCAACCCACCTTGACTGTCCTTCCGCAAATATCGATGCGCAGAGAATTATCAAGGGGACCAGAAATGTTCCCTTTGCCATGTATCTATTAAGTATTGTCTTTTGTATGAATTTAGATCAGCTTAGCTATTTACCTACCTTGATGATTACTTTGCTTGTACGCGGCTTGTCTGCAATATCAATTGCTAATATGTAGTAGCCGTTTGGTAAGAACGACATATCAATCGTCCAGGCTTTGGATTTGTCATTTTTCAATTCTTTTGATGCTAGCACCGATCCTTGCAGACTGATGACAGATAGCCTACCAATTGATGTGATTTCTGAACTAGTTACCGATATCTCACCTACTACCGGATTCGGATATACGATGATCGGATTTTGCTCTGGACGATCTACTTTTGAGACAGGTATCAAGCCAAAATCAAGCCCGTAACCGGACGCAGTTAGACGGTTGGTTTCGATTGAAGCGGCAATGAAGTCAGGCATCTCAAACGCGTCGTTGTCAATGCCGGCATTGTCTCCCACCTTGAATGGAGAGACTTTTGTCTGTGCAGTGGACCTAACCCTTACCTCGTATGTCATGCCGCTTATCAACCCACCTGCTACATTGCTGGTGTCAAATTGATATCTTCCCTCGTTATTGGTTGTAGTTTGGCCAATTTGCTTTCCATTGGCCCATATCGTCAAACCCACTTTATCAATCCCCATCTCATCTGGGTCTTGTAGTCCATTGCCATTGTCGTCTGACCAAACCCGGCTTCCAATAGTTAATTGTTGTTCACTAGGAATTAGTGCCATACATCCAATTCCGTTGGCCTTTCCAAATGTACCCAGCTGGCCATCAGAATACAACTCCCAGCTTCTGCTTGTTTTGCCATCTGCCAAGAAGAAAGCCTTTACACCTCCTGAGTTAAAATTTTCTGGCTCATGTACCGTGGATAATATTTCCCCTGTACCGTTAATGGATAATACTGAACCGATTGCGCTTTCCTCATGAACAACCCTGGACTGCTGCCCACTTAACTTTGCCCTGAAACTATCTTGATAAAAAAATTCACCTCCACTAGGACCTTGCAAATTCCCTCTGCCTTCCGAAATATGAACAGCGGTCGACGCATTTCGCTCCAATTGATACCTGCTATTTTCTGCCAGACTAGCTATTAAGATATCACCTGCCGCTACCCCTGAATAACTTGATCTACCTGTTGGATCAGGAAGTCCGGCTCCCGATTGATGACCAAAACGATCCATCAAACCTAAAATGATTTGATCTTCGCGTCCAAACGCAATTGAAGAAAGGATTGGTTGTGGATAGACCGCAGTTGAAGGATAATCACTTACCAACGCTTTTGTGAAGTCATCAGTCCATGGATTCCAATTTTTTCGCTCAATACCTTTAATCGCGGCACCCCTATCATAGCTTAATGGCAAAGATAAAAGTTGAGTTAACTGTCCCGTATCTCTATTCAACTTATAAACAATGGCGACCAAGTCCTTTTTGTTTTGGGAAATACTCGCATCATTAACTGCGCCAACATAAATCTCCCCTTTATAACATTTAACAGCAAATGGCCGAACAATACCATTATCTTTATTACTCGGCAACGGATATGCCATAATATCAGATTTGCTGATTGACTTGGACGTGTCTTGTGATAGTTTTATCGTGTACAAGGTTCTGTCATAAAGGTTTACGAAGCAAAGTAAACTCTCTAATTCATTTATATCCATTCCCCCTAGGCTCGCCTTACCTATCTGGCTCATAAAATCTCCGTCCACATTAAGTGTATCTGATTTTACAAAGTCGGTATGAACATCCTGGCCGGTCATAATTCCAAAATCAGCCAAATTTATCCAGGACCTCGTACGTTTGGTTTTCCAATCGGTAGCATATATCCCGCCAGTTCCCAATGGGCCATAACTTACGTGCCGCTTTGCGAAAGCAGAACTGTACAATTGCGACCTGGATGCGTCGAACGCTAAACCCCATACGCAACCAACTTCTGCTGAGCCGGCTAACTTAATCCTAACTGTATCATCAGTCGACACTGCGAAAAGCGTAGCTATGCCATCATTGCCCTTTCCGGAAATATATACTGCGGAGGCTAAATAATAAGACTCTGCGCGTCGCGTCCTCAGATTTAGGTCTATACCGCTCGCAGGAGCGACAACAAAACGCTCTGGCGGAGTCTCCATCCCAGGCAAAAAATTCTCCAAATTGTATTCAAATGATATCCGCGTCTTACCTCCAGCTATATCATTAAATTTGTATCGGCCCATTTGATCACTGTAAGTGGTTCCAACCAGGATAGCCTTATCATTAGCATCCATCTGAAATGCACTTATCTTCACAGCCTCCACTGGCTTATTTTCGCAAGAAACCAAGCCAGAGACCTGGCCAAATACTTCGATACTATAAATAGCGAGAGCAAGATAGGCGCAAAAAGTCGCCCAGATTCTTTTCATAAAGATTCTATGATCTAAATATCATTCGGACAAGCCTCTATTAGCCATCAAAATGATATTAAATTGAATGTTGTAAATGAGTATAAGGAAGAGTATTTAAAGACTAAGGTCAAATACGTTCATAAAATATGCCTTGGAACGTTAGCGGGAGACAGTAAATTGTAGTCATAGCAAAGTAGAGGATTATTTAACGTTTATGGGGTCTCTCAGGATCTAGCCGCTATTTATAACACTATCACCCAATTTAAGTAAAGTTACACATAGATAGAAATAGTTACAGGATGTTCAAACTTTTTTTAAAAAAAATTTTATGGTCTACTGTAAGTTGACGAGGTGACGTGGTTCCGTTTCGTTGAAAACTATCTCAAAAACTGTGTAAGTAAAAATCGGGGGGTAATGGTCAGTCACGGTCGGAATAAATTCCGACCATTTTTTTACGTCTTGAAAAACAGATCTGGATTTCCTCCGCAATGGAAAACGATCATGGCAATAGCCAGATCCCTTACCTCCATTGGGAATCTTCGTTTAGCGGTTTTGTAGCCTATTTTACTTTATCCGTTTCATCTCATGAACTCAGAAAGATCTCTCAGAACCCGAACAGTGTACTAGTAAAACGACAATGCGAAAGTGTCTCCTCAGGTTTGGTTCAGTTATCGGACTTTGTCTTTAATCTAGCCTAAAACATGGACATATTTGGGACATCGCAGATAATCAGAACATTGTTCACAAAAACCAAACAGGCTTATTATTTGAGACTAACTCAAGACAAAAAGTAAACTATGAGTAAATTACAATATATTCACATAAAAAACATAAAGAACCCGGTATGTTACGATTCGCTTGCGCCGCATTAATTATGCTGGTTTCCCGCTTCGCATTGGGCCAGATAAAAGGATCTTCGCCTGTTTCCTATGATATTACCTGTTCTTACCAACTCACATTTTTCCCAGACAGCTCCAGCGCCGTTTCCAAAACGGAGTCATTCCTGTTGTTTATCAATCAGGAGCAATCCATATTCAAGAGTAGGAACAGATATTTAAATGACTCGGCCATCCTGGCCACTGAGCGCAGCAGAAACCGCCAGGACCTGATGTCTTTCCTGCAAGCGCATCGGACAGACTTCCAATTCAACATCGTCAAACACGGATGCAACGCCGTGCGTACAACCGACCAAATCTACCACGACTACTTTAGCTATCCCGAAACTCCGGGGCATTTGCAATGGGTTCTGGCACAAGACACCGCCACCATCGCCGGTTACCGCGCCCAACGGGCCACGACGGAATTCGGCGGACGCAAATGGGAAGCCTGGTTCACGGAGGCCGTACCTGTGAGCGAAGGGCCGTACAAGTTTTGCGGGTTGCCCGGCCTGATCATCCGCGTTACCGATTCGAAAGAGCAGTACGATTTTGTATTAAATGGATTGACGCAATCCCGACGCGAATTGACCGGCCAGGTGCCTAAGTCCGCCCAAACCGAAAAAAGCACCTTTTTCAAAAAGCAGCTGGAATACCGGGCCAACCCAGTCGGCATTGCCGAGCAATCCGGTGTTGTTTTTACATCGGGCCGAAGCGAAATCGTCCAGCGGGTGCAGCAAAAGAACAAATCCGAAAACAACCCGATTGAGTTTTTTCACTAATTGAAGATCGGAACAGCCCAGCGGATCATATCAGCCTTGCTCCTGATTTTTCAGATCGGGTGCTGCCGCGCCTACGCCCAAAAGACGATTTCGGGCAAGGTGCTGGACCAGCACGGCACAGCGATTTCCAATGCGAACGTCGCAATCATCCAGAACAACAACTCGATTTCCGCATTCACATTCAGCGACCCTGATGGAAGTTTTACATTAAAATCAGCCCTGCCCACCGATACGCTGACGATCAAGGCGACGCGCCTCGGGTTCGACGGCGGACTGTTCCGGGTTGCGAACAAAACGCAGGCCGTGCAACTGGTTTTGAAGGAAAGCGCATTGAAACTCCGGGCACTGACCGTGAAGGCACCGCCCGTGATTATAAGGAAGGACACGATCGACTACCAGGTAAGCGCGTTTAAAGGCGAAGGCGACCGGACCATTTCGGACGTCATCAAACGAATCCCGGGCATCGAGGTAAAGGAAAATGGCCAGATCTTGTATCAGGGAAATCCGATCGGGAAATACTACATCAATGGCCTCGATCTGCTCGAAGGCCGGTATAATCTTGCGAATGAAAACCTGCTGGCCGACGCCGTTAGGAAAGTGCAGGTGATGGAGAACGACCAGCCGATCAAAATCCTGAAATCGAAAGTATTCTCCGAAAAAGCTTCACTCAACATTCAACTAAAAAAGGTCACTACCACCGGCAGCGCCAAAGCGGGCGCGGGACTGAGCCCCGCATTATGGGACGTAAATATCACGCCGATGACATTCAACCGGAGCTTTCAAGTGATCGCGAGCGTGCAAAGCAACAATGCCGGAACAGACGTTTCCAGACAACTGGATGTACTCACCAAATCAGCCCAAACGAGCGTCCCCGTGCCGATGCTCAGCATTCAGCCGCTGAATGCGCCCAACATCAACCCGAACCGCTGGCTCGACAACCGGTCGCACCTCGGTTCATTTAACCTCATTAAAAAAACCAAAGACCAAACCGAACTGAAACTCGGACTGGGCGTGCGGGACGAAATGCAGCAGCAAAACGGCAGTAACTACACGAGATTACTAACGCCCGGCGGAGTGATCGAGATTGACGAGCGCATCGCCAACCGCGCCGATACACGGGCACTCAATGCCAGCTTAGTCATTGAAAGGAATACAGACCGCCTTTTTCTGAAAAACAGTGCAAGCGGGCAGTTCGAGCAGTTGCGCGGCATCGGCAACCTAAGCAGGAACCTGTTACCTACCCGCCAGAACCTGACGACTGAGCAGACGCAGCTGCAAAACAGCCTTGCCATCATCACCCACGCGGGGAAACAGCTATTGAATATCAGCTCGCAAACGGCCTACTACCGGCGACCGGAAACGCTTCTCGTCCGCCCCGGCGTTTTCAATGCGCTTTTCAATGCAGGAAATAGTTTCGAATCCATTTCCCAACAACTACGCACGAGAGAAATCGAGACTCAAAATTCCATCAGCTTCACACGCAAATTTTCGACCATCTCGCTCACACCCGCGGCCGGATTCAATTTCGATAACCACCTGTTCCAAAGCGCGGTAACCACTGTAGCCAGCGACAGCGCACACATGCGCGGCGATGCATTCCAAAACGATTTGAAATACACACACCTCACTCCTTTTGCGCAACTCGGGGGCTATTATGAGTCACAAAAATGGCAGGTAGATGTGAATCTGTCGTTGAGAATGCATGCATTCAGGGTATCTGATTTCGTTGAAAACAGCCTTCAAAAGCAAAACCGCCCGGCATTCGAACCTTCGCTAACAGCGCGATACAGGGTAACGGAGTATGCAGACTTCACGTCGGACGTGAGCTACTCTTACGATTTCGGGAATCCGTCGCAGGTGTACAGCGGCTTCATTTTAAAGTCGTACCGGAATGTGCAGCGAACCAATGGCACTATTCCGCTAAACCGGATATGGATGGGCAGAGTGGGGATGAATTATAAAAACCCGCTTTCGCTGCTGTTTCTGAATCTCGCTGCTTCGGTACTGCGGCTCGAAAATAACCTGCAATACCGCACCGGCATCGATTCGACGGGAGCTGCGGAACTTAATTTTGTTTTGAAGAACAATGTCCAGCTCTCGAAGAATATCCGTTTAGGCGTCGGGAAGTATTTCGGGGAGATCAGAACTTCGCTGAAACTGAACGGGGATGCCAGCTTTATCCGCTCCGAACAGATCGTGACCGAACGTGAGGCGGCAGTCCGAAACCGGAACTACCGGGTGGGGCTATCGGCGTCCACCCTGTTCTCGACTTACCTAGGCGCCGAACTTTCGGGAAATGCGAGCATTTTCCTCAGTCGCATCGCCGACCAGCGCGGCCCAACATCAGGCACCACTCAGTTGCAACTGGGCATCGACATTTATCCGACGCAGGCGCATGCATTGCGGCTGGATGCGGAGCAATATGCCACCCAGGGAAGTGCTCGTCAGAACCAGTTTTATCTTCACCTGCGGTACCGCTATACTTTCGGCAAAAGGAAGATCGATCTCGAAATCAGGGGCACCAATTTGACGAACGTCCAGCATTACATTTCAATCCTCAATTCCGCATTCACCTTCACTGAAAGCAGTTTCCGTATCCGCCCGCGGCAAATTTTGGTGGGGTTTAGAGTTCCATTCTGAAAAGAACTTTCTGGTGCTCCACAGCAACACCAGTAGGCAATAATAACGCTCGTGCTCTGCGAGGAAATTGCGATCTTTATTTTTTCCAATCAGAGGCAGTTGAAGCCTCGAAAGAGTACAGAAAAACGACCGTGACTGTTGCGGAACTCATGCATCTACTTTCGGGACTATAATACTCCCGAAAATCTGGACAGCTGCTTAAATTTCTAATTTAGTAGTTGACTATGAAAAAAGAACGCAGAAAATTCAGTGCAAGCTTTAAAGCCAAAGTGGCTATTGAAGCGATCAAGGAGGTCCAAACTATCCATGAACTCGCCTCCAAATACGAGATTCATCCAACCCAGATTGCTGCCTGGAAGCGGGAGTTTCTGGAGAAGGCCGAATTGGTGTTCAGTAGAGAGGTGCCTGCTGCCGGTAATGAAGCTGAAAATACAAAGGAGAAGGAATTGTACTCGAAAATCGGTGAGCTTCAAGTCCAAGTTGATTTTCTAAAAAAGGTCTTGGGGAAATGAGTATCATGGAGAAGCGCAGTCTTGTTTCCCCAAAATATCGTGCTTTGAGCGTTTCTGATCAGTGCAAATTGATTGGTTTGCAACGCAGTAGCTATTACTTTAAACCCAGGGGCCAATCGCTGTTAAACCAACGCTTAATGAAGGCTATTGATCGCCAATTCTTGGACTGCCCATTTTATGGGGTGGAGCGCATGCGCGATTATCTGATCGGGTTGGGACACCATGTTGGCGTAAAACGTGTGAGAAGGCTTTACAGGCTTATGAATCTGCGCACAATTTACCCCAAACGTAATCTGAGCAAGGCCAATCCTGCTGACTACAAATATCCATACTTGTTGAAGGGACTGAAAATAGAACGTCCTAACCAGGTCTGGCAGGCCGATATATCGTACATTCCAATGTTCAGAGGGTTTATGTACATGTTCGCTATCATTGACGTGTACAGCCGCCGGATTGTGGGGTGGAGTATTTCTAACACCATGAGTATGGAATGGTGTCGGGAAACAGTTTTAGATACCATACGTACGGAGGGTCAGCCCGAAATATTTAATACCGACCAGGGGAGCCAATTTACGAGCCCAGGATTTATTAATCCATTAATAGAGAGAGGAATACAGATTTCGATGGATGGCAAAGGAAGAGCCCTAGACAATGTTTTCATCGAACGTTTCTGGAGGTCGCTCAAACAAGAGTACGTCTACCTAAATCCTCCCAATGGTGGGATGGATCTGTATCGGGGCGTAAAGGCATATGTGGAATTTTACAACCGTCGACATAAACACACCGGGACTGGGTACGTTCCTGATGAACTGTTTTTCGAGACCAATGCAAAAGCATCATAATTAAACTTAATTTCATCCGTTCGCTGTCCAGTGAAACGGGAGTACTTCAGGACATCAGTAGCTAATCTTTGCATGAATTGATAAAGAAGCCAGCGTTAGTTAGTTCATCTCGTTAGGTTTGTTATCTCTTCTAACATTTTTATCACCTCATTTCTAGAATACCTCACCTTGTTAATATGGTCTAGGTATTCAATTATTTCTTCAATTGTCACTACCTCTCGCTTACTAATAAATTCTCGTACGACTTGTTTTAAGACCAATGATTTCATGTTGAAAATAGCGTTTATGGACAGTTTTGCCATTCAGTTCAAGTTTCAAATAGCTGTTTTTTCGTAACTTCAAGAATGCAAGGAAAGAAAAATTACTCGGAAAAGCTGTTTACCGGTCAGTTGATCGGATATTCTCTGACGACTCGTTATCTGAAAGCCACCATGTAGAATGAGGGTGCTGTAACTGGCTATTTCGTTCCCGAGAAAATTCTTTCTGACATCGGACAAAGAAACCAGCGTATCGCTAACGGCGAGCCAGCCCCCCTGGCGGCTGGGGTAGCGGAAATGTTTTAAATGTAGTTACTGTCATTGGGCAAATCCTGTAAATCAAATTAGCTACGTTCCCATCCTAGCAATTCTATACCAACCTACAGGCGGCGTTTATCAAACTTGTAATTATACCGGGCACCAGGTTAATGGAGGGCGACAATCGACTCTTACCCTGAGTCAGGCAATGGAGGAAATTATCATAGGTTTTAATAGTAATGCCGCGAATCCGTGTTACGAGGTAATGACGAAAAAGGCTCAAAGTTCGACGCTTATTTACAACAAAATTACTACTATTGCTAGTAATTTCAATATTTCCGCTGTTGACAACAACGTGCAAATTAATAGCGCTACCGGTGACCTGTACCGGTATTTTGATGCGACCCAGCAAGCCGAATTTCTCTACTCATGCATTCAGCAGGCTGTTGATGTAATCATCCCACAGCAAATTGACTTTTTGCAAAAGTACGATAGGATGAAAAGGTTTCTCGATGACTTTGTACCGATGCCCAACCGGATGGTATCACTTCTTGTGAGCTTCTTAGAGCAAGGAAATGGCACTTTATCAAAACGCGCAAAAACCTCTGAATTCAAACACTTTACGGAATCGGAGATATCTGAGATTGAAACAACATACCGGGATATTTTTCGCACGGGTCCGCTTTCTGAAAACGTCTATTAAGCAACGACAGCGAGGCAACTAGCCTTTTTGGGAGCAGACCGCTTTGAGGCCTTCTCCCTGCTAGACAACCGTGAAAGGTTGATGCGGGACCTATTTATCGGTTATGTGGAAAGCCTGTCAGGTAGTCCCTTCGAGAAAGTGTTTATGGATTTCGGGGCGCCGGAAAGCGAGCAGCTGCCCGCTTTGATCACCCGCGATATTGATTTGAAGGAGTGGTGCGACGAGTTGGGTATGACGGCTGTATTTCATATTATCATCGGTGGTGGCGGGGCATATCTGGCCAGCATACAGTTTCTGGAAAAAATGCGGGCAGCACTGAACTCAAAGTTTCAGATGGTGATCTGGCAGAACCTTTTCGGGTTTGCCCAGTTTCCAGCTTTGTCAAGGGAGCTGGAAGAAAACTGCTCCGCCCTGGGACTTGACCTCAGGCGTTTTGGCGACTTTGAACCCGCTTCGCTTTTAGGCGGGCAGATACTCGACGGTATCCGTAACGGTTATGCGCTCCAAGACTATCCCCCGGGCGCAAGGCTCAGGCTGAAAAAGGAGCTTAGAGAAAATTTCAGCGATGAATAATGTCGAGCCCAACCGTCTTACGCAGACCAGGGGCATATATACCGCCAAGTACGGCCACGAGATCGATGACTGGTCAGCGCTTTTTTTGACCGAAACCCACGAGCATTTCCAAAACCTGGAATCAAGGGTGGGCAAGTCCATAGAGGCCATCGACCGAGCCGCATCTAAGCTGAATAGCAGCAAACAGCCCCTGCAGTTTCAGGACCGATACCAGGCACTGTTCTACGGCTTAGGCGTGAGTAGTCCCTACGCGATTGCAGCCGTTTTCATCTCAGCCTTGTTCTACCTGTTAATATCCCAGGGGCAGCAGTATGTTGATATGCAAAGGATGGTATACCAGTACCCCAACGCGCCGGCTTACAGGCAAATCATGCAGCAAGGGAAAATCTTTGAACGCGATGGTATGCTGTATTTGCAGCTTGTCTCAGTGCCCAAAAAGGGTGAAGTCCAGATTGGCAGGCACTACCTGTATGACTCACAGGCTAAGCGTGTATTGGTTCCACTCGGCAGCCAGTAAAAAACGGGTCCCGTATATCAATTTTCAAATTGAAGCGAACAACTTCTGCTACTTTCGAACGGGTTCAAACACTTTCAAATTATCCCGGTTTTATTTAAACGTTTGCAAACGACTACAAACGGGTACAAACATGCCAGGTGGTTTTGGCCACAGCCAGCTATCGCCGGTACGTCGCAAAATGCGACTCCCCGGCGGGCTGGCCATGGGGAAACCCCCTGGACCCCTGCTATTCGCCTGTCGGCTCATAGCTCAAACCACTAAGACTATATGAAAGATCAAACCAGAAAAGGCAGGCCGCCCAAAGATCAGGGCGCTGCCAAACGGGAACACTTTTCGGTATGGGTCAGCGCTGACCAGAAAAACCAGATCAATCAGATGATCGAAAAAAGCGGGCTTTCAGCCAGTCAGTATTTTCTTTCGCTGGCCCTGGACGTTCCATTCAAAAGGCCCCAGAAAAGAACGCTGCCAAAACCGGCAGCTGACTCCGTCCGGATTCTAGAGCAGCTGGCAGGAATATTATCGCTGGCTATTTTGAAAACCAAAGATCATCAGATGCTTTCCATGCAGTGGCAACAAAGCAGCGTGCGGGTACGGCTGCTGGCAGACCTTATCACCAACTGGGTCTTTGAGAGCTTTGAGATCCGCAGTTTTCAAAAGACGCTTACTGAAATTCAGGCTTGGATCACATCCTTGTCGGACTACCTAAGCCATGCCCTCGGGTCCGGAGAGAGCAAGGAGCAGATCCTTAGGGAGGCGGACAGCATGTGCAGATCCGCGCGTGAGGTGCTTTTAAAATACGAAAGCTACTATGTTGGGCCCATACAGGAGATCGGGCCAGCCTGGAAAAACCAGGCGGCAGATATCGCCTCGGTCCACTACGAGATTGAAAAGGCTATCAAAGAATTCATCCGTCAAATCAGCCCATGATCGGAAAGGCAGGACTCGGCAGTCACCCCAAGGGAATCTTGGAGTACTGCTACTATCAGAAGGGTCAGCAAACCACAGAAGGAGAGCTAAGTAAGCAGCAAAGCGTCAGAGGAGAGCTAGTTTACATCCAGAACCTGGCCCTCAAAACAGGGCCCGATGGGACAATCGATCTGGACTATCTTGCCCGGCAGTATATAGACAACCACTCCAAAAACCGCAAGCTGACCAAATACGTATGGCATCAATCGTTCAGTTTTTCGCCCGGCGAAAAGCCCGCGGATGACAAGATCATGCAGATAAGCAGAGAATTTGCCAAAGAGTTTGGCTTCGAGCAGAACCAGATGGTGGTTTTCAAGCACCAGGATTCAGCCAACCTGCACTTTCATATCATCGCCAACCGGATCAATTATAACGGAAAGAATACGGCCGATCATTTTAAAAACTATGCGCGGACCGGCAAGTTCTGCCGCAGGATGGAGCATGAGCTGGCCTTGGTACCTACACCGGATATGCGGATCAACCGCGCCCGGGGGCAGAAGATGCATTCCATGGACAGAGCCCATTTAAAGCTCAGGTCCCTGATCGATCATTTGGCGGGCGAGGTCTCTTCGATCGATGAGTTAAAGCAGAAGCTGGTTGGGCACGGATATAAAACCTATGTCGGGCGGGGTATCGCGTTTTTCCATATGCAAAGTAAAATCAAGATGAAGGGCTCTGATATCGGCCGGGAATATTCGCTGGGCCTATTGGAAAACCGGATTGGGGATAATGCAACCCAGAATCCCGAACTGAAAAGGAGAAAGAGAAAAAAGCGAAGAAGAATGGGCCTTCATTTGTAAATGATTGGGTAAACCAAACCCATGCCTTATTTTAGCCAAAAATAACCCATAACACCATGAAGGCAATAGCAATTAAATTCTTTTCCCCACAGGAAAACGTCTCCAAAACCAAAGTAGTCGAAAAGGCTGCACCGCTTCCGACAGGTTACATATCTAATTCCGGTAAGCTTGTTTTCCCCGCATCCGCGCTACGCGACCTGGGAATTGATCCGGAATCTACCCATTTCAAAATCGGTACACAGGAAGGCAAGCGAAAAATTAAATCAGTATATCTTGTTCCGGCAGCAAGTTCGGACCAGACTTTTTCTTTTGAGAAAAGTGGCAGAGGCCACGTAATTCCACTGGCGCTTATTCTGAAAAAAGGTAACGTCAATTTCGAAAGCGAAAAGCTGATCTTCAAGATTTCCACCTTTGACTTTGATCAAACTACGAAAGGCTATGAAGTCGTGATCGAAACGAAAGCGCCGAAACCGGAATACACCGGCAAACCGCGTGGCAGAAAACCGAAGGGTACTTCGGAGGTCGAATAAAACGTAATAAAAAAGCAGGTAACCGGCCCCAGTTACCTGCTTCAAATCGGGCCACATTTGCTTGCAATTTAAATTAAGCTAACCCAGTTGTATGTGCCCTTGGGCACTTAATGAAACCACCAGTGGCTTCATCCTGCGGCTGTACAAGCAGCCTCTGTGAAAATTCATTCAACCAGCACGGAAAGCCTTTCGCTAAGTTTAGCCATGTCGTTGCTAACTTTTCTATCGACGATACGAGCGTAGTGCTGCGTCGTTTTCAGATCTTTGTGCCCCAACATTTTTGACACAGTTTCGATCGGAACGTCATTAGCGAGTGTAACGGTTGTGGCGAAAGTGTGCCGTGCCAAATGGAAAGTGATTGGCCGGTCAATTTGACAGACATCTCCAATTTCCTTCAAATAAGAATTCATCTTCTGGTTTGTTAAAACCGGCAGCAACCGTCCTTCATTTATACAAGCTGGATCTTCGGCATACAAGTCTATAATTGTCTTTGGAACCGCCAATAATGGAATCCGCGAAGGTGTGCCGGTTTTTTGCCTTTTGATTGAAATCCACTGTTTTTTATCATGCCCAAGAATAATGTCCTTCCGATGCAAATTTTTCACGTCCACGTAAGCGAGACCAGTATAGCAACAAAATAGAAAAATATCCCGCACCTTTCGAAGGCGATAGTTATTGAATTCTTTGTTTGCAATTTTGAATAATTCTTCCAAATCAAGGGGCCTGCGATCCACTTCGTCAAACGAAATTTTGAAAGCAAAAAATGGGTCACGGGCCAGCCAGCCATTTTTAACACAAAGCAAAACCACCTTTTTTAGGTATTTCAAGTACCTCATGGCTGTATTATGCGAGATATGCCTTATCGCTTTGAGATAAAACGCATAGTCCGAGATGAACGAATAGTTAAGCTGTTCTATTTCGATGTCCTTCGCTTTGTATTTGTAGAATAGGAACTTACTAACATTTCCCAGTGCAGCCTCGTATCTGTTGCACGTGCTGAGGGTAAAATCACGACCTACCAGCGCAAACATTTCATCATTATGCTTTCGAAATACATCCAAGAGCGAAATAGTCTTGCCTTCTTTCCCGGAAAACATGGATTTAAGGTATTCCAGAGTTACAGGAATATTATGGTCTATAAGATGGCGATGAATGTCGTAGGCTTTGTTCTGTAGCGTGTCAAGGTATGAATTGAGTAGTTTAACATCCTCCTTGTTACCAATCTTGCGCCCTGCGTGAGAGTTCCACTTCTCCGGTTCACAGTCCCTCTGAGTTGATAATTCGATGCGTCTCCCATCGACAGTAAACCGAAGGTAGATGTGCATCTTGCCACTTTTGTAGTTGCGCGGCTTTTTTAGAAAAAAAAGTAATGAGAACGTTTTACTTAGCATAACCAACAGTTTAAAGTCTAAATGTACGGTTTGCAAGCAGTAGAAATCAAGATGTTTATTTGGCGAACAAGCTCAAAATCAAACCCTTAAAGCCACTTTGGTGAGTCATTTTTCCAAGTTATAGTGACTCACCGAATGACGCACCAAGACATTGAGCATATTTGAACGTTTTAATGCCACCGAGCTAAAAACAAATCCCTACAAACCAATGATTTGCAGGGATTTAGCTAATTTTAGTAACTTACTCAGTGCAGTTGAGGGGACTCAAATCGAACACCTAATAAAGCTTTTGGCTCTTTTTGAGAAAATCAAATCAGACAGTGAGTCCACTCATAACACAAACTAGATAGCAAATGGAGAATACGGTGCCAGTGACCATCACTGGCATCTGTTAAAAAACCTTGGTGAGACTATACATAAAATAATGATCCGGGAATACGCCAAGCTCAATAAACTCCTGTCCAATAATTCAGTTGATTAGCCTATTGAGCCACTCACCCAAAAGCCGGAAGTGGTTAGGACAAGCGAGTCAAACGGAGTCAGAAAGCAGCGTTTTGCTGAGCTAAAAATATTGCAGGCGGAAGGCCACTCGATCAAGGGAATAGCTGGACGTTTAGGTATGCACAGGCAAGCAGTAAAAAAGTACATGGTGATGCAAGCGCTCTCCCGCAGATTTCACGGTGAGCGGAAAATGCTCGAACAATATTTTCCATACATCAACAGGCGTATGGAAGAGGCTCCCGCACTGTACCTGAAAACGTTATGGAACGAATTGAAACAATTGGGTTATCAAGGTGCCTATACAACACTCTCCGAAGCATTGACCTACTATGATATCCGAATAGGTAAGAAGGCAAGCCAATCGAAGTTTCCCCAGCGTACAGGCTCATTTTTCAAACCTTCACAAGCAGCTATGCTATTCATCGCTGCAAAAGATAAACTCGGTAGGATACAGCTCAAAATGATTGATGATCTCCGCAACAAATCCGATGAATTGAGAAAAACCTATGCGCTGGCCGAGGCCTTTCGCCAGATGATGACCAATAAACTGGGCGATCAACTGAAACATTGGATCGATCGCGCACGAGCATCTGGGATCCGGGAGATGGCCGCTTTTGCAACTGGATTGCTGACAGACTACCAGGCCATTTGGAATGCCATGTCTTTGCATTGGAGTAATGGGCCAGTCGAAGGCAATGTCAACAAACTCAAAACTATAAAACGGCAAATGTATGGTAGAGCTGGATTTGATTTGTTGAAGAAACGATTAGTTTTAGCTCCGTCATAACCACCAAAAGTGGGGATGAACCAACTTCTCCGAAATACCCAGATAAGCATGCCACTTTGATTCTTTCCAGATCAAAGCATTTTTAATTTCTTTGCTTACTCAATTAGGCTACCGAACGGATAAATCTCAGAGAGACGATTTTGACCTGGGCTTGCAAGAAACCGCACAGCGACGGGTTGAATGGGGCTTGCGGGTTCAAGACCTTCCGGCACTGCGGAATCTGTTTTCCACTCAATGCGGGCAGTAAAACGCAGAGAAGAAGCGTGATAGTTTTTGTAATCCAATTCTGTCCCGTTTGGGTCAAGCACTTTCAAAATTGGTGTACAAAGTGTAACAGCATTTCAAAAGGAAAAAGTACTAATCGCTCGCTTTTGAACCGATTTGACGCGATCGAGCAGTGCGATGACTGCGGTCTTAAGGCGCTGGACAGGAGGTCAACATTTACCATCTACCGAGATACATGCGCAGAGCCAAATGAAGATGTGGACTTACAAACAAAACAATTATGAATTGGGGGAATTCACCCACGCGCATGAAAGTCGTTTTAATTAGAGACCAATCTATCAAACGACATGGCAGTAGTAGAATTCCCCCAGCTCATAGCCCGAGGTTGTGGCCTGGATGTACACAAAGATACAGTAGTTGCTTCAATCAGAGGAACGGGAATCCAGGAAGAAACCCGGACCTTCGCCACCTTTACCAGAGACCTGGAAGGTTTATCGCTTTGGCTTGAAGGCCATCAGATTACCCACATAGCTATGGAGAGTACGGGTGTTTATTGGCGGCCGGTATATTATGTTTTGGAAGGCCACTTCGAGATTATCCTGGTCAATGCGCGTCATATCAAGAACGTTCCCGGCCACAAAACCGATAAAAAGGACTCCGAATGGATTGCCAAGCTGCTGCTGAGCGGCCTTCTAAGACATAGTTTTGTTCCGGAGGGATGGGTTCGTGAGCTGAGGACATTATTGCGCCATCGCAAAAAACTGGTCAATGAACGCAGTAGGGAAAAGAACCGGCTTCAAAATATCTTAGAGGATGCCAACATCAAACTCGGCAGCGTGGTCAGCGATGTATTTTCCAAAACTGGACAGGGAATTATAGATCTGCTTCTAGAAGGGGTTACTGACCCTGTTGTTCTTTCAAACCAGGCCAAAGGTTCGTTGGTGAACAAAAAACAAGCTTTACAGCAGGCACTTTATGGTCGGTTCTGCGAGCGACACCGCTTTATGTTGAAGTTGCTGACCCAAACAATGTGTGCCTTGGACAAGCTAATTGCCCAACTCGATCAGCAGATTGAACTTTGCCTGAATGGCAAGCTGGACCAGCTTGCCTTATTACAAACCATTCCGGGTGTGTCCAGGCAATCCGCGATCGGCATCATTTCCGAAATTGGTATTGACATGTCCCAGTTTACTTCCGACAAACACCTGGCTTCCTGGGCAGGAGTTTGCCCGGGCAACAACGAGAGTGCAGGAAAGGTAAGATCAGCAAGGACAACCCATGGCAACACCTATTTGAAAACAACATTGATAGAAGCGTCCTGGGCAGCCAGCCACACCATCAATACCTATCTGTCTTTTAAGTACCACAAGCTCACCCAAAGACGGGGAAAGAAGAAAGCGGCAATGGCGATTGCCCACCACATACTGACAGCATCATACCATATCCTGCGAGATAAATTACCCTACAAGGAACCAGCAATGAGAGCAGAAATCTTGATCGAAAGAAGGAAAGCTGAAATCTTGCGGTTGGAAAACCGTGTAAGGAAATTGAAAATATTAGCGTCCCAATAGAAAGGTCGAGGCTTTTTTTGGTGGACTATACCCCGTTAACAAAACTGATAACAGACGCTAAGCACCCACAGCTGTTGCCTGAGAGCACGTAGAAAAAATTTTTCTCTAAGAGAAAACTGCTTAGATCGATCTGTGATCATGGGATTACTTTGTCTATACGGGTTTGGAAGAGGCTTTCAGAAAAAAAAACAGTAGCAGAACTGAGTCTGCCACTGTTGAAAATTTAAATACAACTATCTGAAACCTGTATCGGCTTGTCAGGCTAGTTAGATTCGATTTAATATCCCTGATTTTGTACAAGGAACCCTTCCTGTGCCGAAGCTCCGTCGATCGCCCTCTGAGGGATTGGGAATAGTCGTTTGTTTACGTTTTTATCTGTTTTTTCCGTCCAGTTACCTTCGTATTTTCCAAACCGGATCTGATAGTTTCTTCTGAACGCTTCCCAATACAATTCAAATCCCGACTCACGTAATAAGACATCAAGGTCAATTCTGGTCAGCGCTTTCGGAGTCTGGGCTGGTCGGGCATTTCTTGAAGTTCTTAATGTATTGACGTCAGCCAAAGCTCCTGCATTATCGCCATTTCTCAGCTTCGCTTCGGCACGCATCAGGTAAATCTCTCCAAGACGTATTAATACCAAGTCGACACTGCTGTAACTGCAGCAATTGTTACCCGTATGGCTGAATTGGTACTTCGAAAACCGGTAGCCTGTGTTGTGCAAGCTGCCCGGACCAGTAAAGTCAACATTGCGGGTATGGTTTACGTAAGTCAGGTTAGCTCCGCTGGTCCTTTTATTGATCACCGGATAGATTTTTACCTTACCGTCTGCAGATTTCAAAATATTGCCGCTTCCGTCTTTTCTGGGGCCCCAGATAATTCCGCGCAAAATCCCTCTATCTATTTCGAACTGCGTGGCCTCTACGGAATAATAATGCTCAGCGTCATTCAAGGGCGTTACACCTGTCAGGTCTTGCAATTTAGCAGGTACGTTTGTTTCTTTTTTGAAAAAACGGGCATCGGCATCGGCTGGGTCTGTATTACCATAGGCATCCACCCAGGTTTGATAAAAGTCAGGTGTTGCCGCTACCGCATCTGTTCCGCGGGTATTGGGAAATTCTGGTCTTGGTATCTGGTCACCGGAAATCGACCAATACGCCCACCGCTGCTGATCAGTCTCCAATACCCCACGTTGATCGAGCGCAAAAATGAGCTCTTTGTTCGTATGGTTATCGTCGCTGAACAAATCAAAGTATTCAGGGGATAGCGAATATGGTCCAGCAATGATTTCGTTGGTGTATTTAATCACCTTATCCATATCCTCCTTTTTGAATTCGGGCGTGCCATATGGATTGCGATAGACGGCAGCATTCAAATATAAACGCGCCAGCAAAGCCTTCACCGCATTTTGATTCAACCGGCCAGGGTCATTGTCTTTCCTAATCTGGTCGACCACCGATAAAAGCTCGCTTTCGATATAACCAATCGCTTCCTGTCCTCTCAGGATTTGAGACACCTCGCCCGAAAGCTCTTTCTTGAAAACAAGCCCCCAGTTGTCCAATGCCAGCATATTCAGGTACGCCTTCATGGCAACCATTTCGTAGTAACCCGCCTGAGCACTTGCATTACCCGTCTTAGCTGCTTCGTTCAATCTTTCTGCAGCAATGACGGCTCTCGATAATGTAAGGGTGATCTGCGTCCAGGTATCGGTTACTAGGCCATTACTTGGGGTCATCAAATGCTGGTGAACCGCGATGAACTTCCCACCATCATACCAGTCGGTACCGCCACGATAAGGAAGGATACCCTCGTCAGAAGCTACCTCCTGCAGTCCGAAATTGTTTGTATGCAGCCACACACCGGCGCGCAGAAGGCCATATACCGGGGCTATGGACCCGCTTACAAGTTCCGCCTGGCCTGTTCCTGTGAGGGATTCGTCGAGAATTTCCTCGTCAAGGTTGGTACAACCGACAAAAGCCGTTAGAAATGCAATGATCGTCAGTGCTTTATAAAGTCCTGTATTTTTCATTATAATTTGATTTTCAACGAATCGTAGATAATCGTTTATGTTCTGTTAAAATGTCACGTTAAGGCCAAGCAGGAATGTTCTCGCCCTTGGATAGGTAAAGCGGTCGATACCAAATGTCTGGATTCCGCCGGCAGCTGATCCTGTATTTACTTCCGGATCAAAACCTGAATAGCTGCTGATAACAAATAAATTCTGACCAGTTAATGTAAGACTGGCGCGTTGGATTGCATTTTCCAGCTTGGTTCCGGCAAAATTCAGCGTGTAAGCCAGCGTAGCATTATTCAATCTCATAAACGAGCCGTTTTCCAGATATCGGGTCGAGACAACATTGGCATTGCTCAACGCCTCATTGGGATATTGAATGGCAAAATCAGTAGTGTTGTTGGATTTGGCCAATTGTGCCTTGCTAAACAAGGTCATGGTCGTATGGTTGAAAATCTTGTTGCCGGCTACACCATTGAAATTCAAGCCGAGGTCAAAAGCCTTGTATTTGAAGTTCAGGTTATATCCATAGATGATTTTCGGGATCGCGCTACCTACCACAACACGGTCATTGTCCAGTATCGCCCCATCTCCGTTTGTATCTCTGAATACATTTTGACCATTATCCGCATTAATGCCATCGAATTCGTACATATAGAATGCGCCCAAAGGTTGACCATTAATATAGCCGTTAATAGTCGCCCCCGACTGACCGGAACCCTGTGCTGCCCCAGTCGCCAACACTGCGTAAGGTGACTTCTTAACTTTATTTTGAATATAAGTGAAGTTACCTCCGATATTGTAGGAGAAGTCCCGGCTCGGGTCGCTGCCGTAATTCAATGTCAGTTCCACACCATTGTTCTGGATTTTCATATTTGGGATATTGGTCCAGTAGGTAGAAGTGGGTTGAACAGGATCGGACGGAACAACTTCCAGAAGGATATTGGAAGACTGCTTGTTAAAATAATCCAGCGTACCGGTCAATCGGGATTTAAAAAATGCGAAGTCAATACCCAAATCTGCCTGCGTGGACACCTCCCATTTTAGATTAGGATTTGCCAATCTCGTAAAAATAATCCCATACGGATAGCCTTGCAGGGAAGTAGCATCGGTATCGATGGGATAAGTACTCACGCTTCCCGTACCTGTTTGCAGGCGTTGTTCCAAATAGCTCGCCTTTGTAATCTTGGACGGAATTTCCTGATTACCAGTCTGCCCCCAGCTCGCGCGTAATTTAAGGTTGTTGAAAACCGTATTGTTCATGAAAGCTTCCTTCGAGATGTTCCATCCGGCAGCGAATGAAGGGAAATAGCCGTATTTATTATTCTGCCCAAATTTGGAAGATCCATCGGCGCGGAACGTACCGGTGAACATATATTTATCAGCAAAAATATAGTTGACCCTTCCGAAAAAGGATTGGAGTTCGTTTTTCAAAGCCTCCGAATTTACCGCCGTCGGCAAAGCAGTTGTACTTGTGTGGTCCTGATAAATCGGGTCGATATTGTTATTTGCAAAGCCGCGATAAGTGGTAATTCTGGTCTCATCCAAAAACTTCTGATAGGAATGACCCGCTAGGAGCGTAATACTATGATCCTTACGGAACCAGTTATATGTCAAGGTATTTTCTACAAGCTGATTGGTATTTCCGCTTATTGCATTGTCCAGGACACCATTTGAAACATCTGACTCATTCACCACCGCCGGGAAGGGCTTGTACTGTTGATTTCTGGTTGTGGTAGAATAATCCACGCCAAAGTTCAACTTGTAGACCAGACCATCCAAAATCTCAATGGATGGCGAAATGTTTGCCAGAATACGGTGATTGATAGCCTTGTCGCTGAACAAGTTATACCTGGCAAGCGGGTTTAATGCATTGGTGTTCAACAAAGTCGGCACACCGTTGGTATACGGAGGAATCGTCGGGTTCAGCGTGAGCATGTCGCTCATGGTAGAAGTGATATCCGGGCGTAAATTTTCAGTACGCGAAGCCGTCAGGTTATAGTCCACTTTCATCCGGCCGTTGAATGCCTTCTGGTTCAGGTTCAATTTTCCGGAATAGCGTTTCAGTCTGCTGTTCTTGAGGATACCCTCCTGGTCCTGATAGCCCACGGAGGTGAAATAGGAAAAGCTTTCGCTGTTGGCCCCGCTCATCGATAGATTGAGCGTGTTGGATACGCCTGTTTGAGACAGCTCGTCCTGCCAGTTCGTATTAGCCCCAAAATCCTGCAAAGTCCCGCCCGTAGCTACAACCTCTCTGCGAAAAGCGTCGGCGTCGAAAACGTCTATCTTCTTAGCCATAGAAGATATTGCCGTAGACGCTGCCAGAGTCATCTGCGGTTTTCCCTTTCCTTTTTTAGTAGTAATCACCACAACCCCATTAGATGCCCTGGATCCATATACGGCTGTCGCACTGGCATCTTTCAGCACATCGATACTTTCGATATCGTTAGGGTTGATGAAAGTAAGCGGGTTCGTGGGAACACCGGTGTTGGAATTGTCGAGCAAAAATCCGTCAACGACGTACAGCGGCTGGGTTCCCGAGCGCAAACTGCCGATCCCCCGGATAATAATGTCCTGTGCGGCCCCTGGTTCACCGCTGTTTGCAGCGATGGAAACACCGGCCAGTTTGCCTTGCAGCAATTCGCCCGGGTTCGTGACAACGCCCCTATTGAAGCTTTCGCTGCTGATGGAAGAAATAGCGCCGGTAATGTCCGACCTTTTCTGCGTGCCGTAGCCGACTACAACCACCTCGTTCAGTTGTGAAAGGTCCTGGCCTAACTGGATAACGATCGACGATTGGCCATTTACGGGAATCTGTTTGGTGGCATACCCTACAAAAGAAACGACCAGAACGGCGTCAGCATCGGCATCTATCACAAACTTCCCTTCGGTATTCGTGGATGTCCCCTTTGTTGTTCCTTTGACGACCACCGTCGCACCCGGCAGCGGCGCTCCGGCCTGATCTGTAACGGTACCCGAGACCGTCTGTGCAGCCGCCTCCGTATTTGTAAAAGAACTTTCAGCTTGAAACGAAAGCTTTGTATTTACACTCGCAGGAAATGCCTGGGCCGGGTTGGCAGTCAGCACAACCCAGGACAAACATGCGGAAAGACCTACGAGCTTAGATAGACGTATTTTTGAACGCATAAAATTTAAGTTTTTACTTATTATTCGGGTTCAAAATTACTTTCGGGGAGGCGAGAGGTGAGTTAAACCCGATTACCATTGTATTAACAAAAAGTTACCAGGCTTCAGACATCGGCAACTCTGGTAACACAAACTTAACACCGCTGTCTTCGCTGCCCGGCTACCTTTGCATTGTACGAAACCATCCCCAATGAAAGCGCTACTAGGTCTATTGCTCGCCGGCTGTTTTCCGGCTTTTGCCCAAACGGATGAAAATCTGAAAATCAACAAAACGCAGGTAATCGGTTCTCACAACAGCTATAAACAAGCCATAGACCCGGCATTGTTCGCGGCATTTTCCAAGAAGGATTCTGCTTCGGCAAGCTCGCTCGACTACGAGCACATTCCAGTGACAGCACAGCTTGATCTTGGCTTGCGCAACCTTGAAATTGACGTGTACCCTGATGATAAAGGCGGAAAGTATGCGAATCCGAAAGGGTTGGAAATGGTCGCAGGTCGAAAGCCGTATGACCTGCAGGGCAAAATGAAACAGCCCGGGTTCAAGATTCTGCATGTGCCAAACCTTGATTTCCGAAGTCACTATTTCACCTTGGCAGATTGCCTCGACGACCTGAAAGCATGGTCAGAGGCGCATCCCAACCATACCCCGGTATACATTACCCTTGAAGTGAAGGGAAAGATTGCCGATGGTAATGGGACTGATGGCATTGTTGCCAACGACTTTGACAAACTGGATAAAGAACTTCTTGCACACCTGGGCAAAGCCCATATTCTCACGCCTGACATGGTAAAAGGTAAATACGAGACCCTGGAAAGTGCCGTGTTTCACGATAACTGGCCGACATTAAAAGAGGCAAAAGGTAAGTTTGTGTTTGTACTTGACGATTCGGGCAGCAAGCGGGATATGTACATCGACGGCCACCCGTCACTAACCGGCAGGATAATGTTTGCCAACGCTTTGCCCGGCACACCGGAAGCCGCTTTGTTGATCAGAAATAATGCCAAGTCTCCCGAAATACCCGATCTGGTAAAAAAAGGTTACCTCATCCGCACCCGCGCCGACTCCGATACCCGTGAAGCGAGAAGGAATGATAAAACTACATTCGAGGCTGCGTGCAAATCGGGCGCACAGATTATTACTACGGACTACTACCAGAAAAGCACCCGTTTCGAATCCGATTATTCTGTAAGCTTCGAAGACAGCACCTATTTCAGGAAGAACCCGCTGTTTTAAGCACGGGCAAAAATTCATCAGGTTGTCATTGCGTTCAAATCGAATGCGCTGACTATGCCAGTGTTCCGTTCTGGCAAACAATGTGATTGGCGGCGCGGCCTTGCACAAGGTTCTCAGAATTAGCTAGCTTCTTTGATGTAAACCGTACAGTTAAAGTACTCCTGATCCCAAAAGTATATAACTGTTCTGCCTAAGTACACTGATGTAATCAGGCATATATACATCCCAAGACAAAAATGAAAAAAATTCGTTTTTTTAATTCCATATTTCTTGAGTCGCTAGACCAACGAACAACCTCGATACTAGAAAGCCACAAAACAATTGTAAAACAAGTAGAGTATGAACTGCAAGGTCAGCAACTCAAACTGGATAAAAAAATCAATGAAGAGTTAGATTTTCTAGTAACGGGCAAAGAATCGGCAATTATAGAATATAAGCTTAGGCAACTATATGTAGTTGAGAAATACATTTCGGAAAGAAGCGCGTTTATTGCAAGGAAAAGCATGCTAAAAATAATAATTTCAACGTTTGAAGAGATTCTAATAGAGTTGCGAACTATCCTTGTCAACGAATTGCGCTTACTAGATCAAATGGTGTTGCAAATTACAGAATCACATCAACTACACAGCACAATACTAAATGAAATACCCGTTTACTCGAAGACGATAAATAGCTCATGGATCCAAATTAAAGGAGCAATTAATATTGAGCCGAATATCAACGAGTATTTTGCAAATACACCAAAAGAAATAAGAGAGTCAGTTGTTAAAATTAAGTCCATAAAAAGAGTGAAACTAAAAAATGAAAAGGAAATACTGGCACTAATAGACTGCAACTACCAGCAAGATCTAATAAAAGCAATTGAAATATACTTCATTGAAATGAATGATAAAATAAACGCGCTAATTAAAAAATAGTAAGATAGATACACATTTCCATACCCGTTTCATCCCGTCGCATTTCTGCGCTGCTCGTCTTTCAGGTAGGCGTTGGACAATACATACAGCCCTTCATCCAGAGGGCCTGCTGCCTTGCGCGATCCGAGGTACGGAGCTCTGTGTATTTCAATTACGTAGCCTCCCAACCCCCACGCGCATTTCTTCATTTGTTAAGAGAGAGTCTGCGGCATTTATTTTGCCGCGCCCGGCCAATGATCTGCCATACCATTCCTTTGTCGAAGATGGGTTTTATCTATCGGCTCGGTCGGGAGCCAACTTTGCCGACTTACTTAGCTGCCACGGCGAACGATGCCTTGCGAAATACATTTCGGAGTAGAATTTATGCCCATGTGCAGAAGGGAGCCAATCAGATTTCTGGCTGATGTCTATTAACAACTGCGCGAGCGGATCAACACGCTCAGAGTTAACACTATTATGCAGGTAAATTGGCCTGTCGGAAGAAGTCTGTATGGCGAGTATATACTGCCAGCCGACAGCAGCTGCGCCCGCCCAGCTCGAATCCATCGTGTCTGTATCATATTCGTCTAAGAGGCTATCGAGTTGATTAACCTGAATTTTGTTCAAAAGAAAATAATTGGCTTTATGATAGGCTTTGCCAAGTTCTGCATCTTGATAGTTGTTTTTTAGCCAGATAGTGTCACTGCCAGTAAATTTGACAGAAAATAGGGTAACACCGTCTCGGTACGTCAAATCGACCACCTTTCCGCTATTTGCTTGATGTTGACGACAGTTGCCCAAAAATGCAAAAACTAACCAGGCACACCATTTCATTATCCGCGTACAACCCATAAAAATACAATCTACTATACAATCCATCCACGACATCTTCCCGCATTGAATCCTCGCCTTTTAGGTGAATCAGGAAGGGTATTTATAACGAAATCCTCGAAGTCCCAATTGGCCACCCACGAAATTTATTCCCATCGTTTGCCAGTTCTTTTTGATCGAAAATTAGCGAATATTTCCAGCGCACGCCTCATACGGCGACTACCCAGCGTCGTCTGTAATTTCGGAGAGCGAACCGGAATTTACCAGTGAGGCCGCGCTGCCAGCACTGACGATGAAACATCATCGCTATCTGGCTTGGCCTGATTCTGCTTTCAACATGACATCCAGGGATGTCTTAGTACCCAAATGAATTTCCTGTGACTGATAGCCGGTTAAGGAGAAAACCAATGTCGCTTCTTCACCTGCATTGACTGAGATCAGAAATCGACCGGCAGCATCGGTACGTGCACTACGCTGCGTTCCTTTGATGAGTACATGGACCTCCGGTAACAATGTACCATCCTCATTTCTGACAGTTCCTTCGATATCTGCTGTTATATGGCTTGTCTCCATAAAGAGCTCATTAGCGGCGGGCTCTGGCCTACGATCAAATAAGAAAAATGCTGCTGCAAGTACGAACAAACTCGCCAGGAATGTATGGTATGATTTTAAGGTTTTTGCCATAGCAAGGATTTTACTGAGTTAAGTAATCTTGGAAGTTTACGCTTTGCACCAGATACACCACAAGCAGGACACTTATTAGCATCAGGACAGCAGTCAGCATATTCGTCAGCCAGCTCCTGGGATGGTACGTCCCCCTTTTCAGCTCTTCCTCTGTGAGACGGTACTGGATGAACCCCAACAATATCGCTCCAATGCCTAGTAGCACCAGCACAATTCCGATGATTTTGGAATAGCCGTGCGAATGAATTTTGACCGGTTTATCCAGTACAAAACCAATCTGGGCGATAAACAGGGAAAATTTGACGACAACAAAGCCAAACGCCATAATCCCGACACCAGTCCGGACCCAGGCAAGGTAAGTCCGCTCATTAGCCAGATGGTCATTGGGTTTGTATTCTTTAATATCGGGAATTGTATTTTTTGCCATATTTATCAAAACTGTATCGGTTTTCTAAAACTAAAAAGCCAGCGTTCAACGAATACTGGCTTTATTCCAAACGAACATAGTGCGATATTATCACACCAAAAATGATTACTAAATTAAGATTTTCTTGCAGTAGCAAAATACACTTTCCAGGCATATTTCCTGACAAGTAAATCCGGTTACACGCTCAAAAATCCACTGCGAAACGATCGCAGTGGATTAAGCATCATCTGCTCATGCATAGCGATTTACGCCACACTATCTCAAATATTCAAAAATGGGTGCGTCAAAATTTTGACAGTCGTCAACTTGCAGGTCCCTGTTTTAATCAAAATACTCACAGATTCCCTTGCCTTTCTTTTTCGATTTCAAAAATTAAGCTCTCTGCCCTCTCTACTAGTTTTGCATCCCATTTTCTCCCATCTGGCGCTGGTCTGTCAAGCTCATTTAGCCTATTTGCAATTTCATTCAGTGAATTGTATCCCGTTTCCCTCAGCGCTTTGATAAAAGCGGCTACCTCCAAAGCAAGCTTCTGGCCTGCACTTAAACTTTCTGCCTTTCTTGTCATTTGACTGCCTGTTGCCGCCGTCACCCCAACAGCGGCATGACCTGCTTTCACACCCGCATAGTATACCTCCCCAAGGACCTTGTAAAACAAATAGCGGCTATACACGTCAACGGGCATTCTGCCTTCGACCGGCCTAGTAACAAACCCGATGGCCTCATCAATCAGTACATTCCGAAGCTTTTCATCGCGCAGCTTTTCCAGTAGCGACAAGCACAAATGCATAAATTCACTATTTGAATGCACCATATTGTGTAAGTTTATGCCGCTCTTGGCGACAAGTTACCAGCTTGCTACCACTTTCGTTCCCTGCCTAAGGTCATTTCGCGGGTTCACAATTATCCTATCTCCTTTTTTGAGGTTTCCAAATACCTCTGTCATTTTTGCCTGCTGCCCCAGGCGTACATCGACAAACTCGGCATTACCTTCCGGGTTCACTTTGATCACGTACTGGCGCTCGGTTGAAACCACAACGGCAGTGCTGGGCACAGTAAGCGCGCCTTCGGTTCCTTCGGGCGTGAGCGTCACCTCTGCAAACATGCCTGGCTTAATCATCCGGCTTGCATTGTTGACATCGATTTCCACAGTTTCAGATCTGAATTTCAGGTTCATATTGCCTGAACGGCGGCTTATTGTTCCCTTGAAAGTTTCACCAGGCACCGCGTTGATATGATAGCTTACCGGCTTGCCCTTTTTCAGGCCAAGACTGTAATTCTCGGGAACATCCACCACGAGCCTTAACCGGTCCTGCTGCTGTAAATTAAGCATGGGTCCTACCTGCCTAAGCCCTGATCCCACTAGTGCCCCGGGATGGACATTACGCTCTGTGATAATCCCATCGAACGGTGCCCTAACGGTCAGGTAGCTTTTAATTTCAGTCAATGCATCGAAATTCGCTTTTTCTCCCATCGCCGAGGCGCTGTCGGCCATCATCTTGGCATGTGCGCTTTCCAGATCGAGCGCAGATACCGAGCCGGTTATGCGTGTACTGGCTTTGAGTCGGCGGTAGTGCTCCTTGCTAGCCACAAGCATGGCCTGGGCTTTCAAAAAATTGGAACGCGCTGCGACCAGTTGCTGCTCGGTTTCGGGCGCCTCCAGCACCATTAACACCTCTCCTTTCCGCACGGGGGAGCCACGGTCTACCAGCACTTTCTGTACAAAGCCATCGGCCTTAGGGTAAATACTAACCTCCTGAAAGGCAAGAAACTCGCCCGGCAGCTGGATCTCTTGACCGACTGAGCCTTCTGATACTTCGCCGATTTTAAAGGAAACTTCGCTCTTGTTTTTTTGCTTTTTTGATTCCTTGGGAGTCGATGATTCAGAGGAAGAACAGGCTGAAAAAGCACCCAGTCCTGCGAGTAGTATTAAACAGTTATATGGCTTAGTTCTCATTTCTTAATGGTTGTTCAGGTTTATAGGAGCCGTTTGTTGAAAGGGATGGATGCACCGCTGCCGGGTGATCTGGAAGCAGTGAAGGATCTTGGAGCGGAGTTTTCTTTTGCAAAAGCGCATACACCTGCGGAACAATATACAATGCTGCCAATGTAGACGCTACCAGTCCGCCGATTACGGCCCTTCCCAGTGGCGCTACTTGTTCGCCCGCTTCACCGGTGCCCAACGCCATGGGCACCATACCGGCCACCATCGCAAAGCTTGTCATCAGAACCGGCCGCAAGCGAAGAGCTGCGCTGTCAAGCGCAGCTTTACCGGCATCGCGGTATTCCCAGCGCAAGCGCTCTGCGTTTGTTACGATCAGGATCGCGTTGGCCACCGAAATACCTGTCGACATGATGATACCCATGTAAGATTGCAGGTTCAACGTACTTCCAGTCAGAAGCAAAGCGGCAATCGAGCCGGCAATTACAGCCGGGATCGTCGACAAAATCACCAGCGACAATTTAAAGGATTGGTAGTTGGCCGCAAGCAGCAGGAAGATCACCAAAATGGCAATACTCAAACCGATTTGAAGACTGTTAAGTGTCTCGGTCAAAAGTGAAGACATTCCCTTTACTTCGGTCAAAATGCCTTTCGGCGGCTGACCAAGCGAGGCTATGGCATTTTCGACTGAGGTGGTTGCCGAACCAAGATCCTGATGGTGCATGTTGGCAGAGACTGTTACGAAACGTCTGGGTCCAATCCTGGAATATTCTCCGGGCAAAGTATCCACCGAAAAAGTGGCAACATCCGCTAATACTGGGCGGGCCTGGCCCGCTACCAGAGGCACCTCCTGCAATTGGGCCAGGTTACGCATAGCAAATTCGGGGATTTGAACCTGCACCTGGTAGGTATATGCAGAGTTCGGGTCGAGCCATTGGTTTTTTTCAGTGTACCGGCTCGACGACGTCGATGCAGTAATAGAGCGGGCCGCTGCTTGCAAGCTCAGTCCCATCACCGCTAGCTTCTGACGGTCAAGTTTGATATTGATGACCGGAAATTTGAGCGGCTGCACAATCCGGACGTCACGCAGGTGATCATCTTGGGACAGTTTTCCAACCAATTTGGACGCATAGCCTTCAATTTCTTTCATGTCCCGGCCCGCGACCTGCACCTCAATGGGCGTGAAAGCCCCGCCGCTCATGAGCTTTTCAGTCAGGTCGGCCGGTTCAAATGAGAGGGTAATGTCAGGCATTTCCTGATGCACCATCGTTCGGATGCGTTCTTTAAGGTCCTGGATATTGGTTTTGTAGCCCTCCGCGAGACCTACTTTGATAACCGCATCGTTTGGGCCGCTGGTACTGACATAGAGGTTGGAGGTCGCGTAGTTAGTAGGCACCACCCCTACATAGGCAGATGAAACTTCAAGGTGCCCGTCGGCGGCGTCGTTTACCAATGTCAATAATTTACTCACTTCTTGTTCCGTACGTTCCAAGCGCGTACCGTCCGGGGTTTTCATGCGGATTACCATCTGCCCCGAATTGATCTGCGGGAGCATATCCTTGCCAATCACTGCAAAACCCCATGCGGCTAACCCAACGATCAGCACAGCATAGACGCCTACTACAAGTTTGTTAGATTCAAGCAATTTGCGGTTATGGGACATAAACACAGACCGCACCCTATCAAAAAGGCCCGGCGCTTTTACTGCTTCTGGCGTGTGCCCATGGCTTTGGTGCTCTTTAAGCATCCAGTTGGCCAAAATCGGAACCAGACTCTGGGCCAAAAGGTAGGACACCGTCATAGCGAACCCTATCGAAAGCGAAAGCGGCAAGAACATGGCCCTAGGCACACCGGACATGATAAATGACGGTGCAAATACCGCGATAATACAAAGCAAGATCAGCAACAGCGGCAGGGCGACTTCCCGGCACGCATCATAGATCGCGAGTCTTTTGGGCTTACCCATCTCAAGGTGCTGGTGGATATTCTCGATTGTCACCGTAGCCTGATCGACCAGTACCCCGATCGCCAGCGCAAGACCTGAAAGCGTCATGATATTGATCGTCTGCCCTGCAAGGTTCAGGCAAAGTACGGCCGAAATCACTGAAACTGGGATCGTGATAATTACAATGAGCGATGAGCGCCAATCTCCCAAAAACAGCAGTACCATAAGCCCTGTTAAAAGCGCCCCTAGCCCACCCTCAAAAAGCAGGCTTTTGACGGAATTGATTACAAATATGGACTGGTCAAACTCGTAATTCACTTCAATGTCGTCTGGCAGAAGGCTGCGCATTTCAGGTAGCTTCGCTTTCAGAGCCGTCACCACATCCCAGGTCGATGCATCAGCCGTCTTCACCACGGGGATATAGGAAGAACGGCTACCATTGACAAGTGCATAGCCCGCGGTAACATCCGAACCATCGGCCACATTGGCTATATCCCTTAAAAACACCGTCCGGCGCCCTTGAGTACTGACCGGAATCTGGCCAAAATCTGCCACCCGTTCTTCCAGCGAATTAAGCGTGGTTATATAAGTCGTGTTATCAACCCTGATATTTCCAGATGGGGTCATTGCGTTATTGGACGCGAGCGCTTCTACCACTTCATCTGGTGACAGGTTCAAAGAGCGTACTTTTTGCGGGTCCAGATTAATCACAACCGTACGGGCATTTGTACCGATTGGAGGAGGCGCGGTAAGCCCGGGCACTGTCGAAAAAAGAGGACGCACCCTGGTCACGGCAAGTTCATGGATTTCTTTCAGGGGCCGCGTTTTGCTGCTAAAAACTAAATCACCTATCGGTACGGATGACGCGTCATAACGGACTACCTGTGGCGGCAGTGCGCCAGGCGGAAAGAATTTCATCGCCCTGTTGACCTGTATTGCCACTTCTGCCGCAGCCTGGGCCATATCGCTTCCTTCATAAAAGGATAGCTTGACGATTGTAAGTCCTTGCACGCTTTTACTGGAAATTTCCTTGATCCCTCCTATGTACAGGAACTGGTCCTGCATCCGGGTAGCGAAAAAGCCCTCCATCTGGGCCGGAGACATCCCGCCATAGGGCTCGATAACGTAAATGACCGGCGAATTAAGCTTGGGAAAAATATCGACAGGGATCTTTGTAGCGGCCATAATGGAAAAGACCACCAGCCCGGCCACAAAAACCAGTACCGCAATCGGACGTTTTAATGATAGATTTAACATGGAAAAGGGATTTTACGGCCGGCGGAAAAAACTAAAAAACTCATCGAAGTCGCTGGTTGCGTACGCGCGTTGCAACCTGAGCTCGACTGCGCGTCGTTGTATGTCAACTGCCTGCTTCTCAACTTTGGTTAAAAGCTGCATGGCATCGGTGAGTCCCAGGATGTTTTCAATACCATTGTTATAGAGGGAAAGTCGCTGCTGATAGGCGCTCTCTGCGGAACGGATCGCGGTAGGAAGCTCACGTAAGGCCTGGCGCATGATCGACATGACCGAGTCGGAAGCAGCAAGGGTGTTTTCAAGCTTCATTCTTTCGAAATCAAGCTTTGTATCCGCTTCCTTCACTTTCCACCGCTGGACCTGCATGCGGCTTTTCACGCGCCTGAAATCAACCAGGTTGACCGTTGCGGCAAGGCCCACCAAAAAATTAGTGCGACTATATCCAAACCCTGGACCAAGTGGTCCAAAGTTATTATCCAGATCAAGGCTAGTACCCCGAGCCCAGGCGGCTGTCATCAGCGATACCCTGGGCAGTGCTGTTTTCCGGATGAGTTCCACCTCGGTTTGCTGTCTGCTCAACAAACTTGCCTGGTAGCGAAGTAGCGGGTGTCCGGCCCCGACATGTAAATCAAGCGGGGGAGAAAGAAGGACCTGCTCATGGAATGTAGTATCAATGACCAGCTCGTTTACTGTCCTGCCGGTAAGCATGGCCAGCTGCAAGAATGAACGCCTAAGTCCTTCATCGATCTCGTAGTAGTTGAGCCGGGCCCGGGATAGCTCCACGCTTGCCAGAGACGAGTCAAGTCCGGGTCTGATACCGTTACCTACAAGGTTATTGATGATTTTACTGACCGTATCGGCCCGGGCCAGGTTCTGGGATTCGATTTGAAGGATCCTTCCCCGCCACAGCACATCCAGGTAGGTCCCGACCACCGCCTGCCGAAGCAGAAATTCTTCTCGTGCCAGACCCGCCTGACCGATAGCGATATCCGCATTGGCAAGCTGGTCTTCCGCTTTGAAACGGCCAAAGTTGTATACTTCCCAGTCTGCGGTTGCCAGCGCTATGTTGCCAGAAGTCAGATCCATGCGGTTTTCAGGCCTTCGGCCACCGGAAGTGGGAACGATCATCCCCATTGAAAAGTAAGAGCCGGACAATCCGTTTGCTGTGCCGACATCGATCTGGTCGTGAAGCCTTACATTCGGTAGCCGGTTGTCCTTTACAACGCTTGCGCCGGCTTGAAACGCGGACAATGCTGCCCTCTGGGCCTGAATCGTAGGGTATTTCTCGATAGCAGAGTTAACCGCTTGCTCCATACTGAGCAGTTGACCTTGCGCGGCTGAATGGCTAACGAAGGCTGTTACAATAATAAAAAGGGCACGCGATATTCTTAACATATTGGTTTATAAGTTCTTCGCAAACAAGACTACCGGACGCAGTAATTCTTTCCACTGATTGAAAGACACCGGCTTAAACAAATAGCCATTTACCTTCCGGCTATATGCATCTGAAATCATATCGGGATTGGTATTGGCCGACAAGATAAAAACAGGCACTTGGTCAAAGGCAGGGCTTCGGCGGATCTGGTCAAGCATATCCAATCCGGTTCCTGTAAGCATTGTCAGGTTGATAAATAGGATGATGCGCTGCAAAGAGCCATGGAAAGCCACCCCGTCAATTAAGCTTTCAAACGAATCGAAGCGTTCGACAACACAATCAGGATGGGCTTGCGTCACGGCCATTTCAAAGAAAATAACATCATCTTCATCGGTTTCCATGAAAAACACAGCCCATTGATTCCCAGTAGCCATTGCGCATCAGAGTTTGAATCCCAAAGTAAACAGGCAAGTTCTTATAGGGTAATTAGAAGGTTATTAAAAGTTGATTAGAGCGGCCATTTTTATAGGATTTCTAAGGTGCAGGGTTGTTAATTTGGAAGCATAAACCACCAATGCATATGAATGTATTAGTCGTAGAAGATGATGTCGAACTAACACAGTTCATTCAAAAAGGGCTGCTCGCCGAAGGGATAGGCGTCTCAATTGCCTTCGATGGCGTTATCGGCCGTACGATGGTCAACGAAAATCGGTTTGATGTGGTAGTGCTCGACGTAAACCTGCCCGGCGTGAATGGACTGGACCTTTGCCGCTTTATCAAACAAAATTGGCCCGCCGTCCCTGTCATCATGCTCACGGCTTTGGGCAGTCTGGATAATAAAGTGTTAGGCTTCGAAGCAGGCGCAGACGATTACCTTGCCAAACCGTTTGCCTTTAAGGAATTACTTTTTCGCCTGAAAGCGCTGGCCCGTAGGCATCCTGCACGTGCCCCGCGCCCGAAAAGGCTCGAACTACTTGACCTGGCAATCGAGACCGATTCGCACCGGGTTTGGCGAGGGGGCGAAAGGGTCGAGTTGACCGCGCGTGAATATGCATTGCTCGAATACCTGATGCTCAACCAGGGGCGTGTCGTCAACCGGATCGACCTGCTTGAAAATGTCTGGGATGTTCATTTCAACAGCAATACTAACGTGGTAGACGTTTACATCAATTACCTGCGAAGAAAGGTAGACCGAACCGAGCCCAAATTGCTACATACGGTATTTGGGGTCGGTTATATGTTAGGGGCTGAACCATGAGCATCAAACAGCGTATTACAATCTGGTTTGCCACGCTGGTAGCGTCATTGCTTCTACTGTTTTCCCTCTTTATCTACCAAACCTATGAATCCTACCGCCGGTCATTGATGCGAAACCGTTTGCAGCGGCGCGCGCTGGCCGGACAGCTGTATTTTCAGAACCGTACCGAATTTCACAGGTCAAGTTACCTAACCCTGCCAGATCAGCATGAAATAATCCTGGGGCCAGACAATAATATCATTTATAAGTCATCAGGACCGGACGATCATAAGCTTACGAAGGGACTGTTGGCGCAGGCCCGACAGGGAGAAATCCAGTTCACCTATGATGCTCCTCCCTGGAATAAGCCAAAGGAGGGCGTAGCACTTTCTTTCATCATTGACGGGCAGCGTTATGTATCGGTGGTAACCGCCTATGATCTGCCTGGCAGGCAAGCCTCCAACAGCCTTTTATTCATCTTGTTTATAGGCAATGTTATCTTGCTGGTCATTGTCGCTTTCGCAGGTTTCTTGTTTGCCCGCCGCTCAATGCACCCTTTTGATCAACTAATCGAGCAAATGAATCCCTCTTCGGCTAACGACTTTTCATTTAGGCTCCAAAGCACTTCCACAGCTGACGAGGCCGCATATTTGGCTGGTTCCTTCAATGATCTTTTAGGAAGGCTGCAAGTGCTTGCCGATAGCCAGGAGCATTTCGTCGCCTATGCTTCGCACGAACTGCGCACCCCATTGACAGTTGTGAAGGGGATCCTTGAAACCTCGATTGCCTATGACAGACAGCTTGCCGATACTCGTTCCAGCATGGAAAAAGCATTACTGCGGCTGGAAGACGCGATCAATTTAGCCAATTCTCTGCTTCAACTGGCAGAAGTCGAAGGACTGCAGTCGGTTAAAATGCAGCAGGATGTCAACATTGTCGACACAATTCTGGATACGATTTCTTACTTCGGAGAAAAGCATCCCGATCAGCAAATAGATTTCGTGCTATCAGATGCATTTACAGAAAGCAGTCAGCTTACCCATGTTACTGGTAGTCCGGTCCTTCTCAGGACCGTGCTGACTAATATCCTGGACAACGCCAGCAAGTATTCAGGTAAAAAGCCTATAGTGCTGGACGTAGATTTAACTGGTAATCAAATGACTATCATTGTTACCGACCAGGGAATGGGGATTCCGGACAAACAGATATCGGACATTTTCATGCCCATGATGCGGGCCAACAACGTAGGTAAGATTCCAGGCTACGGATTAGGGCTAACCATAGCGAAAAAAATCATTGATATTCATCAAGGGAATCTTGAGGTTACTTCCAAAATCAATCAGACTTCTGTGGCCATCAGGCTTCCAGCAAGTACAATACCGGTTAAGTGAAAGTTTACAAGGCTGAATGGTTTAATGTTAGCATAACCATTGGCGGGCACAAAATGCCCGTAATCCCAGGGAAGTGAAAAATACAAATCAGAGCGAAGAGATCGCCATTGATTACTGAAAACCATGCTCATCACGTGAAGGTTGAATCAGATGTTAATTTTGCTACTATTTGTCCTGGCTGTTGGAATTTTCCTCCCCGTTCTCTTTGCTTTTGCCTCCCGGCTAGCCCGTGGCAAATCCTTTGCCAGGCGCAAGCGGGAGAACTTGGCCAGAATAAAATCTGATCTGGATCAGCTTTCGCATGCATTTAACAACGGTGTGCTCAATGAAGAAGAGTTTGAAAAAAAGAGCAATCTTTTGATTGATGAATTGTTGGAGCAGCTCTATAAAACTACAAACCAGGAAAACGGGCAAGCGTGAACTTGCTGGCCAAACAGGTGGCAAGTGATTTTAACTTTGCTTCTCCGAGCACTACTAATAAGAATTGCCAAGAAGATTCCGCCGTTGAACACGCTCTGTGAGCGCATCGCGATAGGTCCTGCTAACGGGAATTTCCTTTTTCCCAATCCAGATTACATTACCCTGAATGGCTTCGATCTTTGCAAATTGAACGATAAAAGAGCGGTGTACCCGCATAAACCGGGAAGCAGGTAAAATTTCTTCGATTTTACCAAGTTGTAAGAGCGGCATCAGGCGGTCCGAGCCGCGGTGAATCAAAACATACTCGCCATAAGCTTCGATGTAGTCGATGTCATCGAAAGCTACCCTATATGTTGTTGCGTCCGATTTGATAAAAATATAGTCTTGCGCTTCCTGAGTCGCAACATCGGTTTGCGGATAGGGACTACGGCTTCCGATCATATCCATGGCTTTACCGACAGCCTGAAAAAAACGTTCGAATGCGACCGGTTTGACCAGGTAGTCGAGTGCATTAAGTTCATAACTTTTTACCGCATACTCGGTGTACGCAGTCGTAAACACGGTCAATTGCTTCCTGGCGAGCGTCTGCACGAAGTTGACGCCATTGATATCAGGCATTTGAATATCCAGGAAAAGCAATTCGACCGGCCGGCTTTTCAGCACGGCCGTGGCTTCAATCGCGTTTGCGCACGAAGCTACCAGATCGAGTGAAGGGATCTTCGATACGTATTCAGCAAGCAACTTCCTGGCCAGCGCCTCGTCGTCGACGATCATGCAGGTGATTTTCATAGGTTCACTATCAAGCGGATTTCAAATGTACTGGTATTGTCTATAACTTTCAGGATGTGCCGACCTGGATAAGTCAGTTCCAACCGCTTTTTTACATTCGCCAGGCCGATGCCGTTAGGCTCGCTTCGCTGAGAAGCTGCTCCCCTTTTTGAGTTAATGCATATGAAGGATAGTGTATTCCGGTCGTCCACTTGCAGACTAACGAAAATACAGCCCTGCGGATTCATGTCCAAGTCCGAATGTTTGAAGCTGTTCTCTAAAAAGGTCAACAGCAGCAGGGGGGCAATTAACTGGTCAGAGCTGACGCCTGTTACTTCAAATGTCATGCGCTGCTCGTAAATCTCGGATTTGAGCTTTTGCATTTCCAGGATATTACGCAGGAAGGTCACCTCGTCTTGTAGCGGTACCCATTGCGCCCGGCACTGGTAAAGCATATACCGAAGCAGCTCGGAGAGCTTCATGATCATCGGCGCAGCGTTATCCTCTTTCAGGTATGCTAGTGTGTAAATGTTGTTGAGCGTATTAAACAAAAAATGGGGATTAATCTGATTTTTCAGGAATTGCAGCTCGCTTTCCAGTTGCTTCCTGGCCATCTCATTTTGGGTTTGCAATGCATGGAAGCGGTCAACAGCGAATTTCCAGGCCGTACTGATGATCAGCACCACCATAAAAAGCAGGTAAGTCCGCGCAAACTGAAAGGCTCTTGGGTATTGGATGTTTCGTTTCAGGATCACTTTCACATCCGCCGGCACCAGCGTCAACTGCAATTTTGACAACAGCACCAGCACAGCAAAGCACAGCAGCCCGTAAAACAGGTAGCGCCGTTTTTCCAGGAAAGAGGGAATCAGAACCAGGGTATTCAAATAAACGATAATGGCCTGTAAGCCCACATGGATGGTTGCGGCCCAAACAGCTGCCGCCGTTTGTTGCGTGTTTGAAAACATAAGCACCCAAATGAGCCAATAGCCCAGCCAGGCAAACAAAGTGATCGTCGGGACCTTCTTCAAAGCAGTGTTTTTCATTTACAACCGTATTGCCCTGCAATGGTAAGCGATATCTGCTGAAAGCAAAACAAACTCCGTCGAATGGCCTGGTTTATCTTATGAGCGTCCGGTATGTTCCAACGAAATGTATTTTCCCAGACAATACCCGTTCGTCGGCAATCTCCTGCATTCCATGTCAAATTTGCAGCCCCTCGTTGATTTACTTTTTTTGTCAACCCGCCATTCGTTTGTTTTGACCGGAAACAAAACAAACTGTCCCATGAAAAACCTGACCACCGGCGTCTGCATTATTTTCACAATGCTGCTATTTGCCGGCAATGCACTCGCTCAGCAAAACCGGCTCGCCGACATACCTGCCGAACAGCGGGCACAATTACAGACCCAACGGATGAAAGAAACACTCCATCTGGATTCGGCGCAGGCCGAAAAAGTGTCTGCGATCAATTTAAGTTACGCCCGTAAAATGGATCCAATTATTGCGGGCAGCGGTAGTAAACTCTCTAAACTGAGAGCGTTTCAGCAGGTAAACGCTGCCAAGGAAAAAGAACTGCAAATGGTGCTGAGCCAGCAGCAGTTCAGGCAATTCAAACAGCAACAACAGGAAATGAAGCAGGAAATAAAAAAACGCAAATCATAAAGACGACATGAAGAACGTATTCAGGTTCCTGACGGCTTGCACTCTCCTATTCTGCTCCTGTCACACCGATCAAGTCTCCCCGGAGACACCCCCGGCTTACAATTTTGACACAGTAGACAAATTCCTGGAAGCACACCTTGCCGACTACAACGATCAGGTGATCGTGCTGGTTTCTCAAAATGGTAAGCTGATTTACAAAAAGGGGTTTGGCCTGGACGAACACACCAGTAAACCGATCGCATCGGCCACCAAATGGCTTTCCGCGGCCGTCATACTGAGCCTTGTCGATGAAGGCAAACTGTCCCTTTCCGACAGTATCGGCAAGTTCCTGCCGATATTTACTGCCCGCCAAAAAGGACATGTGACCATCCGGCAGCTGTTTGCGCATACAGCAGGATTCGGAGGCGACTCGCCTCAAAAGTACGAGTACAAGCGGCTGATGTCGCTCGCCGAGGCGGTGGATTCCATTGCCCTGTATACGCCGCTGGTAAGCATCGCCGGCACCCAATTCGACTATGGCAGCGCCGGAATGCAGATCGGCGGAAGGGTTGCTGAAATCGTGTCAGGCAAAAAATGGCAGGATTTGTTTGAGCAGCGCGTTGCCCAGCCTTGCGGGATGACGGCCGAATATCGTTCCGTTCGCAATCCGATCATCGCAGGCGGTGTGCACACCACCGCTGCCGACTACCTGAAATTCCTGGAAATGCTGGTTAACCATGGTACCAGTAACGGGCATCGGGTGCTCAGTGAAAACGCGATCGAGGCCATGTTTAGTGACCAGACAGAAAATGCAAAAATCACCGGGACACCCTATCCTACCAATCCTTTCTCACCAACGCCCCAGAGACCGGTCCGTTACGGAGTCGGCAACTGGCTCGATGTAGTCGATGTCGATGGCCGTGTATTGGAAAGCAGCAGTCCCGGGCTGTTTGGCACGCACCCCTGACAGGATTCAAAGCATCAAATCGCAGGTATTATTTTCACCCAGACTACGCCCAGACAGAGTACTAGGACCAGCCTGGAAATCCGCAAAATGATCAGGGATATTGTGGAATGAACGCTTGTTGCTAACCGTTTACACCTGCTTGCATAGAAAACAAGTCCGCCTCGGAGCCTTTGTGCAGCTATGTGACTCTGGTCACACAGCTGCACTAGCAATTTTGTAAATTTGCTGCATTCCCAATGATCTCATAAACATGAACCTACAAACCGAGCAAGCTGCAATAAGCCAATTCCTGCAAACCCATTTTAGCCAATTTGACCCGGAGCTGGCCAAAAAGCTTGCCCAACACAGCATCTTGCGGGAATTTGAAAGTGATGAACAGTTAATGCGACCGGGGCAATATTTTAAATCCACGATGCTGATCGTGGAGGGAGGTGTAAAGCTATACCGGGAAGACCATGATGGCAATGAGTTTTTTATTTACCAGCTAGGCCCCGGCAATGCCTGCGCATTATCAATGATCTGCGCGACAAAAAAAGAACAGAGCCAGATCTCGGCCAGGGCAGTAGAGCCCACCAGAGCAATACTGGTCCCGATCGCATTGATGGATGAGCTGATGACAGGCTATAAAAGCTGGTACTATTTCGTATTGGAAACCTACCGGTCCCGGTTTGAAGAACTTCTGTTGGTTGTAGACAGTATTGCTTTTAGAAGCATGGACGAAAGGCTGGAATTTTACCTTAAAAACCAGCAGAAACTCCTGAACAATGATGAGATAGCAATCACCCACCAACAAATTGCAACCGATCTGAATTCATCCAGGGAGGTTGTATCCCGCCTGCTAAAAAAGATGGAACAAAGAGGAATGCTCCGGCTTGGCAGAAACACGATCAAAATAATCAAGTGAGGACAATTCGCATCTGTAACCGCAACGGGAAATACCAGCACCGGATCGGCCCTATTTGGGTGACGGCAAAAGCGGGCCGATGTGCAATCACGTGTCCAGCGACATGTCCAAAGCCCTATACAAACGCTAGAATAGCAAGCTGATTAACAGCACGTTCCAAATCCCAAGATCTATCCGATTTACTTTATCTGGAAATTTGCCCTTACGTGACAAATATCACTGACGGGCTCGCCTCCCATTCCGAAATTTGTATCATTCTTTAAGAAAAACAAACAAGGAAGGTTATGCGAATCGAACAAATCTATACAGGCTGTCTGGCACAGGGCGCCTATTACATTGAAAGCAACGGTGAGGCAGTAGTTATCGACCCCCTTCGCGAGGTCGAACCGTATATCAAACGGGCCCAAAAAGACGGGGCAAAAATCAGGTATGTTCTTGAAACGCACTTTCACGCTGATTTTGTCTCCGGCCACATTGACTTGGCTGAAAAAACGGGCGCGCAAATCATATTTGGCCCCACCGCCAAGCCGGGATTCCCAGCCCATGTTGCACAGGATGGTGAAGTGCTGAAAGTAGGTAGTGCTACAATCAAAGTGCTGCACACCCCAGGGCATACGATGGAGAGTACCTGCTTTCTTCTTTCCGATGAAAATGGAAAGGATATCGGGCTTTTTACCGGCGATACTCTATTTATCGGGGATGTCGGCCGTCCGGACCTGGCGCAAAAGGTCGTGGCAGACCTTACCCAGGATAAACTGGCCCGGCATCTGTACCATTCACTGCGCAACAAGATCATGCCGCTTTCCGATGATATCATTGTCTATCCGGCCCACGGCGCAGGCAGCGCCTGTGGTAAAAATATGAGCAAAGAGACAACCGATACACTAGGCAATCAGAAACTGTTCAATTATGCGCTGCGCGCGGATATGACCGAGCAGGAGTTTGTGAAAGAAGTAACTGACGGACTGATGCCTCCGCCTGCATACTTCCCCGAAAACGTAATGATGAACATCAAGGGGTACGAAAGCATCGATACGGTACTCGAACGTGGAAACGCAGCGCTCGATCCCGATGCCTTTGAAGCCGCCGCCAATGAAACCGGCGCGCTACTGCTGGATACCCGTGATGCCGGCGTCTTTGCCCAGGGATTTATACCCAATTCGATCAATATAGGGATTGATGGCAGTTTTGCCCCTTGGGTTGGTGCGATGATTCCCGATATCAAACAGAAAATACTGGTCATTGCCGACCAGGGCAGAGAAGAAGAGGTCGTAACCAGACTGGCAAGGGTCGGCTACGATTACACAATCGGTCATCTCAAAGGCGGTTTTCAGGCCTGGAAAAAGGCAGGAAAGGAAACAGATCGTATAGAATCGGTAACGGCCATCGAAATGGCCGAGCGTCTCAAAAAGGTCCCTTCCCTGATCGTGCTTGATGTACGCAAGGCAAGTGAGCACTTTTCCGAGCATGTGATCGGTTCCGAAAATATACCGCTGGATTACCTGAATGACCACCTGGCTGAGATCGGCAAAGATAAAACCTATCTGGTCCACTGCGCCGGAGGGTACCGTTCGATGATTTTCAATTCTATCCTCAAATCAAGGGGATACGACAATCTGATCGACGTTCAGGGAGGCTTTAAAGCCATTAAAGAATCAGGACTTGTGCCGGTAAGCAATTACGTATGCCCGAGTACCATGTTGTAGATACTGGGTATCTCTATCAAAAGAAAAAAATAAACTTATGGGAATCTTATCATCATTATTCGGATCAAAAAGTTTGGATTACAAAACCCTTGTTCAGCAAGGGGCACTTGTTGTCGATGTTCGCTCTGCTCAGGAGTTTGCGGCAGGGCATATTCCAGGGAGCATCAACATTCCCCTGGATCAGATCAATGCAAAGGCGGATATGCTGCTCAAAAAAGGCAAACCGGTAATTACATGCTGCCGGAGTGGCTCAAGGAGCGGCATGGCCGAAGGCATGTTGAGATCTGCCGGCATAGACGCCTACAACGGAGGCGCATGGGAGAGCCTCAAACAGAAAATGTAAACTACGAAACATTGACATGCTGGATATAATCAAGCAACCGTGGCCCTGGTATGTAGCAGGGCCACTTATCGGCCTGACTGTGCCCGCCCTGCTCATTCTCGGCAACAAGTCATTTGGGATATCCTCTTCATTGAGGCATGCCTGCGCCGCGTGCATGCCGGCCAAAATTCCCTTTTTTCAATATGAATGGAAAAAAGAAACCTGGAACTTGGTATTCGTGCTGGGAATATTTTTGGGAGGAATGGTTGCCTCCCACTTTCTGGCCAATCCCGCGCCAATCAAGGTAAATGAAACCCTGGCAAAAGAGCTGGCAGCTTACGGCATAACGGACTTTTCGGCAATGGTACCCCTTGACATTGTGAGCTGGGAAAAACTATTCACGGTTTCTGGCGTGATCATGATGGTTGGCGGAGGCTTTCTGGTAGGATTTGGGGCTCGCTACGCCGGAGGATGTACGAGCGGGCATGCCATTATGGGGCTGTCCACATTACAATGGCCATCTCTGGTAGCTACAATCTGTTTTATGATTGGAGGATTTGTGATGGCTAACTGGATATTGCCAATCATTCTCAATTTGTAATATGATAGATGACACATTAAGAACACATTGGGAGGATGTATATAGAACCAAACAATCCGACCAAATGAGCTGGACGCAGCCCAGGCCAGACACTTCCCTGACCTTGATAGACGCCTTGCAACTCGATAAAAACGAGCCCATCATTGACGTTGGTGGCGGAGAAAGCAGGCTGGTTGACTACTTGTTACAAGAGGGCTTTACAGATATTACCGTTCTGGATATCTCACAAAGGGCGATCGATCGTGCAAAGGCCCGACTAGGCCCGTTATCAGACCGGGTAACCTGGATTGTCATCAACGTTCTGGATTTTATTCCATCGCGAGCCTATCGGGTTTGGCATGACAGAGCTACATTTCATTTTTTGACTGGTAAGCACGACATCGAAAAGTATGTCGGAATCGTTGAAAAATCCGTCATTGGAGGAGACCTGATACTGGGTACTTTCTCGATGGATGGTCCGGTAAAATGCAGTGGATTGCCCGTTAAACAATACGATCGGAGCTCGATTCAGCAAGTTTTCGGCCAAAGTTTCCGGTTGGCCACAAGCGCTCACGTAGATCACATAACTCCATTCGGTACCAGTCAGAGCTTTATATTTTCAAATCTCAAAAAAAAGCCGCAATAAATGAGCAATTCGACATCTGAAATAACCAAAGAGAAGGAACACCAGGTCCGCGCAACTGATGCGATGTGCATCAATGAAAGCAAGCAAAGTCACCAATGGTATTACAACTTCAAATATCTGATTGTAGGTGTGTTGTTCGGCATTGTGTTTGTCAAAGCCGAAGTAATCAGCTGGTTCAGGATCCAGGAGATGTTCCGCATTCAGTCTTTCCACATGTACGGGATCATCGGCAGCGCAGTGCTGATAGGAGCGCTCTCTGTTTGGCTCATCAAGACCTTTAAAATCAAGACCATACATGGAGAAGAAATTACTTTCTCTGATAAAAAATTCAACAGAGGACAAATTTATGGCGGGCTGACATTTGGACTGGGCTGGGGACTTACCGGCGCTTGTCCGGGACCCTTATTCGCCCAAATTGGTGTAGGAGCCACGGTGGTAATCGTGACCCTACTGAGCGCCATCGCCGGGACATGGGTATACGGGCGTTTCCGGGAGCAGTTGCCCCACTGACATTAACACTGAGGGGATGGGATATCAAATTAAATAAACCCGTCTCCCCTGACATTTTCAATCCATTTGGTAATCTTGTGACGAAAACTTCATTCAGTGATGAAAAAAGCCTCAATCTTATATTCTTTTGCGGGCGTAGCGATCGGGGCAGTCCTGGGGTATTTATACTACCACTTCATTGGCTGCTCCTCGGGTACATGCCCCATTACTTCAAACCCTGCCAGCTCAACCGTGTATGGCGCTGTGATGGGCGGATTGTTGATCGGTTCAATAGCCAGAAAATAGTCCGTAGCGTCATGGAAGGTTTCTGGAATGAAAGGTAGTCCCGTGAAGAATACATATACGGGACCAGGCCCAACGCCTGGTTCAAACACCAGTTGAATCTTAAATGAAAAGCCATTGTCAAATATTAATAATCGGCGGCGCGGCAGGCATTATGACCGCCGCACAGTTAAAAGCCAGCAGGCGTTCGCTGGAAGTGGCCATCATAGAACCGTCCGCGTCTCACTGGCACCAACCTGCCTGGACGTTGGTCGGGGCGGGAAGCTATGACTTTGAGGAAACGAGAAGAAATGAAGCATCTTTGATTCCCTATGGCGCAGACTGGATTCAGAACCGGGTTACGGGGATATTCCCGTACCATAATGAGGTACAAACCACGCAATCGGGCTTTATACCCTATGATTACCTTATTGTCTCACCAGGGCTCCAGATAAACTCCGATGCCCTTCCCCAGCTAAAACAGGCTTTACTGACGGAGTCGATTTGCAGCAACTACATCGATCCTCAGAAAACCTGGGACGTTTTACACAAATTCAAAGGGGGAAATGCATTATTTACCTTGCCTTCCACCCCTATTAAATGTGGTGGCGCGCCGCAGAAAATCATGTACCTCGCCGACGATCATTTTCGGAAAAGCGGCGTAAGAGGCAACACTAACGTTATTTTCGCCACTCCCGGGACCGTCATATTCGGAACGAAGAAGTTTGCCAACACACTGACCAAGGTGATCAAAAGAAAAGATATCATTACCAGGTTCTTCTATGCTCCTGCCAGCATCGATCCCCTGAAAAGGAAGTCCGGTTCAGATACACCGGCCCTGAGGAATGGAAAGGCATCCCGGCCATCAACGAAAAGATGGGTCTGGATAAGCTGGTTACCGTGCCTTATGATATGCTGCACCTGGCGCCGCCGCAATCAGCCCCGGATTTTATCAGGGAATCGGTACTCGCTGTCGAGAATGGGGCCAATCAGGGTTGGCTGGATGTAAATATTCATTCCTTACAGCACAACCGCTTCCCGAATGTATACGGTCTGGGTGATGTTGCCGCCCTGCCGACGGCTAAAACGGGGGCGGCTATCAGAAAACAAGCTCCGGTGGTAGTGTCCCATATTTTGTCGGAGCTGGGAGAAAAGTCCCAGCCGCAAATGTACCATGGCTATTCGTCGTGCCCCCTGGTAACGGGCTATGGCAAAATGCTGCTGGCCGAATTCAAATATGGCAACGAGCCTGGCAGCGATCCCTTCTTGAGATGTCACCGTTAAAATAATCCAGCAGGTTGCTGACCTGCCGGATTATGCTTTGATGGACTTTGCTATCGTCCCATGTCGGCTTGATGATTGCTTTACACATTTTCGAAAAAAGATCAGGGATGTATGTAAGCCCAGCCCTCGGCCTGGCGTATGATCAGCTCACCGTTGGCGCTGGGCGCAAATGAAACAAACGGCCACAGCTGGTCTTTGCCAATCTTTCTTTCCCGTAAGGTATTTTCGCATTGGACCAGTATTACCCCCTTATCCAGTAATGCCCTAAGTTCAGCTTCATAAGGGCCGTTGTTCGTGTAAAGCGCCACCCCGCCTCCATGCACGATCAACTCTATCTGTAACTTCCCTTTCAGGCGCGGATCATCCAGCGCGTTCTGGATGTTTTTCAGCGTCGCCTTTATTTTCTTCTCCTCCTCGGAATTAAGCTGATAAATCGCTCTGTACATCTTTTTTGTTGCCTGGGCACCGTTGAATGTCAAAGGATCGGCCTTCTGTGCAATAGTTTTACACGAGAACGCCATCATCGTGGCCAGGCATGCGAGTCTGAATACTTTCATTTTGTCTGATTGGTTTAAAGCCGCCAACTTATCCAAAAGCTGTATCACGCTTTGTGACAATTGTTACATAACAGCGGGGATAACATGGTTAATTTTGCCAACGATGATAAGAAAGACAAATCATATCCCCACTTATAATATTTGCAACCTAAATGGCCAGCAGGACACAGTCAAGGACATCACCGTTTATGACCTTCAATATTTTCTGGGCATCCGGATATGATTTTCCCTCACCGGCATTCGTTTTATCAGCTGTTATATATTTCGTCCGGTGCGGGGCGCCATGTCATTGATTTTGAGCAGTACGATGTAGAACAAGGTTCCATCTATTTTCTTGCTCCCCGGCAAGTCCACCAATGGCTTTTTGATCATTCAACTCAAGGCTCTGGACGACCGTTTTGATGCTTAGCAAAAGTGAGAATCTCAGAAAGCAAACCACAGTACTGGACAGCAAATACCTACTCATCAAAGGGTTATACTAAACAAAATAATCACACTAAACGCAGTATAGCGATTTGAGGAAAAACAAACCTAGAAACAACGATGTAATGATCATATGTAACATTTATCACTGACCAGGGCTTTTGCGGCAGGTACTTTTGCAGAGTATTTAATTCAACAACTACTCAGAAATGCAAACCTCAGAAGTTTTGGGATTTTCAGCCTCCATATTAATCGGGATAAGCCTCGGGCTGATCGGCGGGGGAGGCAGCATACTTACTTTGCCGGTGCTCGTTTACATAATGGGGATCAATCCGGTACTTTCAACGGCATATTCCCTTTTTGTTGTGGGCACGACTTCACTGGCAGGGTCATTCAATTTTATGCGCAAAGGGCTTGTCAACTACAAAGCCGCCCTTGTTTTTGCCGTTCCATCATTTGTCGCCGTATTTCTCACGCGAAAATACCTGGTTCCGATCATACCGGATTCGCTCTTTACGCTGGGCGGCTTTGAGGTAACTAAAAATACGGGGATCATGCTCTTTTTTGCCCTGGTGATGCTGGCTGCCTCTTATTCGATGATCAAGGAAGACAAGACAGAGCCCGAAGACGCCCGAGGTGAGCTGCAATTCAACTACCCGCTGATCGGACTCGAAGGAGGTGTTGTGGGGATACTCACCGGCATTGTTGGCGCGGGAGGCGGGTTTCTGATCATCCCGGCGCTGGTCTTATTGGCAAAACTGCCTATGAAGATGGCTGTTGGGACCTCGCTACTGGTCATTGCAGCGAAATCGCTGATTGGTTTTGCGGGCGATATTTCAAATACGACCATTGACTGGACTTTCCTTTTGGAATTTACATCGCTTTCAATAGCAGGTATCTTTCTTGGATCCTTTCTTGCCAAGTTTATTTCAGGTGAAAAACTCAAAAAATCTTTCGGCTGGTTTGTGCTCGTGATGGGTATCTATATCATTTCAAAGGAAATTCTTTTCAAATCGTAGTCGGCATAAGCAATGTCGCAAGCGCAGCACTTTCCGATGCAGCAAATAGGAAGCCATGAAAAGGCCAAAGCAAGCTTGATATACGTATATACCAAAGAGTTATATTCGGTACAAGCTTTGCTTAATTGCTCATTGAAGCTCAAAGCAACAAAATAATCAGGATTATCAAATTCAAAAACAGCCTATTCTCCAATGATATCTCCCGATGATTCCGTTGTTAAATTAATCCGCTCATTGAAGCTGCTTACGGGTCTTTTAGCCGTTGTTTTCGGGTTGTTTTCCGTGTTTTTGCTTGTTGTACTGTTCGGCAAGCCCGAGCCTGGTCCGGATCAAGCCGCCGGTGAGAAATTAACCGAAACCAAGACGGCCGACATAGCCCGCCTTATGCCGTGGAAGGGTCCGTCTGAAAGCGATCTTTCAAAGCTTACGCCAGCCGAGCAGCAAATGGTCAGATACGGGAAAGAGCTGATTGTCCATACATCGGATTATCTCGGCCCCAAAGGCAGTGTAAAACACCTCTCGAATGGAATGAATTGCCAGAACTGCCATCTGGATGCCGGCACCAAACCTTGGGGAAACAACTATTTTGCCGTAGAAGCTACTTATCCCAAGTTCAGGGCACGGTCTGGGAAAATAGAAACCCAGGCCAAACGGATCAACGACTGTTTTGAGCGAAGCCTGAACGGAAAGGGCCTGGATGAGCAAAGCAATGAAATGCGGGCCTTGCTGGCCTATATGAAGTGGCTGGGGACAGGTGTTCCGCCGAAACAAGCACCTGATGGCATTGGGATCTATAAAATGAATGATCTTGACCGAGCCGCCGACCCGGTAGCGGGCAAAGCGGTATATGAACAAAAATGTCAGAGCTGTCATCAGCCTGCCGGAGAAGGTATGCTCGCCTCCGATGAAATACATTATTTATTTCCGCCTCTTTGGGGCAAGCACAGCTACAATACCGGTGCGGGGCTTTACAGGATATCCAATTTGGCTGGCTATGTGAAGGCGAACATGCCGCTCGGGGCTTCCTACGATGCGCCGCAGCTCACTGATGGGCAGGCCTGGGATGTGGCCGCTTTTATAAATTCCATGCCCCGCCCCCAGAAGGATCTGAGTAAAGACTGGCCCAATCCGGCAGATAAGCCCTTCGACCACCCCTTTGGCCCCTATGCGGATCCATTTTCCGAAAAGCAGCATAAGTATGGCCCATTCAATCCCATAAAAGACTGGCAAAAGCGGCACAAGAATCTAGATGCCAGATAGCTTTCGGGGAAGATTCGGAAGGAAGTAAAACCTAAATCTATGAAAACACGCCTCTTTCTTCTCGTCCTTTGGTGGATACAGACAAGTTTCCCACTTCTCGCACAGGAAGTTCCAAAGTCGCAGGAGGTAATCAGGGATACGAATACACTTCGCCATTTTCTGAAAACGGGGAAGTTTTACGGTCATGCAAGATCTTACTGGTCGGCAACCCTAAACCAAAATCGACTTACCGATTACTATGCGTGGGCGGTGGGCGGTGGAATTGGCTATCAAACGCTAAAGCTGGCCAAGCGATTTCAGCTGGGAGTCAGCGGCTTTTTCATATTTAACCTGGCCTCATCCGATCTTGCTCGTCCTGATCCGGCCACCTCTATGGTAAACCGCTATGAAATCGGTCTTTTTGACATCGAACGCCCGAATTATCACCGTGACCTTGGTCGCCTGGAGGAATTTTACCTCAAAGCTCATTTTGGTAAAAAGTCGATACTGACCCTCGGCCGCCAGGTTCCTGAATCCCCCTTTATCAACCCACAGGATGGACGTATGAGCCCGACCTTAACCGAGGGTGCAGTGCTGGACGTTAATGAATGGCCACATTTGAAATTACGCAGCCAGTACCTATGGCGAATTTCGCCCCGCTCAACAATGCGCTGGCTGGAAATCGATGAAAGTATGGGAATGTACCCCGTGGGGGTTGGTCTCGATGGGCGACCTTCTCAGTACAAGGGACAAACGGAGTCGGATTTCATTGCAATTTTTGGCGCTACTTACAAAAAGTCGAAATGGGAGATACAGCTTTGGGACACTTACGTGGACAATGTTCTGAATACTTTTTTTGTAAAAGCAGAGTGGAGGTCGCTGGCCAAAGGCGGAACAAACTGGATGACAGGAGCCCAGCTTACGATCCAGAACATCACAGGGAACGGAGGAAACCCTAACGCCTTGTTAGCCTATGCGCAGCCCGGCAGCGCGGTAGTAACCTCAGGACGCATAGGGCAAGAATCTGAAAGATTTGACTGGTATCTGAATGCAACGCACATCTGGTCTCAGCAGCGGTACCTGATGCCAAGAGAATGGGGTAAAGAACCATTTTACACCTTTATGCCCCGTGAGCGTAACGATGGGTTCGGTAACTTAACGGCCGCTACCGTGAATACCCGCTTTAAACCGCAAAAGGACATTGAACTAACACTAAGTGGAGGATACTTCCATTTGCCTGATGTCAAGAATTTCCGGCAAAACAAATATGGGATGCCCGGCTATTCACAAATCAATTTGGGTCTTACCTACCAATTTGACCAATATCTAAAAGGACTCAGCGCTTTTCTGCTGGTGGTCCGCAAAGACAAGATAGGCAGCGTCTATGATGACAGCCGGTACATCTTCAACAAAGTCAACATGGTTCATGCCAATCTTATACTCAATTACCGTTTTTGACATGGTCAAGACATAATTTTCCCATCCACCATCTCGATGATCCGGTCACAATTCGCGGCAAATTCATCGTCGTGGGTGACGGCTATAATGGTTTGTCCTCTTTCCTGAGCCAATTGACGAAAGATGTCAAACACCACTTTGGTATTCTTCGAATCGAGATTCCCGGTAGGCTCATCCCCCATGATGATTGCCGGCTCGTTGATCATCGCCCTGGCAATCGCCACCCGTTGCTGCTGTCCGCCCGATATTTTCGATGCCTTCTTCATTTCGTGCCCTCGAATATCCAACATCGTCAGTAGCTCCATGGCATTTGCTTCTATCGACTCCTTGGGCTTTTTCCCTAGTTTGAGTGCAGGCAGCATCACATTGTCCAACACCGAAAATTCAGGCAGCAGGTAATGAAACTGAAACACGAACCCGATGTGTGCATTGCGGAACCGCGACAATTCGTTTTGGCTAAGCCCGGTAACGGTGGTGCCATCGATGGTGATCCTTCCCTGGTAATCGGAATCCATCGTCGAGAGAAGGTAAAGCAGGGTCGATTTACCGGAACCTGATTTTCCGACAATGGCGACAAATTCACCTTTTTTTACTTCAAAGTTCACATCCCTGAGTACCTGGAAGGTTTCCGACTCATGGAAGTATTTATTGAGGCCTTTTGCAGACAATGCTGTTTTCATTTTGTTGTAGTGGGATAATTAACCCCTTAGTATTTCCACGGGATCGACTTTCGAAGCTTTACGGGCTGGCAGGTATCCGGCCACGAATGTGATGATCAGCCCAAAGACCATGGCCAGGATATAGTCAGCTGGCAGATAAGAGATCGGGAGTGTATCGAAAGATGCGATTTTGAAAGGAATCCGGTCAACAATGGAAGCAATGCTAAACCCAAGCAGCAGCCCGATAAAGCCGCCGATCAGACCAATGATGACGGATTGCACCAGGAAAATTTGCACGATGTCCCTGCCCTCGAAACCCATTGCTTTCAGGATCGCTATTTCCCGAATTTTCTCGCTGACAGTCATGTTCATAATGTTGTAAATACCGAACCCTGCCACGATCAGTATCGTAAGTGAAACCGCAATCGCGATAATATCACGCAGCGTGTTAGCCGACTCCAGCTGCCCGTTGCCTTCCTGCCAGGCCTCCGTTTTGTATCGGATGTCGGGGCGGACGTCACCGGCTACTGCTCTTGCCTTGTTGTAATCGTCGACATTGGCAAGCACTTCTGTTGCATAGCTCTTATTTTTAGAAAGCAACTGCCTGGCCGTATTGATCGAGATTAAAGCACGCGTCTTGTCAACGCTACCCGTTCCGGTCTGCATCAGGCCCGTCACTCTAAGGATTTTACCGACCCCGTCCGACGTGGTTAGGGATACATTGTCCCCCACCGACGCATTAAGCTTGTTAGCCAGCCCTGTACCCAACACAATCGCATCAGAGCGTCTTTTCAGCTCGTTTACATCGCCCTCTGTCATATATTGTACAGTATTGAACACCCTGATCTCGTTGGCTACATCGATACCCGATAAGGTGCCGCTCACTTTGGTCACCCCGTTCCTAAAAAACACATTCTCATTGACCTGTTCGGTGATAGCCACCACCTCTTTGTTTTTTTGCAACTCCCGAATGACTTCCTCGGCATTCCTGATTCCCTCGGTATAGCTGATATGCCTGGCATTGCTAACACTCAACAGGGTATCTCCGCTACCGTTCGGGGGTATAAGGACGGTCGGCGCACCGCCCTGTTCATTATACACCCTGATGTGAGCCATGGTGGTGAAAGTGATCTCTGTCTGCGCGCCGTTCACGCCATTCATAAAGCTGTTCATGAAGATATACATCGATATCCCGAAGGTTACGCTCAGCACCGCTACGATCAGCTGCCTTATTTTGGAGGTCAAGTGGACCCAGGATATCTTGATATTTACGTTTGCCATGTTGTTGATGTATAGAATCCGGCAATCCAACGCCTTTTATCATACTGTCGAGCATAATACTGGTCCAAACTGCGAACAGGTGCTGTGAGTGCGTCAGCGTATATAGGGTTAGGTCGTGTCAGTTGCCGGGTAGTTCAACGCCTTGTTTCGCGTCTTTATCATCCTGGGGTAAAAGGATGATGTCTTTTTCGGTCAGGCCGGCTTTCACTTCCACCCAGCTGCCAACTTTCTGCCCCGTTCTGATCGCCCTTTCCTCTCCGTCCCGCATTCGTACAAACTGCCCTCTCACCAAAGCGGCTGACGGGATCACCAGCACAGACCTGACACCGTCCTGCATAATGTTGGCCTGTAACTGGGTACCCGATAATAAGAGCGGCGGTAAGTCCACGAACTCCGCTTCCGCCGAATACGATTGTGCTGTTTGGTCGAATGCAGGCAATATGCGGGTGATGGTGGCGGTGAAAGTAGTGTCGGGATAATTGTTCATCTGTATAATAGCGCGTTGGCCCAGGCCGAGCCGCGTGATATCATCTTCCGCTATAAAAAGCTTCACAATGTGCCGTCCGCTTCCAATCCTGGCAATGATCTCGCCTTTTCGCACCAGCTCCCCCTTCTTTTTGAGTACGTCTAACACGATACCCGGGTGATCGGTAGTGGTTTCGTACTCGCTCAATATGGCCTGCTGGGTTTTTACCTGTTGCAGACTTCGGGCGGCATTCAAGCGCAGCGCATCCTGAACCTGGCTGTAATTTTGTTCTAGCGCCACAAGGTTACTGTGTGAAGTTTTGTACAGCAGTTCGGCCTTTTCCAATTCCAGCTGCGATGCTGAATTTTTGCTTCGCAAAGCTGTATAGCGCTCATAGTTGATCCGGTCCTGATCGAGTTGTGCCCGCGCGACAGCGATTTGGGCTTCCAACTGTGAGAGCTGTGGTGCACCAGGGGCGGCATTTTTCCGGGCATCGTTATACACAATCCGTGCTTCCCGCAGCTGCGTGCTGGGAACATCGCTTTTGATACGAACCAAGATCTGCCCGGCGCCAATTCGGTCTCCCTCACGCATATAGAGCTCTGTGATCGTACCTTCCGCCGTAGCGGCGATCACGTATTCATTTTCCTGTTCCAGATGTCCGCTGGCAAAAACAGCCTGCCGCAGACTTTTCCTGACCGGGCGGGTTTCCTGCGGGCTACTGCATGCCCCGAGGCTCATCAGAAGTATTGATATGATCACTGCCGTGCTATTCGACTTCATTGATTCCGATGTTATAGATGTATCCGCAGATAGCGCTTGTAATAACTGATGTAGTAGTTGCTAAGGCTTTGCATGTACTGGTTTTGCACGGCCAACAGATCCTGGAATTTCCCAAGCCTTTCATCCAGACCGATGATCCCGCTCTCATACCGGTCGTTGGTGTGGCTGTCGCTGCTGCTTTGTAGCCCCATGATCACCTCCTGCCGTTTTAAGTCTTCCATGCTCTGCCTGTACTGGATTTGCAAGTTCTCATCTTCCTTTTGGGCCACGCGGGCCTGATTGTCTAATACCTGTTGCTGCTGATGGAGCTGTATTTGCGCCTGGGTGATTTTTTCCCTGGCAGATAGGCCGTTGAAAACGGGTATAGTGAGCTTGACACCCCAGAATTGCTGGGGTAAGTTATTGGCCGCCGACAAATTAAACATTTCATCGGTCGTCCAGTTGCGGTTGTATTGGTAACCCACAGAAAGGGAGGGATATGGCATCGACCTGCTTTGTGCGAGCTGCCGCTCATTCAGTTGCAGCTGCGCCTTGTGGACCTGCACAAGCGGATGAATAAGGTTGGCCCTTTCTTCTTCTTCTTTGCCGATGGGCTGCGGCGCAGACAGACCGCCGGAGAGTATAATCTGCTCGGAGGTATTCAATTGGGATTGAAACTGATTGTACAGCTGCGCCAACGACGCCGAAAGATCTCCTGCCTGCTGGACGGCTTGAATGTGCTGGATTTCACTGCGATTAAGGTTTTCCACCGTAAATATGCTGGCTTCGTATTTGTCCCTAGCAATGCGGTAAATGCTGTCCGAGGCCGCGACATTGCCCCTCGCTATCCCGATATACCTTTCGGTAAGCAGGATGGAGTAATAGGTCTGCGCAAGCTGATCATATAGCTGAAACCTGGCATTGCGAGTATTGGCCTCGCTAAGCTTTTGCGTCGCCATCGTGGTTTTCAAATCGAACCATTTTTGGAAATTGAGCACATCCCAGCTTGCTTGCACGCCCGTGCTGTACAGGTACCGCCTGCCGAAAGTATACTCATTAAAGGTCCCTTCGGGAGCCGCGGGATTGAACAGGCTGGCCGGAACGAGCGTGGGCTGAAGTGTAAGGTTATCATTAAACCCGGCCGAAGCATTCACAACGGGAAGCAAAGCCCCTTTCGCCCCCCTGTTTTTTGAGGCTGCAATCAGTTCCTGATTCCTTGCGCTTTGTATGCTCACCGCGTTCTGATCCGCAAAGCGGAACACGTCGTCGAGCGAGCTAAACCTGACCTGTGCCCTACCAGGAAAACCGGCGGAACAAAGAAGGAACAACAGGAGCATTAATTTTAAGTTTATCATCTTCAACAACCGCTTAGCCTTTGTGGCAACGAAATATACCAGTAGACCTGGATCTGAAAACCGCTCAATTCAAGATCACTTACATCTTTTCCATCGCTTCGTGCGGCTTATCATACCGACTTTTCCGGTCATTTCGAGTTCGTCGTCGCCAGGCATGGAAATGCTGACCGGGAGGTCCCGGTCACGTGCAGGTATATACGCGCTTCCTTCCCAATGGTCGTTTTTGTAAATGATGTTTTTCATTACGATATCTCCCACCCTCACCTTGCCGGTGTTGCTTTTCAGCCAGATAATCTTTCCCGAATAACTTCCATTGTTCTCATAGATCTCAATTTTCCGGTCGCCGTCCGGGCTGAGCCATTTCCCGCTAATTTCGGCCTGGCTGTAGCCGACATCGCACCAAAAAATAAGAACACCCGCGATTAGGCATGTCGATTTTCGGAATAAACTCATTGCTGCTTTGTTTAAGTGATTCTTAAAATAAACATCTGGCCTGATGCCAATTTTGCCAAAATGGAATGAAGAGGACAAATTGCCGGTTGAAAGGGACCGAATAGATGCCGGGTGGTGTGGCAACGGCCCATGACGCTACCGCGTGACCAGGGCATAGCTTACCCTCACGGTCAGCGATGGCAAAAAGAAAGAGCTGAAACTTTCCTGAGTTCTCTCTTGCAATATTGGCTCCGCAAACTGCTTGATTAGCACGTTGCCAATGGGCGAACTGGATTCGATCGCTGTGCGACTACCTATATTCCACTGCGCCGACAACTCGGTATGAAATCCAAAACGTGGTATTTTGCTGAAACCAAAGCGTCTGCCCAAGGTAATACCCAATCGTTGTAGCGTGACTTTGGAAATGATCCGGGTGGTTTCATAAAATTCCCTCAGCCGGGCATTTTTATCTACCAGGTCCAGTATTTTGTCTTTTCGGCCCTGACCATCGAGGAAGTCATAATTTTCGACTAACTGCTGTGTTGTGGACGGTAGCGTAAACTTCTGGTTCTGAAAATTCAATCCTGCATAAAACCTCCTTCGCTTTGCGAAATGATAAGCAAAGCCGGTTTCAAAGACGGTGCCATCTCTGAGATTGTCCTTAATGAACTGCCGCCGCATCTGTTGTTCCACTTTTTTATTCGGCAGGGCATTTAATGCAACAGTCGTGTAAAACCGGGAAAATTGTCCAAGGCCCAGGTAGCCGGAAAGTTTCGGTTTCATCATCACTTCAAGGCCGATGGCTTGCTGAATCGGAAACTGACTTTTTAAGGAGACGGTCAGGATAGCAGCACGTTTTCCGGGGATCTTTTTGTCGACAGTTTGGGCCATTGCACCGGAATGGACGAGAAAAAGCAGGTAAGCTATGAGCCAGTAAGATCCGGCAGCGCGGATCAGCGCTATGTTTTTCATACGGGAATACATCTGTTCAGGGCGCAGTTATTTCCCGTGTCTCGCTGGTGTGCGCGCTAAAATATCCCAGCGCGCCGCCTTGCATATTGCTGACCGGGTTGGCCGGGGAGGCTGCGCTGCCGTCGCCCAGCGCACCGCGGTCGAGACTGTACCAGTACTGATACCCGGCCTGATCGATGCATTGCATTTCCACACTGATCTTGTCGCCGGGCAGTATGTCATTATCATCGTCTGCCGGATAACGCAACGGGGCGGTCACCTGGTTACCATCCGTCCGCTCGTCATTGCGGATAAAAATGTTTTTTTCCTTCACCCCGTTTTTAAATTGAACAAAACGGTAAAAGTTGATCTTGCTTGCCGGGTCCGTGTAAGTGACATTAGCAAGGTAGCGCTCCCTGTTTGAAAGATTGGAACCGTCCGGTTTAACAAATAATGAATCCATTTTCACCCCATCAGGCATGATCGAAGTTGCCGTATATTCGCTTCCGTTCAGGGTTACATGAAGGCGATAGCTCATTCCAGGCTCTCCCAGCAAAAGGGAATCCTGATAAAATCCCTGCTGCGTTTCTTTTAATGGATAGACGTTTCCTTGTGTGTCTGAAATTGTGACGATCGCGCCGGAAACGCCCGGAGAGGTACCTGGGTTTTCAAAATCCGTCGTTTGGGAAATCACCACCAGTGCACCTTTCTTTTGATTGGTGATCTGTCCTTCAATCACATACCGCTGATCGGCTGGGTTCAGTTCGACATCGATCACCTTTTCACAGGAAAAAAGAAAGCATGTGAGCAGCAGTAACGCGGCTGTATATTTTATGGCTGACATATCTTCGGTTAAAATTTGAAATTGTAGCTGATCGATGGTATGAATTTGAAAAGCGCCGTTTGGACTGCCTCCGTTCTGCCCGGGACCGATTCGCTGTCCCGGAATTCGATCGTGTACGTATTTTCCCTTCCATAAGCATTATAGAGACTGAATGCCAGTTCCTGTTTCAGCTGTTTGCGGTCGCGTAGTTTCATCGTTGCGCCCAGGTCAAGCCGGTGATAATCTGGCATCCGGTAACCGTTCCGTTCGGTATAATAGTAGGCCGTCTGGCCATCCACCTGGTATTTGCCGGCCGGGAAAGTGATGGCGTTCCCGGTGTAGTAGACCCAGTTCGCAGACAACGTCCATTTGTTGTTCAGCTGGTAAATACCTACCAGCGCAACATCATGCGTACGGTCCTGACGGGCGTTGAACCAAAGGTTGTCGTTGATACCATCTATTTTCCGTTCCGTTTTGGACAATGTATAGCTGATCCAGCCGGTCAGTTTGCCCGACTTCTTTTTGAGCTGCCATTCGGATCCGTAAGCGCGCCCCTTGCCGAACAGCAGCTGGGTTTCAATCGCATCGAAATTGCTGAATATATTGGCCCCATTGCGATAATCGATCTGATTTTGCATGGTTTTATAATAAATCTCCGTACTAAGCTCGTACCGGTTCTCGGCGAGGTTTCTGTAATAACCCAGTGAGACCTGGTCGGATATTTCCGGCTTGATATTGTTGTTGCTCGCGATCCACTTGTCTGTCGGATTGGAGGCAGTGGAATTGGATATCAGGTGCAGGTTCTGCACGTTTCGGACGTAAGATGCTTTCACCGACGCAAGCTCACCCAGTTGATAGCTGGCAGACAGCCTCGGTTCCAGGTTGAGGTATGTTTTGGCGATCTGCCCCTTATTGTAATGCAGGGTGTCGATTACCATCCCGGCCGGGGTAACTGTATAAAAATCCCCCTCGCCAATAGCGCTGAATGCCGTGAGCCTGAGCCCATAGGTCAGGTTCAGTCTGGAAGAAACCTGCCAGCTGTTCGATGCAAACGCAGCATTCTCCCAAGAAAACCGCTTTTGTAGTTCCGAAGCATTGATACTCGACGAACCGGTGGGCGTCACCTCGCCCGGCGTGATGGTATGGTGAATTGCATTCACCCCAAATCGCACCGTATTTCTGTTGTTGGGAAACCACTGGAATTCCTGTTTGAGGTTGTAGTCGCGAATTTGCGAAAAGATATCGAACTGGTTTCCACCATTCTGAATGGCGACATTGTAATCGTAATTACTGAAAATCAAGGAAGTATTCGAAAACAGTTTACTGTTGAAGATGTGGTTCCAGCGCACGGTAGCCGTTGCATTTCCCCAATGCAACCCGAAGGTTTCTCCCATGCCCATATCGTCCTTTCCGAAGTAGCCCGAAACGTATAGGCGGTCTTTTTCGCCAAGACTGAAATTAAGTTTGGCATTCAGGTCATAGAAATAGAGACGATAATCCCTGTACTCGCTCGAAGCCTTTAGAAATGCATCTGCATAGGTTCTCCTGGCGGAAAGCAGGAACGAGGATTTGTCTTTTTGAATGGGTCCCTCCACATTCAGCTTAGCCGAAATAAGCCCGATCCCGCCACTCACATCATAATCCTGGTTGTTCCCTTCGTTCATTTTGATATCCAGCACCGAGGATAGCCTGCCGCCGTACTGGGCGGGCATACCCCCTTTGTAAACAGCCATGTCTTTGATGGCATCGGCGTTAAACGTGGAGAAAAAACCAAGCAGGTGAGACGCATTGTAAACTGGTGCTTCATCAAGCAGGATCAAATTTTGATCGGTGGCTCCGCCGCGTACATAAAAACCGCTCCCGCCATCCCCCGACGACTTGATCCCAGGTAACAATTGCAAAACTTTCAGCGGGTCCCGTTCTCCAAATAGGACGGGAACAGTACTTATCTCCTTGATATTCAATTTTTCTGCACCCATCTGCGTGCTGGACACCTTGTCATTTTTGTCGGCCGTAATGACCACCTCGTTCAGGGTGGTGGCCTGGTCCGATAAAGCAATGTCCAGTTTCTCGTCTTTATCCAGCGATATTTCAAACGCCTTTTCGCTGAAACCAACCAGCGAGTAAATCAAAGTGTAGCTGCCGGGCGGAAGACTCAGCGAGTAAAAACCGTATTCGTTGGTTACAGTACCGGTAGCAGGTAATTGCTTTACCCTCACCGTAGCGCCGATCAGCGTTTCGCCGGTAGCCGCATCCTTCACTGTGCCGGCAAGGGTAGCTTGTTTTTGTTGTGCCAACGAACCGCCTGCCGCCAGCAGGAGCAGGCAGAGCGTCAGCTTGATCAATCGGATCATAAATTGAAATGATGTTTAGTGCGAGAAATGCCCGTTAGATAACATTGTGACAATTACTCCGCCTTGCCCACCACCACGTAGCTTTCGCTGCCATTTTCGGAAACGGATTTTTCATAGTAGGTGTCGTTGATTTTGTAATATTTCCGGCCTGCGATGTAAACACTTTGGGCGCCTTCGGGCAGGGCGGATAGTTGGGACGTGCTGTTTACCGCCAATTCCTCAGGAGGTTCTACTACCTCATATCGGCCCGGGGAATACTGTACATAATATACGCCACCGGCATAGAAATAGGGCATTCTGCCGATTGTAACGCTGGCGTAACCAACGGGCAGGACGGCTACACGAAGGCCCACAGGTGGCCTGACCACTACATACTGGCGACCATACGGTTTGTAATAAACGCCGCCGTAGTAGTGATACCGAACACCGGCGTGCACGACGATCTTCGATTCACGTGGCGGCCGCCGGATTACGGTAACTGAGGATTGGGCATTTGCATGCAATGAAAGGGCCATCATGATCATGACCAATAGCCTGTTGAGCGTTTTCATGGAATGTTATTTTAATTTTGAAATGACTAAGACCAAGGGGCTGATAAAGCGTTGATTTCTTTTCAAAATTAAAACCGGTCGCAAGGTTACTTCCGGACAATCGAAATGAAACGGACAAAAATGCAGCTGAACGGGCCAGGATCAATGGACTTCCAGCCAGCGCAAAAATTCTGAAGACTTGACTTTGGACACAATCACCGGCTCGGAAGTCGGAACGACTAGCCTTACAACAAGGCGTCTTGTAAAGTAATGTTCCGCGCTGAGAATGCTGTTGCGGTTAATGATAAACTGCCTGTTGGCGCGGAAAAACAGGGAACCATCGATCAGGGTTTCCAGCTCGTCCAGAGTGTGGCTCAGTACATATTTCTGACCTGAAAATGAATGGGCGCTTACCAGGCTGTTTTCGAAGTGGAAGTAGGCAACCTCGGCAACTTTCAGCGGGATGATCTTATCCTGGTAATGAATCAGAAGGGTCGATTTGTAAGAACCTGGACCTAGCTTTTGAAGCATCAATTCCATTTTCTTTGTCAGCGTCTGCTCATATCCGGCATCGTCCGGCTGGCCACCAAATACAGCCCTCATGTGTTGATATTTCCTCAGACCGGCTTCCAGTTTTCTTTCGTCAATGGGTTTGAGCAGATAATCGACGCTGTTCGTTTCGAAAGCACGGACCGCATAGGTATCGTAAGCCGTACAAAAGATGACCGGTGCGCCGGGTTTGATCTGTTTAAAGATCTCGAAACTCAGGCCATCCGCCAGTTGGATATCGGAAAATATCAGGTGAGGCGCGCTGTTTTCCGAAAACCAATTCAAGGCACTCTTTATAGAAGGTAGGATAGCTACTACTTCAATGCTGTCATCAAGCATTTCCAGCTGAGCTTTGAGCTCCCTTCCGGTTTTGATTTCATCTTCAATAATCAATACTTTCATTTCAGCAGGGGCAACTTGACGACAAAACAGGCGCTCGTACTAATGATTTCAATCTCCTGGTTGGAAAGCAGCTGGTAACGTTCTTTAATGTTGTTCAGCCCTTTTCCCGTACTTTCTTCCACAGACATTCTGGGTAGAACGTTGTTTTCTACGCAAAGCATTTCCGATTCAATATAAATACGGATACTGAGGGGCGCTTCCACAGATACGATGTTATGCTTTACCGCATTTTCTACCAGGATCTGTAAGCAATAGGGCGGTATTCTATGGCTGAGGCTGGTTTCCGGGATTTCGATAGCTACACAAAGGGCGCGTTCAAAGCGTTCCTGCAAAATGTAAATGTAAGACCGGGCAAATTCCAGTTCCCTTTCCAGTGAGGTCAGGTGTTCCTGCTCGTTGCCAAGCAGATAACGGTATACATTGGCGAGTTGCATTACGTATTGTTTGGTCGGAGCATCTGCGGCAATCGTCCTGAGTGTGCTCAGCGAATTGAAAAGAAAATGAGGGTTTACCTGTTGTTTGAGCAGACTGAGCCGGGCTTCCAGATTTTCCTGTTTGAGCCGTTGGTTCTCGATTCTGGAATTCTGACTGTCTGTGACCAGTTGGAGATAGAAGGAAACAAAATATTCAAGTCCGCCTACCATGAGTCCCCTGAATGCCATCATCATCAGTTTCCGGTCCTGAGGAAGGCCGTTAAGGCTCATCATCGGGAAGTTTTCCGTATGCATTTCCCGCAAAGGATAAAGAATAACAATGGCGACCGACGCGCAGGCTATTAGGGCGAAGCCCGTTTTCAGCGCCTTTCCCCTGATCCAGGTGGCACTCAGTATGTACTGGTTTGTGATCCAGCAGGAAATAGCGATAAGAAATGTAATGCCAGCATTCCTTAGTACGATGTCGCTCTTTTCCACTTGGTCTAATCGTATCGCGCTCGATATCAAAACGATCAAAGCGATGAATACCGAAATGATAAGCCCTGGCCAAAGATTGAATTTTTTCATCATCTAAAATAAATCAAAGGAATTGAAAATTAGACACCCACTGGGCGCCGATAAATATGAAGGGGACAAAATTGAACTTTAAACGGCCACTGTGGTTCTTAACCGGCCTAATAGACCGCGCCTAAAAAGCAACCTGACTGGCCTTGGCAGAGGAAGATCACCCGGCATATTGTGCAGTAAAATTTAAAGACGAGGGTAACAAATTAAACCTTGTGTCGCCTTCGAAGTCATAGAACCGGATTCTGGCCTGGTGGCTTGCATACATTCCGCATAAGCACCTCCACGTAAATTGTTTAACCCCCATGTAAATCATTCCCATGGAAAATATCAGCAAATCGCAGCGATTACAGCACCTGTACTGGCGTGCGGGGTTCGGGGCTACCCCTGAGCAGCTACTGAAAGAGGTCCGGCCCGTCAAAACCTTGGTGAAAGAAATGTTAACGCAATCTGACTTTCAGCCGCTCGTAGTCGTGGATGTTGACCAATTTGAAAACAATAAAACGCTTAAAAAACTGGCTACTAATGATAAGCCCGATCGTGACGCGATCAAAATGCGGATCAAGGAAAATGCGGGATTGATACGCGACCTAAATGTGCTTTGGATCGAGCAAATGGCTTCCGGCACGGATATTCTTCGTGAAAAAATGGCTTTGTTCTGGCATGGGCATTTCGCTTGCCGGGTGCTCAATCCGGCCGCTGTTCAGCGTTACCTGAATACGATCCGTACACATGCCCTGGGCAATTTTGCAGATCTGTTAATGGCAGTTTCCAAAGAGCCGGCAATGCTTCAATTCCTCAACAATCAGCAAAACCGGAAGGGCGCGCCCAATGAGAACTTTGCCCGGGAGGCGATGGAGTTGTTCGCATTAGGGAGGGCCTCCGGGAGTTATACAGAAGCGGATATCAAGGACGCCGCCCGGGCGTTTACCGGTTGGGGGTATAATCTGAGGGGAGAATTTACCTTTCGGCAAAATCAGCATGACGATGGGCTGAAAACTATTTTTGGTCAAACCGGTCAATTCAAGGGCGAAGATGTAATCAGACTGCTGCTCGAAAAAAAGCAGACGGCCCGTTTCGTCACAGGCAAAATATATCAATTTCTGGTTAGTGACCAGGCAGACAGCCGGGAATCCCAGACCCGTATCAAAGGCCTTGCTGAAAAGTTTTATAAAAGCGATTATGACATCGCCGGGCTTCTGGAAGACATTCTGACGGCTGACTGGTTTTATCAGCCTTCGGTGACGGGTAACCGCATCAAGTCACCTGTTGAACTGCTTGTGGGGATGCAGCATTCGCTCGGGCTTGTTTTCCAGCAAAAGCAATCGTTGATATTCATCCAACGCACCTTAGGGCAAGTTTTGCTTTATCCGCCTAATGTGGCCGGTTGGCCCGGAGGAAGAAACTGGATCGATTCTTCCAGCCTTTTATTCCGGATGAAATTGCCCGATCTGCTGCTGAGGTCGCGCCCGGTGACCATGCAGCCCAAGCAGGACGGCGACGTGAATACCCAGCTGCTCGCCAGGCGCGGAGGTGATTTGATGCAGGTGAAGATCGACTGGGATGCATTTGAAAAGTCTTTTTCGGAGGTTGGTCCCGACGAGTTGGCCGATGCTTTAGCGGCTTATCTGATTCAGCAGCCGCTCGGAAAAACGCAGCGTGCGGTGATTCTTCAAACATCCGCTGACAGTGCGCGAGATGAACGAATCAGAAACTTGACTGCGGCACTCATGGCTCTGCCTGAATACCAACTTTGTTAGAATCACTAATAAAAAGAATTGCGTATACTATAAAGCGTTCTGCATAGAGCTACCATTCAAAAAACTGATGATTATGAAACGACAGGAATTTTTGAAGCAATCGGCCTTAACCACCGCCGGGACTATGATGATCCCGTCATTTCTTAAGGCTTATGAACTGGGCCAAATGAACGTAGACCCTACGGGCAGCAAAATATTGGTGGTGGTGCAGCTATCGGGAGGCAACGACGGGCTCAATACGGTTGTACCCTTTCGAAACGACATTTATTACCGCGAAAGACCCACTCTGGCCATCGCCCGTGAAAAAGTATTGGCATTGAACGACGAAATCGGGTTCAATCCCGCGCTGGAACCGCTGAAAGCGTTGTATGACGATGGGCTGGTCAAGGTGATCAACAATGTGGGATATCCCAACCCGGACAGGTCCCATTTCCGGTCCATGGATATCTGGCAAACGGCAAGCAGTTCCGACCAATATCTGAATACAGGCTGGCTGGGACGTTACCTGGATGCCACATGCTCGGGGCCCGGAGGCTGTGCGCAGCACCGGGCGATAGAAGTAGACGATACGCTTAGTTTGAGCATGAAAGGAAATATGGTCAATGGACTTGCCTTGCTCAACCCCCAAAAGCTTTACAACCAAACCCGCGACGGGATGATCAAAGCGTTGGCAGACCACAGCTACCCCGAAACGCACAGTAACGCTGGTTACCTTTATAAAACACTGGCCGAGACGGTGTCCTCCGCAGCCTATGTCTACGATAAATCGGCTAAATCGGTGCATCGTACCATAGGCGTTTATCCCACGCACGAGTTGGGCAGGCGGTTGAAAACTGTTTCCGAGCTGATCCAGTCAGACACACGGACAAGGGTGTATTATGTTTCCATTTCCGGCTTCGATACACACATAAATCAAATGGGTCAGCAGGAAAGACTTTTACGGCAATATGCCGAGGCAGTCAAAGCATTCATGGATGACATGAAGTCGGCAAACCGCCAAAACGACGTGTTAGTCATGACTTTCTCTGAATTCGGGCGCAGGGTAAAGCAGAATGCGAGCAATGGGACCGACCATGGCACGGCCAACAATGTTATTCTGGTCGGAGGAGGCCTCAGCGGGACCCGAAGCGACCGTGTCTACGATCAGGCACCTGATCTGCAGAATCTGGATATGGGCGATTTAAAATTTACCATTGATTTCCGGAGCATTTATGCGACGCTGCTGGAAGATTGGCTTGCAACAGACGATGTGGCTATTCTTGGAAAGAAGTTTCCCAAACTCAGCCTGCTGTAATTAGCAAGTGTTCCTTGGCAGTTTAACAGTGCTCTTCGAGCACCCTTCGGCCAATTCCAACAGGCGTAGCAGTCGAGAAGAAACTGAATGCACTTGTTACGCGCTGATCTGGTTAACCATAGCACTAGTTCTTTGCTTAATTATTATCCTACATTCAATCCAAGGGACAAGCTGATTGAAGCCTAGATGATAAAAACCAATTGAGCGACTGCTTGAAAGCGGCCGAAAGAGAATCGAGATCCTAAAAAGCTGAAATTGAAGGTGCTGACCTAAAAATCTAACCATTTGCTGGAAGATTTGCCAAGGTTGGCGGCGAGTTTTAACGCTGAAGACTCCGGTTCAAGCCGTCTCATAATTCGTGATGGACTCAAATCATTTCTCATATTGGAGTTCGTTGCGGTTATACGTGAAACGGGTCTCGTTCTTTTCTGAGGATGCCAGGGTGGGAATTGAGCGGCGGTATGGAGTCTTTTTATTGCCATCAAAAGAGAATATGTCTCATTCGTGCTTTCATTAAAGTCCGTTCCATTTAGCATTCAAACAAGCACCTAAAAAATGGACCATGCCAACAGTTTAAGAGCAGCGAGGCGCTTATTCGTTTCCTTTGAGTAGTTACAGAAGCGGGACATCGAGAAGATGTCGAAGGTGAGCTGAACGGCATTTAGGCTATGACAAGCGCGGGCAATCGGCCAAGAGCAATGTAAGCAGCCGGTTGTCCCCCCTTGGTTTCTTCGAGGTGTAGACCAGGATATTGGTTCAATTTCCAGCGGTTTGGAAGAAGATTTGAGAATTTACCCTGCCAACTCTTGCGTCTGCTGTTGCATACTGCGATTCGTCCGGTCGCGCGACTAGTCGTTCGATTTCGGACATCCCGAAGGTAAAGAAAACCGCCCATCTGATTTATTATCAATACCTTATATGAGATCGGCTTTATTGGCACATTATTTGTTTAACAAATGTTAAGAAAATTATTTTTATATGGGAAGATCCTATTTAGGTGAATTTGAAGAATTGGTCCTGCTCACCGTTATCGTGCTTGGCGCCGGAGCATATGGCTTGAGCATAGCCGAAGAGCTTCGCCAACGCACCAACCGCACCATCAGCCTCAGCGCTGTGCATATTGCATTGTACAGGCTCGAAGAAAAAGGTTTTGTCACCTCCCAAATGGGCGGCGCCACATTAAGCCGGGGAGGACGAAAAAAGCGGCTTTTCATGATTACTACGGCAGGGCGAAACATGCTGACCGAAATCCAGGAGATACGAAACCAATTCTGGTATGCAATCGTAAACCCGGCACAGTGATGAAAAAGAAAAGACAAGCCACCCCTCCGCGTTTTGCTCATAGATTATTTAGGCTGCTTTGTCCACCAGAACTGTTTGAAGAACTGGAAGGCGACATGCAAGAGCAATTCGAACTTGACGTAAACCGCGCAGGTGAGGCGGCCGCCAGAAAAACATACTTATTAGAAGCAGTCAAATTCGCGAAACCATACTATCTGAAAAGACGCATTGCAGGTCTGTTAACCTCGCGGCGAAAAACGAAGAAGAAAGTGCATTACTATTCGCCCAAACCATTAAGTACAGCCATGATCAAAAACTATCTTACCGTCGCACGGCGAACAATTGTTCGCTATAAATCTTATACGCTCATTAATGTTCTTGGACTTGCACTGGGCCTGAGTTGCGGGATATTGATCTTTTCACTGGTCAATTACCACCTCGGATTCGACAAGTTCCACGCAAATGCTGACCGTGTTTACCGGATTACTTCCGAGTTGCATAATGAAACAGTCAGCAAATATGGCAGTGTGCCACAGCCCATCGGTGCCGCGATGCGGGACGATTATCCGTTTGTTGAAAAAGTGTCGATGCTCATCAGCTTCGGTGGGAACATTTCATTTCCCTCCCGCCGGGATAATCCCAAATTCGATGACGGGGTAGCCTATGTCGAACCCGATTTTTTCCATATCCTGGATTTTCCTTTCCTCGCCGGAAACCCGGAAGATGCGCTCTCGCAACCCAATTCCGCTGTAATTACCGAGCGCCTGGCCGAAAAATATTTCAAAAAGGATCAGGCGATTGGAAAGAGCTTTCGGCTGGACAACAAAACCGATTTTACCATCACAGGCATTCTCAAAAACTTACCCGAAAATACCGATATCCGCCAGGAAATATATCTCTCTTACCCCAGCATCAAGCAGACAACCCCCTGGCTCAACACCTGGGGTGGTATTTTGAGCGCTACCCAAGCATATATCTTATTGAAACCCGGCACGGATGCTTCGAAGGCAGACGAAGCTATGGCCAGTATTTCCACCAAATACTACGATGCGAAGGATGCAAAAACTTTCAAATTTCATTTGCAACCACTATCCGACATTCACATGAACCAGGAATTTGGCGGCGCCATTGCTAAAAGCCAGCTCTTTGCGCTTTCCCTTATTGGTCTTTTCCTGGTTATCACGGCCTGCGTTAACTTCATCAATTTGGCCACCGCCCAGGCATTGGGGCGCAGCAAAGAAATCGGCGTGCGGAAAGTGATGGGCAGCATGAAGGGGCAGCTTTTCTGGCAATTTATCGTTGAAACGGGGCTCATTACCCTCATTGCCTTCATTTTCGCCATCGGGTTATCATATCTCACATTGCCGTTTATGAATGAGATGCTATCAACCCGCGTCACACTCGATTGGCTGAAAGACATCAATCAGCCAATTTTTGCTGCCTGTCTGCTCGTGGTTGTCATCTTCATTTCAGGTTCATACCCCGGACTGGTACTGGCCGGTTTTCAGCCGATCACGGCATTGAAAGGGAAGCTCACGCAGAGCCAAATTGGAGGCTTTTCCATTCGCAAGGGCTTGGTCATCGCTCAGTTTGCCATTTCGCAGACCCTTCTGATCGGTACAATCGTCATCACCGGCCAAATGCGGTTCAACACCCAGGCAGACATGGGTTTCAAAAAAGACGCTATCGTGCTACTGTCAGTGCCGGAGACAAGCCCGGCTAAGCAGAGCGCCATGCGGGCGCGGTTTTCGCAATTGCCCGGGGTGGAGAAAGTCGCTTTTTTGAGCGCTCCGCCAGCATCGCCTGAAAACAATTTCGACACTGGTATCAGGTATGCGGGCAGACCGGAGAACGAAAAATTTACCATTTTCTACAAAACCGGTGACCCTGAATACCTCTCTATGTTCGGCCTAAAACTGGTGGCGGGCCGAAACCTGGTTCCTTCCGACACCACCAGGGAATATCTGCTGAACGAAACTGCGGTTGAAAAACTCGGCGTGAAATCGCCGCAGGAAGTAATCGGCAAAAATGTGAATATTAATGGTCGAAACGGGATCATCGTCGGTGTGATGAAGGACTTTCATAGCAAGTCATTCCGTGAGAAAATTGACCCGGTTTGCCTGACAACCCGCGCTGCGGACAATGCGCAATGTGCCTTGAAAGTAAGTAACCGGAACCTGGCCGCAACGCTGGCCTCCATCCAGAAATTATGGAATGAAACCAATCCGGATTACATTTATTCCTACCAATTTCTGGACGAGCACCTGCAACATTTTTATGAACTTGATCAGCTCATTCTGCAACTCATGTGGCTCTTCGCCGGCATCGCAATCTTCATTAGTTCCCTCGGTCTGTATGGCCTGATCTCCTTCATGGTTGCCCAAAAGACCAAAGAAATAGGTGTTCGCAAAACCCTGGGCGCGGGAGTGGGAAGTATCGTCTGGCTGTTCGGCAGACAATTCGCTCACCTGCTCGTGATCGCCTTCGTTATTGCCGCTCCGATCGGATGGTGGCTTGTGGATAAATACCTAGCTGATTTCCAATACCATATCGAGCTAAACCTGACAACCTTCATCGCTGCGCTCGGTATAACATTTTTGATTGCGATTTTAACAGTTGGATATCGGTCGGTTAAAGCTGCATTGATCAATCCCGTAAATGCATTGAGGTCCGAGTAAGTTGTAAAAGCAATGCTCAAAGGCCTAGGTCTGTAAAAGAGTTCGGCTACCGGGACCCAGATGGATTACTTTGTAAAGCGCCAGTGAAAAGTGGAATTTATTCGCTTTACGTACGATGTAGAAAGGGCCGCAAAAGCGGTGGAAGGCAGTCCCTTACCTAAAGCGTATGCTAATATGCCAAGAAATGGCTAGATACAACGTTTCCAGGTATTTAGAAAGAAACTAATATTCGGCGGGGACACCAGACCGCGAAGATGACATCAGCTATCTACCTTTTGCAAATACGTGCAAAAAAAGTATTGATGAAAAGGAGCGAGCTGCCGAGGCAGTGGCTGAAAGATGCCTTGAAAGAATCCAACCACGCACCAACACGTTTTGAGGTGCACACCTTTTCGTATATTTACTTCCAAGCCCTCAAAAAGAGGCAATTACATACAAGTAGGTGGCAAGTGCAAGGGAAGGCACTAACATGACGACATATAAAAACAATGCAAGACGTACTCTTTGACTTTATATCAAAATACATTTCTCTTACAGAAGATGAAAAGGACGCTATCCTTTCGTTGGACATATTCCATTCTTTTAAGAAGGGAACAACTCTACTCGAAGAAGGTCAAAAATCGAAAAATAGCTACTTTGTTTTAAAAGGCTGTATCCGGACATATTACATAATAGATGGAGAAGAGAAAACAACCGCTTTCTACACAGAAATGGACGCTTTGACTCCTTATTGTGTCATAAATAAAGCACCTTCGGCATGTTTCATTAGTTGTGTCGAAGATAGTATTCTCCTAGTCTCAGATTCTGATATGGAAGAGGAAACAAACCGCAAATTTCCAAAGTTTGAGATAATGTGCAGAAAGCTGTCTGGAGAGTTGTTAGCCAGACAACAGATAAACTTTGATGAATATAAGACGTCTTCACCTGAACGACGATACCTGAACTTACTTCATAAAAGACCGGTGACGTGGTTCCGTTTTGGTTTACACTTTTGCGGGTTAGTAAATATTAAAAACTTCAATTCTTATCCCGTTTGTCGGTAATATTCAGCCTCAAAGGCTGCTGGATTTAAATAGTTCAAAGACGAATGCAGCCTTCTTGTATTGTAATATCCTTCGATGTATTCAAATAGCTTAGACTTTAATTTTTCAATATTCTCATAACCGCCTTTGGGCATATCTAATTCGGCCTTCATCCTACTCCAGAATGACTCAGCCCATGCGTTATCGTACGGATCATCGGCGCGGGACATGCTTTGTCTCAACTTGAAAGTTTTGATCACTTTCTTTATTTTTCGCGACAAATATTGTCCGCCACGATCCGAGTGCACTATCATTCCCCTTTTGGCTCTTCGCTTTAAAAGTGCTCTCACCAACGGTTCCCTGACAAGGCCTTCTTCCATATTGTCGGCTAATTGCCAACCAACAATCTGCCTGGAATACAAATCCATCCAAGTGCAGAGATACGCCCATTTTCCACCTTTCAGCGGCATGTATGTAATGTCCGATGTCCAAACTGCATTAGGTCGATCTGGCTTTGGCTGTTCAAGCAGAAGGTTCGGACAAACTCGTTTCCCATGTTTACTATCGGTCGTCCTCGGAATAAACCTAGGTGGTTGAATAGCCCTCAAACCCTCTTTTCGCATGATTTCAGCGACTTTTCGGCGACTAATCTTGATGCCTTTTTGTTTCAAGGACTCTTTGATACGTCGGCTGCCATATCGCTTCAAATTGCGGATAAACTCAATCCGTATTTCATGCTTTGGGCGATTGTATTTTTTGTCCGCATTATGACTTTCTCCTCGCCTGTACCGGTAATAAGCTGTGCGGCTAACTTCAAAAAGCGAACACAGATAACTTACCCTATTTGTCCTCGAGAGCGACATTATTAAGTCATAGACGTCTCTTAGTCGGACGTGCTGAAGAGACCCAACGCCTTTTTTAAGATCTCACGGTCGGTTTTCAGGCGTTCAACTTCCGCTCGTAGCTTAGCATTTTCAGCAGCAAGTTTTGCAGCCTTACTACCTTCACTCTCCACATTCTTTGTTTTTGTCTTCATAGTTGCCATTCTCTTCCAACGATATAGAAGATTTTCAGCAATTCCAAACGTCTCGGAAATTTCCTTCGCGCTTCTTCCAGAAGCCAACATACTCGTTAATTCCTGCTTAAAGTCAGCATCGTAACTCTTCCGGGTTTTAACCCCTTTCTGAACTCCCATTTCGCATCAGGTTGTGCAAAAATGTGTGCCGCTTTTAGGAGCCACCTCACGGATCTTACTCAGCGTGTTCCGCAACACCAATTGGCGAGCTATTTAGGTATCAAACCTCAATCATTAAGCAGGCTCAGAGCCAGAATTCTTGAAAAAAGAGCTAAGACAGATTTCTTAACTTAGGTGAACAAGTTATCGTATCCCCCCAATTCACTTTTGCGTATTGTTCAACGTCAATTGAAAAGATATGCAAAAGAAAATTTTATGGATTGGACTAGCTTTAATGCTGATAAGCAGTTTACAGGTAAACGCACAATATGACAAACGAGACAGCACTTACAGACGGTGGTTCGTTGGCAGCACTATATTTTTACTGGGTAACCTGGCAACTACAAACCCACCAAACTTCGCCCAACTCAATGTAGGCTATCGGATAACAGGAAAAGATGTAATTACTTTAGAACCAAAAACCTGGAAATACGCCTGGCCGAACGGTATTCATCCATTTTTAAACAAAGCATACGGAAGGCCGGAAGAAAAATTGCCGGGGTATGTTCGTGAGTATGGCTTGTCAGTGGCCTACCAACGGTTCATTTTTCGTGGCTTATATGCCGAACTTAATGTAATGCCTTCTTTACAAGATTTTGTGAACGAGACGGGCAAAAAAATTGACAATGGTTTTCAGATTTTCAATACATACCGGATTGGTTATCACATCAAACTTTTTAGGGACAGATTTTTTATTCAGCCATCACTTGCAATTACTCATCGTGCATATCACACAAGAATGCCCGATGGATTTAAACAGTTAGACGATAAATGGTCCAAATTCGTCTTCGGAGAACCAGGATTTCATTTTGGATTTAATTTTTAGTTGGAAATTTATGAATTCACCGTTTCCGTGCGCTCAGCGGCTGCTGTGGAATTACCTCTAACTACATTTCAAATTGATAGCCGTTCGGCCAAGCCCAATATGGCCATCCACTCAGCTAAAACAGACTAGTTTATTGACGGAACCGTTTGCTTCCGAACGTTAAAAAGCCGCCTCAGATCTTGCTGAGGCGGCCCGTTACTAAAAAATTCATTTTTACCTTTCTCCCTTATAGGTCCATTTTTCCGTAAAGAATGTACGGTCAACACCGCCTGCCTGAACCATGATGTATTTTACTTCAAGGGTTTTGCTTCCATCATCATTAATGGTGAATTTGTTCACACCTGTCGGGTCAAGTCTGGCCGACCGGCCGTTTGCATTAGTTCCCTGCCCATAGAAATTGGTGACACTGGTCACTTTCCCGGCGTCATCCATGTTGAACACCGGGGCGAAGTTCCAGTACCAGGAGTCCGAGGTCCCATTTTTTATCGGATGCCCCTGACGACCATCCAAAAAAGTTATGCAGTACATAAAAGTATCGAATATTAGCATGACACTTATCATTACATCCGCATAAAGTTACTTTCGTGATGATATGTATGCAGGCAGATTTTTTTATCTTGCAAGACCATCAACTTACGGCACCCAGCAGGGTGCCTATTGAAGCTCCCAAATGATATTATTCTCAACGTTTATAAAACTCTAGGCCGTCCCTGGCGGCCTAGACGGTTCCTATTAGTGTTCTGCCTTACATTTGCGCCTACCGGGTTGGCGTCATTCACTTACGAACAGCTCGCTATTTCTAGGTTTGCCTACACTATCTTTCTGCACTTCATCGACATCCTCTTGTTTCCAGCCGCAGCCCGTTGGATTTAAGGTGCCCTCGGTCCAAATTGAAAATCAGCAACAATGTGACTATTTATGTCAGATTTTTATTCACTTCTGCGGATTAGTACAATGTCGGGCTAAATGTGATGATAATCTGGGTAGAATCAACTATATCAAACAAGCACTGCTCTCATTGATTTCAGCATAATCCCCCGTGTGCCTGCATCCACATACGAGTCCCCCCGCATGACAGTATCCAGGGCCCTTTGATGCTCATTTACGTGGGCGCTTTTTGACAGGATTCCATTTACCCCTGCTGCCAGGTAGTCAAACAAATACTGCTCATCCTGTTGGAAAGTTGAGTAAACCAATATTTTGGCCCTGCCGGCCAACATCTTCAATAGCTGAAACCGCTTTCCCAGACGCCCAACAGATCGTGGGGCATAAACGATCAGATCGGGGCTTGGGTTGGACGGAAGGTAACCGCTGGCTTGTTCACAGTCTATCTCTTCGAGCGCCGCGTCTGAAAATAGGTTGGAAATAAGTGTCTTGATAGCCGAGCACTCCATGCTACGGCTTTTTACCAGTAAAATTCTTCTCATAGGCGGATCTGATGACCATTAGTTGGGTTATACGTATGATTAATTACTATTTTGTAACGAAATGAGCAAATTCGGATACTTTCTCCATGATAGCAAATATGCTGAAATTGCTACATTCTTTTCAATGTCTCATAAGTTATCCAATCGACATGTTGTAAGGTTGTCCACAGGTATCCGTGGTTTAGACTTGTGGTAGACGGTTAACTGGTTGCATCGCTGCTAACACGCGCCACTGTCCGGGTCTATTGGACGTATACGCAGAAGATTTTGACCGTAGGAACCGTAACTGCACATACATGTAACCGTTAGGTGCTATTACAAATGGTACGGTTTTTTTGCTACGTATTTTAAATGTTTGGGTGTCGGGGGTAGAGCATAATAGTTGGGCTCACGACCAAGGCACCTCGTAGACCCGGATAAGACGTATCGAGTCTAACTGACTCTCCCCGGTGGCATGATCATTCTTACAAAAGTGAACCCGTCTTAATTTCGATGAAATCTTACGAGTTTTTGCTCATCGATGATGACCCGGATGAGCACCTGATTTTTAGCATGGTGATTTCTGAACTACCAGTGCTTGCGCATTGCCAATACTATTTCCGCGTCCAAGACGCTATTGATTCGCTTGGTATGATAACGCCCCGGAGCCCAGATGCGATATTATTAACTTGTGGAGCACCGGTCACACGGGCTGAGTCTTCGGTAGTGAGCTTGCATCAGGTAATCCAACCGGGAGCTACCAAATTAATATGCTATTCTGCTTTCGACAGAACAGCACTCATGCCCTGGATAAACCAATACGGATGCTATTACCTTCAAAAATCTGTCTCCGTACAGGAAATAGCAAGCGCGCTTGCACTACTGCTATCTGAGGCGGATCAAACCGCATTCACTGCGGAGCCCGGTAAAAACCTCCTTGAAGGCCCAAGCCTTGACAGCGGTGCGATAGCCTAGGTGCTTAGCCATAAAAAAGCCTGGCTGCAGCACAGCCAGGCTTTTTACTTAAACCCTCTGAGGTGGCTCCGAAATGCGGCACACATTTTTGCACAACATGATGCAAAATGAAAGACCCAAAAAGGGCAAAAACTCGTCGGAGTTACGATGCTGACTTCAAGCAAGAAGTGATCAGAATGCTCGTTTCGGGCAGAAGTGCCAGGGAAACTTCGGAGGCTTTTGGAATTGCCGAGAATGTTCTCTATCGTTGGAGAAGAATGGCAACAAAAAAGACAAAATCGAATAGCGGCGAAAGTGGCAACGATAAAGCAGCGAAGCTAGCTGCGGAAGTTGCTAAGCTCCGTGCTGAAAATGAGCGCCTGAAAACCGACCGCGAGATCTTAAAAAAGGCATTAGGTCTCTTGAGCCAGTCCGACTCAGGGACGTCTATGAGCTGATATACTCGCTTTCTCGGACGCACAAGATCAATTATTTGTTCTCGCTTTTTGAGGTGAGCAGGACAGCATACTATCGCTATCGTCAAGGGAAGAGCCACAACGCTGATAAAAAATTTAACCGGCCAAAGCATGAAATTCGGAAGGAATTTATTCAAAACTTCAAGCGGTACGGTAGTAGGCGCATTAGGGAATCCTTGAAGCAAAGGGGGATAAAAATCGGTCGCAGGAAAGTTGCTGAAATAATGCGAAAAGAGGGTTTAAGAGCCATTCAACCGCCGAAATTTGTTCCGAGAACCACGGATAGTAAGCATGGAAAACGGGTATCTCCTAATCTTTTATTGGGTCAGCCCAAGCCAACCAAACCTAATTGTGTGTGGGTTTCCGATATCACGTACATGCCTCTAAGAGGCGGCAAATGGGCATATTTGTGTGTTTGGATTGATCTATTCTCACGGCAGGTAATTAGCTGGCAGCTGGATGATAATATGCAGGAATGCCTTGTACGGGAGCCATTGGAAAGGGCTCTTTTGAGGCGCAGGGTAAAGCCAGGGATGATCATACATTCTGATCGTGGTGGTCAATATCTGTCACACAGAATGAAGAAATTAATAAAGACCTTCAAACTGAAACAGAGTATGTCCCGTGCGGATGATCCATACGACAATGCTTGGGCAGAGTCGTTCTGGGGCAGGATGAAGGCCGAATTGGATATGCCGAAAGGTGGATATGAGAGCCTAGAAAGATTGAAGACCGTTTTATTTGAATACATTGACGGATACTATAATACAAGAAGACTACATTCTTCTTTAAACTATCTGAATCCAGCTGCCTTTGAGGCTGAATACTATCGGCAAACTGGGTAAGAACTGAGAATTTAAATATTTACTAACCCGCAAAAGTGTAAACCAAAACGGAACCACGTCACTCCTCTAAAAGTGTATAGCATAATAGATTGGCAAAGCTAGAAAAAGGCTAATCTCCTCCCAAGAATGATTCGTAAATTGAATTATTGCTACACGGCGGTGGCACCGGATAGCACCGTTTTTTAGCTATGAAGGATGAAAGCACAGTTAGTGCGTAAACGGTAGTAATACCTACACCCCTTGGGAATCCCAAGGGGTGTTTTCTTAACTGGGAGCCTTACACGAGTCGGCATCTACCGTTGGTTTCTTCGGATTGTGCGCTGCCCTGGCTGGAAGTCGCCTTCAATCCACCGAATGAAGTTTTCTGAATGCGTTTTATAGATTTTAGCTGATAAGGGTTTTAAGTCGCTGGTGTCAATTTCGGTAATGTACTTCTTGTGCAGTTGCCGGATCTCTGTCAATATGTCCAAATTCGTTCTCATTCGTTTAAAGCGCACTATATACTGATATAGTAACGCTTTAAACCATGCTTTCGTCATCCGGTCCGCATTTGTCCCAATGAAAAGGCTTTTTGTTGAGATCATACCAAGAAACCATTGCAATGAATTTAGATGAACCTGTCGGCCTGCCTGGTTTTCAGTTCATGTGGGCTATCTTTGCCCGTATACTCTTATAACCCAGCACCCATGCTATTTAGCGATGTCCCCGATTGGGGACATTGTGCTGGCTTCTCTTTTATACAGCGATCGATACACACGTACACCCAGAACACTTGAAGTCTTAATTGCTGGCCCATTCTTGATACTGTGGCTGTCCAACTATGCCGCAGCATTATCTGGCCTTGGATCTATCTTCTCCTGAATTTCTTTGAGCTGCTTCAAGATGGTGTCCATAGTTTGCGAAATATGCTGCACCTCTGAAACGCGCTCGGGCACATCCTTGGAAAAGTAGCTGTGAAACTTCCAAATTTCAATCACGTCTCCGGCGCTGATCTCATACGGCTCATACGCCCGGTTCAAAGATTCGAGAAGCATTCTATTCCCTTCTGGCAAAATAGTTACTTTCTTAAAGACAAAGTCCTGCTCACCATCCAGGATCACAATGCAAAGCGTACCTGGCTTCAAAGCCGTCCAGTCCTCGACATACCGGCAGATCACGTCTGCGCCCTCAGGCACCGGCAGCATCGAGTCGCCCGTGGTCGGAAACATCCGGAACGTGCCTGTCTGCGGAAGGCCGGGCACGGAGAACTTGGGCAGCGAGGCGATGAATTCCGGGTTGGCATACCCGCTCCGGTAGCCTGCCTTGGCCTTCACCGGTACATATTCGACATTCTCCTTGTTGGCTTTGTCCGTCGAGATCGCCAACACCCGAAGGTTCGTGCCTTTCATGTAGAGCTGGCTCCCCGCTTCCAGCTCTCGTAACGGCAGCTCCCCTACCCCACGCAAATCAATGCGAAAAAGATTGTCGATCGACAGACCAAAAAAATCCGAGAATTTGATCAGGTCAACCGCCGACGGGTTTTCCGTTCTTCCGGCCTCTATGGCTGCGAGTTTCACTCGCGTTAAGCCCAGCTGCTCCGCGAAATCTTCCTGGGTGAGCTTCTTTCGCTCGCGGAGAAACCGGATGTTGCTACCGAAAAAAAGTTTTGCGCTTGTCATGGCATAATGTTATTATTGAAATCACATCAATGGTACTATCAATACCAAAGATAGCAAAACATTCGTTTTATGGAAACTGCATTGAAAAAAAGTGAGCTGGTTGCCAGGCTCAGAAGCGATATACTCGCTTTGCAGGGCTTCCGTGCGCCGGCGTTGGGCGTCAAACACGACGACTTTGGCCTCGGGCCCGTAATGAAAGCTTTCCCGCAGGGCGTATTCCCTCGCGTGGGAATGCACGAGTTTATCAGCGAGTCTGCTGAGCAGACCGCGGCCACCTCAGGCTTTATGGCCGCCCTGGCCGGTAAGATGATGAAACAGGACGGGCTCTGCGTCTGGGTGGGAACCCGCCGCACAGTTTACCCATTCGGCCTGAGCCAGTTCGGCGTCTCACCCGACCGGGTGATCTTTGTCGATCTGAAAAAAGACAAGGACCTACTATGGGCGATCGAGGAAGCGCTCAAATGTGACGCGCTGTCGGTCGTTGTCGGGGAGATCAAAGAGCTCAACCTGACCGAGTCGCGAAGATTGCAGCTAACCGTCGAAGAAAGTAAGGTAACAGGGCTTTTGCATAGGGTGTCCCCTCGCCTTTCAAACCCGATTGCCGCAGTCTGCCGCTGGCGGATCAGCCCGCTTCCCGGTGTGGAAGATCAAATTCTTCCCGGTATCGGCTTTCCGCGCTGGCAGGTTCAGATCGAGAAAGTCCGTAACGGCGAGCCCGGGAGCTGGCCACTGGAATTCCGCGATGGCACCTTCGAGCTGACCAGCGATTCTGTTTCTTTTCACCAGTATGTATCAAAGGTTGGGTAGCAAAGCATTGTGGCGTTATGAAAAGATATGTGGCGATATGGCTTAGGCACCTTTTGGTAGACCGGGTGCTGCTTACCCGGCCCGAGCTGGAAGGAAAACCTTTTGTGCTTGCGACGAGAGAGCGGAACCGCGTCGTGGTGGAAGCATCCAGCCGCGATGCTTTGAAGCTGGGCATTGAAGCGGGTATGGTGCTTGCCGACGCCCGCGCGGTGCAGCCGGACCTGGAAGTACTCGATTATGACCTTGCTCTGCCTGAGAAGCTGCTGCGGGCCCTGGCCGAATGGGCGATCCGCTATTCACCGCTGGTAGCCGTTGACCTCCCCGACGGATTGATCCTGGACGCTACTGGCTGCGCGCACCTATGGGGATCGGAAGCAGCTTACCTGAAAGACATTGCAACGCGCCTGAAATCTTCTGGCTATGATGTGCGTACCGCTATGGCTGATACGATCGGCACAGCTTGGGCGGTAACTCGCTACTCGCGCAGTTTCCCGATCATAGCGCCAGGCGAGCAGCTGTCTGCGCTCTTGCCGCTGCCGCCGCATGCGCTGCGGCTGGAAGCCCCCGTGATCGAGAAAATGCAGAAGCTTGGGCTCTATCAGATCAAAAGCTTTATTCATATGCCGCCCTCGGTGCTGCGCCGAAGGTTCGGGCAGACCACACTCGACCAGATCGGCAAAGCGCTCGGTACCATCCACGAGGCCTTCGAGCCCGTCCGGCCAGCCGAGCCCTATCATGAGCGGCTTTCCAGCTTGGAACCAATCCAGACCGCGGCCGGCATCGAGATAGCGATCCAGAAGCTTCTGGAAAAACTATGTGAGCGCCTGGTCAAAGATGGCAAGGGAGCCCGCCAGGCCGTGCTGCGCTGCTACCGGATCGACGGAGAGATCCAGCAGGTACAAATCGGTACGAGCGGGCCCTCATGTAGCGCCTCGCATATGTTCAAGCTTTTCGAGCTTAGAGTTGCCAGCATCGAACCTGCCCTGGGCATTGAGCTTTTTGTGATGGAAGCACCGGTTGTAGAACCTTTGGCCAACGCGCAGGAAGCGCTCTGGGATTTAAACAGTGGCAATAAGATCACGCGAATCGCGGAGCTGATCGACCGGCTTTCGGCGCGTGCCGGCTCCGGTGTCATCCACCGCTACCTTCCCGCCCAGCACCACTGGCCAGAGCGGGCGATCACAGAGGCGACGTCCCTGACCGATCAGCCGGAAATTGAATGGCGGACCGACCAACACCGGCCGGTGCAGCTGCTCTCTGAGCCGGAGCGGATCATCGTCTCTGCGCCGGTACCGGATTACCCGCCCATGCTCTTCCGGTATAAAGGCGACATCCACCGGATTAAAAAGGCGGACGGGCCTAACCGGATCGAGCAGGAATGGTGGATTGCTGACGGGCTGCACCGTGACTACTACGCTGTCGAAGACGAACAGGGAGGCCGCTACTGGATCTTTCGGCTTGGACATTATAATGAAGAGCTAACCGCTGAGTGGTTCATCCACGGATTTTTCGCATAAACCTTCCCGAGTCATGCAGTACACCGAATTACAGGTAACCAGCAATTTCAGCTTTCTTCGCGGCGCTTCGCATCCCGAAGAGCTCGTTGACCAGGCGATCCACTATGGCTACAAGAAAATAGCCATCACTGACAGGAACACGCTGGCAGGGATCGTGCGTGCGCATTCGGCCGCACGTGGTAAGGGGTTTGATATCATCCCGGCCGCGCGGCTGGATCTGATCGATGGGCCCAGTCTACTCGCCTACCCTACCGACAAGCCCGCATACGCGCGGCTTTCAGCGCTGCTTTCACTGGGCAACCGTCGGACCGAGAAAGGGAAATGTGACCTGTACCGAAGGGACGTGTACGAGCATGCCGAAGGGATGAAGTTCGTTGCCGTCGCGCCGGTGACGCTGAACACGTCCTTTGAGTTTGAACCGGGCTTTGAAAGGGCGCTGCGCGAATACGGCTCGGAGCTGGGCAGTGAGCTTTACCTGGCCGCTACCCGCTCATACGTGGAAAGCGATGTCAAAAAGTTCTTCCGGCTTTCTGAGATTTCTAAGCGCCTGAATGTCCCGCTGGTGGCCACTAACGATGTGCATTACCATCACCCCGAACGCCGTCAGCTGCAAGACATCGTCACCTGCGTGCGTGAGAGATGCACGATCTACAATGCCGGGTTCCGGCTGCACCAGAATGCGGAGCGGTACCTAAAAGACCAGGCCGAAATGCTCCGGATCTTCCGGGGGTATCCCGACGCGATAGCCCGTACGCAGGAAATAGCCGATGCCTGCACCTTCTCGCTGGACACGTTGCAATACGTGTACCCGGAAGAGATCACCGGCGGCGACCGCAGCCCACAAGAAGAGCTGACTTACCTGGCCTGGAAGGGTGCCAGGGATTTTTACGGGGAGCCGGTGCCTGAGAAAGTAGCGAGCGCAATCGAGCATGAGCTCAAATTCGTAGCTGAAATGGATTATGCCGCTTATTTTCTGACGGTCTATGATATTGTCAAATTTGCCCGTGAGCGCGGCATCCTATGCCAGGGGCGCGGCTCTGCGGCCAACTCGACGGTCTGCTTCTGCCTTGGCATCACCAGCGTCGATCCTACCAAGTTTGACCTCTTGTTTGAGCGGTTCATATCATCAGCCCGTAACGAGCCGCCAGACATCGACGTGGACTTTGAGCATGAGCGGCGCGAAGAAGTCATCCAGTACATCTACCAGAAATATGGACGTGACCGCGCTGCGATCGTAGCCACTGTCACCCAGCTGCACCAGAAGGGCGCGGTGCGCGACGTGGCCAAAGCCATGGGGATGTCCGTCGATGCGATCAATAAGCTTTCGAGCTCGATCTGGGAGTTTACCGACGAGTGGTTTGAAGGAAAGCGGATTTCCGACCAGGGCTTTAATGCAAATGACCCGCACCTTTTGAAAGTGCTCGATCTGACCAAGCAGTTCATGGGTTTCCCGCGTCAGCTGGGCCAGCATACCGGCGGGTTTGTGATCACCCAGGGCAAGATTACTGACCTTTGCCCGATCATCAACGCCCGGATGGAAGACCGCACTAATATCGAATGGAACAAAGACGATATCGATACGCTGGGCTTTCTTAAAATCGATGTGCTCGCGCTTGGTATGCTTACCTGTATCCGCAAAGGGTTTGACCTATTGAAAAACCATTACGGCAAGACCTACACGCTGGCAACTATCCCGCAAGATGATCCGAAGGTGTATGAGATGATCTCGCACGCCGATACGATCGGGGTTTTCCAGATCGAAAGCCGGGCCCAGCAATCGATGCTGCCCAGGCTACGGCCTGAAAACTTCTATGACCTGGTGATCGAGGTGGCCATCGTTAGGCCGGGCCCGATCCAGGGGGATATGGTGCACCCGTATTTGCGCCGTAGAAATGGGGAAGAGCCAGTGGAATATCCATCCAAGGAGCTCGAAGACATTCTCGGCCGGACGCTGGGCGTGCCCTTGTTTCAGGAGCAGGCGATGAAGATTGCCATCGTGGCGGCCGGCTTCACCCCTGCCGAAGCCGACAAACTGCGGCGCAGTATGGCAACCTTTAAGCTCAACGGGCTTGTCGCCCAGTTCGAAAAGAAGCTGATTGATGGGATGACCGGACGTGGCTATACGGAAGAATACGCGCGCCGGATCTTCCGGCAGCTGGAAGGGTTCGGAAGTTACGGGTTTCCCGAAAGCCACGCGGCCAGCTTTGCGCTACTGGTTTATGTTTCCTGCTGGATGAAGTGCTATTACCCCGATGTCTTTGCCACAGCGCTTTTGAACTCCCAGCCGATGGGCTTTTATCAGCCTGCACAAATTGTGATCGACGCCAGAAAGCACGGGGTGACGGTGCGGCCAGTGGATGTGAACATTTCCGGTTGGGATAACACCCTTGAAGAGCCAGAAGGGGAATATATGGCGATCAGGCTCGGCTTCCGGCAGGTAAAAGGGCTGGCTGAGAAGGACGCGTTGGCTTTGATAACTGGCCGCAATGCGCCTTACAAGGCCATCCATTTAATGCGGGACGCTGGCGTTTCCCAAGAGGCGCTGGAAAAGCTGGCTGATGCGGACGCCTTCCGCTCGATGGGAATGGACAGGCGCCAGGCGATGTGGGAAGCCTCTGCCCTTTCCGACCGGCCGATGGGCGCTTTCAAGGGACACCAGTCAGCCAGCGAGTTTGAAGCGCCGGTCGAGCTGCCTAAGCTCTCGCTTTCCGAGCATGTCGTGCAAGATTATATGTCCACCTCGCTTTCACTGAAAGCGCACCCGGTTTCCTTTGTCCGCCAGGATCTCACGGCAAAACGGGTGGTTAAGACAGCTCATCTTTCAAAGCTGCGCGACAAACAGTTTGTCCGGGTGGCGGGCCTGGTGCTCGTGCGCCAGCGACCAGGTACTGCCGGCGGGGTCTGCTTTATCACGATTGAGGACGAGTCGGGCGTAGCCAACCTGGTCGTGTTTCAAAGCCTTTTCGAGAAATACCGTAAGGAGATCCTCCGGTCGCGGCTTTTGATGGTAGAAGGAAAGCTGCAAATCGAAGGGGAAGTGATCCATGTGGTCGTCCGGCGCTGCTATGATATGTCCCCGCTACTTCGCAATCTGAACCAAAAAGATGAAGACCCTGATGTGCTAACCCTATCGCGCGCCGATGAAAAAGACGAATATGTATCCCAGGCTGTTAACCGCAAAACCCAGGTGCGAAAGAAGGCCGTGCAATTGGAAATCTTTCCTTCCGGCCGTAACTTCCGTTAACCTGTATTCTGTGCCATGGTAGCCGCTTACAACCCTTTTGAAATCCTGAACCTACCAATGATTCGGCGCATCACCCAGCACGGCAACCACTTCATCGTGTTGCAGCGCTTCAACTGGCCGGGGATTAAGGAGGGCTTTGGTTTTATGGCAACACCTTATAAGGATGAAAAATCTGGCAAGGCGCATGCGGCGCAGCTCTCAGGGAAGGAAGGGAAGCTGCTAAACTTATCTTCTGATATCGAAAAGATCACTGCCCTGATCAACGATCCGCGGTACAGCCTTTTCCTTTGCACGTTCCGGGAAGAATCCTGGAACAAGAAAATGATCAAATTATATCAGCGGAATATGATATCTTACATCAAAGCTCATATGCCCGTCACTTCAAACGATTCGATCGTCATCCAGATGGATTTGAAATTCGGCAGGCTTAAAGCGACGGTGACAGCGAACGGGCCTGAGCATGAGTTTGACCTTTATGAGATGATAAAATAAGCACCGCCTTATATGATTTCTTACCTGCTCCGACGCCAGCTCTGCTACGATATATCCCTTCACAGCGATATTGAGCTGACCAAGGAGGTTTTCCCAAAAATCAAAGACCTCAGGGTTAGCCCCCAGCTGCCGGACCGTGACCACGTGCTTTCCTTTGATTTTCCAAACTACCCTATCGTATGGCGAGATGGCACAGAGCTGATCCTATCAGAAATGGAATGGTCGCTGGATCCTGTTTATGAGAAAAACCCGGTCGAGCGACGGAAACGCCGTACCAAGATGGCGGACATCCAATCAGAGCGTGTGTTATTCGATACCCGCTCCTACGCGCACCGGATCCGGCAGAACCGGTGTCTCATTCCAGTAACAGGTACTTATGAGCATCGTGCCATCCAGGGATGGGCAAAGAAAGTCCCCTACTACATCTGGCCAAAAGACCGTACGATGCAGTTTCTGCCAGGGCTTTTCCAAATCATTGAATCTATCGGACCAGCTGGTGAAAAAAGGCAAAGTTGCAGCTTTGGGATGCTCACCCGGACGGCTAATGAGCTGATGGCGAACATCCATAACGATGGCGAGTTCCGTCACCGGATGCCGCTGTTCCTGACGCCCGAACTGGAAGAGTTTTGGCTTTCAGAGCATTTTACGGATGCGGATATGCAGGCTGTATTTGAGTATATGCTGCCGTCAGAGGCGCTGGACTACCGGACTGTTTTCAGCATCAGAGGGACAAAGCCACGGCCTGACGGGAAGCCGAAGTTTGAATTTTGGCGCTATGAGAATTTGCCGCCACTGGGGAATGATCAAGGATCTAGTGCTCAAATGTCGCTCTTCTAGGGCGCTGGCTGCCTTGAAGAACGGTCAGGTGAAGATAAAAAAGCCTAGCCCAAATCGACTAGGCTATTGGTCGAATACCCTCTCATCATTGTTGAACGAATGAAGATCAAATTTAGGGAATTTCGAAAAACTGTCAAGGCGGTCGTCTGACGCTAACATAAGCTACGAATTAAATGCACCAAAGTATTAATTAATGCCAACCCGTAGCTTAGCCAAATAAATCCACGCAGACAGTAGCTGCCACCGTCGATTTTGGACCGAAATTGACATTTTACACTCTATTCGCTGGCCAGCGAACGTACCGGATCCATTAAAGCTGCTCTTACGGAATGCCAGACAACCGTGGACGTCACAATTAACCGCGTAGAACAACTCGCAATCAGGAATACACCAGGTCCGATTTGAACGCGGTACTCAAAATCTGTGAGCCACTGATCCATGATGTACCAGCCAATAGGTGCTGCGATCAAAAAGGCGATGATGGCCAACTTCACAAAGTCAGCGGTGAGCATGCCGACGATACTGGGGACAGACGCTCCGAGCACTTTTCTGACGCCGATTTCTTTAACGCGTTGTTGCGCAGAGAACGCTGCCAATCCGAAAATGCCCATGCAGGAGATAAAAATAGCGAGTCCCGTGAAAGTGGTTGTCAGAATACCGATCTGCTTTTCACGCGCGAAACGCGCTTCATAGGTATCGTCTGCAAATGAATAAGTGAACGGATATCCCGGATCGATCTTTTTGAAAATGGCTTCCAGCGTCATCAGATTTTTGTCGAGCTGCGCTGCGGGATTAAGCCGGAGATTAACCCATTGGTGCGCAAGCATCCCGCCGGGACCGGTGATAATGGCCGGCTTGACAGGTGAATAGGGTGATTCATAAATAAAGTCTTTCACGATCCCAACCACATGCCAGTCAGTCTTCTGAAAGCGAACGGTGGCGCCAACAGGAGTTTTCAAGGATCAAATCAAAAACTTGTGGAGCGGATAGGATTTTCCTAGGTTTGTACTTTTTACTCAAACCATTTTGTTTTGGAGAGTTTCCTGCCCATTATCCAGTTTCTGCTACCAGGGTTCATCCTCGAAAATTTTGAATTAACATCCATCGACCGCCAGGACGGTGTCTTCCAGGTCCA